>Ga0209212_1001915_pt1 | contig 31536 bp, 31 predicted proteins | sample RifGroC2_FD_183996 | JGI IMG/M metagenome (GOLD analysis project Ga0209212, IMG submission 183996) | Groundwater microbial communities from Rifle, Colorado, USA - Groundwater C2 (SPAdes) (version 2) | ecosystem: Environmental > Aquatic > Deep subsurface > Groundwater | place: Rifle, Colorado...
TTGTAGCAGAAGGCCCGACCTCCGAAGGTGAAACGGTTGGACCAGAGGGTCATGGGCAGGCTTCTGGTGTAGCCTTTGCGAGCCGCTTCCATAACGTTGTCAATACCGCGCAGGAAGAAATCCCGATCCCCGAAATCGAACAGCCCTTCCTGCTGCCACGGCTCCATAAACCAGTAAAAGCCGCTCCGGATAACTTCCAGACGATCCGGTTCCATGTCGTCCGGGTCATTGAAGCGGCAGGCCCTGGCAATAGAGAGATTCAGAGCCGGCAGATCCCGCTCGAGCGCCGCTTGGATCGCCACGTTTGAAAAGGTCCACTCCTCGTCGTTTAAAGTCAAGGTGCAGCCGAAGTCGATCATCCCCAGGCGGCCATCCGACATGAAGATGAAGTTGCCGGGGTGCGGGTCTGCCGGGAGCCAGTGCAGACGGTAATAGAGCCGATAGGTAGCCACCGTCAGCAGGCGGGTAAAATGATCTCGCTCCCCCTGGCCGGGATCTGTTGCCAGGAAATCGTTTATGTGGCAACCAGGCAGGTACTCGGCGGTCAGCACCCTGGCGGTGGAGTATTGGTCATAAATCCGCGGCACAACCACTTGATCCGCGGCGGTAAATGCACTCCGGGCCAGTTTGTTGAAAAGGGCCTCCTGGCTATAATCGGTCTCCATGAGCAGCATGCGCTCGATGTCGGCCAGCTTGGCGAGAGTGTCCTGCCAGTCGATGGTCAGACAAAGCGGCTGGAGCAGCAGCCGCAGATTGCGCAGGTCGGCCTTGATGGTGCTGGCGATGCCGGGATACTGGATCTTGACCGCCACCTCCTCGCCGCTGTGCAGCCGGGCGCGATGCACCTGCCCCAGCGAAGCGGCGGCAAAGGCCTGCCTGTCGAAGGTGGCGAACACCTCTTCCGGCTCCCGGCCGAACTCGTCCAGGAAAACCTCGCGCACCATGGCGAAGTGCATGGGAGGGGCCTCGAAATGCAGCGCCGAGAGCACCTCGGCGAACTCCTCCGGCACCACCTCGGGCAGATTGGCCAGCATCTGGCCGACCTTCATCACCGCGCCGCGCAGGTAGCCCATGGCGCCGAACAGTTGCAGCGCGGCGGACAGATGGGCCTCGCTTTTCAGCCGCTGCTTTTCGTCCGCATTGCGGAACCGGCTGCGCAGCCAATAGCCCAGGTAACCTGCGGTTACCTGGGCCTGCAACGAGCCCAGGGTCCAGATCCGGGAAAATGAATTTACCGGCACCTTTTTCATGGCAATCCGGGCAAGCAACTCGGCCAGGTGTTTCCCGGTCGGGTCTGTTTTGCGATCCTTGGGTAACAGATCGAGCAATTCCTGTTCGATGATGTTTTCATTCTGCATGAGCTTCTCCCTTATCCGACCCGCTACCGGAAATCACCCGCACGAACATGCGAACTGAATAGTCGATCAGGGCCTGGCTGGCCTCCTGGTTCGGTGACGGATCGTTGGTCCAGAAGGCGAGAATTCCCAGGTAAAGGGACCAATACATGGTCATGGCCACATAATCGGGGGCCTCGGTAAAACCGTGCCGGCCGATGATCTTCTGTACGGCGTTAAGATGCGCCAGCCGGGCTGTTTCCCCTTCCTGACAAACGTTCTTCCGGGGGAAGGGGCTCAATGAGCGCTCCAGAACCGGACCGAGAAAAGGGCGCAAGGGCCGCAGCCGTCGCAGACCCGAGGCTATAAACAGGAACAGCTCTTCCGCCAGATCCTCTTTACCGGTGCAGCGGCGCAGGAAATCCTCCCGCCCTTGGCACAGTGCCTCGGTAACCATGGTCATGGCCAGGGTTTCCTTGCTTGGAAAATAATTGAACAGGGTGCCGGCGGCCAACCCGGACGCCAGGGCAATGTCCCTGGTAGTGCTGTCCTCGAACCCCTTGCCGGTGAAGATTTCGGCCGCCTTTTCCAGGATGCGGGCCCGGTTTTCCTGCTTGGATTGCTCGCTGATGCGCATGAACTTCCCCCGATAATATGAGCGCGCTCACTATAAAGACCATTAAAAACAAGTGCAACACAAAAATGAGCATACCCATATAAAAAATATGAAGATGCTCTCAATTTCCCGATATCACCCCGTCGGCAAACTTCACAGCACGCACCAAGCCAGCCCGGCCTCCCGCCCCCAGTATGGGCAGAATCACCCGCCGATGGTTGACGACCTGCGACAACCCGCTGGAGGCGATCCGACGCACCAGTTCCTCGGTGCCGAGTCCCCTTCCCTGCGTGCAACCACGGGCGATTATTCTGACTGAAATGGGACTGGAGAAGGGCAAAACCGTGACATCACCCGAATTGATAAGCGATCTTTGCCTTTCGATAATTGGCAGGGTTAATTGAACAAATTGAATTGAATCAGCCTGCGAATACAGTTGTTTTCACACAAGAAAGGCCAGTCAGCAATGACTGGCCTTTCTTGTGTCATGTTCTGTTCATCAGCACTTGAACCAGGCGGCCATCCGCTCCAGTTCGCCTGCCAGTTCATTAAGGTGGGCAGCTGATCGACTGATGTTGCCGGCTGCCGCCTCGGCATCGAGTGTGATGGCGGCAATCTGCTCGACACCATGTGACACCTGCCCCGCAACCGCAGACTGCTCCTCGGCTGCCACAGCGATCTGGTTAACCACTGTGACACTCTGATTGGATGCTTCTACAATTGCCTTCAGTGACTCATTGGCCTCGTGGGCCAGTGTAATCCCTTCGGCAACCCGCTCGGTCCCTTTGCGCATGGCACCCACAGAACGCTCGGTGTCTTTCTGGATGTGCCCGATGGTGGCGGCGATCTCTTTGGTAGCATCGGCTGTCTGCTGGGCCAGTCGGCGCACCTCGTCGGCCACAACGGCAAAACCCATGCCGGCTTCGCCAGCCCTGGCGGCTTCGATAGCGGCATTCAGCGCCAGCAGGTTGGTCTGGTCGGCAATATCATTGATGGTGCTGATAATGTCGCCGATTTTGGTCGAACTATCCCCCAAAGCTTCAATAACCCCGGCTGCATCACGAACCGAAGCGGCAATCTGCTCCATGCCGGTAACTGTACGCTCCACGACTTCCCGGCCGGTTGTAGCCCGTGCCAGCGCATTGCCCGACTCCGTAGCAGCGATATGGGCGTTACGGGCAACATCGTCAATGGTCTGCGCCATCTCGGTCATGGCTGAAGCCGCTTGGTTAGATTCACTGGCTTGCCTTGCCGCACCGGTCGAGAGGTCACCGGAGGACCGGGCCAGGTCTTGGGCACCGTTGTTCAGGTCTGAGATGGCTCCACGCAGGCTATGGGTTATTTCAGCCAGCTTGGTAGTAGCTGCATTAAAATGTACTGCAAGAGCACCAAACTCATCTTTACGCTTATCATCCAACCGGCCGGAAAAATCACCGCCGCCAAAACGTTCCGCCATCTGTGAAAGCTCGTTGATCGGCTTGCTGATGGAGCGCAGCACCAGACCACTCAAAAGCACACCGATGATAAGCACCGCCAGACCGAGTATGGATACGGTTGCAATATTGGCTCGAAAAACCTTGTTGACCGACTTGACCGCCTTTTCCTGTTCGGCCTGAGCACTGGTCATACCCTTTTTCCCTTCTTCGCGCTGGGCGTGGAGCAATTCCTTCAACTTGACACTCAAATCCGCAGACTGTTTTTTGACGGTCAGCAAGTGCTCAATGGTCTCAGCCACCCCATACTTGGCCAGCAACTGCCCCCTGACATCGTTCAGCGTACCAATAACAGCGGACACGGCAGCTGCGCCGTCACCATTGCCACCTTTTTTGCCGCCCATTTTTCCCTGCAACGACGCTGCCCGGCTAAAAGCCGCATTCATGGCGCCTTTGATGTCAGCCAGCTCCTTAGGGGTGGATGCGGTAAAAATATCCCGGATCAGGCGGCTGATCTCGGAACCTTCGGCAATCAGTTGACTGGAAATTCCCAGGATGCTGCTGGCGCTGCCTGCGCCTTGCAGCGAGGCATCGAAGCGGCTGTCTTCCTGCGAAAAGTCTTCTCCAGCCTTCTCAACGATATCTCCCATGACCACTGTCATCTGGGACATGCGCTGGATAGTCTGGGCAAGGGTCTGGGCAAATTTCTTGCGTTTCTCCTCATCCGGCGCGGTAAGGATGCTGTTTTTCTGGGGAATCAGGCCATCGGCCCCGGTCACGCGTTCCTTGACATCCGTCACCCCTTCCAGCAGCGGCTTGGCGGCGGTCGGGTCGGCCTTGACCATGTCACTGCCGGCCAGTTTACGGGTGGCGGCGTTGAACTTGCTGGTTGCAATGGTGATACCGGTTTTGCTGTCAGCTGCTGCAACTTCCAGCACTGTCTGCTTTACCTCACTGAGGGCATTACCGGCATTCTGGACATCACGCAGTTTCTTGGTGATCCTCTTGACCCCCTGGTTGGATGCGGAAAGCTGGGTCATGGAGCCGGCTTGCGATTTGCGCATGGAACTGTCCAAAGCGCGGAGCTTCTGGGCAATCTGCTGCAGCTTGCCCTTCATGACCTGATCGGCCGCCCGCCCTGCCTCCTCGGCCTTCAGCCGCGAATCAGTAACCGAGACCATCTCCTTGGTGATTGTAGCAAGTTGCTCCACACCAGAGGACGTATTCGATCCGGTAAATGAGGCCAGCTCTTTGGCCTTTGAAGTCACTGTCTCCATTGACTTGTCAACATCGCCCTTGGCAGCGCTGAATTCTGCCATGGTCTGGGCTGAAGACAGCTTCATCAAGCCGGAGGTGTGTTCCTGTATGGCCCGCTGCAATTCAATGGTCTGTAACTGGTAGGGAGTTGAGCGTTCAGTGAGGATATTGAGCTTGCCTTTAACCATATTCATCCCGATCAGGCTGGATCCTCCGATTGCCACGATGCCAATTACGGTGACCGCCATGATCAGGTACAGCTTACCCTTGATAGTCATACATGCTCCATCTGCGTTTTATCTCTGCTTCCGGTTATATACGACAATAAAAAAGGCGCCGCATCAGGCGGCGCCCCTGAAATAAATTCCGGCCTAATCCTTGATGTACTTTTTACCTTCACCTCTAAAAAAGTCGAGGATCTTTTGGACGGCAGGCGAAGGATCGCCCTTGGTGATCAACATCAGCGGGCGACTGATATTTGGTGTCTCAACGATCTTGACCTTCTCCTTGTTGCCAGGCAGATTGATAAAGCCCATGCTGACCGCGCCGATCCCTTCCGGGAACTGCCCTACATCTTCAATCTCCTTGCGGGTGGTCTCCACCTCAAGAGCACCGGCTACATACTTGGTGCCGTCCATGATTACCTTCTGGAAGACCTTGCGGGTCGCTGACCCCAAGTGCGAGGTGACAACGATAACCGGCAGGTCGGGTCCGCCAACCTTTTTCCAGTTGTCGATGGTGCCGTTGTGCAGGCTCTTGAGCTGTTCCTTGTCCAGCTTGGTGACGGTGTTGGACGGGTTGACAATGACCTTGATAACGTCATCTGTGATGACGTTCGGCTTGAGGTCGCCAGTGGCGGCCTTGCCGGAGGCATCCTTCATACTGGCTACAGCGTCAGCCAACTCTTCAGAGGCCATGCCGGCATCGCACTTGCCACCCACCAGATCTTCCAGGCCATTGCCGGTGCCATTGCCGACCAGTATCAGTTCAATACCGGTAGCTTTTTTCAGGGCATCCTTGCCCGGCTCCATGATACGCTTCTGGACGGTGGTGGAACCATGCAGGCGGACGGTTTCAGCACCGGCTATCACCGGGAACAACATACTTGTGGCCAACAGGGTACAGAGAATCCGTTTCATTCGTACTACCTCCTTTGGTGTTGGGTAACTAAAAAATCGAAAAAAACAGTTCAAAATAGTGGTGATTTTAACCTTAGAAAATATCAAGTCAATTGCGCCAACAATTCATTTATTTTTTATAACCTGATTTTATGAAAATTTAACATAGTCGGATCAAAATTACTTGTTTTTTTTGGTCATGCGGCATCGGCCTTCCAGACATCCCGCTCGGGGCCGATACTCCAGGACCACCACCCTGGGAAGTGGCAGCAAAATACCGGCCGAAACAAAAGAAGGGGATTCCACCATGGAAGCCCCTTCTTTACTGAATGTATCCATGTGTGCCTTACAATTTGAACTGACGCACCAGCCGCTGCAGTTCTTCGGAATTGCCGTTCAATTGCGCCGCTGCCGTAGCGGATTCATGCGCGCCGTTGGCGGTATCCTGAACAACCTCGGTAATCTGCATCATGTTATTGGAAATCTCGCTGGTCGTCGCGGTCTGCTCTTCGGCGGCAGTGGCGATCTGGTTGACCTGCATGGCAACAGCATTGACCTGCTCCAAAATATCTCGCAGTGCTTCGCCTGACTTGGCCGCTTCCAAGGTGCCGGCCTCCACCTGTTGAACACCCTGCTCCATCACAGCTACAGCCCCTTTGGTTTCTTTTTGGATAGCCTTGATCATCTCGCCGATCTCGCGAGTGGCGCGAGTGGTGCGCTCGGCCAGGGCACGGACCTCATCGGCAACCACAGCAAAACCACGCCCCTGCTCACCGGCGCGGGCCGCTTCGATGGCGGCATTGAGCGCCAGCAGGTTGGTCTGGTCGGCGATATCCTCGATCGTGCCGATGATGGCGCCGATCTGGTCGCTACGTGCCCCCAGGCTTTCCACTGTCTTGGCCGATTCCTGCACCTTGTTTGCGATCTGGCTCATGACAGCAATGGTAGCCTCAACAACCGAAGCACCGTTCTGGGCAGAATTGGAGGCCCGTTGAGCCCCCTCGGCCGCCATCTGGCAGTTCTGGGCAATGTCACCGCTGGTGGCAGACATCTCTTCGCCGGCAGTGGCAACGGTTGCAGACTGGGCAGCGACTTCCTCGGCACCGGTAGCGATGCGCACGGCTGTGGAGTTTACCTGTGAGGCTGCGGACGCGACTTGGGAGGAACTTTCCGCTACCTTCCTCAGCGCCTGCGAAAACGATTCGGCCATGGCATCGAAGGAGTTTCCTATGGTTCCCAGTTCATCCCTATTTGCCAGACGAACACGCCGTGTCAGGTCGCCGTTGGCCATGGCGTCGCTTGCTTGAATCAATGCGTTGGCTGACGATGTTATGGAACGAATAATCATGATCCCCAAAACCACTGACAGCAGCACGGAAACAACAATAGCGCTGATAACCAGAATCAGGGTTGTACGGTAATGACTAACAGCGTCATTATGGGCCTTTTGGGCTTTAAGCTTCTCATTCTCCAACAGTTTCTGCACCGATTCGTTGGCGACCCTGAAGAGCGGGTTTATCTTAGTGATAGTCCACTCTGTGGCCTCAAGAAAATTTCCGGCCAGGATCGCTTCACTTACCGGCTTAAGTCCTTCAGCAACAAACTTACCCCGTTTTTCCGCAAAGTCAGCCGCCATTTGCTTTTCTTCAGCAGAGGCGAGCTGGCTGGTATATTCCTTCCATATCGCACCAATCTCTTCGATGTTCTTGTTTGTTGAATTGAGGTGTTGCTCAAGGGCGTGGTCATGAAGCTTGAGAATCTCGGGCGTGTCCGGATTGTGCTGCAGTGCCAGCAGCAGTTGAACTCGGTTGTCGCGCATCAGGCCCATGATCTGGTTAATCTGCATAACGCTTGTCAGGTTTTTCTTGTACAGGCTTTCGATCTCGTCATCGGCCGTTTTCATGCCCATCAATCCAAGGATACCAACGATGGTTACCGAAAGGCATCCCACCAGCAGGATAATCATAATTTTGTTTTTTATGCTGAGCTTCATACGTCCTCCTTTTACACAAAATCGTTGTCTTGAAATATTATATCACCAAATACACTGTGAAGTATGACCCTTGTCAATAAACCCTGAAAACAACCTTGACTTACCATGTCTACCCGGATATATGATTGAGTGATCATATAATAGTGGAGCGTGACATGGACACAACTCATTTTCGGGCAGAAATACTGAAAGCCCTCGGCCAACCCACCCGTCTCAAGATCATCGACTTCCTGCGCGACGGTGAGCGCTGTGTCTGCGAGATATTCCCCGCTATAGGCGAAGAGCAGTCCAATACCTCGCGCCACCTTAACCTGATGGTTTCTACAGGCATACTCTTTCGCCGCAAAGAAGGGGTCAAAATCTTCTACGCACTGAAGCACATGGAGATCATGGAGATCGTCGATCTGGCCACACAGATAATGACCCAGGAGATTACCGGTCGTCACAGGCTCTTGAAAGCTGCTTAAAGATATGGATGACCAGAAAAGGTGAGAACGATGAAGACTCTCAAAATTGAATGGCGTCACTTTAAAGCGATCGGAGCTAATAACGAGTAATTTTTTTGTCTCATTAAATGAGTGATCAATCAGTTACTCATGGAGCATGACATGCTGAAAAGCTTTGCCGACTACATTGTCTTCACTATCATTGGGCTGGTCCCAGGTTCCCGTTCGGGGGAGGCGCTCAATTTCTTCATCTATGACACATTGAAAATCTTCCTGCTGCTGACCATGATCATCTTCGTGGTGGCGGTTATCCGCACCTCATTCCCACCCGAAAAGACCAAACGGATGCTCTCCCACAAACGGGAATATGTAGGTAACGGCCTGGCGGCCCTGCTGGGAATCGTTACCCCCTTCTGTTCCTGCTCGGCCGTGCCGCTCTTCATCGGTTTCCTGGAGTCCGGCGTACCTCTGGGCGTGACCTTCTCGTTCCTGATTTCTTCGCCCATGGTCAACGAGGTGGCCTTGATCATGCTCTGGGGGCTGTTCGGCTGGAAGATCGCCCTGATATACATAGGCTCCGGCCTGTTGGTGGCGATTATCGCCGGCATCGTTATCGGTAAACTGAAAATGGAGAAATACGTCCAGGACTATGTCTGGGAGCTGCAGGTCGGCACCGCCGAAATTGTTGAGCAAACCTTCCGCGAGAAACTTGACTATGCCCGTGAGTACACCCTGGGACTGCTGAAGAAGATCTGGCCCTATGTGCTGGTTGGGGTCGGCATCGGGGCCTTAATCCACGGCTATGTGCCGGCCGATTTCCTGGCCCGTTGGGCCGGGCGCGACAATCCATTTGCCGTGCCGGTGGCGGTTGCTCTGGGAGTGCCTCTCTACTCCAATGCAGCCGGGGTGATCCCGATCGTTCACGCCCTGATGGAGAAGGGCATGGCGATCGGCACTGTGCTGGCCTTCATGATGGCGGTTACGGCGCTGTCGCTACCGGAGGCGATTATCCTCAAGAACGTCCTGAAAAACCGGTTGTTGGTGGTATTCTTTGGGATAGTGGCGCTGGCCATAACCTGCGTCGGATATCTATTCAACGCGATTCTGTGAGAGGTAGCTATGTCACATATTGACCACATCATATCCAGGCGGCTGATTTTTGCTATCGTTCTGACCTCCATCACCCTGGTGGCTGAGATCATCGGGGGTATCTGGTCCAACTCCCTGGCGCTTTTATCCGATGCGGGGCATGTCTTTCTGGATCTGTTTGCCCTGCTTCTCTCACTGGGAGCAATCAAGCTGGCCGCCCAGCCCCCCACCGAACGGCATTCCTATGGCCTGCACCGGGCCGAGGTGCTGGCATCCCTGATTAATGGCCTCACGGTCTTTCTGATGGCAATCGGCATCCTTTACGAAGGCAGCAAACGACTGATTTCACCGGAAGAGGTAAAGACTACCCCGATGTTGGTCATTGCCGTTCTGGGGTTGATTGCCAATCTGCTGGCGGCCAAGGGCTTGCACGGCCATGCCCATCATGACCTGAATGTACGCGGCGCTTTTCTGCATGTGCTGGGGGATGCGGCTGCCTCGGTGGGTGTCATTGCCGGCGCTCTGCTGATGCGTTACACCGGCTGGTATCAGGCCGACCCGCTCATTTCGATTGCCATTGGCCTGTTGATCATGGTGGGCGCAGGGCGACTGCTGCGGGAGGCAACGCACATCCTGATGGAAGGTGTACCGCGCGGAATGTCTGTTGAACAGGTTGCGGAATGCATTCGTGGCATCGAAGGCGTGGCGGATGTCCACCATCTCAACATCTGGGCGGTCTGTTCCCATATCTTTGCGCTGTCAGCTCACGTGGAGATTCAACCTGAGATGGATGAAGAGCGGGAAGGTCTGCTCCACCGAATTGAGCATGAGTTGGTGCACAAGTTCCACATCACCCATACCACCATCCAGCTTGACTGTTCCACCTGCAGCAGCGGCCCGCTGTTCAAAGAGTTGCGGCATACTGAGCGAAGATCCGAATGTAGCGGCCATCATCACTGATTTTCTGAACACAAAGGAGAAGTAAGCATGAAGATCGAAGTACTCGGCACCGGCTGTGCCAAATGCAAGACGCTTTATGAAAATGTGAAAAAAGCTCTGGAAGAAAGCGGTAAAAGCGCGGAGGTGGTGAAGGTTGAAGACATCCCTTCCATCATGAAATATGGTGTCATGAGTACACCAGCGCTGGTCATCGATGGCCAGGTGAAATTTTCCGGCAAACTGGCGTCGGCAGCCGAGATCAAGGGTATGCTGTGACACTAGCAAACTTATCCAAAGCCGGGTTGGCCCGAACTGCATCTCTTGCGAAATAGTTAAGCGAGTAAATATGCCGCAATACCAGAAATATTCATTATATGACCCCACTACATTTGAAAGGCTACTACATGAAAACAGTTATTTTATTGCTAATTGCTGCTCTGATGGTTACCACCGCCGCCTGCGCCGAACTCCCCACCTCCAATGATGCCATTATTCGTGCCGCATTGGACTCCGGCAAGCCGTCAATAGTTGATTTTGGCGCCCGCAGTTGCATCCCGTGCAAAGAAATGGCCCCTATTTTGGAAGAACTGAATCGCGAACTTACCGGCAAGGCAAATGTGTTGTTTGTTGATGTCTGGAAGGATAACTCCATTGGCGGGCGCTTCCGGATCCAGATGATCCCAACCCAGATTTTTTTCAACGTCAAGGGCAAGGAAATCAAGCGCCATATGGGCTTCATGGACAAACAGGACATCCTGAAAGAGCTTAAAGTACTGGGTATGAAATGACCTTTCCGGATAACATCGAACAGATTATCACCCTTTATCCACTGATTGCCTTCGGCGCGGTCTTTATGGCCGGCGTTGTCTCTTCGGCCTCTCCCTGCGTACTGGCGACCATCCCGCTGGTGGTTGGTTTTGTCGGCGGCTACAGCGATGGTGATCGGGCTAAGGCATTCCGCTATTCCCTGACTTTCATCCTCGGACTGTCGCTTACCTTTACCGCTTTCGGCGCTGCTGCCGGCCTGTTGGGTACCATGTTCGGCACCCTGGGCGGTCCGTGGCACCTGATCGCCGGAGCCATTGCGCTGGTCATGGGTGGGCAGTTGATGGGGCTGTACGAAATCCGCCTGCCGATCAGACGCGACTTCAAGCCCAAGCGGGGCGGGCTGATCGGCGCCCTTCTGCTGGGACTGTTCTTTGGCGTCGTCTCTTCCCCCTGCGCTACACCGGTGCTGGTCGTGCTGCTGACTCTGGTTGCCGGCAAAGGGCAGGTTCTCTACGGCATTGCGCTACTGTTCTGCTACGCCATCGGACATTGCCTGCTGATGCTCTTCGCCGGCACCTTCACCGGCTTTGTCGAGGGGTTCGTCAAGGCGCGCGGGGTGCTCAATTTCTCGCTTTGGGCCAAGCGGGTCAGCGGTTGCGTTGTGGCACTGGCAGGCAGTTGGTTTGTGTGGCAGGGGTTGTAATGGTACAGCTTGACCTCTGAATCTCGCTGCTATATACACTGTCATCTATGAAACATCTTGCCCAAACCTTAAAAGCACTTTCCGACCCGATCCGCCTGCGCATCGTCCTTTTGTTGCAAGCCAAAGGCGAGCTGTGCGTCTGCGACTTAATGGCAGTTCTCAAACTGCCCCAGTCCACGGTGTCACGCCACCTGGCTTACCTTAAACGCAGTTGCTGGGTTGACACGCGCCGCGAGGGAGTCTGGATGCACTACACTATTAGCCGGGAAAGTTGTGACATCTGCAAGGAGTTACTCCAGATCCTCAAACAGCATGCCGGCAAACTTCCTGAGGCAGAGTCAGACCGCAGCACGCTGGCGGCTTTCCTGAAAGACAAACCCGAAAACTGTTCCTGACCTCAAATAAAAAAGTCCGGTCATCAACTGACCGGCCCGGCTTTCTTTATCACTTCCCCCACAGCGGATCGTCGCCGAATTGCAGCCATATCCAAGTCTCCGGGTTCTGCTCGTAAAATTCATCCTCGGCAAAAGAGAAGCGATACTCGGTAACGTAATCAAGCAACACCCGATAGGCGGAGTTCACCTTCCGAATCATCTCCGGATCGTCCCAATTTCCGGTATCGGGTGATGGCGCTTTACCAACGCCCTGCGACGGGCCTTGATCTCCTTGATAGTGACCCGCTCGCCCAGGCCAAAAACCCGAAGCGTTACCCGCAAGTCTGCATAGATCATGGCAGCATTTCAGTGGGTCCAGTCAAGGAGATCAGTATCGGCCCGAAGCTTTTTCTCGACGGCAGCTTTGATGGCAGCAAAGTGCGGACAGGGATAACCGATGGGATTGCCATTCTTCATGCAGGAGGCGAACACGATTGCCTCCGCCCCTCGGTCAACCATCATCTTAAAATCGGCAAAATTTCGTAGTCCGGAAAAATGCTTGACAATGATTGAAAATTTAGTATTTTAGTATTTAAGCATTCGCTTATAAGGATGGTCATGAAAGAAACTGCTGAACTTTTTAAAATTCTCTCTGTTGACAGGCGCATCGAAATCATAGAACTCCTCAAAAAGGATCCGATGAGCGTCAATGCCATCGCCGCAATCCTGGGGGTGACACAGTCGGCGGTTTCCCAGCACCTGAGGGTGTTGAAGTCGGCTGGGCTGGTCAGGGATGAAAGGCAGGGGTACTGGATTTTCTACTCATTGAACCGCGAGGTTTTGGAGAAATGTAGGCAACGGCTTAACCGGGTCTGTACCTGCGGCTGCGGAGGTGGCGGAGAGAAAAAGTGCCAATGATTCACGGCCTTTTTCTTTGTCGAATATATAAGCATGTGTGCATAAACTTAATCAGAGAGGAGGTGATAACAATGGCCGAAAACAAGAAAGATACGCTCGAGAAGCAGGAAGTGAAAAAGCCTCAAGGCAAGTGCGGTTGCGGCTGCACTCTGTCAGTCAGAAAGTAGGCGGTTTTTGATTCGGGAGGCGGGAAGCCGCCTCCCACGTTTGTATTTTAAATTCAGGGAGGGTAGCAAATGAAAGAAATACTTTTGGTCGCGTTCATGTGGTTTCATTTAACGGCAGCCATTATTTGGCTGGGAGGAATCGCTTTCATACTGATAGTTGCCCTTCCAGCCGCAAAGCAAGTGCTTCAGGGTGGAGCCGGTGGACTTATGGGAGAAGTTACCAAAAGGTTTACTCCCATGGCGAACCTTTCCATATTATTCTTGTTCCTCAGCGGCATATTTCTCGTGGTGATAAACGGCAATTTTTCCGGCGAGGGCCTGGAAGGGGTGAGTGGAGCGGCAATGCTGCTCAAGATCCTTTTATTCCTGCTCATGGCGGGGGTGCATTTTTTTCGTGGCAAGGTGCTGGCGCCAAGGATTGCAAAGATCCAATCGGATGGTGAGAAAGCCAGGCTTCAAAGATTATCTCTCAACCTGGTCTGGTTGAATCTTGGTTCCGGGCTGGTGGTTTTGCTTCTCTCCGTTTTTGTCGGTGCCAGGTAGTTGTGCCTCCGAGGGTATGTCCGCTCCCGATGCTTCGGTTGCTTCCGACAGATCAAAGATAAACCGATTAGGATCAATCTCCCAAATTGTCCCCTCTCCATGAGGGAGAGGGCAAGGGGGCAGATCTGAATTTATATGGCAACTGCTCCCCCTCATCCGACCTTCGGCCACCTTCTCCCAAAGGGAGAAGGGACTAGCGGGAGAACAGTGCTGATCAGGAAGATAATCCAAACTGCCATCGAGATAAATTGCAACTTGTTATATCCGTAAAAGCGGATATAATCGGTTGCATGAAAAAACAAATCCTTTTCCTCTGTACTCATAACTCCTGCCGCTCCCAGATGGCCGAAGCACTGGCCAACCACTTTCTGGGCAACCGTTGCCAGGCCTTTTCCGCCGGAACTCAAGCTTCACGGGTCAACCCGCTGGCTATCCGGGTGCTCGCTGAACTTGGCATTGACACCTCCCCTCTAAGCTCAAAAACAATGGACGAATTTGCCGGGCAGACCTTGGATCATGTGGTTACCCTGTGTGGTGATGCCAACGAAAAATGCCCGCTCTTTTTCGGGGGAGTTCAACGCGTTCACCGTGGCTTTGAGGACCCGTCACGGCTTAACGGCAGCGAAGAAGTTGTCTTGCCAGAATTTCGGCGGATGCGAGACGAGATCAAAAATTGGATCATTGACTATTTTGGAGGTACATTATGAGTGAACATCTTTCCCGCAAGCTCTCCTTTCTCGACCGCTGGCTGACGCTCTGGATCTTTGCCGCTATGGCTTCAGGCGTCGGCTTGGGCTACTTCGCGCCCGGCACGGAATCCTTTATCAACTCCTTTCAGGTCGGCACCACCAACATTCCCATTGCCGTGGGATTGATCCTGATGATGTACCCACCCTTTGCCAAGGTAAAGTACGAGGATATGCCGGAGGTATTCCAGAACAAGAAAATCCTTGGCACCTCGCTGATACAGAACTGGCTGATCGGTCCGGTGCTGATGTTCGTTTTGGCCGCACTACTGTTGCCGGACAAGCCGGAGTACATGGTGGGGCTAATCATGATCGGCTTGGCCCGTTGCATCGCCATGGTGATCGTCTGGAACGAGCTGGCCAAGGGGAACACAGAGTACGCCGCCGGGCTGGTGGCCTTCAACAGCATCTTCCAGGTGCTGTTCTACAGCGTCTACGCCTGGTTCTTCATCACCGTCCTTCCGCCACTGGTTGGGCTCGAAGGGGTTGTCGTGGATGTCAGCATCCGCCAGATTGCCGAGAGCGTTTTCATCTACCTGGGTATCCCCTGTATAGCTGGCGCCCTGACCCGTTTCGTTGGCGTGAAGATCATGGGCAAAGAACGCTATCACCGGGAGTTTGTGCCTAAAATCAGTCCGCTGACCCTGATCTCACTGCTTTTCACCATCGTGGTCATGTTCAGCCTTAAAGGAAACCTGATCGTACAGTTACCTTTAGACGTAGTACGTATCGCCATCCCCCTTTCGATCTACTTCATCGTCATGTTCCTGGTTTCGTTCTGGATGGGTAAAAAGATGGGGGCCGACTATAGCAAGACCACCACATTGGCTTTTACCGCTGCCAGCAACAACTTCGAGCTGGCCATTGCCGTGGCGATTGCTGTCTTCGGCCTAAATTCCGGCGCTGCTTTTGCCGCGGTTATCGGTCCCCTGGTTGAAGTGCCGGTCATGATCGGTCTGATACATGTGGCTTTCCGGCTCCAGCGGCGCTGGTTTCCGGTTCAGGGCTAAGGGCTCAATGCACCGGAAGAGAGCGTCGGCCAGACTACAGTATCGGCGCAGCATGGCGTTGAACGGGTCTCTGGCCGGCTCGAAGCATCCAGCGCCACAACGCCACCCTCCGACTATTCAAGTTTTATTTTTAATTAATATATTTCTTGCCCACCACCATTCTAATCTGATACTTTAAGATGCTTTATTAAGAATAACTCGATGTAAACAATCGCTGCACCCCAACCGGCAGTTCATCATTTCTCATGCTTTTCCCAAGATACGCGGTGTTGCCACGTCTGCGTACGGAGATGCCGCATGGTTACGGAATTCATACTGCTTCTTACCCAGTTTGGTGGTGGCCCGGGAGACCCGGCCAACAATGTCGTGCGATTTCTTCTGGCAACCTTTTTCTGGGGAGTGCTGTTTCTGGTCTCCTACCGGATGTGGCGCGACACCGCTGACCGGCGGCATCTTTACTTCTCGATCTCGGCCACAGTCGGCGCCAGCAGGGAACTGTTCATGTTCACTGCCGAATACGGCAGTTTCCGGGGGTATATATCCTTCCCCGCTATTTTTCGCTATTACCCGCCACTGGAACACACCGCTGCCATATTTTCCATTATCCTCATGGGATACGCCTTTCTTCGATTCTATTTCAGCTTTGAGCGATTCTCCCGCTTATTCCTGATTTGCAGTTCTTTGCTGACGCTAACCACGTATCTTATTGTCGCCCCTCTCTGGCTCAGGTTCCTGGACATCACTTCACGGTCATCACTGCATGATGACCTGTTTATCGGTGCTCAGTTCCATGATTTTCCGGGTGACCTGATATTCCGCATAGTGGGCGCAATCGTTTCCCTCACCATACTCGGCGCATTCCTGTATGCAAAAAACCAATCCATCAGATTCCCCTTGCTGGCGTTCATTGCGTTCTTCAGTTTTTTTATTGATGACACCCTCCAGGCTGTAAACGATCTCTGCAATGATCGTTATGCCCCAGTATTCGCTCCGATACGACACTGTCTGCATTTATGCGCCATTACTCAGTTCGTCGGCGGATACTGGTGGGAGATCACACGGCAGCTCAAAAACAGGGAACAGTTCCTGCAGACCATGCTGGATGCGATCCCCGACATGCTCTTCTATAAAGATACGCAGAGTGTCTACCTGGGCTGCAACCAGAATTTTGCCGCCGGTTTTATCGGCAAGCCAAAAGATCGGATCATCGGGTGCCACGAAGCAGAGCTTATGCCGGACCCTGACTTGGCCGAACTGTTCCTCCAGACGGATCTGGAGTCCATGGCTACGGACACATCTCACATCTATGAACTGCCACACACCTTGCCGGACGGAAGCCAGGTCATCCTGGAGACTATCAAGACACCCTTCCATGACGCTGACGGCAAGATTGCCGGCCTGATCGGTGTTTCCCGCGACATCACCGTACGCAAACAAACGGAGGAGATGTTGCGGGACTCCCAACGCCAGCTGAAAGCCCATATTTTTGCCCTCGAACAATCCCAGGCAAATTCACAGGAAAACCTGGAAAAACTGACCATTGTCGCCAACGGCATACCCATGCTGATTGCACATGTCGATAAAAAACAGCGCTACCTGTATGTCAATCGGGCCTATGCTGATTGGGTCGGCCGGCCGGAAGACCAGATAATCGGAAAAACCGTGCAGGAGATTATGCCGAAAGAGACCTACGATGTCTCGATCAGCAGCATCGAAAACGTCCTGCGAGGAACTCCCTGCTTTCTCGAAAGGGCCGTCATAATTCGGGGAGAAGTGCGGATCCACTCGGTCTCATTTATTCCCCAAAAAAATGAGCAGGGGGATATCAGGGCCTATTTCGGCCTTGTGACCGACATTACCGAGCAGCGCAATCTGAAAGAGCAACTTCGCCATTCCCAGAAGATGGATGCCATCGGTCAACTTGCAGGCGGGGTGGCCCACGACTTCAACAACATCCTCACCGTAATCACCGGATACTGCGAATTGATGCATAGAGATGTTGCTGAAGACAATCCGTTGCGTATCAACATTGAACGGGTGCATGCCGCTGCGGAACGGGCAACCCAGCTGACCCAAAGCCTGCTGGCATTCAGTCGCAAGCAGCCAATGACCCTCCAGGTGTTTGACTTGAATTCAACCCTCTGGAATGTGGAGAAGTTCCTCAGAAGAATTATCGGCGAAGACATCCAGCTTGCAATCCGGATGGCAGACAAGCCACTCACGATATCAGCGGATAATAACCAGATTGAGCAGGTCATGATGAATCTGGCCACCAACGCCAGGGACGCCATGCCTGCGGGAGGATCGTTGACCCTTTCGCTTCAGCGCCATGAGATAGATAATGCCTTTGTCCAGGCGCATGGTTACGGGAGTCCAGGTGAGTATGCCCTGCTAACCGCTATGGACACGGGCAGCGGGATGAATGAGGAAACCCGCAAAAGAATCTTCGAACCTTTCTTTACCACAAAAGAGGGTGGCAAGGGGACCGGCCTCGGACTGGCGATCGTGTATGGCATCGTCAAACAGCACAACGGCTTTATCACTGTCTATAGCGAGCCGGATAAAGGAACCGCATTCCGGATCTTCATCCCGCTACATGCTCAGGCGACTGTTCCCGAGGAAAAAGCCATTCCCTTACTCTCACCAAAGGGAGTGGAGACCATCCTGGTGGCAGAGGACGATGCATCCGTAAGGGGAGTCATCGTGGCGACCCTCGAAAACTCCGGCTACACCATAATCCAGGCTGAGGATGGACAGGATGCTGTTGATAAGTTTACCCTGAACAGGGATACGATTCGGCTCGTCTTCATGGACCTCATCATGCCGGACTTAAACGGCAGGGATGCCGCCGAACAGATCAGGCTGATTCAGCCGCACACCAGAATCCTGTTTACCAGCGGTTATCCTACAGACACCATCCATGGGGGCCTTGATGCAGGTTCGGAGTTCCTCATAAAACCGGTCAAACCAACTGAACTGTTATGGAAAACCAGGGAGATGCTGGACAGACCATACCCTCTGCCGGAATAATCTCCCCCGCGAAATGAACCTGCTCATTTTCGCATAAGGCAAGTTCCCAGCGGAGACGGTTGGTGTAGATTTGTGATTTCAGGATTTATTGTTATTGACAATCCGCCTGTTATTCGTCTATTGTTCAATCTTATTAAAGGGGAGTAGCTATCAGCCGGAGACATGGCTGACCCCATGCCCGTCAACACAGTCGCAAGACTCGGGCTGGGACGATATATTTCGCAAGCAAGACCTTTATCCAATGCGTGCTACGCCGTGGGTAAAGGTCTTTTTTTTATCCACGGAGAAAACCAACTTGTCGGAGACGCTTACATACATGCCCAACACTTTATTAACCACCATCTTCCTCAGCCTGCCCTTGACCTTCGTGGACAGCTCCCTGCGCTCATTCGCCCATCATAAAAACAGCGCTATAATGTTCTCAACGATCGCCGACACCTTTGCCGGCAACAACCAACTCAGGAGCAAAACATGCCGCATATAAGAAATCATGCAACAAAAGAGCCTGGGACTCTCAGAATGAAAAAAAGCAAAAAGGAACAGTTGCAGAATATTATTTCCTTGCGTATCAATGATGAGGAAAAAAAGATTCTGGAAAAGCTGACAAAATCCACATCCAAAAGCATTTCGGACGTTATGAGAGAGGCCATTGATCTATGGAGCTCCCAGCGACACAAGGTGTGTACGGATTAGCATGTAGAACCAATCAATAATTAAGGAGGCAGCAGCAATGGAGTGGTTAACAGATCCACAGGTCTGGATGGCATTGATTACCCTTACCGCACTGGAAATTGTACTCGGCATTGACAACATCATATTCATCTCCATCCAGGCAGGAAAACTTCCCGTCCATCAGCAGGAGAAGGCCAGACTGGTAGGCCTCGGGCTGGCGATGTTCATCCGCATCGGACTACTGTTCTCCCTGACCTGGCTGATGGGGCTCACCGCACCGCTGTTTTCAGTGTTGGGCAACGAGATCTCCGGGCGCGACCTGATTCTGATCTCCGGCGGACTGTTCCTGCTTTGGAAGAGCACCATGGAAATCCATGAGAAGCTGGAAGGTGAGGAAACAATCTCATCCGCTCGTGTAGGGGTAACCTTTGGGGCTGTAATCGTACAGATACTCCTGCTGGACATCGTGTTTTCACTCGATTCGATCATCACCGCCCTGGGGATGGCCAGCCAGTTGGCAGTCATGGTTACAGCGGTGGTTATCGCAGTAGGTTTCATGATGCTCTTTTCGGGAAAGATCAGCGCTTTTGTCGATAAGCATCCGACCATCAAGATGCTGGCGCTCAGTTTTCTGCTTCTGATCGGAGTGGCACTGATTGGCGACGGCTTTGACATGCACATACCCAAGGGGTACATCTACTTTGCCATGGCCTTCTCGGTGATCGTTGAGATGCTTAACCTGCGCCTCCGCCAAGGCACGCCGGTCAAGCTCCATCAACCCCATCTGGAGGATTCAGCCGAATAATCTTTATAATTAAACCCATACGATCAACTCCGGTTTGACCGCAGAAGATATCAACCTACCAAGGAGATAAAAATGAGAAAACAAGCAGTTAAGGTCTTTGCAGTGCTGGCAGCGGTCTTATTTCTAAGTATCACCGTGATGGAACTCAACGCCCATGCCAGGGCCGGCGGTAGCCGCTCCATGGGCAGCCGCGGGTCGCGCAGCTATTCCCGACCCGCCAGCCCCTACTCCCAGCCCAGCCCGTCACGGCAGGCCGCGCCTGCACCCAGTCCCTTCCAGCAGCAAGGAGGCGGCTTTATGAGGAGTATGGCCGGCGGGATCATGGGTGGCATGCTGGGAGGCATGCTGTTCAGGAGTCTCGGCATGGCAGGGGGCGGCATGGGCGCAGGGGGCGGCATCGGCCTGTTTGAAATCATTCTTCTGGCCGGAATTGGCTACCTCATCTACCGCTATATTAAAAAAAAACGGTCCGATAGCGCGTTGATACCCTCCGGCCAGGGAGTGTATCAGGAAAGAACGGTAATCCCTTTTTCCGGTGCTCAGCAGAGCAATGAACCTGCAGCGGATGAAGTGGATACCGGTCTGGCCCATATCCGCCAGATGGATCCTAACTTTGATGAACAGCGCTTCAGCGACTCGGTAATGGACATCTTCTTCAAAATCCAGGGTTCCTGGATGAATCGGGATCTGGCGCCGGTATCCGGACTGCTGACCGATGAGATGAAGCGGATATTTCAGGACGACCTGGACCGGCTGCTGCGGGACAAACAGGTCAACAGACTTGAAAACATTGCCGTCAGGAATGTGGAGGTTGCCGAGGTTTGGCAAGAGGCGGGCCAAGACTATATCACCGCCTCGATCTATGCAAACCTGCTTGATTACACGACCGATGACGCAACCGGATCAATCGTGGCCGGCAGCAAAACAGAACCGGTTAAATTCGAGGAGTTCTGGACCTTTACCCGGCCGGTCGGCAACAATCCCTGGCGATTGTCGGCAATCAGCCAGAAATAGCAGGTCAGGCAGCCATCTATGCGGGCCTGGTTCATAACAAACTGGTCCGCATACGGGGAAAACCTGATTGCAACAAACTCTTTGAACCGCTGTATGAGCCGTAATCCTTATAAATGGACAAGTGCGCTAATGTTTTTCTGCTTATAACAAGCAGAGAATATTCTACTTACTAAAAGCATAACCTGATAATCAGGATGAGAGGCTACATCATGTTCAAAAAATATAAGCTCGTGGCCATTTTTACCGTCCTCTTCATGGTTCTACCCTTCATGTCGTCCCTGCTCAGTTTCTACACGGACTGGCTCTTTTTCGTCGAGACAGGATTCGCATCGGTCTTCACGACGACACTGTATGCCAAGACAGGGGCCGGACTGTTCTTCGGCATACTGCTCTTCTTATTTGTGCAGCTAAATATTTATTTTGCGAACAAGGCACAATTCCCTCTGTCCGGAATATTCATCTTGGGAGGCGGCAGCATCAGGATAAACAGGGATGAAGCGGCTCGCCTTGCCAAGCCTGCAAGCATGCTCATCAGTATAGTTCTGGCGCTCTTTGCAGGCAACTGGGGTGCCATGCAATGGGAAGAATTACTGCTTTTCACGAATAAGCTGGCTGTCGGAACCGTTGATCCGGTCATCGGCAAGGATATCGGCTTTTACCTGTTCAGCCTTCCGTTTCTAGAACTGCTCAAGGCCTTCGCAAGCTTTTTGCTGCTGGCGACTACGGTCGTGGCCGCTGCGGTTTATTATGTCCGGGGCGGCATCCTCCTGACGGAACGCGGTGCAACGGTTGATGATAAGGTTCGACGGCATCTGGCGGTTCTGGTCGGGATCTTCGCCTGCGTGATCGCGGCCGGTTTTTACCTGGACAGCTTCAAACTGCTCCTTTCCGGCAACGGGACCTTTCATGGCGCAGGATATGTGGATGTGAACTCACGACTGGTGACCTACAGGGTTCTGACTTTTCTGACACCACTGGCAGGGGCCATGTTGGCCGTCGGGATCTGGAAAGGCGCATGGCGCATGGCGCTGTTGCCGCCAGTCATTGTGGTTGCGTTTTACCTGATCGGCATCCGGGTCTATCCGGGAGTGCTGCAGAAATTCAAGGTTGCACCCAACGAATTGGCCCTTGAGACCCCCTACATAGAGAATAACCTTAAATTTACCCGCTTCGGCTACGACCTGGAAAAGATTGAAACCGTACCCTTCGATGTTGATACAAAGCTTTCCGCTGCCGATATTGCCAACAATGATGCCACCATCAAAAACATCCGGCTCTGGGACCATGCCCCGCTGCTCAAGACCTACAGCCAGCTGCAGCAGATCAGAACCTATTACAAGTTTTTTGACGTGGATAATGACCGCTATATGGTGAACGGCCAGTATTCCCAGGTCATGCTGTCGCCGCGCGAACTCTCCTACACCGATCTCCCCAGCAAGAACTGGATCAACGAGCGCCTGATCTTCACCCACGGCAACGGCATCACCTTCGGTCCGGTCAGCCGGATCAGCAAGGAAGGGCTACCGGAGTTCTTCGTCAAGGATATCCCGGCCGTAAGCCTGGCCGACATCAAGGTAACCAGGCCCGAAATCTATTTCGGCGAGCTGTCCAACGACTATGTGGTCGTCAAGACCAAGGTTCCTGAATTCAGCTATCCAACCGCCACCGGCAACATCAATACGACCTACGCCGGAAAAGGCGGGGTACCGATCGATTCACTGCTCAAAAAAGCGCTGTTTGCCGCCTGGTTCAAAACAGAGAAAATCCTGCTCTCGTCAGATATTACCAAAGAGAGCCGCATCATTTACAACCGCAACATCAACGAGCGGGTAAAAGCGATAGCCCCCTTCCTCCGCTTTGATGGCGATCCCTACATGGTGGTGGACAAAAACGGACGACTCAAATGGATCATTGACGCCTACACCTTCTCGAATCGCCTTCCCTACTCAAAGCCGCTTCAGGGTGGCATCAACTACATGAGAAATTCCGTCAAGGCGGTTGTGGATGCCTATGACGGCACACTCAGCTTCTATATCAGCGATCCGAATGATGTCATGGTAAAGGTCTACGCCCGGATGTTTCCGGGTCTCTTCAAGCCCTTGACCGCCATGTCTGATGATCTGCGCAGACATGTCCGTTATCCGCATCAGTTCCTTCAAGTCCAGGCCGCCATGTTCTCCGCCTACCACATGACCGATCCCAAGGTTTTCTACAACAAGGAGAACCTCTGGCAGATTCCGGCACTGGGCGAAAAACCGATGGAACCCTACTACACCATCATGAAGCTGCCGGGTGAAAAAGTGGAAGAATACATCCTGCTTCTGCCGTTTACCCCTTCCAAACGGGACAACCTTGCGGCCTGGCTCACGGCCCGCTGTGACGGAGAAAATTACGGTAAAATCCGGGCCTACACCTTCCCGCGCGACAGGCTGATCTATGGCCCGAAACAGATCGACGCCCGGATCAATCAGGACTCCTTTATATCCCAGCAGTTGACGCTCTGGAACCAGCGCGGTTCCGAGGTTATCCGCGGGAGTCTTCTGGTGATTCCAATCGAAAAATCGCTGCTCTACGTACAGCCGCTGTTCCTTGCGGCCGACAAGGCCGGCCTGCCTGAACTTAAACGGGTGATCGTCGCCTTCGGCGATCAGGTCGTCATGGAAGAAAATCTGGAACTGGCTCTGCAAAGGCTCTTTGGCGGCAAAAAGACGGTTGCCGCTGCCGCTGTGACAATGGCGACTGATTCGAAAGCAACACCGTCCACGTTGGCCAAGGAAGCCATGAGCATCTATGAAAAGGCGCTGGGCCTGCAACGCCAGGGCAACTGGGCCGGTTATGGCGAGGAACTGCGCAAGCTGGAGCAGATTCTGAAGCGGATGGCACAGTAACGCAAAAATGCATAATTGTCAGCCCGGCCAGGAAATCAAGGAATGATTTAATGCCGTATGAAGCACTCAAAGACATAGAGATCCTCTTTGGTCTGGCCCTGATAACGGTGATCCTGTTTCGGCGGCTTATGTTCCCCTCCATCATCGGATTTCTGGTCACCGGCATTCTTGCCGGTCCTCATGCACTGGCTTTTATCAAAAACACCCATCAGGTCGAGCAGATGGCCGAGATCGGCGTGGTGCTGCTACTGTTCACGATCGGCATCGAACTTTCCTTAAAGGAGCTGATGCGGATCAAGCACCTGGTGCTGTGGGGCGGCGGGTTGCAGGTGTTGATTACGATTCTGGCGGTGGCCGCTGTCAGCATGGGTTTCGGTTTCCCGGCCAGCCAGGCGGCCTTTTTCGGTTTTCTGGTGGCGCTCTCCAGTACTGCAATCCTGATGAAGCTGCTGATAGATTCCGGTCAGGCTGACACGCCGCATGGGAAAATGGCCATGGGCATCCTGATCTTCCAGGATCTGTGCATAGTGCCGCTGATGCTTCTGATCCCGCTTTTGGCGGGCAGTGGCGATGACGTCCAAGCGATCCTGGTCATTGGCGCCAAGGCGGCCAGCGTGATTCTGGCAGCTCATTACGGCGCCCGTTTCCTGGTGCCATGGATCTTCAAGCAGGTTGTCAGAACCAGAAGCCGCGAACTCTTCATCCTGACGATCATTTTTATCGGCCTGGGCACGGCCTGGCTTACGGCAATAGCTGGTTTGTCGTTGGCGCTGGGCGCTTTTATCGCCGGTCTGGCTATCTCCGAATCCGAGTACAGCCACCAGGCGTTAAGCGACATCATTCCCTTCCGGGAGGCCTTCATGAGCCTCTTCTTTATTTCGGTTGGAATGCTGCTCGATCCGGCAATCGTGGTTAAACACCCGCTCTTGATCATCTCTCTGGTAGGCACCATCCTCATAATCAAGACGTTAGTTACCACTGGAGCTGCCATGGTCTTGGGGGTGCCAATGCGGATCGCGATCATCGCGGCGCTCTCCCTGGCCCAAATCGGCGAATTTTCCTTTGTCCTTTCACAAGCCGGGGTCAAATTCGGTCTGCTTACACCGGAATTGTACCAGATCTTTCTGGCAGCCTCGATTGCCACGATGGGCCTGACGCCGCTTTGTCTCAAGTTGGCCTCGCCCCTGGCGGACCGAATCGTCGCCTGGCTGCCCCACAAACTGACCCGCGGCAGAGGGGTGCTCTCTCACCACGAGAAACCGGCGCTTTTGAACGATCATGTCATCATCGTCGGTTATGGCGTCAATGGCAAGAACCTGGCCAGGGTTCTGAGGAAGCTTCAAATACAGCATATGGTCATTGAAACCAATCCCTTTACCGTCAAAAAAGAGAGTAAAAAGGGCCAACACATAATGTTCGGAGATGCCTCCAAACTGGAGGTGCTGGAACATGCCCAGATCGCCAAGGCCCGAGGCATGGTAGTCGCAATTTCGGATGCCGCCGCCAGCAGAAGGGTTGCCGCTCTGGCTCGGCAGATAAACCCTGCGCTGCACATTATCGTCAGAACCCGCTATCTTCTGGAGGTCGAGCCGCTATACAAGCTGGGGGTCAACGAGGTCATACCGGAAGAATTCGAAACTTCGGTGGAAATCCTCTCGCGTGTCCTGAGAAATTATATGGTTCCGCATTCAGACATCGAGCGCTGCATAGCCGAAGTTCGCAGTGACGGCTACGACATGCTGCGTACCATGAGCAGACGTCACAGTCACGCGGTCGGCATTAGCGGTTATCTGTCGGGAGCGGAGATCGCCACATACCGGGTGAAAAAGGGTTCGCAACTGGAGGGCAAGGGGCTGCGGGAAGGCACTATCAGAAGCATGTCCGGCGCCACGGTGCTGGTCATCAAACGAGGTGAAGATGTCGTCCCGAACCCGGACCCGGTCTGGGCGTTGCAGGATAACGATATTGTCTTGCTGCTGGGAACGCCCGAACAGCTAACGATGGCCGGCAGACTGTTTGAGACCGGCGGTGGTGGTTATCCCGGCCGGTCTGGCGATACTGGCCACTGAATTCATCTGGGCCAAAAAGCTGCTTGATACCGTAAAAGAGCGCATTCATCGCATGAGAAAAGGAAACGGATGTCAGAACAATCATTGATGTGGGGCGCCTTCGGACTGCTGATGATCGTCATGTTGACGGTCGACCTGGGGATGAACCGCAAAGCCCACAAGGTAACATTTCGCCAGGCACTGACCTGGAGCATAATCTGGGTTTCGCTGGCGCTGTTATTCAATATCGGGATTTATGTCTTTCTGGGAAAAATCAAGGCGCTTGAGTTTTTCACCGGCTATGTAATCGAAAAATCGCTGTCGGTTGATAACCTGTTCGTTTTCATCATGATCTTCGGCTATTTTAAAATCCGCGGCGAGCACCAGGCCCGCATCCTCAAATGGGGCATCATAGGCGCACTGGTCCTGCGGGCACTGTTCATCTTCACCGGCATCGAACTGCTGGAAACCTTCCACTGGATGTTCTACCTGTTCGGCGCTCTGCTGCTGTATACCGCCTGGAAAATGGCCTTTGGAGGAGACGAGGAGGTGCATCCCGACAAAAACCTGCTGGTCATGCTGGCCCGCAAGCTGTTTCCCTTCACGAAGAAGGTGCATGGCGACTGGTTCTTTAAGCGCCGGAATGGTTTGCTGGTAGCCAGTCCGCTGTTTCTGACCCTGGTGATGGTGGAGAGCAGCGACGTGCTGTTTGCCATTGACTCCATACCGGCCATATTTGCCGTAACACTTGACCCGTTCATCGTCTTTACATCCAACATCTTCGCCATCATGGGACTCAGGGCTCTTTATTTCCTGTTGGCCAGCGTAATGGGGATGTTTGTATACCTGAAGTTTGGGATATCATCCATATTGGCTTTTGTCGGCGCTAAGATGATCGCATCAACCATGGGTGTCCACATCCCGATCCAGATTTCGCTGGCGGTCATTATCGGCAGTCTTACTCTGGCGGTAATCGCTTCGCTGACTATCGGAAAAAAAAATGCGCAGCGCCTTTCTGTTAAAAATAAATAATCATAGTCAAAAAAAACCACACCTGGAGGAAATTCAATGAAATGTCCCGTATGTACAACCACCGACCTTTTGATGACTGATCGCCAGGGAATCGAGATCGATTACTGCCCGCAATGCCGGGGGGTATGGCTGGATCGGGGTGAACTGGACAAGATCATCGAACGTTCTGCCACCATTTCCGTGCCGCAACCGGCTGATGTTCCTCAGCCGCGTTACCGTGAACCGGAATACAGGCCTCCACACATCAAGCAGGATCATGATAATCATCATGGTTACAAACAGCACGGTGGAGGACATTATAATCAGCATAAGAAAAAATCGTTATTGAGTGAACTTTTTGATTTTGATTGATTACCCAGCAGCAGCAACCAATCGGGAGCAGTATGGAAAGTGCTATTTTTCTCAGTACATTCGGATTGATCTTTCTGGCGGAGCTGGGTGACAAAACCCAGCTGACTGCGATGGCTCTGGCGCTGCGTTATCCCTGGCAGCGTATTTTTGTGGGCATTGCGGCCGCTTTTTTCGTGCTTAACCTGGCAGCAGTGGTGGTGGGCAAGATTCTGTTCCTGTTGCTGCCGGTCTTCTGGGTGACACTGGTATCTGCTTTGCTCTTTCTCTATTTCGGCTATAGCACCTTGAGGCACGCCTGTAACAGCGAAGCTGATGAAGACGGCCCACCACCAACAGCGGCCACTGCTGTCCGCACCGCCTTCATAATGATTTTCATGGCAGAGTTGGGGGACAAAACCCAGCTGGTGACCGCCAGCCAGGCGGCCCAGCACTCCGAAAGCCTGATGGGTATGAGTATCGTCTTTGTGTCCTCAACACTGGCATTGTGGCTGGTGTCGCTGCTTGGTATATTTGCCGGCAAGCAGCTGGTCCGCTTTGTACCGCTCTGCTGGATTCACCGGAGTGCCGGCTTCATGTTTCTGGTCTTTGGAGTCATTGCACTCTGGAAACTAAAATTCATGTAGCTTGACTACCTAAAATTTATCCAGCCGATATTTTCCTGCCCGCATTCTTGCTGACATACCAGGTATCATATCAGGGAGGTCTGTGCACCATGGATCGAACATTATTCAATACGCTGCTGGCCTATACATTTACCCTGTTCATGCTCTATCTGTTGTTCACCATCCTCTCGCCGTTCCTGGCGGTACTGGTGTGGGCCGGGGCAATCGGCATCATCAGCTATCCGCTCTATGAAAAGCTCCTCAAGCGCTGCCATGGTCGCGAGATCACCGCCGCGCTACTGATGACTACGGCGGTTGTCCTGGCATTGATTGTTCCCTTGGTGGGATTGATCTTAACGCTCTCACGGGAGGCGGCGCTGGCTTATCAATACCTGGAGAGTGCGAACGCAGGCTCATCAGGCAGCGCCATCAACAACATCCTGCAGCATCCGGCGATAACACCCTGGCTGGAAAGGATCAAGGCCCTGACCAGCTTGCTCAATCTTGACCTGGATGCCATGCTCCTGCCGGCAGCCAAAAAAGGGATTGCCTACATGCTGAATTATTCAACCGGGGTCGTGAAAAACTTTTTGGGGGTTCTGGTCAAGCTGGTGCTGATGGTAATCACCCTCTTTTTCATCTACAAGGACGGGATGCACTTCCTGCGGCGTTTCTGGCTGGTCGTAGCGCTTAAGGAAAGCCTCAGGGCAACCATCGTTGCAACAACCACCAGGGTACTGGGGGCGGTGATGTATGGGGTCGTGCTGACCTGCCTGGTACAGGGGACGCTCGGCGGTCTCGGTTTCTGGATCGCCGGACTCCCCTCGCCGTTATTGTTTGGCACCCTGATGGCGATCTGTGCGCCGATCCCGTTCATAGGCACCGCCCTGATCTGGCTTCCCGGCGCACTCTTCCTGCTGACGCAAGGCAAAATACTTCACGGAGTATTGCTGATCACCTGGGGTGTGCTGGTGGTAAGTTCCATAGACAACGTCATTCGCCCCTTGTTTATCAGCGGCAGGGCAAAACTCCCGATCCTGGTCATTGCCCTTGGTGTTCTGGGCGGTTTTTTGGCGTTCGGGCTGTCCGGGATCGTGGCGGGACCAGTGATTCTGGCGCTATTTCTGGTTTTTTTCGAGGTCTATCGGGAGAAACTGGTGATAACCGAGGATACTCTTCAATAAATAATGATGTAACCATGTGACTCGGCAATCTTGCGAACCTCATCCTTATCCGTTATCCGGTAGGTTTTACCCTCCAGCAAGAAGGTGTAGCCCCCCTCGCCATCCTCGATTGCATCCGCCAGTAATGCCTCGAATGTCGCCGTTTTTATCATACCGGATCTCCTCTCTACAATTAATCAAGCCCTGCTCACAGCCAGCTTTACCGCATCAACCAACAACTGCACATCCTCTTCCGTGGTCTGCCAAGAGCACATGAAACGCGCGCCGCCGGCCCCTATAAATGAATAGAATCGCCAGCCTGCGTCACGCAGGGCAGTGGCGACCACGCCGGGCATTTCCACGAAAACCGAATTTGCCTGACAGGGATACATACTCTTTATGCCGTCAATCGCAGACAGCTCACGATCCAGCAGCGCTGCACAATGATTGGCATGACGGGCGTTGCGCAGCCAGGCGCCGCTCTTCAGCATGCCGATCCAGGGGGCTGACATGAAGCGCATCTTGGAGGCCAGCTGGCCGGCCTGTTTACAGCGGTATTCAAATTCATAAGCCAGGTCCCGGTCGAAGAAGACTACCGCCTCCCCAAGCGCCATGCCGTTTTTGGCGCCTCCCAGGCAGAGCACGTCCACACCAGCTTTCCAGGAAATTTCCGCTGGTGAAACCTCCAGGGATGCAACCGCATTGGCAAAACGTGAGCCGTCCATATGGGTCCGCAGCCCATGGCGCTTGGCCAGCTCACTGCAGGCGCCAATCTCTTGCGCGGTATAGACGGTCCCCAGTTCCGTGGCCTGGGTCAAACTCAGAACATGCGGCTTGGGGTAATGGATGTCGCTACGCCGCGTGATAACCTGCTCCACCGCAGCCAGATCCAGCTTGCCGAACGCCCCGGCCGCAAGCAGGAGCTTGGTTCCGTTGGAAAAGAATTCCGGGGCTCCACATTCATCGGTTTCGGCGTGTGCCATCTCATGGCAGATGACACTGTGATAAGAACGGCACAGCGATGCCAGAGCCAAAGAATTGGCGGCCGTGCCGTTGAAAACAAAGAAAACCTGACAATCGGTCTCAAACAGGTCGCGAATACCCTCACAGGCAGCCTCTGTCCAGGCATCATCCCCGTAGGACGTGCAAAAACCGCGATTGGCCTCCGCCATCGCCTGCCAGGCTTCGGGGCAGATACCGGCATAGTTGTCGCTGGCAAACTGGTTGAAAATCCGTCCACAAAACGTGTTGTCCACATCAGCCATTGTCATGAGCCTCCCTTTACGGCAGCCACACTATCATGCAAACCACTGATTTACCAGACAATCATGAGCTCTAGCGCGACTAGGACTTGAATATAGTTCTGCAAACGCCTAATATGCAGCCAGGATTTCACTGCACAAGGAAGAAAACATGCGTTACAGCCGAATGAGATTTTCACACAAAATCGTACTTATCACCCTGTTCACCACCCTGCTGGTTGGATTCAGCGTGTTGCGCACGCCCTCCCAGACCGGTGAACCGGGTGCGTCACCGCACGACAAGGCCCTGGAGGATCTCTCCCGAGTCGAGTATCCGAGCCTGAAGGAGATCAGGTGGCATGCCCACTTTGTGAATCCGCATGAATCACTGGAATCGCTCTTCGGGGCCGACTGGGTCCATGTGGCCCGTTTCAATCGGATTGACCGGCGCCATGTCTATCCCGGCATGACCATCAAGGTACCCGATTCGATGGCCGACATCCGCGGCTATTCGCCCCTGCCCCGGTTGTACGACCCGGCTCGTCGCCACGAAAAATATATCCTGGTGGATATCAACGAGCAGTGGCTGGGGGCCTACGAGCACGGCAAGTTGGTCTTTTCAGCGCCGGCCGCCACCGGCAAGGCGGGAACCGAGACCCCCACCGGCCTGTTCCGCATTGATGCGCGCCACTTGACCCACACCTCGTCGCTGTACAAGACCGCCAACGACGAAGAGCAATATCCCATGGATAATGCCATGCGCTTTCATATCGGCCAAGACAATGTCTCCTACTGGCTGCATGCCCGCGACCTTCCGGGTCGGCCCGCCTCCCACGGCTGTATCGGCCTGTTCGATGAGGAGATGCAAAAGCGGGTCTTTGACACACCACAAAAGCCCATGCTGCTGGATTCGCAGAAACTGTACAACTGGGCCGTAGGAGAGGCCGAATATGATGAAGACTTTGGGGAACTGGATGAACTGGAAGATGGACCAACGGTAGAAGTGCGCGGCAATCTGCCCCGCTATCTGGACCAAAGGCCACTGTAGCGATATAATAGCAATTTAGGCACAGGAACAGGAGAGGCTATGAAATCGATACTAATTGCAGCTCTGATCTCAGTTGCCCTGGCGACTCCTTCATTTGCCGCGAAACTATACCTGAAGGATGGCGGGATCATTCCGGCGCTAAGGGTCTGGCGCGCCAACGGCAAGGTTCATGTGTTGGTAACCCGCCA
>Ga0209212_1001917_pt1 | contig 31523 bp, 27 predicted proteins | sample RifGroC2_FD_183996 | JGI IMG/M metagenome (GOLD analysis project Ga0209212, IMG submission 183996) | Groundwater microbial communities from Rifle, Colorado, USA - Groundwater C2 (SPAdes) (version 2) | ecosystem: Environmental > Aquatic > Deep subsurface > Groundwater | place: Rifle, Colorado...
AGTCCAGCAGCGCATCAGTAGGACGCTTACCCCTGTCGTTCCGCCAAGCGGATGCCCAGTTCACGAAGTTGCTTGTTTTCAACCAGCGAGGGAGCCTCTGACATGAGACAGGCGCCTTTCTGTGTTTTTGGGAAGGCAATTACGTCTCGAATAGAGTCGCTGCCGGTCAACAGCATTACAAGCCGATCCATACCAAAGGCGATACCACCATGAGGTGGTGTGCCAAAATCCAAAGCATCCAACAGGAAGCCAAATTTGCTTCGCGCAGATTCTTCGGATAGACCAAGTAATTTGAACATCAGTGACTGAACCTGTTCCTGATGGATCCTGATGCTGCCACCGCCAATCTCGTTACCATTCAGGACGAGATCATAGGCCTTTGCGCGGCAACGACCTGGGTCGGACTCCACATACTGCAGGTCTTCATCCATTGGTGCCGTGAAGGGATGGTGCACAGCGGCCCAGCGTTTATCCTCATCATCCCACTCCAGCAGCGGGAAGTCCGTAATCCAGACAAAACGGAAGGTTTCCTTGTCCACCAAACCGAGAATGCCGGCCAGGTGGTTGCGGAGCCTGCCCAGGGAATCATTAACAACCTTTGGATTGTCGGCAACAAACAGCAGCAGATCACCTTCCTCGGCGGCAAAAGCGATATTCATCGCAGCGATTTCTTCCGGATTGAAGAACTTGGCAATGGGTGAATGCCACTCGCCGTTTTCAATCTTGACGTAGGCCAGTCCCTTGGCACCGTAAATCTTGGCAAACTCGGTCAGAGCGTCGATTTCCTTGCGGGAAAATCTGGCACAACCTTTGGCATTCATCCCTTTTATGATGCCGCCACCGGCAGCCACATCGGCAAACACCTTGAATCCGGCACCCTTGACGGTGGAGGTCAAGTCCACCAATTCCATGCCAAAGCGCAGATCAGGATTATCCACTCCAAAGCGGCGAATAGCCTCTGCATAGGTCATGCGCTCAATGGGCAGTTCGACCGCAACGCCCTTTGCTTCTGTAAAGATGCGTGCAATCAGTCCCTCCATGACGGTGATGATATCCTCACGATCGATAAATGACATCTCACAATCAATCTGCGTGAACTCTGGTTGACGGTCGGCGCGCAGATCTTCATCGCGGAAGCAACGTACCACCTGGAAATAGCGATCAAAACCGGAGATCATAAGGATTTGCTTGAATAACTGGGGTGACTGCGGCAGGGCATAGAAACTACCCGGATTGATGCGTGATGGCACCAGGAAGTCACGAGCCCCTTCAGGTGTGGACTTGGTCAGGAAAGGCGTCTCCAATTCGATAAAGCCGTTATCAGTCAGATAGCTTCGGGTCAACTGAGAAACCTTGGAACGCAGAATCAAGTTATGCTGGAGTTGTGGACGGCGTAAATCAAGGTAACGGTACTTGAGGCGGATGTTTTCATTCGCCTCGCTGAATTCATCCAACATGAACGGAAGCGGCTTGGAGCGGTTGAGCAGCTTGCACTCAGAAACCTGGATCTCAACCTCGCCGGTCTTCATACCGGGATTAACTGTTCCGTCAGGGCGAGGAATGACCTTGCCCATAACGGCCAGGACGAACTCACTGCGTACCGATTCAGCCACGGCATGAGCAACGGAATTAACCTCAGGATCGAAAACTATCTGTGCGATTCCTTCCCGATCCCTCAGATCGATAAAAATCAGCCCACCGTGATCGCGGCGGCGCAGAGCCCAGCCCATCAGGATCACCTCGCGGCCTATATCCTTAGCGGACAGATCACCACAGTAGTGTGAGCGTTTCCAACTTCCCAGTGTATCCATATGTTGTTTCCTCCTATAAGGTAATTAACAAATCGTGCTACGTGCGGCGTAAATCTCTTAATTTAAGCACGTTGAACGTTGAACGCTGCACGTCAGTTTATCAGTTTCCCGATACTGCCAAAACGCGGCCTGAACTTATCCCGATCCCAGGACCAGTATTTGATAAATGCCAGCCCCTTGATCTTATCTAGCGAAACGAAACCCCAGAAACGACTGTCGTAGGAACGGTCACGGTTGTCCCCCATAACAAAATAGGACCCGGCAGGAACGGTAACAGGTCCAAAGGTATCCCGTGGATTCATTTCCTTGGGGATGACCTCTTTCTCTTTGTGGATCTCGTGTGGGTTCTCATAGAGCTTGCCGTTGACATACACCTTCTTTTCCTTACCTTCAACCACGTCACCGGGGGTACCGACAACCCGCTTGATAAAATCCTTGCTGGGGTCTTCAGGGTACTCAAAAACAATCACGTCACCGCGGTGTGGATCTCGGATTTTGAGTACCCGATTAGTGCTGAACGGTACTTTCGTGCCGTAGATGAACTTGCTGACCAGCAAATGGTCGCCGATAGCCAGGGTATCTTCCATGGATCCGGAAGGAATTTTAAAAGCCTGAACCACATAGGTACGGATAACCAGCGCCAGCAGGATCGCGATAATGATTGACTCGGCATATTCACGGACAATACTTTTCTTCTTGAAGGCCGGCTCAAGCTCTTTAAGATTTTTTTCATTGCTGACTTCGATATTTTCTTCCATCTTGCTTCCTTTATATCTGTAATAGACTCAACTCTCGAAAAAATATTTAACTTTGCCTGTCAATCCACCTTTAAAATTGCCAGGAAGGCCTCTTGGGGCAACTCTACATTCCCCACATTCTTCATGCGCTTCTTGCCTTCCTTTTGCTTTTCCAGCAGCTTGCGTTTACGGGTGATATCGCCTCCGTAACACTTGGCCAGAACATCCTTGCGCATTGCCTTGACCGTCTCCCGGGCAATAATCTTGTTGCCTATGGCAGCCTGAATGGCCACCTCGAACATCTGCCGTGAAATCAGCTCCTTCATCTTGGCAACCAGATCACGACCGCGGAAATAAGCTTTCTCGCGGTGCAGAATCAGTGACAGAGCATCAACGACTTCTCCGTTGATCATGACATTCATGCGAACCAGATCACTGCGCCTGTACTCAAGGTGTTCATAATCAAGAGAAGCATAACCTTTGGTTATTGACTTGAGCCGGTCATAGAAATCCAGCACTATTTCGTTCAATGGCAACTCATAAATAATCATAACACGCGTCGGAGTCAGATACTTGATCTCGCGTTGAACGCCACGCTTGTCCTCGCAGAGCGCCAGCACGCCGCCGACAAATTCATTTGGCACATGAATATGGGCAAGGATAAACGGTTCTTCCAGATACTCCATGCTTTGAAGTTCCGGCATCTGATTGGCGCTCTGAATGGAGTAAACTTCACCACTCATTTTGTGAACCCGATAGACTACCGTCGGCGCGGTGGTAATCAGATCGAGTGAAAATTCCCGTTCCAGCCGTTCCTGAATGATTTCCATATGCAGCAGACCGAGAAAACCGCAACGGAAACCAAAACCGAGAGCCAGCGACGTTTCCGGCTCGAAAGAAAAAGATGAATCGTTCAATTTCAGCTTGGACAGCGCGTCCCGTAACTGTTCGTACTGAACGGTATCGATCGGGTACAAACCGGAGAAAACCATCGGCTTGACCTCCTTGAAACCATCCAGTGCCTGCGCACACTGACGATGCAGCAAAGTTACCGTATCACCAACCTTGGCATCCGCTACGTCCTTGATACCGGCGATGATAAAACCGACCTCGCCGGCGGCCAGTTCCGGCACCTCGTTCATCGTTGGAGCAAAGACTCCGACCTTGAGCGCTTCGAATGCGCTGTTGGTGGACATCAGCTGAATCTTGTCGCCCTTTTTGAGTGTCCCGTCAAATATGCGCACCAAGATAATCACTCCCTGGTACTGGTCATACCAGGAATCAAACAACAGCGCTTTAAGTGGGGCTGCTGCATCCCCTTTGGGTGGCGGGATCTTCTTGACGATCTGTTCCAGGATTTCGTGGGTACCGATGCCTTCTTTGGCACTGGCCAGAACAGCATCATGGGCGTCAATCCCGATGATTTCCTCAATCTCATGAATAACCCGCTCCGGATCAGCCGCAGGCAGGTCAATCTTGTTCAGTACCGGGAAAACCTCCAGGTTGATATCGAGAGCCAGATAAACATTGGCCAGGGTCTGCGCCTCGACCCCTTGAGAGGCATCCACCACCAGCAACCCGCCTTCGCAGGCAGCCAGCGAACGTGAGACCTCATAGGTAAAGTCAACATGTCCAGGGGTGTCGATCAGGTTAAGAACGTAGTCGTTGCCGTCATCGGCGCGGTACTTAAGCCGTACCGTCTGTGCCTTGATGGTTATGCCGCGCTCACGTTCCAGATCCATCTTATCCAGGAACTGGCTCTGTTTATCCCTGTCGGAGACAGTGCCGGTATACTCCAGCAGGCGGTCAGCCAAGGTGGACTTGCCGTGATCGATATGGGCGATGATCGAGAAATTACGCAGTCTGCTGATATCCATGAAATCCTTCTGGTAAGTGCACTAACAATAGAATTTTTCACAATAAATAATTATGTTTGGAATGTAAAGCGTAAAAGGGTCAGCCCTATCGAGCTGACCCTTTTGTAATTATTGGCTGGGGTACCTGGATTTGAACCAAGAGATGACGGAGTCAGAGTCCGTTGCCTTACCGTTTGGCTATACCCCAATAAGTGGACTGTTTATTTAGCAAATATGAGGGGCCGTCGTCAAGACTTTTTAGCCCTGTACTTCTTTGGCGCCTGCTTCGATCGCCTTGATATTGGCAGGGATCAAGCGGTGGTTACGCTCCGGAAGTGCTTTTTTGAGAGCCTCTTCCAGTGAACCCGGCAACAGCGCTCCGGTCTTGGCAACATAGGCCCCGCAGGCCACCATGTTGACCATGCGCACATCCCCCAGGTCAAGGGCGATCTGGTTCATCGGCACCCTGACCAGCTCCACACCCGGCAGATCAACACCGTCGCAATCCACCAGCGTGGAGTTGACTATACATACGCCGCCCTGTTTGACCTTGACAGCATACTTGTCAAAGGAAAGCTGATTGAGGATCACCGAGACCGATGGACAGCCAACAACCGGGGAACCGGTGTCGCCATCGGCAAAGACGACCGTGCACATGGCCGAACCGCCCCTTTTCTCCACACCATAGGCAGGAAAAAAGGAAACATTCTTGCCTTCATGGATGGCGGCATGGGAAAGCAGGTTTCCGGCCAGCAGCACGCCCTGCCCGCCGTAACCGGCTATGAAAACATCGTAACGCATGATAACTCCGGATTATAAATTTGCGGTATTCTTGCACACACCCAGCGGGAAATACGGGATCATCTCAGCCCCCACCCGCTCGTTGGCTGCCAGCGGATTCATGCCCCAGTTGGTTGGACAGGATGCCAGGGCTTCGATGAAGGAGAAGCCCCTTTTCTCGATCTGGTAGCGAAAGGCGGTCTTGATCATCTTCTTTGCCTGAATAACGTTTTTAGGATTATTAACCGCAACGCGGGCCGAAAAGGCCACCCCTTCCAACTGCGACAACAACTCGGCCATGCGGAACGGATAGCCGTCCTTGTTGTGGTCGCGGCCATAGGGCGAAGTGGAGGTTTTCTGGCCGACCATGGTGGTGGGGGCCATCTGTCCACCGGTCATGCCGTAGGTGGTGTTATTGACGAAGATGACGGTGATGTCCTCGCCCCGGTTGGCGGCGTGGATGATCTCCGATGTGCCAATGGCAGCCAGGTCGCCATCGCCCTGGTAGGTGAAGACGATCCGGTCGGGGCGGGCCCGCTTGACGCCGGTGGCAACAGCAGGTGCGCGACCGTGGGGGGATTCCACCACATCGACATCGAAGTAGCCGTAGAGAAAGACCGAGCACCCTACCGAGGCGACACCGATCGTTTTATCGCGGATGCCGAACTCATCCATTGCTTCGGCTACCAGACGGTGGACGGCACCGTGGTGGCAGCCGGGGCAAAAGTGGGTTTGAACATCCTTCAGGCTTTCCGGCCTGCTAAATACCTGTCTCATATATATCCTCAGTATCGTTTCTTTATCTGTTCAAAGATTTCTTCCGGCGTGGGCAATGATCCGGCACCAGGCGGGCGGCCGTAGAACTCGACATCGGCATCGCGGGCTACGGAAAGCCGCACATCATCCACCATCTGACCGGTGCTGAGTTCGATATCCAGAAACCTTTTGCAGCGTTGGGAGAGCTGGGCATAGGCTGGTTTAGGGAATGGAAACAGGGTGATGGGACGCAGCAGGCCGACCTTCATGCCTGCCTCGCGGGCCATGGCTACTGCGGTGCGGGCAATGCGGGCGACAGAGCCGAAGGCAGTCACCACCAAGGTGGCGTCCTGAGTCTGAAGCTCCTCCCAACGGCACTCCTTGTCAGCCAGTTGCTGATAGCGGGCATGCATCTTCCAGTGAAAGGCTTCCATTTCACCATCACCCAGATACAGGGACTTTACCACCTTTTGCGTTTCCCCTTCCCCACGGCCGCGCACCGCCCAATCTTTTTCCGGTAATACAGCCTGAGGCCGCGGGTTGGCAACAACCGATTCCTTCATCTGACCGATGACCGAATCAGCCAGGACCATGGCCGGCATGCGGTAGATATCGGACAAATCAAAGGCCAGCATAGTCAGGTCGTACATTTCCTGCACCGAGTCCGGAGCCAGCACAATGATGCGGTAGCCGCCATGTCCGCCACCTTTGGTGGCTTGAAAGTAGTCGGCCTGGGAAGCATCGATCCCGCCGAGACCGGGACCGGCCCTCATGATATCCACGATCACGCCGGGCAGTTCGGACCCCGCCATGTAGGAGATCCCCTCCTGCTTGAGCGAGATACCAGGACCAGATGATGAGGTCATGCAACGAACACCAGTGGCCGAGGCGCCCAACAGCATGTTGATGGCGCCGATCTCGCTCTCAGCCTGGATAAATTCCCCCCCCAGCCCTGGCAACTCACGGGAAAGATATTCGGGAATGTCGCTTTGCGGTGTGATCGGATAACCGAAATAGTAGCGGCAACCAGCCTCGACTGCGGCCATGGCTACGGCTTCATTTCCCTTGACGAAAAGTTTTTCCGACAACTTTGCCTCCATTGTTTATTACTGAAAATAAGCTAGTTAAGACATATAACCTAATTATAAGGTTTAAGTTATCCTTTAAAAACCATGATGGCCACGTCGGGACACATCTCGGCGCACAGCGTGCAACCGCTGCACTTCTCGGGGTCGGAGAAAACTGCCACGGTAAACCCCGAACTATTGGAGGTCTCGCTCATGGCAACCAACTTCTGTGGGCAGGCAATGGTGCACAAACCACACCCCTTGCAACGCGAATCATCAATGGTGATATATGACATAAATCAGTATCCTTTTTGATCAGATCAAAAAAAAAATTCAATGTACCAGATTAAACAGTAGTGCGTCAAGCAGACGGCTTAATGGGAATTTACTGCAGCATAAAGGTTTCATATTCCAATTTCTGCAGGTCGCGGTCCAGCAGAAACATCCCGCACATGATTACAATGCACAACGATAACGCAAAACCATAGCCATAGAAATATGGACCGAGACTGATCGACACAACTGAAAGTACCAGATTGAGCGTTGCAAATAGCGACGTCAGAAACAGCGCTCGTCCACGGCGATCGAGGTAAAAATAAATATTGAGAACGCCCAGAAAAACAACCTGGAAACCGGCAGCAGCGACATCAATATACAGAAGCGGCAAGTAGACCTGAGGTATCCCGGCCATATCCAGCAGCTTTGCTCCGACCAAGAATACAGCTATGGCTGCTATAGCCTGGATTTTGATAATATCGTAGATTCCCTCCCGCGCCATGCGAATCATCTCATCCTTCATCTCGTAGATGTACGTCAGCGAACCGCCCTCCCGCACCGCTTCATAAAAACGATCATAATACTCGACAAAGTCGGTTTCCATCCGCACCAGGAAAACCGCCATGCCGGGTAGAATCGAGAGGTATGCCAGAAACACCGGCAGATCGTATATTTCCGAGGCATTCAGGGGACCGATCACGTTTGTCCCGGTATAAGGGTGAAACCAGAACACAAACTTGTCAGCCCAGATGCCCAGGTTGTAAAAAAATCCCGTGAAAACCAGGGAGACATAGACCCGCTTACGGCTGAGGAAGTCGAACTCCACGAAACTTCGCGTTGGATAGTTTCTGTAAAGAACCAATAACATCCCTTGCAGAAGAATAAATTGACCTAGCAGGAAAGCCAGCATCAACCCTTCCAATTTCCATATCCGCAGAACAATTGCCAGCAACAAGGCAGTGCCATAACCAACTGCAAAGTTTATCAGAATGGCCTTATAAGCCTTTAAGCCCGACAAAAGAATGGCGGCAATCCAGACGCAGCACAGCACGACAAAGGTGGTTGCAAAAAGCATCCTGAAAACCAGGGAGGTTGCGGGAAACAGTATCAGAGTGAGCGGAAATGCCAGCGTTCCACCAGTCACGCTTGTCAACAATAACAGACCGTTAAGATTGGGAAGCAACCGAAAATGTTCCTTGTCAAAGATCCGGTCGGCTGAATAGCGGGTAAAGGCCAGTTGAACAAAACCGGTAAAAACAAGGGAGAGTGCGATCAGATAGGTGATCGAGGTTTGGAACTGGGCAACCAGAAAATGCGGGATAACCACCGGAATGGAGATGACGCCGATGATCAGAACCGCCACGATGGAAAGCACCCAGGGACCGGAACTGATGATCCCGGCATAGGCATATGTATGCAAAACAGCGAGAAAAGAATCGCGCTTCAGCAGTTTGCGCAATTCAAAACCGATACCGGCCATCAGAGCATCCCCTTGCGGTACAGGTCATGATAACTGTCAAACATCTTCTGCTGAGTGTAGAACCGTTCCACCCTGGACACCGCCGCCTGCTGCGCCTGTTTCCAGAGCACAGGGTCAATCAGCAGGCGCAGCGCCTCCTCTGCCAAAGCCTGGGGATTATTGATCCCCACCACCCCGCCGGCGGCACCAAGCGCCTCATCCTCGCTGCCATGCCCCAAGATGAGTTGCCGGCAGGCGCCGACATCGGTGGCTACCGCGGGGATACCGGCCGCAAAGGCCTCCAGCAGCACTAACGGCAGCCCTTCACTGATCGAGCTGAGTACCAGCACACCGGTTTGCGGAAATATCTCCAGAGGATCACGGAAACCCAGAAACTTTATCCTGTCAGCAACGGCAAGACTTTCGGCCAGGGCTCGGCATTCATCGGCATATTTCGGATCTTCATCATCCGGACCGATAATCCACCCCTCGACCTGAGGCAGATGATTGGCAATGATACGGATTGCCCTGATAAAGTTTTTGATATCCTTGATCGGCACAACCCGGCCCAACAGCGTCAGGACTTGCGGTATGATCTCCGGACGTGTTTGACGGAGCGGCGCGTAGCGGTCAACATCAATCCCGTTGGGAATGACACCGGTATGCTCAGCCGGCGCTCCATCGGCAATCTGCCGCAGGCGGGCTCCTTCAAAAAGTGAAACGATAGTACCGGAACTGCCGTAGCAAAAACGCCCCAAGGTTTCAAAAAAGCGTATCCACAGGTCGCGAAAGTAACTGATCTCGGTCGGATCCTTCTGCAGGGCATTGCGATTGTCCTGGATCCAGTCGCTATTGAAAATATCGATCCGCCGCTCTTTGGTATAGATGCCGTGCTCACTCAGGATCAAGGGCCGACCGGTGTGGTAGTGCAACAGCGCACCCAGAAAGCCGGCATATCCGGTGGAGACCGTGTGATAGACCCGTGCCGGTATCAACCGGCCGGCGATACCGGCCAGAATCCAGATTGGGGCGTGCATGTTCCTGGCAGTCCAGAAGTAATCCACAAAAGACGGATCGCTGCAGCGTTCCTGGTACATCCTGGTAATATGGTTCCAGGAGCGCCGGCTATGCAGGAACTGACGGTAATCTACCCCCGAAGCGGGGTCCAGGTAGAAATTGATGTCCTTGAATGCATTTTCGAGTCGATCCGGGTCTGGCGCCATAAACCAGTCGTGAAGCCTGCCGATCACCTCGAACGCCGAACTGTTGCCATCATGCGCTTCAATTTCCGGCTTTTCATGCGGGTCATGGAGATAGACCGCTTCAAGGTGAACAAGGTTCGCCGGCAGTTCGTACTTCATTCCGGAATAATCATCACGATGGCTTCCCAGAAAGATTGCGCCGAAGCGATAGTCAGGAAAACCGCGGATAATCTGATTTACCCAGCTAGATACGCCACCGCTGACATAAGGAAAAGTCCCTTCCAAAAGCAGCATGATATCGACCTGGTCGGATTTGGGAAAGTTGTGACTCATTATCAACCCATCCAGAACTGGACTACAGGACCGATGCCCGGCTTATGGCGCAACAGCGGATCGCTTTGAAAATATTGCTTCAGCTCTTCAAAATCACGGCGGCGGTAGGCTAATTCCGCCAGATAGGGAATAACCCGATCACGGTGAACCCCATGCTCCAGCGCCGTCCGGATGGCCTCCCCGGCACGCTCGACATCCCCCTGTTTCAGATATAATCGCCCCATCAAAACCAATAGTGCCGGGTCACTTCCCCCACCCAACTCCACGGCCTGACGGGCATATTCAAGTGATTGGCGCACAAAAAAAACAGCCAATTCATCCCTGGCCAGGTCATTATAAACCACCTCCCAATAGGAAAAGGCCAAGACACGGCACAGGTCGCGGCGCTTGAGCGGATTATCTGCTTCGCGCAAGGCCTGCAGTGTTTGGGAGATAGAATTGCTGATCACTTTTTCTCGCCGATCATAAAGGTTAAATGCCAACAATCGGATCTCGTCGTCGCTGTCCCCTGTGGCCAACTGCAGCAGGCGGCTGGCATTCTGACCGGAACTTGCACTGACCGCCAACAGTGCTTTCAGGCGCAACTGTCGAGGAACATCGGACGCTTTGAGCCGTGACCAGGCTCCACCCTCCCCCATCCCTGGCCCGGTTTCACTCCCCTCGGTCATGAATGGCGGCAAGGATACGGTAGAAAACTCGGTACGGTTGCCTTCTTTTAAGAAAAATCTGAAATAGAACAGCCCCATGAGCAAGCCAATGATCCCAAGAATCGGTATAAAAAAACCGATCCCGAAAAAAAAACCAAAGATGGTACGGCGTTTGACAACATAACTCTTTGGAAAGGCAGCTGTCATAAGCATGGCAAGGACAACGCAGGCCAGGATATGGGCTGACAGAAACAGGGACAGCCGCAATGAGGCCGATTGTGGCCCCAGAAGCGCCAGGACGGCGGAAAATTCACCAAGCAGTGAATACCCTATGAGCTTTAACCAGGTCATGACCAATCCGTGGTAAGAAGCTCGGCCAGTTGCTCAAACGGCTCGTTGCTCCCGACCTGATAAGAATTGGTAGATATCCCCTCGCTGCCTGCCGATATTCCGAATTGTTTCAGCAACATGGAATCAAACCTGGCCAGGTAGCCCTCCACCGCCGCCATGCCGGAAAATGGCATCAGCGTCACAAATTGCACCCCCCAACCGAGATTACGCCGCCAGGTATGGTCAAGTCCTCGCTGCTGACGCTCAAGGGCCAGGCAAAGCTGCTCCAATCGCGGGGTAGGACTGATATTTACAATCACCAGAGACGAACTGACATCGAGATCTCGTCTGAGACGGATCATCTTGATCAGTTCACATGCAAACATGAGCGGACAATCCGGATAAATGGTCAGAATGGAGCGTGCGGTGACGGCGGCTTCGGCATGGTCGGCGACATATGCCAACAGGACTCCCAGGATCTGAAGTGTCTCACGATGCAGGGACAAAAACGGCATCTCACTGATCAACAGGACTGCCCGCATATTCCCCGTACTGGTATAAAGTGGGGCGGCCACCAGATATGTGCTGCGCTCCCCGGTCGAGATCCGATCTACCGATTGATAGGCGGTCGTGCCTTTCTCCAGCACAGAGCGCAGCAGCAGGTCATCCTGATGCAACGGAGCGCCGCGGCCACACGAGGCCAACGGTTTATCCTGCGGAACACCCTGGTCGCAGGGATAGAGCGAAGCGCTTTCCAAGCTGCAGTAATGGACCAGGATTGAGATCAGCGCAGTTCCCGTCTCTTTATCCAGTTCACCGCCACGGACCGCCAGCAGCATCCTAAGATCCATCATGGCATCCCTGAGGGTTACCGGGCGGCTGATCAGATTCTGCTCCAGGCGGTCATGGGAGAGACGCACCATGAAATAGGCCCTGGAAAGCTGTTCGAAACGTTCGCCGGCATGACTGCTCAATTGATTCGCCCTGCGCAGGCGTTGATCCCAGAGTGTGCTGAACTGCCCGCAGATCAAGGTTATCAGCACCCCACCCAGCATATACGTAGTCGGAAAATCACCTGTCAGCATCCCCAGTTTCAGCATCGCCAGGTATGTCAGGCAAATGGAGATTACAGTGACCATCCCAGGAGCAATGCCGTAGCGTAAGGCTATCAACAGTGGCGCAAACCAGATCCAGGGAAAACTGCCATGGACTAAAAACGGATCACTCCGATTAAAATAATAGCCCATGGCTAGAACCCCGGCGGTCATGAGTAACGCCTCCAGCCATTTCTCAAGCTTCTGATACAGTTGTGAATCAGGAATCAATTTCATCTATTGAACGAACTCCCGTTACTTTGCAACATTTGTTATGTTCATCGTACCGATCAGACGATCCAGTACCTGCTGGGCCACCGCACTGACTGCATCCCGGCTCCAGCCGCTCTTTCCGGCACTGCCGCTCCAGATCACCTTGCCTTGCGGCAGTTCGATCACCTGCAGGGCGACACTCACCACCGGTTCACCATCCAGGCCAACCTTATAGCGCCATTCATTGACTGTCCCGGCCAAGGCATAACGCACCTTTTTCTGCTTGGCCAATTCCAGCGCCTCACGCTGGCGACGTTCTCCCCGATCAACCCCCATCTCCTCCACCTTTGTCTCGCCGGCAGAACGCTCCAATTGCCGAACGCCGCGGGCATACATAAGAGCTGCTGTTACCGCTTCAGCTCGTTCTCCCGCATAGGGGGTCTCGGTGTTGTTGATAAATGGCAGCAGCGCCCAGGTTTCATTTAGTGAGACCGGTGCGCTGCCACCTTGATGCAGGGTGACACAACCGGCAAGCAGCACCGCCGAGATTATTAGCGAAATCCATCGTTTCATGTTGCCTCCCGTTAAAGAAATGTTTTTGTAATCAAGTAAAGTATCTCCTGGGAGCGTAGGCATCCTGCCTGCGTTTCAAGCGGGTGTATCGCTTGAATAGCCTTTGAAGTCAAGACATTATTCGAGCATGAAACCGCTCGAAACACGGGCAGGGTGCCCACGCTCCCGTAATTTTCCTTCTAATCAAAATGATACCGATAGCGCAGATCAAAACGGCTGGTCATGTCGCTGGTGCCAAATGACCCGCTATCCTGGGAAAAGGCACCTTCCAGCTTATCCAGGCCAAAGACCGGCCCCACCAGACCCACTTCATAATGATATCCGAGACCACTTACGCTGTTCCAGTTTGTATCCAGCGCACCAAAGGGCCTCCAGTGACGAATGTAACTGGTGCGGCCCTCCTGTCCAACGTTGATCCCAATGCCTGTCTGGGTAAAGGACGACGGGACATAATAGGCGGCATCGGCAATTTCACCGGGTATGAGCCTGAGCGCCTTGCCGCTGGGTTTAGCGCTGCGGGCATAGTGATGATAACCGGCAAACAACCTCAGGTTGGTATCGGGCTGACTCATCAAGAGGCGATGAGTCAGCTCGCTTTCAAAGGAGGCCCCCTCCCCCAATTCGCGGCGATCCTGATCTCGCAGGCTTCGGGCAGAAAACCTCAGCAGCAGCGAATCACGGGAGCTAAACGCGTTCTGGAGGCCGACACTGACTTCATCCTTCAGGCCGCCAATCTTGAGCAGTACCGTCTCGGAGGCCTCGGCCCCCACACGCAGGGCCAGATCCAGACTTTGTTTGTGATTCAATTTCCAGTCCGTCCTCATGGTAGCCATGACAGAGCGGGAAAGTCCGTCGTACAGACCGATTGAGGCTTCTGCCATGCCCTGCTCATGACGCAGTGAAAAACCTGCCCGAGCGTTTTTGGAGCTGCTGGGATAGAAGCCCAGAAGGCCGTTTTTCAGGTGGCGTATTTCCGTGTTGCCGGCTTCAACCTTGAGTGCAAGGCGCTGTGTTAACGGGTAGGACAACGATATCTGCTGTTCCAGAAAACCAACCCCCCCCTGATCCATCAGGCTCAGGCCATAACTTAACCAGCCGGGCCGGGCATTAAAGACATCACGTACCTGTTGGTCAAGCAGATAATCCTGGTCATTGGCCTGTAACCGATCAAAAGCGAGGGTTTCCGCGTCAGGAGTCCGTCCGACTCGCAACAGGCCCTCGATGGTATCCCGGTACGGAAGAAGTTCCCGATCCTGACTAATCAGCCGCGCGATGCGATCGTGATCGTTTTCCTCCATGGCCAAAGCAAGCTCGACCCACCCCGGGCGACGGGCCATGCTGGCATATTCCCGCAGGTACCAGAGACGGGCAAGATCGCTGCGTTCCGTTGTCAGCGCCCAGGCCGAAACCAGTTCGCGGGTAATATCATCCTGCTTGCCGCGCATGATTTTCTTCATCTGTTCATCAAGCACATCTCCCGGCTCGATTTGCATGGCCAAGCGCGCATACACACGCATAAGCTCTTTTCTGTCATCCTCGGCCAGCGTTGCCCCCTGCTTCATCCTTGCGCGCACAAGTTCGAGGGCGCGAATCCGTTCGAGAAATGCCTGATCCGGGCTTCCGGTCTGTTCGAGTATATCGGCATACGCCGCCAGCCAGACCGGATCGTTTCGCATCTTCCGGTAACGCGCCCGGAAAAAGTTCAAAGCCCGGCTATGTTCACCAAGAAGAGCGAACGCAGCTCCAAAGGAGTCGTACAGTTCCGGCATATTTTTTTCACGCCCACGCCAGTTTTGAAGCGTTTCCCGCAATTCAGTGCGGCGATCAAGATCCAGCAGCAACCAGATGTAACCCGCCGCCAGCCCGCCGTTATCGGAAGCACGACGCATAGCCTCCTGGTAATTGCTGATACTTGCGGCGATATCGCCTGTTGCCCGTTGGATCCGGGATCGTAGCATCCAGTAATACGAGAATTCTTCCAGGGGTTTAAGAACACCCTCGCGATCTGCATCGAGGATCAACAAGACAAGCTCGTCCTGATGATTAAGCTCGATCCCGGTCTCGACCAATACATAAAAAAATGGAGCTGATTTAAATCGTAGCCACCCTTCAAGCGCCAGGGCATAGGTTTCAGCTTTGTCTGTATTACGGCTGACAGCGATGAGCCGCTGATAATCAACGTCCCTGCCCTTTCCCTGCTTCACCAGCACGCGTGATGCCATCGAAGCGCCTTTCATATACTGCAGGGCCCAGTCCAGATCACTAAGTGTTGCCCAGTACTCCAGTTCACGGGGTGGCATACTCTTTCTGCCCAGATTTAAAATAGTGTAGGCAGACTGCACATCCCCTTTGCCATAGGCCATAGACGCTGCTTTCAGCAAGACCGGCGCGGTAGCACCGTAGCGCGCAGACTGTTCCAACCAGGCAGCTATGGCATTATCCGTATGACCTGTGGCCTCGTAGATACGGGCAAGCTGCTCCAATATGTCCTTGACGTCCTTGCCTGCCCTTCGTAGCTCCATCGCTGCAATTGCATCCTCGGGAAGCCCCAGCAGCTCGCAGACCGAAATATATTCGCGCAACGCGTTGTCATTTCCGGCTTTAAGCTCAGATTCCATCAGATATTTCAAGCGACTGAATTCACGCAACTCACGAGCCAAGCGAATGGCTGGTTGCTTCGCATCAGGATCAGACATGACAGTGGCCAGATAGAACCAATGTTCAAAAGCATGCGCGAAGTTGCCTGACCATTCTCCCGTCTGTGCGGCTCTGCGACGCCAGACAACGTCGTTTGGGCGCACCGCAACTGCATTTTCCGCCAAGGCAAAGGCATCGCGAAGATTGCCATTGGCCAGAAAGACATCATAACCAAGATTGTAAAGCTCCGCATCAAAAGGAGCAATAGGTGCGGCAGGACTCTCGGCACAACTCTGAAGCACTTGGACAGGGCAGCATGTCCAGAGCAGCGCCATAATTATTGCGAAGAGGGTCTGCTTCACGAAATGTCCAAGTGAGCAGACTTTTCACTCATTTTAAGTGCGCGCTTGATAAGGCGCTGCGCCCGCTCCGGTTTGCCGGCGGCCAGGCCCACCTTGGTAAGAAAGACCAGGGCTTCCCGATCGTCTGCCAATCCGTTAAGATGTCTTTCGCCCGCCTCGAACGCCTCGACCGGAAGATTGCCTGACTGCAGGGTCCGCACCCCTTTGATGAACAGTTCTCGTTTCAGGTTGTTGCCATTTGCCTGTTTCATATTGTTGAAACAAATGCCGGCTGCGGTGCGGTAATCACCACCCGCCAACGCCAGTGCAAACGGGTCGCCAGGGACCCCCGCGATGGGAACAGGCGCCATTGATGCAGCCAAGACATCAGCTTGGCGGCTGAATGCATGGTGAGTTTCAAGATCGCCGGTTTCCTTGGCGTCAGCGGCAAAACGCCGCAGATCCCATACCGTTGGCTTGCCTTGCGCCAGCTTTCGTGCAGTATCGGCAAATTCTGCCTGATAGTTTTGCAACTTGACATCTCCCGTTTTAGTGGCGAGAAGCAGCTCTTTCAGTATCCGATAGCGTAACACCAGAACAGTATGCTGCTCGGCAGGAGAAAGCCGGATTGGGAAGCTTGCCAAAAGATCCAGCGCCTTGCGTGAAAAGCCAACCCGCCTGACTTCTCCGGCCAGGCGTATTCTCAGGGACACGTCATTGGGGTGCACCCGCAGCAAAGCTTCAAGATAGCGAACCGTGGCCGCGTTTCCATCGCGGGATGTATCGAGGATTTCAAGCAGACGCTCTTCTGGATAAAGCAGAGCCAGCAGCAGAATGAAGGCGGAAAACGTCCCCAATACCACGTTCAGGGGCGAGAAGCGTTCGCGGCGGGGTGACACATTTTCGCTGCTAGTGGCAGACGACGTCCAACGCATGTGTCCCCTCCGGGAGTTCAAGAACGCTCATCTCAGTACCAGCAAGGGAGATGCCCAACTTTTCTTCCCTGATCACACATCGGTCGGCGTTAGCGATCGCTACAGAAAACGGCGTGTATCCTCTAAGCCTGATCTTCATTCCCGGCCCGGAACGTTCCAGCGACTCCAGCGTGCCGCCGGCTTGCGAAAGATATGGAGTAGTCGGCAATGTTGCCTTGAGCTGAATTCTGGCTTCACCGCCCGGTAGTAGATGGATGTAGCGGCTATCACCATGATCACTGAAGCCGGCCACCCTGCCAGCGGCAGTCAACTCAGGAAAACCTGCTGTCTGGGGAATACGGAACTCTTTGAGTTTCCCGCTGTTACGCACCAGCCATCCGGAGCCGTCCCGCGCCACCACCGTGCGATTGAAATCCAGCACCTTTTCGATGTATTCGGAGGTGTAAATGCTGAAAAATCGCTGTTCCAATGCCCAATCATGCACATGAAGCAGGCTCTTCAGCGAGGCCGTCTTGCTGGCAGAGTATATGTGGTAGTAGATGTTGACCGGTTTGAGTCTGCGGGGAAACTCGGTCAGGCGGTAGGTTTCCAGCACGCGTCGATAGCCGTAAAAAGTGTCGCTCCAGAGGTTGGTGTAGACATTTTCATTCTGATTGGGCGCAAAGACCTGAAACCAGCCATTTCTGGAAATGCCTAACGGGGCAACCCTTGTTAGCGAGCGGTTCGAATCGGTAATCATGGTATCGCCACCATTGATGTTGAGGAGGCCGGCCTGGTAGGTCAGGCGGATGGCTTCTTCACCAGGCAGGCAGTTGCCGGTCCATTGAAAGAGTTTTACCTTTTTGCCCGCCGGCAGCAAGTTGTTATTGATATACTCCAGCGAGCCACTGATCTCCGCCTCAAGGTTGAAGTTATAGCCAGGAATCTTCATCGTGTGCCAGGATTCAGCCACCATTCCATTATCAACCTGCTCCGGTTTCCAGCGAAAGGGGTGCGAAAATGAATGGCTGGCCGCCTCCACCCAAGGCAGCGAGAAAATGTCGCGGGCAGCCTGCTCCAGGCGGGGTGCCTTGCCGGGATAGAGGCCATTTGGAGCGACAACTCCGGTGATGACGGACACCGTGACAGGTATCCGGTATTTTTCCAGAATTCTCCGGCGCAGCTCATCGGCCGCCAGACCGCCGCCCGGCCATTCAGCCATGCTCTCGAAACCATCGCCATCCACGTGGGAAAGCAGCAGCCGCACTCCATTCTCGGTTGTAGTGTCCGGCACCGGCATATCAGGCAAGCGCAGGGCATCCTTGAAGAAACGGAATGGATTTACCACCCAGACGTTTTGATCATTAAAGAGTCTGGTTACACCAAAAGGATACAGTACATAACCACCCCAGGGTGTGATCGCCGCGGCATCACTGATGTCACCACTGGCTGAAGCCAGCCGCAACAGTGACGTCCCTTCCTTCAACTTCATTGGCAGGAAGTTTTCCATCTGGGGAAGCGGTTGCTGTTCAAAACCGATCCGGGGATCAATGGATACGATCCGCGCGGGTGGGGTGAGACGTGCAATGGTATTCAACTCCAGTCCAATTTGCCTGAAAAAACCATCTTCCGCATCAAAACCGAAACGATCCAGGAAGACGATCGGAACCCCCTCCCTGATCCGGCGCAGCGTCCATTTCTTCAAACCCTGCCGCTCTCCGGAGCGGTCCGGCCATACAACCACCCCGGCGTAACGGCCGGCCATGATCCCCTCCGGCAGTGACTTTCGCAGATCACACAACTCCAGCTGATAACCCAGGTAGTTGAGCGGCATGGCTGCCAAACGGTTGAGCATGGTGTCATATGAATCAGACGATTCCCCACCGTCGTACACCCCCAGTATTTTTCGCGGCATGACCTCAATTGCCCCGACACCAAGGCTTGCAAGGTCTTTGTCTGCGACCCATGGAATGATGCCAAGATCCTTGATTCTCTCGGCTGTTTGACGTGCCAGGGCACGTTTCTCAGGCGGGACATAATCTATGGCAATCACCGGCACCCCGGCATCACGCACCTCCTTAAATCTGGCCAGCAACCACTCGCGGTCCTTTTCCGGCACTTCACCATATAGCTTATCCACCGGATCGTACCTCTGAAACAGGGACTCGGCCGCAACGGCAAAAACCTCCCCTTTAAGCTGGCCAAACACCTCGAAACCACGGTTTAGGATCAGTCGCGCCCCTGGGAAACGATGGCGCACCTCGCGTAGGGTGCCTGCAATCCCCTCTTCCATGCGAGCAAAATCATCCTTGGAGGCTGCCAGTTGATACGAATCGAGCGTGTCAACGAAGAATCCGCGATAACCGGCTGCCCACAAGGGAGCTATAACCTGATCAATGAAATACGCCCGCCACCCGGGACTTGACGTATCGATTACCTTGGTCTTCCAGGCCTTGTTTGTGCCGATAAACCAGGCCGGATCCATCTGTTTCGAGTATGCCCGGTTCGGGTCAGCCTCACCAAGACTGACATAGGCAAACAGCTCGCTTTTTCCAACGCCGTAAGAAGATGGCAATATGCCGCTGTCAGGATCAACCACGGCCACATCGAAGGCCTTTAATTCGTCCAGAGGATGGTCGGAGGCATAATAAAACGCCAGGCTGAATGGCAGCAGAGCTGCATTTGAGCGCCCAGACGCACTGAATGAAATCAGGAGGGTGGAGATGATGAGAACGATTGAGGATAGTGTCTTGGTCAAGATTGTTCCTGTTCAGGAAATTAAGTCGTTCCTGCGGGACGGCAACAACAATACAATCTCAAGGTGATCGCGCCGCAGATCAGCGCTAAACGCATTGATTCATTTGTTTCTACAGGTCATTTTGTCCTATAAAATAACATGGTTGCAGTGAAGAGTACAGTGCCTAAATCATGCACATTAAAATATATCTCACAGCAACCGGATTTAATCACAAAACAAAACAGGGCTTAGCATAACTATGCCAAACCCTGTGTAACTTCCCCGTATAAATTTTATGTTTATGCTGTGCTTTTGGCTTGTCAGCAACTATTTCAGTTGCTCGCTTTTCTGTTTAATAGTCCTCAGCCGGCAAACCTAATAGGCATCAAGGGAGAATCCAAAAAAATCGCACTCTGAAAATTTCTTTGGTTTGGATGCAGACAGTAGACAGATCCGGCAGGGAGAGCATATTGACACTTCGAGGCTGTATTGGCCAAACAACGATATACGTCGTCGACTATTCGCTCTATACGGCATTCATCATAATTGGGCTTATTTTCTGAAAAATCATGTCTGGGCATTTGCACACATTCTCCTTTCGTTACGTTAGAATGAACATCCAACTGCTGATAAAAGCTGTACACAAAGCAACTCAATCGTAGCTGATAAGAAAAGGGTTCTGTATATTGGGGTACCGCTAGCTTTAACGAAGCTATTTTCGCCGGAAAAGAGCAGAACAATTCTAACTTTCTAAAGCTTCTTGAAGGCAATAAATTTATCTGGTCTCTGGGGATGGTCCATAAAAGAAAATGTTCTGAAATTACTTTTATTCTGGTGCATACAATAGGTTCTGGAAGGACTGGCTGTGAAAGCATACCTGCAATTGGATTTGTTGGCTAAGCATCGATATAAATTTTCCAATATACACTCAGTAAAGCATTCATCCACCTTGGGTATTTTTCCCGTTAAAGTATTTTTCGACCTTGGCATGGCATGAACCCCCTTTTGAATATCCAAATACATTCTACCGCATAAATGTAAGATGTAAACACCGGCGTTAGAATTTTTTTATAATATTGTTATTAGGGTTGGATGGCAATCAGAACTATCGCATTGGATAGTGAATGTGGTGATAGGCAGTCAGTATGCGGTGTTTAGAATGGCTGACGCAGCTCCCAGTTCAAGGATCTTCGCAAAGCTGTATCCTGCGGAGCAACTCGAGTTGATTTTCCAGGCCATCAACCATGCTTAGACCAGCCCATTCCAGAAGACCTGGGACAGCCAGATCGGGTTCACATCGCGGATACGGTCCTGCGGAGAGATGGTGAATCAGCTTCATGGTCTTGAGGCCGTCAAACCAACCGTTAAACGCTGTCAGGAAAGCCGGTCGGCTGTTATGGTTCCGCCGCAGCTTGTCCCATACTTCTTCGAATGAAACCGTGTCGAGATATTCAACCAGACAGGATGAAACCTCCGCGGCCATTGATCTGAGAGCAGCACTACCCATGTCGGCATGATTTGAGACGAGAGTCAGCCATTCAGCTAGAACACGAAAACAGGCCACATTGTAAAAAAGCACCACGCCGTCTTCTCCATCGAGGAGCCGTGAGACGCTCCGGCCAGTGCCGAACGGTACGCGATGGGAAGGCCGGGGAGATGGATAGACAACGGTTCCTCTTACTTGACCAACGCCAACAGTCCTCGCCAACTGCTGCAGGAAATAAAAGTCTTCCCCCGCAGCGCGATTGTTCATGCCCCCCATCTTTACATAAGCTGATGCGCGGCAAGCCATGGCGCTTCCCACTGTGTGGAATCCATAGGGGGAACCGGCCTGTGACAGGCCGAGCACATAACTTCTCAGAAACAATTCGTAGCGAGTTATGGCCCGGCACTCTTCAGGGTATGCACCCTGCTGATGGTAAAACGGAATCACGGCCGCACCGGCAACATTTTGTTTGAAATGCCTGACCAATGCCGTGAGGTAATCCGGACGTACAAGGGTGTCGGCATCGAGACAGATCAAAATCGGATCGCCGTTCGCATGATTAACCCGGGTCAAGGCAAGATCAAGCCCGATCCTGCGTGCAAGTCCGACGCCACCGTTCTTGACCGGCAACTCAAGCCCCGGAGAAGCTGCATCAACCCAAGCGAGATGGAGCTTGGAGCAAGATGCGTCACCGGAAGTGAGCAGCTCCAAGGTTGACAGATTGTCTGCCCTGTCAGCAGCCAAGGCATCTTCGCGCTGGTTGACCACGACAAGTACCAGGAATCGGGCGAGCTCATCAGGAGGGTTTTCAGCCAGCGAGCAAAGGGTTGCCCTCAGTGTGGCACTCTCCGCCAGAGCCGGGATAACCACAGCTCCGCAAAAGTTGCTCTCAGTACAGCCCGCAATCTTCCAGGCGCCTTTTGTGGCGCGGGAGGCGAGATATTTAGAAATGATTTCCATTAAATTCCCAAAAAGTTTTTTTGCAAAAGGCCTTTATTCCCCTCGCAGCCTATTGATCTCCGTTACAACCTCTTCTCTGGTCAGTAACCCTTTCTTTTCAAGTACACCCACCAGAGCCATGATCTCAAAGGAGTGGTTGATTGTCAGCTCCTTAATCGCAATCATTTCTTCATTAACCATCTGCTGTTCCATATTTATACCTCCTGGTTTGCTAATGTTTGATTTAACGATATCATTACCGGTATTAATTTATTGAAAAATAATTCTGTAAAATGTATAAGAAATTGTTTGATTTTATTAATTTCAGGGAGAAGCAGATGCCTTTACTAGTTGTGCTAGCTGATAAGAAAATTACATATGTTACAAAGGATGATTTTAACGAATTAGTAACTGAGGGAAAGATTATTGTATTCAAAAGGCCCAGCAGTCATGACTGGGTTGATCCCAAAACCGGAGCGTTGCGAGGAAATGGATCACAACATGAATATACTGGACCTGAGAGAAGGGCGCGATTTTAAATACACAAGGGCTTTGACCTGTTTATAGGTTGAATATACTCTGGAGACTGTAAACTTTTCAATAGCTAATAGTTTCTCTTCCCTCAATAGCATCACTTGCTTCCGTTCGCAGATCCTGGCTCAATGTAATCCAACCCAAGTTCCAGTTTAAGGCGTGACCAAGGCATTGCAGTATGCAATCCTCCTCTTGTATACTCTCACCCCAAATCAGTGAATTTACCCAAGGATCTGTATATTCAAGCTTCCGAGACATTCAAATCCTTCTTGTCTTGGCTTACTCATGCAACAGGTGCAACGCAGCAGCGTTAAGTGCAAGATCTGCACTATCTACAGATGTAAACTTTAGCCCTACATTTATAACAGTAGTAATCACGGTAAGTTATGCATTTGGCATGCTTCCTGAAACCCTCCTGGACAGCAACATCACATAACAGGAGGAACAGAATCATGAAATCACGTATTTTTTTAACAACGGCAGTAATGGGTCTATTGGTAGCCTTGAGTGCAGAGGAACTGCTTGCGGCAGGGCGAGGCAAAGGCGTCGGCGGTGGCAAAGGAATGCAAATCCGCACTCACGCACAAACCCGTACTCAATCTGCCGTGTCAGGAACAACAGCAACGCGTCCAGTCGGATCTCAACGACGCGACGGCACCTTTCTAACAACCGGCACGACCGCCAACGGCTCAACCACACGCCCCGGCAATGGCAAAGGTCTTCAGGACGGCTCCCGCCTGAACACGGTCGCCACGCCTGCTCCGGCAGCAACCGAGTAGAAATCTTGACGCAAGACCCGGCAGGCGAGCAACCCTGCCGGGTCTGTGAAACAAGGAACGGTACACGATGAAGCGACATATCCTCATATTCATATTTGCGATCCTGAGCTTCTGCAATCATGAAGCATCAGCCTTCTGGGGAAGCAGTTCAACAGACTCTGCCAGCGCCAGCGGACTGGATGTGGCAGCAGGCTTTGATGTCAACACGATTACGACCTTGAGCGGCATGGTAATGACGCCACCCGAGAGCAAAGGACAGGAACAGCACACGGTGATGTCTGTTGCCGCCACCCAGGGTAACGTGACGGTCGTACTCGGTCCTTGGTGGTACTGGGAAAAACAGAATTTTACCATCACAAAAAAGCAGGATCTTACCATAACCGGTTCACTCGCACAGGGTAAGGACGGGGTTCTCTATTTATTTGCCCAACGCATTGAAAACCGCAGCAATGGGGAGACGGTCACGCTTCGTTCCGAATCGGGCACTGCACTTTGGTCTCGGGCCGGTTCAGGAAATAAACCAGGAACACGTCAATTTAATGGTAGCGGTCCACGCTCGGGTGCCGGCAGCCGCGGCGGTGGAATAAGAGGGGGAAGAAGGTGATATGAAACGACATGAAATCGATTCCGATAAACATAATAAGTACGTTCTAAAAATGATTGACAACTTACCAGGGTATCTTTGTGGGGCGCTGCTTCTGGCATTGAGCAGTTACACTCCGCTATTGGCTGCGGACAACAAGCCGGATAAACCGCAAACAGCGTCCATCAGCCTGGGTGCAGAGTTCGCCTCGGGCAATTACGGAACCGATTCTGCGACACGCAGCCTCTACATGCCGCTGATTGCAACCTGGTTGCCAAATGAACGTTTGGATATAAGCATCGAAGTCCCCTTCATCTATCAAAGCAGTTCAAATGTCACGACAGTCCTATACAATACCAGCCAGAGCGCTACTATAAACAAAACAATGTTCAGAGGCGGCCCTGGCGGCAACAGTGGAACCATCTTGCAACAACAGGCCGGCGGGTTTACCTCAACGACAGCCGGCTCATCGACATCCGCCGTTTCCGGACTGGGCGACATTATCCTGCGTCTCGGCGTCATCGCCCTGTTTGAAGATACCGGCATCCCGCAACTTCGCCCCTCCTTGTTTATAAAATGCCCAACTGCAGATTTTTCGGATGGCCTTGGCACCGGTGAATTTGATTTCGGAGTTGGGCTCGAAGCAATCAAATGGCTCGGCAATCTGCAAGTTACAGGTGAAGGCTTCTATAACTATCAGGGAAAGGTCGATGGGTTCGGCTTGAAAAACTATTTTAGCTATACGGCCGGAGTCGGTTACCAACTTACAAAAACAGTTGAGCCGATGCTGCTTATAAAGGGAGCTACAGCGCCTTCAAGCTACTCTGGTGCCCTTCTGGAAGCTCGTGTCCGAGTTATCTGGTCTGTTACGGATACAACCTCGCTGGATCTTTATGGGTCCCGCGGGATTGCCGACAACAGCCCGGATTATGGTGGCGGCGCTGCAGTTACATACTCTTTCTGAACATGGTTAGATCCACTCGCCTGATAATTGGCATACCATTCTGTTTTACCTTGTTGGTAGTGTGGTTTGCCTGGTCTGCCTTGCATGCGGCTCCTCCGCTTGCAGCCGAGAATCTGCGCGGAGCAGGGCTCACCATCTCTGCAGCGATTGAACAGCTGGCAGTTGCCGACCCCTCATTCCGTTCACTTGCTGGCTATACTGCACCGGACATCGCCTACTTTGCCCTTGTAGACCAGCAGGGAATCGTCCGCTTTCACACCAATCCCGGCCTCATTGGCCAGCATATCGCCGCTACTAATCAGAAAACTTTTCCGGACGGCATCTCAGAACAGCGGGAGCAACTGGGTACAGGTGAAGAGGTCTATCTCCTGCGCACAAAAATTCACCCTGCCCACGATGAATATCTCCTTGTTCTGGCATTGCACACCTATCGCGCAGATCAGGTCATTCGCCGGGCAAGAACCGGCGTTACGGTTGTATCGACTCTAACCGCAGCGCTCTGGGGATTGACCCTATTGCTCCTATTCATGCAACGCCGGGAAGATCAACATCACAAGGATATGCAAAGACGTGAGGAGATGGCGCGTCTAGGAGAGATGGGGGCTGTCATGGCTCATGAGATCCGCAACCCGTTGGCAGGCATCAAAGGTTTTGCCCAATTGGTGGAAACAGCGGACAACATAGAACAGGCAAGGAGCTTTGCCGAAAATATCGTTACCCAGTCACTCCGCATGGAGGCGCTAGTCAATGACCTGCTCGCTTTTGCACGTGATGATCAAGGGGAGCGACACACTACCGATCTATCGAAATTGATTAAAAATTGCATTGCTTTTTTAAGATTTGAAGCTTCAAACCAGCAGGTAAAAATAGAGGTGGATGACCTCCCCCTGGTCAAGAGCCATGTGGTTGCCGATCGTATCGTCCAGATGCTGTTAAACCTGATGAAAAACGCCATTCAGGCGATGCCGGAGGGCGGTGCACTCAAGATCGATTTGCGGCAAAAAAACGATTGTGCGTATATCCATGTTAGCGACAATGGCGTCGGTATCTCCCCGGAACATCTCCAGCATATCTTTGAACCGTTCTGGACCAGCAAGGCAACGGGTACGGGGCTTGGACTCGCCCTCTGCCGCAAGGTGGCACAGGAACATGGCGGCAGCCTGACCGTTAAAAGCTCTGTCGATGCCGGCACGGAATTTATCGTTACCCTGCCAGTTGCAAGATAAAATGGGGGGGAAATCATGTCAGCAACCATATTGATTGTAGAAGATGACAACATCTTTCGGGAACTCTTGACTACTATTCTCGATAACGCCGGTTACACCGTTGCCACGGCATGCGACGGTGGAGAAGGTTTGCGCCGAATCCAGCGCGAGAGGTTCGACCTGGTGCTGTGCGACCTGAAGATGCCGATTAGAAGCGGGCTTGACCTGTTTAGAGCAACACGTGGCGAAGCAAACTCTCCACTGTTTATCTTTATAACTGCCTTTGGCCGTGTGGAAGAGGCGGTGGCGGCCATCAAGGATGGTGCCTTCGATTTTCTTGCCAAGCCGCTCAAAGACCCGCAGAGCCTGCTGACAACCGTGGGCCGTGCGTTGGAACAGGTGGAACTGGAACGCATGACGGTTTCTCTGCAGGAAACAGAGCAAGCTGGCCTGCCGCCAGAAGAACTGATCTTTGCCGGCAGGGCCATGGAGAGTGTCAGAAAGCTGGTGCAGGATGTGGCCCGTACTTCGGCAACCGTGTTGTTGCATGGCGAAAGCGGCACCGGCAAGGAGTTGATCGCGCGGATGATCCATCTGGCCAGTCCCCGCAAGAACGCCCCGTTCATCCCGCTCAACTGCGCCGCCATACCGGAAAATCTTCTTGAAAGCGAGCTGTTCGGTCACGAGCGCGGGGCATTTACCGGAGCGGTTCAATCCAGGCGCGGCAAATTTGAACTGGCACAAGGCGGGACCATCTTCCTGGATGAGATCGGGGAAATGCCGCAACTGCTGCAGGCAAAGCTGTTGCGGGTTCTGCAGGAAAGGGTATTCGAACGTTTGGGAGGAACACTGCAGATCAAGGCGGACGTGAGGGTAATTGCTGCAACCAATCGTGACCTTGCCAGGGAGGTTGCCGAGAAGCGCTTTCGTGAAGATCTGTTTTACCGGCTGAATGTATTCCCGATTAGTTTGCCGCCACTTCGTGAACGGACAGACGCCATTCCGCAACTTGTCCGCCATTTCTGCGCCAGGTTTTCAGCAGCGGCGGGTGCACGCCGCCCGACCGGCGTCACCCCCGAGGCGCAGGTGATTCTGCAACAACATAAATGGCCAGGCAATGTCAGGGAATTGCAGAATATTATCGAACGGGGCGTCATCCTGGCGCGAGGAGAAATAACACCTGCCGAGCTTCCAGCGGAACTGCTTGCACAACTCCCCCCTGCGGAGGCTCGTGTAGGTATGCTCAAGCATCAAGAGAAAGAGATCATCTGCAAGTCTCTTCAGCATTACCGGGGAAATCGGCGCAAGACTGCCGAAGCACTCGGCATTTCACTGCGAACGTTGCAGTATCGCCTGAAAGAACTTGGTCTACTAGCCAAAGAAGAGTTATAAACTAAGCGTTTATCTATCCCACAGCCACAACATCGTAAATACCAATAGCATCTATCATATCCATCAATAATACGAATTTGACTATACCGCGTAAGACGCATATACCCCTTAAGCAACATTAAAATTTACGGGGGGAATATGAACGAAGAGTTTCAGGCAAAGTCAGGTCCGGGATCGTGGAAAAAGCCGGGGATGTACTTGCACAGAATCATGCTGCTGTTAATGCTGCTACTCGGAAACATCCACACAGCCATGGCAGGCGGTTACAATTACGTCGAACCCGACCAGTTTCGCCAATGGCTGGCAACAGGAAAGGATATCGCTATTGTCGACATTCAGGTTCCGGTTGAGTTCCAAAAGCATCATTTCAAAGGTGCGCTGGAGACCAACGCTTACCCGGTCAAGACGGCTGATGAAAAACAGAAACTGGATAAGGTTCTGGCCAAGCTATCGGCAGCCCAAAACGATGTAGTTGTTGTCTGTCCCCGGGGTGGTGGTGGCGCAAAAAGCACCTATGACTATTTGAAGGACAAGGGTATCGATGAAAAGAGAATTTTCATTCTCAAGGATGGTATGCAGGGCTGGCCATATAAGGAATTGACGGTGAGCAGCAGCAAATGATCGACAGGTTTGACAGGTAAAGTTGGGCTGTAGCTTACTTTAGAGTCCCCCCGACGTAGTCGGGGGAACTTGATGGTAATTACAGATGACTCAACTGCCCGGCATAAACAAATGAAAAGCGAATGATCAGCCCACCCAGCAGCACGATGATCGCACTCAGGTTCATCTTGAACAGCGCTTCAGGAGTCAGCGTATCACCATGCTCCTCCTTAATCTCCAATACCTTGATTACCAGCGCAGCAGGAAGGATTATCAGCAGGAGCATTATGGCCAGCGCATACCAGAAATATTGGTGATTGAAGATAAAGAAGGGCATGATTGATTCGCGGTGGGCATAGGACGATGTATATTGGCCATAGAAGAAAAGCGGCAGCAGGGTCATTTCCGAGATGATCAGCCAGATATCGATCTTGGTAAAAAAGAGCTTAACTTTTTTCTGGCCGGCAATCATGATCATCATGGCCGCACCGGCCGATAGTGCCGAGCAAAGGAACAGCACCGGCAGGACAGCCGAATTCCACAACGGTCGAGCCACGAAGGAACTCAACAGAACCCCGGTATAGATGCCGATAAAGATCCCCGTGGCAAAGTTAGCCGCTGCCAGATGCAGGCGATACTGCTGAAGCCACTCGGACAGTTCAATCAATTGGCGAAATAACAGCCGGTGCCTGTTACCTTCCGGGATTGCCGCAATGGCAAAGAGAATGCTCACCGGATAAAATACCAGCAAGCCCCACGAACCCCACGACATCGGCGAGAGCGGCTGAAAGGTCAGATACAGCCAGAACACGTTCAGTTTACGTTCCAGATCGAGAAAAATAAATATCATGCCGATACTTAAAACAACCGGTACGAGAATCTGCGCCGTAAAGGCAGCGCGCTCATCACTGGCAAGCGAACCTCCCTTGCGAACATTAAGAATAGATGACATAACCGCAAGGCCGGCCGACAAACCGCCAAGAAAAAGATACATGGCGACCCGCCAGTCCCAGATATGGAGATTGGGCGAGGTTGCCGCATTTATTCCTGTTATTGTAAGTTCCATGTTCTACGCTCCTATTCCGGCTTACTGTACATTTTGATGTAGTAGACACGTGGCTTGGTTCCGGCGCCTGCCAGCAGCACATGCGAATGATTTTCCCTGAGTACGATACTGACCAGGCTCTCGGGATCATCCAGATCACCGAAAATTCGTGAGCCGCCAACACAGGTGGCAACGCAGGCCGGCGCCTTGCCCTCCTTGATCCGGTGTTCGCACAATGTGCATTTGTCGGCAAAACCCTTTTCATGATTGATATACCGGGCATCATAGGGACAGGCGGCCAGGCATGACTTGCAGCCGACACAACGGTATTTTTTCAGCAGGACAAGGCCATCTTCGGCGCGTTTGTAGGAAGCTCCGGTAGGGCAGTTATAAACACACGGCGGGTTATCGCAATGGTTGCACAGTTCCGAACGGAGTTCCATGCGCAGTGTTGGGAACTCTCCTTCGACCTCTTCCACGACCCTGGTGCGGAATTGTCCGTGCGGGACATCATTTTCCTTCTTGCAGGCCACGACACAGGCCATGCAGGCCACGCAGCGACGTTGGTCTATTACCATTCCATATTTAGGCATGAGGAACTCCCTTCTCGATACGGACAAAATTGACCCTCATCCCGGTAGCACCACAGATCGGATCAATGGCATATCTGGTAACCAATCCCTGGTCATCGGCACCCTTGCCGAAAACGTTCTTGAGTTCCTTGCTGGTGGCGCCGAAGCCGTGCACCATGTACACGCAGTCCTCCCGGATCCGCTCCGTGGCCTTGACCTTGAGTGGGGGGCTCTTGACCCCGTCCTGATTGACCAGTGTGATGTATGAACCGTTTTTTATCCCGAGAGAACGGGCCTGTTTTGCATTGAGCCAGACCTCGTTTTCGGAAAACAGTTCATTAAGTTCAGGATTGTTGGTGGTGCGGCTAAAGGTGTGCACGGCATTTCGTCCATATACCAGGCGGAATTCCCCAGCCTGAGGCTGAGGATGTTTCGTGTAGCGAGGTATGGGATCGAACCCCTTTTCTTTAAGTTCCTTGCTGTACAGCTCGATCTTCCCTGAAGCGGTTTTGAATTCCGGGGGATTGAGCGGCGTGATGTAAGGATCAGCGGTTCCAGGGATGACAACGGTGCCCTCTTTTTTGAGTTCGTCATAGCTGATATTGCACAGTTTGCATTGGGCCTTGATCTTGTCTTCCAGGGTGTCCCACGGGAAATATTCGTTCAGCCCCAGTCTGTTGGCCAGTTCCTTGGCAATCCACCATCCTGGCTTGGACTCATACATCGGCTTGACAGCCGGTTGCCGGAGGGAAGCCGTCAGCATTTTTCCCTTGCCGATCGCCAAGGCATCATGACGCTCCAGATAGGTGCATTCGGGAAGGATTACATCCGCCATCATGACCGTGTCAAAGGGCATGACATCGATGGCTACCAACAGGTCGAGCTTGTTGATGGCCTCAATGGTCTCCTTCTGGTTCGGCAGCGCCTTCATCAGGTTAGTACCGCTGACGATCCAGCCCTTAATCGGATAAGGGGATCCGGAGATTGTGGAACTCCTGATAACATGGGTCAGCCCTTCCGCACCGGCCAGTGGATAACCGCAGGTATTCAGAGCCTCAGCGCTGAGTTCGGGAAATGGCTTGGAGGCGGCTTTCGGAAATGACGCCTTGGTGGCGAAAAACACACCACCCTCCCTTCCCCAGGTTCCCAACAGTGCCATCAAAATGCCGAGACAGCGGGTTCTCTGCACATCATCGCCGTACCAGGTGGCGTGGCGACCGGGATGGATACAGACTGCCGGGGCATTATTGGCCATCATGCGGGCGGTCTCGAAAATCTTTTCGGCCTTGATGTCGGTTTCCTTCTCCGCCCACTCCGGAGTATATGCCTTGACTGCAGCGGCAAGCTCGGTGAACCCTGATGCATATTTGTCCAGGTACTCCTTGTCGTACCACTCCTCTGCAATGATCACATTGATCCAGGCCAGCAGCAGCGCGATATCGGTGGCCGGCCGGATCGGCAGCCAGGTATGGGCCTTGCCGGCGGCTATGGAGAACCGGGGATCAACAACTATCAACTGCGCGCCACTAGCCATCGCCTCACTGAAGTCCTGCACTTGAGAGTTGTGCATGTTTTCACCCAGGTGGGAGCCGAGCAGCACGATCAGCTTGCTGTTCGCAAGGTCAAGGCGCTCCGGAGAACCGACGCTCTCGCCAAAGGTG
>Ga0209212_1001918_pt1 | contig 31521 bp, 30 predicted proteins | sample RifGroC2_FD_183996 | JGI IMG/M metagenome (GOLD analysis project Ga0209212, IMG submission 183996) | Groundwater microbial communities from Rifle, Colorado, USA - Groundwater C2 (SPAdes) (version 2) | ecosystem: Environmental > Aquatic > Deep subsurface > Groundwater | place: Rifle, Colorado...
AGAATTCCGGGACAAACTCAGGGAGTATCCAATATTCCCTGAATGTCCCCAGCATGATAAGAAACGCCAGAGGCCAGGAGACAAGCATCCAAAATCCCTGGTGGCGGATGTCTCGCTGCCGTGCCTCGCGCTCCCGATCCAGGGCGGCTCTACCCTCCAGCTTTTCCTCTACGTCGTAACCCAGATCCCTGATCGTCTCCTTGATCTCTGCGGGGGAAACGATCCCAGCGTGGTACCAAACAGAAGCAGTTTCGGTACTGGAGTTGGGCTCCACCCGAGCCACTCCTGGCAGGTTTTCGAGCCCTTCTTTGACCACGCCCTCGCAATGAGCGCTGCGCATTCCAAACACCGAAAGGCTCAACTCGTCAGGCACAACCTCGTAACCCACATCCTCAATGGCTCGGGCTATTTGCTGAAGGTCAGCCCGCTCCGGATCGTATTCCACCTGCGCCTTCTGAGCAGCGAAATTGACCTGGGCCTTTGAGACACCCTTTAGGTTACTCAAAGCGGTCTCGATATGCGCCACACATGATGCGCAGCTCATGCCAGCGATCTTGAGGCTTATCTTACTCGTCATTTGTCCGCTCATTTTGTTTTTTCCTCCCTGTACAACTTGGAAAAATTTACTCTTCGCATTTTCGTGCCTGTCTCCTAGTTTAGAGCCATAGGTCACCTCCGGCGCTTTTTAGGCCAGCGTGAAAAAAGTTCCCCTGGCGATTGGGCGCCAGGTGTCAACCACGACATAACCATCGGGACCCTGAAAGATCTTAAACCACGGCAGAGGCTTTTGGGCTGGACCGCGCAGCACGCGCCCGCCGGTATCGAATCTGCTCCCATGGCACGGGCACTGGTAGCCCCACTCCAACTTGCCTACCGTGCATCCGAGGTGTGTGCAGACGGCCGACATCGCCATGATCCCCTCTCCTGTTGATGTGATAAAAAGCCGGCTTTCCGGGAGCAGCATCCGGCTCCCCAGCGGGAAGTCCTCGGGCTTTCCAATCTTGAACATCGCGGGAGGACCGAAGACAAGTTCGGGGACAAGAAACCTGAAAGAGCCCAAGCTCAAAAGGGTACCTGGAATCCCTACGCTGCCCCAGGCTAACCAATTAAGAAACTCCTGGCGCGACAGCTTTTTCATCTTCCCATTCCTCCTCCCTGCGCAAAATCTCTCTCCGCTCGGGGTTCGTTCGGTCTCCCTCTTCGCTTCCTGAAGCGCGGAGTCAGTGCACGCGGCCATGGCACTATGCTAGCAAAGATGATCACTACTAACGCTAGGATGACAGCCGGAAGGGCGATACCGACCGCCGCAAGGAAAAACAATACGATTTTCTCTGCAGTCATTTCCCTTACGCAGTCCTTGCCCTAAAGAAATTAAACGTCGGAACAAAAACCAGGGCCGTGTAAAGAGCGTATAGGATCACTTCAACGAGCCCGAGAAAAAAAGAGCCCCAGCTAATCCCCTTAAACCCCGGCAACAGCGCTTCCCACACTTTCGTCATCGCAAAGCCGGGAAAGGCCAGGTCCCAAAGAATGCAGAGCGTAAATGTTATCGCCCCGAACGCGCTCAGGCTCAGCGCCACCTCCATGAATCTTAGAGGGTTCATGTTTGTTCACCTCCTCTTTTAGAGAACTTGGAAGGGAAGTTCCCCAATTTACTACTGCCTCCCGGATTTCTTTCGGACTGACAAGGTTAGGAAGGTAGTCCACCACAATCCTAGAGCTTGCAAAATCAACCGACGCAGAGACGATCCCTTCTACCTTTTCGCTAAGCGTCGCCACTTTCACCTTCCAAGCCGGCGGGGGCATGGTGGGCTTGAAAGGAATCCTGAATTCCACCCTGTCAAGCGCAACCTTGTAGCCATGTTCTTTCAGCGCATCCACAATCTTCCTTATATTGGCGACGGTTGGATCGTAGCGAAGCTGCGCCCTTAGAGGCACCGCAAATCTCACCCCACCTTTTGAGACTCCCGATACTCCAGCTATTTCCTGCTCCAGCTTTGCCGAACAGCAGGAACAGCTTGGCACCATAACGTCTATACTAACCTCTCGATTCCTCATCGATCACCTTCCTTTTCATACTTTGCTACTCGCAGTGAGAGTGACCTCTCCCAACACTCAGGTATTTCTCAGGCTCTTTATCAAAGGCGATCTTGCAGCCCTTGGCGCAGAAGTAGTAGGTTTTCTCCTTGTATGTAGAAGTGGCTGCAGCCCTCTTTTCGTCCACCTCCATGCCACAAACTGGATCTTTCTCCATGATGGGTTCCTCCTTTGCAAAAACGTTAAACTCAGCCTCTGTACTCTGTGTCTTCTCCGCCAGGCGGCCTAACGCTTCTTTATACGCTTTCGCCCGCTCCATTCCCCAACGTCAGGCGGCCTTACTCACAACGATTTTGTCTCCGCGCGCGTTAACCGTGTACGGCTCCAAAGGCCTCGGAGGTGGCCCCGCAATATTCTTGCCACGCAAGTCATAATGGCCATTATGGCAGGCGCACCAGATGTGGCCGAGATCGGGCCGGTATTGCACGGTACAGGCAAGATGTGTGCAGATGGCGGTGAAGGCCCTTAAATCTCCTTCTTGGGTTCGTACCAAGATCCCTGGTTGGCTCCCAAACTTAAAGATCTGCCCCGAATTGGGCTTCACTTCTTGCGGCTTCAGAGAAAGAGTAACGGTCCTTGCCGCGGATTCTTCCAGTTTCGGGGGAACCAAGTAGCGGGCCACTGGATAGAATACGGACAGGAAAAACGCTCCCGCGCTTGTATTCAGGAACCAGTCCAAAAAACGCCTCCGGCTTACTTTGCCGTTCATGATCTCTTCACCTCCTTTCTCTTTGCAGGCCACATGCTGTGTAATCCCTTGCCTTCACAGGCGATTTTTCGAGCACACCTTCGTCAGGCAAAGCCCTGCCTCAATGGCAGCTCTTTCCCTGCCCTTCCGATTCCTCCGGTGCCTCCTTCTTCCGCCGAGAATGGTGCCCCGCACCACAACAGCCAGGCCCCAGGGTATGCATCCCGACAAACGCCAAAACGAGAAGAATCCAAAACCAGTTGCTTTGTATAAACTCAATCATCCCGGCTTCCTTTTCTATGGCCCTAACCAGCCATCCTTATTACATGAGTATAGTTCGTTTACCAAATTATCTGTTTTCCGAACTATTTGCCTAAAAAAAGGTCATTTTCCCAGGGAGCCCACCGCTTTCCCCAGCGCATCGAGCAAAGCGTCCTGCTCCTCGGGTTTCAGGGAACCCATCATGCTAATTATCATTTCCATCTCGGCTTCCAGAAGTTCCTGATAGACCTTTTCTCCCTTCTTATCGAGTTCCACGTAAACTCTGCGCCTGTCTTCCTCATCATCCCGTGTCCGCTTTACATCCCTCTTGGCAACTAACCGGTCCACGACCCCGGTCATGCTGCTCAGCACGAGCCCGCACTCCTTCGCGAGCTCGGTCATCGTACATCTTCCCTTTCTCCCCAGGATGTTACAGGCAAAGAGTTCACTGCTGCTGAACTCCGCGGCCTCTCCATTCAGAGAAGGGCGCAGATAAAACCGCTTGATTAGCTCGTGCATGTAGTCATCAAGCAGCTTCAGTTTCTCGCTTACGCTTCGCTCCACCATAGCCTGGCAATATTTCGTTTTCCGAACTATTTGTAAACTAAACTGTTATGACCCTCTTGTCAAGACCCCCGAGGAAAAAAATTTCTAGTCGCGGGTGTACTTCTCGGGGTCTTTTTGGAAAGCCCGTTTACAGGCTTCAGCGCAGAAGTACAAGGTTTGGCCTTTATAGACACATGTGGCAGCAGCCTTCCTCTCATCTACCTCCATGCCGCATACCGGATCCTCTGCCATTATTTGCCTCCTCTCTTTTACTGGATGATACAAACCCACCGTTCAGTGATCTATCTCCCTTTTTTCTTAGAGCTGCTTTTTCTCAGCTCGTCTTCGATGACATTCTGAAAGACCTCAAAAGGTTGAGCACCGGCCAATAAGCGGCCGTTCACAAAAAAAGTCGGTGTTCCCCGCGCACCCAAGAAGGCAGCCACCGCCGTTTCTCCTTCAATCTTCTTAACATATTTGCCGGAGTCTAGGCACCGGCTGAAGGGACGCATCTCTAAGCCCATCTCTTGGGCGTAGCGCTTAAGTTTGGCATTCGTAAAAGCCAATCCACCCTGGTTCGAAAAGAGCTTATCATGGTACTTCCAGAACTTTCCTTGCTCCCGCGCACATTCGGCTCCCTTCGCCGCTTCCACTGAGTGCTTTCCTAATATCGCAAAATGGCGGTAGATAAATCGCACCTGGCCTTTCTTGATAGGGGTTTCTTTCAACCTGGGAAGGGTATCAGCCCAAAACTTTTTACAGAAGCTGCATTGAAAGTCGGAGAACTCGACAATGGTCACAGGTGCGACCGTAGTTCCCAGTGTCGGGCCATTGCCCAGCGCTGCAAGTGTTTCCTCCACAGATACGCTCCGGGATCCTGCACTGCGGGGCAGGATAACCAGAACGGCGAGCCAGACAACCACCATCCAAAAAATTTGCCGGTCAGCCTGCACCTGTTTCTCCCTCTCTGTTGACCTCTAGCTGACGCGGCGACCGGACCTTAAGAGAAAAATACTTCTCGATAACCATCTTCGCCACCGGGGCGGCTGCAGAGCCCCCGTGGCCGCCGTGTTCTATCAAAACCGCCACTGCGATCTCCGGTTTTTCGAAAGGCGCGTAGGCGACAAACCAGGCATGGTCTCGAATGGCGTAAGAAAGCTGCTCGTTCTTGACGAACCCCCCGCGCATCTCTGCGACCTGAGCAGTCCCTGTCTTTCCAGCGATCTCGACCAGATTTGAGCGCGCCCTAGTTCCTGTCCCCGATCCGCTATTGACCACATCACGCAGGGCACGGCGGACTTGTTCTAAGGTGCCCTCCTTAAAGGCCACCGAGCGGATCTTTTCCGGGCCGTACTCGCGAATCAACATGCCATCCAGGGATTCCACTTTGCGAACAAACCAGGGACGGTAGAAGGTTCCCCCGTTAGTCACAGCCGTCATCAGGTTCGCCATCTGAAGCGGAGTGACGCTGACATACCCCTGACCAATCGCCGCCGAAGGTGTTTCCCCAGGAAACCACGGTTGACCAAAACGCTTTCTTTTCCATTCAGAATCAGGGATAAGGCCTGATTTCTCGTCGTCGAGCGCAATGCCGGTCTTATCGCCCAATCCCAACAGCCGTGCATATTTGGCAATCCGGTCAATTCCGAGGCGCTGACCGAGCTGGTAAAAGTAGACATCGCAGGACTCGACAATCGCCTTGTGAAGATCTACCCATCCATGTCCTCCTTTTTTCCAATCCCTGAATACACGATTTCCTACAGGATAGAACCCCGGGTCGAAGATACGGGTCTCAGGTTTGATCAGACCTTCTTCCAGGGCCGCAATGGCAACAACAATCTTAAAGGTGGAGGCCGGGGGATATTGCCCCTGAAGGGCTCTGTTGTTGAGAGGGTTTGTGCGATCACGTATCATAGCGCGCCATTGCTCTGCATTGATTCCTCGGGCAAAGACGTTCGGGTCAAAGGCTGGAGTGCTCACAAGAGCCAAGATCGCTCCGCTGTTCACGTCCAAAGCAACGATGGCTCCCTCCTTGCCCCGAAGCGCCTGGTAGCCGGTTTCCTGAAGGTCCCGGTCCAAAGTGAGAAAGACGTTATGGCCTGGAACGTCTTCGACTTCATGGAGGACTCTGACTCGCCGCCCTAAGGCATCGACTTCCACCTGCTGTCCGCCGCTCTGACCCCTCAGGTGTTCCTCCCATCTCCTCTCCAGACCAAATTGGCCGATCTCGTCCCCCGTGCTGTATCCCCTGGCCCTTAGGGTCGTTAGCTGCTTACGGTTGATCTCACCCAGATAGCCAAGGAGATGCGCGGCCATGCTGGTATTCAGATAGTTTCGCCTGGGACGAACGCGGAGAGTGACTCCGGGCAAATCAAGCTGGCGCGATTCGACTGCCACGACGGCGCGCCAGTCAATGTCTCTCGCCAACACGATCTCTTCAAAGGGAGGTTTCCCTTTACTCTCCTCAAAAAGCTTCAGAAACTCTCTTTCTTCCCTTCCAAGAAATCGGGCTAAGTGCTGTAGCGTAGTTTCGGGTTCGGTCGCGTCCTCTGGGACAAAGAGAAGATCAAAGGAGGGATAGCTGTCAACCAGGAGCTGTCCTTTTCGGTCGAAGACCATTCCCCTGGTCCCGGGAATCTTTTTGAGCCGGATGCGGTTATTTTCAGCAAGGTAGGTGAAGCGCTCGCCCTGGAGAACCTGCAAAAAGAAGAGGCGGCCGCCGAGCAAAAGAAAAACGACCGATACGAGTGTCGTGAGAAAGCGCGTCCGCCGGCGAAACTGCGGGTCGAGCCCTCCATGAGATGTAAAGTGGAACATGGCGATGTTACATGAACGTCCAAAGCGGAGAGCGGAGTCGTTGCTCTACGGCCAATCTACTGCCATGTAAGTCCCCTTCGTGCGAACGGGACAGGACGCTCGCCGCTGCGCTAGTGAAGGGTCGCGGATGTTCTTGTCCCGGCTGTGGATGCTCGCCAGTCTGCAAACAGAACTGCTGCTCATCATTGTCTTGATCTCTTTGGTACAAATCCCGTTATCTCGCTTCGGCAAGGAGATTCCGAATCTGCGTGAAGGTGGAAGCAGCCACTGCGAAAATGGCAGCCCACAGATGCAGCTCTGAACCGATTCCTCCGCCAGAGACCATTATGCCCAATCCGAGAGCCGCCACCAGGAGAACGACGGCAAGGAAGTCAAGCCCGCTTCCGCCCCGTATATGAATTCCGAGGGCGAGGACACCGGCAAGCAAGGCGAGCATGCCGTGGAGATTTGGATCTACCCTCAGCCAGAACGCTAAAAAACCGAGGCCCAGCACCACAAGCAGAAAAATAACAGAAAAAACGGTTACAACGGCTTTGACTAATTGCCGCATGGCCAGCCTTTCACTTCGCGGTTGAGCTCAAAACCACCAGTACAAGAAAGAACCCCCGTCATCACTGCACCATAACTACCATCATTTTCATTTTTCAGATCAACCAGTAAGTCAGTGTGTCATTGATCCCTGCAAGAACGAAAATCGCCCCCGCAACCAGGTTGATTTTGCGCTGGGAGGCTTTCAAGCGATCCATCCAAGTGGGACTTAGCCCGCCTCCGAACGACAATAGCCCGGTGAAAGCAAGGAGAGGTAGAGTGGTCCCCAAAGCGAACAGCGCAGGAAAAGTCCACCCGCCTGTGCTGTTAAGCGCCAGCGGAATCATGAGCCCAAAGAAGAGCCAGAAAAGCGTCGGACAAAAGGTGAACGAAAAGACCACGCCCAAAGAGAAGGCGCCGGCCACTCCGGTCTGGGGAAGGCGGGACTGAAGCCAGAAGGAAAACTTGCGCCCGACTGAACCCCTGAGGCGAATCAGGCCCACGAGGCCGAGACCGATCAGGATCATAAGAGGGCCGATTACCTTCCGGGTTGCCACTACGACCGGAATCGCAGCCTGCTGAAGCTGGATGCCGAGAAAGATCACGACCCCACCAACCAGCAGGTACACGAGGACTTTGCCCAACGTGTAGGCCATGGCCTCGCTCCACGTTCGCCCTTCCCCAACCCTTCTGGAGACATACGCCATGGCTGAGAGATTAGTCGTTAGCTGGCAGGGGGCCACCGAACCGACAAGGCCAAAAAGAACAGCACTCAGAAAGGGTAGGCTTACCTGACTTGCCGCCCGACTGACCGGGATGGTCAGCGCCGCACTAAACTGGCTCAGGATGAGATACCACTCCCGCATCATCTCCTGGATGAGTTCCATCCCCGGTTCCTTCCCCTTTAATCCTCTAATTGAAGATTATCACGCCTTAAAAATACTTTGCGGATACTGGTCATCGGGATCTTCTCCGGGCTTCATGCTGTAAGTTGCGCTCTTATCAACGACGAGCTGTCCATCTTCCGCAAGCTCGATCTTAAACCTATCTAGCGGCCTAGGCGCTGGACCTTCAAAGTTGGTTCCGTCCTTAAAGAAGCCGCTGCCATGGCAAGGACATTTGAATTTATTCTCCGCTGGCAGCCAGCGGGGGGTACACCCCAGATGCGTGCATTTCGCAAATAGGGCATAGAGACCGGTCTCTTCTCTCACGATCCAGACACGAAATTCTTGTTTGAATTTTTCGTTTACCTCCCCGAGGACATAATCTTTGGGGTCACCAGCTTTGAACCTTTTGGGTGGCTCAAAGAGAACCCGAGGAAAGGCAGAACGAACAAAACCAAGAAGAGTGGCAAGACCAAAAACCGCAAATCCGCCCCAACCGAGACGGGTGAAAAAGTCTCTCCTAGACCAAATACCCTTCTTGTCTTCCTTCGCTTCAGCCGCCATGGTTAAGATCTCCTAAACAAACTTCGTTGGTCCTCTCCATCAAGTAAGCAGCTCTTCAAGTCGCTTCCGGTTAAAGCCAATGACAACCTCGCCATCAATAACAATGACTGGAGTAGTCATCGCGCCAAGTCTTTCAAGCTCCTCGACTGCCGAAGGGTCCTCAGTTATGTCCTTCTCTTCAAAAACAAAGCCTCGTTGCGAAAGAAACTCCTTCGCCTTGCCGCAGAACATTCAGCCCGGCTGGCTATAGACGGTAATTTTTCTAAACACTCCGCTCATTTTTTATCTTTCATCATCATTCGCATCATGAGATACATCCCCAGGGGGCAGGCCAACAGCGCCACAAGACTCAGAGATCCGCTTGCGACTGCACCCAAAGACAGGCCGAAAAGTGAGATTGCGGCCACAAGAAGAAGCGGCGCTCCGCAGCAAATCGCCATCCCAAGTGGCCCTTTGAGCCATCCCTTTCCCTGCATCGGGCAGGCGGCCGATCCGTCTTCACTTTTCACCGCGACTCCAGTTGGATTTTCTGCGGGCATCTTGTCTTCCTCTAAAACGATCTGACCTGACATAAAATCTCCTCTCCGTTTTTGACAAAAGTTTCTACTGTTGCTTTTTCCATTTCATTCCTGCATCCGCGCTCATATAGATTTTCCCGTCCATCGTTGCCACATACACTTCGTTCGGTTTCTTTGGATTAATAGCGACCGCCGCCAGATTTTTAAGCTCGCCCCCTGTACGTTTCCAGGTTTCACCAGCATCTGTGCTCTTAAAGAGACCGTCCCGCATGGCGACATACATGATCTTCGGATCTACCACTGCGAAGCCGTTCACCGTCCTGTTGGCGGGCAGACCGCCCACCGGAGTCCACCCTCAGAAACAATCTGGGTTTCTCTTGAGCCCCTCCGCCGTTGGCGCATAGAGGAAAATCCCACCCATGCCAGTCGAGATATTGACGGAATAGAGCCCTTTGACCTCGCCGCCAGGGCCGTCGTCCACGCGTATCCATTTTCCGCCTCCGTTGGTGCTGCGATAAATCCCTTCACCCTTATCCCGCACCAGAGCGTGCAATTTTCCATCATTCGGGTCGATCGCGATTCCATGCACATCGACCCCTCCAAGACCGCTGTTGATCTCCTTCCATGTGGCTCCACCATCGGCGCTCTTTAAGACACCCGCTTCGTGGGCTCCGATGTAGATCGTCTTCGAGTTTTTTGGGTCAGGGGTGATGGCCATCACATCCGGGTGGGAGGTGCTGGCTGGAAGCGCCACCTTCTGCCAGGAGCGCCCGCCGTTCTCGCGTCGGAAGAGACCAGTGTGAGCGCCCAGGAAAAGGGTTCGACCGTCCGCGTCGATTCCGAGCGCATGGATATGCTCGAAGTCGGCTCTAGCGTTCTTGTGATTCTTTTGACCAGCGTACAAGGGCTGAAGACCAAGGACTTCACTTCCGCTTAGGATCCAAACCAGTCCTAGCACAATCTCTAGATAGAATTTCCTTTTCATCCAAGCCTCCGCTAAGGTTTTTCATTGAGAAGCCCTAAAAAGAGGGCCCTGGCTTCCTGGCTATCCCATTTCCTGTAACCATTGACCTTACCCACAAATTCCCCGTTGCGATTGATGAAATAGGAGAGGGGGATGGACCAGGCGCCGTACTCTTCTGAGGTGTTACCGCTCTTGTCCAATAGAATCGTGAATGTGAGCCCAAGTTCTTCGACAAACTTGCGGACATCTTTCTTGTCCTCTTTGATATTCACCGCCACAACCTCTAAACCTCGATTCTTGAACTCCTTGTGGAGTTTCTCCATCGTCGGCATCTCCTCCCGACAGGGAATACACCAAGTAGCCCAAAAGTTGAGGAAAACCACCTTACCTCTAAGACTTTTCAGGCTGATGCGTTTTCCGGAAAGATCCTCCAGGGTGAAATCTGGGCCAAGGATCTTTTTCTCAGGTCTCTCAATCCCAAGTTTCTTGTAGTAATCCTCGCTGACAGGTGGCTTCTCTTTTTTCTTATGAAAAAAACCCTCAGCAGAGTTTACAAAAGCCAAGGGGCAAAGGATTGCCGAGAGAAAAAGCCATCCATGTGTTCTCATGCTTACCAAAAACCTACAGCTCCTAACTACAGGAGCAGAGGCTAACTACCTCTGCTCCTGTATAGCCTACATCCTTGTGGGTCTACTTGTCTTTCTGAGTTTCTGTCCCAGCAGAGCCCATCATGGCAGCGCATTGGTCCATCATCTTCGTCATCTGGCCCATCATGCCCATCATATCCATCATCCCTCCCATGTCGCTCCTCCCTCCCATGCCGCTTTGACCATCCCTTTCCCCCTTCATCATCTCCTGCATCATGCCTCGCATTGGAGAGACTCTTTTCTGCTCTCCAGACTGTTGGGCGAGAGCCGCTCCTGAGAGGATCAAAACGGACGCTAACAAAGCTAATGTGATCTTTTTCATTTTCCTATCTCCGTGAAAATAATGTTGCGAAACCGAAAATAGCCTCAGCCTCCCGAAAGAGGCAGAAACTACAGAGCAAACTTCCGAATAGGAAAAAATCAGAGGGTCAGAACGGAATTGAAAAGGTGAGTGGAAACCTTGTGCCCTTGACGGCTCGCGGAAGCGGTCGTCAATCGACTCGCCGCTAGAGAACGCTCGTTGAACGAAACCGCGCGATCCAGCGCTCCTCCTAGCTGAGACGGGGAACTTTTGGAAAAGTTGTCCGTTTGGATGGCGCCGGGCATACCTGCAGAGGGCAGGGTGAGGGAGGAACCCGAGACGCAAAGCAGACCTGGATTGTCGCATCCCGGCTGTTCTGAGGGCGAGCTGTTTAGTGGGCGGCCCGTCATTCCTGAACCGAGAGGCGAGCCGGAGACGGACGTATTAAGGCACCAACCCCCTAGAACCAACAGGAGGGCAAGACAAGAGACGCCCGACCTTTCTAACAACAGCTTCACTGAGGCAATAATCACTCCTTGTTTCTTAAAAGTCAATGCATCACGGGAGCACCTCAAAGACCCGGTGCAAGCCGGAAAAGCCCTTGAGGGCGCAAAAGCCCACTGAGCGTAAAGGAACCGCTGAAGAGTTCAATTCCCGCACCGCCTCTTCGTCCAGGAAGATTCGATTGCGGTCAGCGATCTTCTTCGGCCCCTCTTCACCCTCTACCTTCGTAAAGCTTTCAGCGGAAAGTGCCTCCAGACGGAAAGCTTTGTTGATCGCCGTTCCATGGCGTCCTCCCCGAGGGTCGACGAGGATCTCGCCATAGCTTATGGCGACCCGGACATCAAGGGGCAGCTCCGAAGCGAGATCCTCGGGGTGGTTCCTTAAGTCCCTGACCAATGCGGTGGCTGTACCGACGGCGGCCTCTACGGAGGGAAAAGTCATAAAATAGCCGTCGCCGATATTTTCGACAAAGGAGAGCCCACGGGCGTCGGCCCTTTGGAGTATCCGATCTTTTAACACGTTTTTTGCGCGCATGGCCATGCCGTCGCCGTAGTGCGTGGCGAGATAAGTGGAATCAACAAGGTCCACGACCAGAACAGCCTCGTTGACAAAATCTACCGGGGCGTGTTTTTTCCGCCGGCGTCTCCGGACCATACGGTAGACAAGAAAAACGACTGTAGCCGCAGCCAATCCCGATAACACGTGGAAAGTCCGTTCATGGTAGAACGGCGGGGTGACGACCGGATGCTCCATGGTCCATCCGCCCATTTCCTGGGTCTGCATGATTGGACTTCGACGGGGACCCATCTGCGCCTCTACCCCTCCCGGCAACCACAGCCAGATTATGAGTGCGAGAAGGAAATAAATTTTCACGACCGTTCTTATCGTGTTGAACGCAACCTGACCAGCCAATTGTTTTTCGCTGTGTGTCACGGATTTTTACCTCTTACAGTCCTTACTGGACTTCAACTCATCATCACTAAACGCCGGGGCCGCTGCTTTGATTTCGTCAAGATGGTCTTGGGATATGATTCTTAATCTCGATTATCCTTTCCAAATTGAGAACCCCGATAAGGCCATCCCCAACTAATGAGGTCTTGGCCTGCCGAATAATCTTGTCTATGACCGTGTCAGCCTGTTCATCTTCAACCACGATCTCGAGCCGCTCGTGCCCCCCGTGAATCGCTGGTTCATAAGGGTGCCACTCCTTGCCATAGCCTCTACAGCGGCTGACAGTGCAGCCGCTGACCCCGGCGGCCTTGAGGGATTGCACTATGCCATCCACCCGATCCCAGCGCACGACTGCCCATATCATCTTCATACGAGCCTCCCTAAGAATAAAGCTCACTTCAAAGTCCAACGCTCAGACCTATCACCGGCGAGACCGCTGCCTCTCGCCGGGCCCTTCATCCCCCAGCCTCTCCAGATGGCGTAGATGGCCGGGATGACCGCCAGGGTCAGCACCGTAGAGGTCACCATGCCGCCGATCATCGGAGACGCGATTCTTTTCATCACATCGGCGCCGCTGCCGTGCGACCACATAATCGGCAGCAGGCCGGCCATGATCGCCGTAACCGTCATCATCTTCGGCCGGACGCGCTGCACCGCCCCTTCAGTGATTGCCTGGTACAGGTCCCCTGTAGTGGACATCAGACCCTCGTTGAGCCTCCTCTCATAGACCTCGTCCAGATAGACGATCATGACAACACCGGTTTCTGCGGCAACGCCGGCGAGGGCGATAATTCCGACCCAAACGGCCACGCTCAAGTTGTATCCCAAGAGGTAGAGGAACCAGACAGCCCCAACCATGGAGAAGGGAACAGAAAGGAGGACGATCAGACTCTTCGCTACGGATTGGAAGTTCATATAGAGAAGAACAAAGATGATCAGCAGAGTAAGGGGGACGACGTAAGTGAGCCGCTCCTTCGCCCGCTGCATGTACTCATACTGCCCGCTCCAGGATAGGGTATAGCCCGTAGGGATCTGGACCTGCTCGGCAACTTTTTTCTTGGCCTCTTCCACATAGCCGCCGATGTCTCTCCCTACCATATCCACATAGACATAGCCGGAGAGCTGGGCATCTTCATCGCGGATCATGGAGGGGCCGGTCGTGAGCTTAATATCTGCCAGTTGGGCCAGAGGAATCTGCGCCCCGTTCATGGTTGGAACCAGCACCCTATTAAGCTTCTCCACGTCATCGCGAAGCTCCCTGGCATAGCGCACGCTGATGGGATAGCGCTCTCTCCCTTCGACGGTGGTGGAGATGCTCTCTCCGCCGATAGCCGATTCGATCATCATCTCCACGTCCCCCAGGGTTAAGCCGTAGCGGGCGATCTCCTCGCGCTTCAGCTCAAAATCGAGATAATAGCCCCCGGTTACTCTCTCGGCATAGACCGTGCGCGTCCCTGGCACCGGTTGGAGAACCATCTCGATATGTTTGCCGATCTCCTCGATTTTGCTCAGATCCGGACCGAAGATTTTGATTCCCACAGGCGTGCGAATGCCGGTGGAAAGCATGTCTATACGGTTTTTGATCGGCATGGTCCAGGCATTGGCTACTCCGGGAAGACGCAGCGCCTTGTCCATTTCCGCTACGAGTTCCTCCCAGGTGATGGGACGGCTTTTTCCAAGCAGGAGGCCGGCAATCGGCCTGAACAGTCTCGGCCAACCGGAGCGATCGACCTGAACCCGCCGCCATTCCGACTCGGGTTTTAATACGACGGTGGTCTCCCCCATGCTGAAGGGCGCAGGGTCCGTAGAACTCTCCGCCCTGCCGGCCTTGCCAAAGACCAGCTCCACCTCCGGAAAACTCTTTAAAATTCTATCCTGCATCTGCAAGAGTCTTGCCGCCTGGGTGATCGAAATCCCCGGCAGAGTTGTTGGCATGTAGAATATGGTGCCTTCGTTTAGCGGCGGCATGAATTCAGAGCCTAACCGTTGAAAGGCGGGAACCGTTAAGGTCATCGCGACCAAAGCCAGGATAATGGTGCTCTTTTTAAACCGGAGCACCCACTCAACCACAGGAAGGTAAAGAGCGATGAGAAAACGGTTCACAGGATTCCTGGCCTCTGGCTGGATGCGGCCGCGTATGAGCAAGAGCATCAACACGGGAGCCAGGGTTATCGACAGGAAGGACGCAAAGAACATGGCGAAGGTCTTGGTGAAGGCCAGAGGTTTAAAGAGCCTTCCTTCCTGGGCTTCGAGAGTAAAGACCGGTAGGAAGGAGACCGTGATGATAAGCAGGGAGTAAAAGAGGGGTTTTCCTACTTCCTTTGCAGCCTCGATGATGATCTGATTGCGGCTCCCGGCTCTGCCCGCCTCTTCCCAACGCTCCAGCCGCTTGTGAGCGTTCTCCACCATGACGATCGCCGCATCCACCATAGCGCCAATGGCAATCGCGATGCCCCCCAGGGACATGATGTTGGAGGTGAGGCGGAGGTAGTACATGGCGATGAAAGAGAGAATAATGGCGATGGGCAGGGTGAGGATGGCAACCAGGGCGCTGCGCACATGAAAGAGAAAGATAAGGCTTACGGCGCTCACGATCAGGCTCTCCTCGATCAGCTTCTCCTTCAGGGTGGCGATCGATCTCAAGATAAGATCCGAGCGATCATAAGTAGTGACGATCTTTACCCCCGGCGGCAGGGAGGGTTCGATCTCCTTGAGTTTCTTCTTTACCCGGTCGATCACGTTGAGCGCGTTCTCCCCGTAGCGCATGACCACGATTCCGCCCACCACCTCTCCCTTGCCATCCAGCTCGGCAATCCCGCGCCGCATATCCGGCCCCAAGGAGATCTGGGCGATGTCTCTGAGAAGTATCGGAGTCCCCCGCTCAACCATTCCCACACTGACGGTCTCCAAATCCTTTATGGATTTTATGTATCCTCTTCCCCGCACCATATACTCGGCGCCGGAGAGCTCGATGGATCTTCCGCCTACGTCGTTGTTGCTCATGCGAATGGCATCGATCACCATCTTGAGAGGAATTCGATAAGCCGAAAGCTTGTTGGGATTGAGATTGACCTGATACTGCTTGACAAATCCCCCGAGGCTTGCCACCTCCGCCACCCCTTCGACGCTGGCGATCTGATAGCGGAGATACCAATCCTGCAGGCTGCGCAGTTGAGCGAGATCATTTTTTCCACTCTCATCCACCAGGGCGTACTGAAAGGCCCAGCCCACTCCCGTGGCATCCGGTCCCAGCGTGGGAGTGACGCCAGGAGGGAGCCTCCCCGTCACCTGATTCAAATACTCAAGCACCCGGCTTCTGGCCCAGTAGATGTCGGTCCCGTCCTCAAAAATGATGTAGACGTAGGAATAGCCGAAATCGGAAAACCCCCGCACGAACTTCACCTGCGGGGCTGAGATCATCGCGGTTACGATCGGGTAGGTAACCTGATCTTCCATGATGCTGGGGTTCCGTCCCATCCAGGTGGTGTAAACGATCACCTGAACGTCGGAGAGGTCGGGAATAGCATCCAGCGGGGTATTCTTTAGACTCCAGATGCCCCAGAGGGTGAGGGAGAGAACACCTAGAAAAACGAAGAAACGATTTTTAGCGCTTAATTCGATGATTCGTTCAATCACGGGTTCACCTTATTGAACTGTGAGATTAAATTTTTCTCGTACCTCTTTTTGCCCCGGTCGTTGGATCGAGACGCTGATTTCCCATGTTCCCGCCATCGCCAGATTCACCTTGGCCTCGTAAAATCCCTCTTTGGATTGTTTGCCCTCAGCCTTGGTTGCGGCCATTCCCGGCATCGTCATGGCAGACGTGAAGCCAACCTTGGCGTCTTGGACCGACTTTCCTTTACTGTCCTGGATTTTTAATTTCAGGGTGATCTCGCCCGCCTTGGGTTTCGCGGGTTGAGTGTCCAGAGCGAGGGTTAGCTCGCCACTTTTTTTCTCCCGGGGGCTTTCCTTGGCGGCGGCTGTTTTACCTCCTTCCCCCATCTCCATTCCGGGCATCCCCGCCATCGCTCCCATCGCTTCTTTGAGCCGGCTCTCAGAATCGAGCAGAAAAGTGGCGCTGGCGATAATCCGCTCTCCCGGCGAAAGTCCGGAAAGCACCTCGTAGTAACCGTCGAATTTCCCGCCGAGCCTCACCTCCGCGGGCTGGAAGCGGCCTTCACCCTTATCCAGGAAAACCATCTTTCTTAGGCCGGAATCCAAGACTGCCTCATCGGGAATGGTCAACCCCTTGCCCGTGTCCACATTAATCTCGACATTGGCGTACATCTCCGGCTTGAGGCTGAAGTCGGGATTCGAGAACTCGAGCCTCACCTTTGTCGTTCGGGTCTTCTCGTCAAGAACCGGAGAGATCCAAGAAACGCGTCCGGTGAAAGGCCGGTTCGGAAAATAAGATAGGGTAATCGTGGCTGTCTGTCCCACGCGGACGTTGGGTAGCTCAAACTCGTAAATATCCGCATTTACCCAGACGGTGGAAAGATCAGTGATGGTATAGAGCTCTTTATCCGGCATGACCTTCATACCCTGGAAGGCGTCCTTCTTAATCACGAAGCCGCTCGAGGGTGAGAAGAAGGTAAGGTTTTTTTTAGGCTGACGGCTTTTTTGCAGCTCCGCGATCTGCTCATCGGAAATATCCCAGAGGCTGAGGCGCCGGCGTGTCGTTTCCAAAAGGGAGGCTGATCCCGCGCGGATCTCCTGGAGAGAGCTGGAGACGAGAGATTCTTTCGCCTGGAGCGCAAGCAGATATTCGTCCTGCGTCGCGATTAAATCAGGGCTGTAAAGGGTGAACAGGGGTTGCCCCTTCTCCACCAGCTTGCCGGTGTAGTTAACGAAGAGTTTTTCGATCCAACCCTCCACCTTGGTGAAGACTTGGGCGACCTTGGTCTCATCGTAGGTGACGATCCCTACGGTCCTGATCTTCTTGGTCAAAGGGCGGAACTCGGCCGGGGCGGTCCTGATGCCTACGAGCTGCTGCTTTTCGGGACTCACATTAACCGATCCAGAGACCATCTCCTGGACACCTGCGGCCTCCATTCCTTCCATTCCAGCCATGGACTGGCGCGTAGAGGGATTCGCGTGGACGCCGTTGTTGTCGCTTTGTCCCCACCAATAACCCAGGCCGACAAGCGCCAGGGCTAGACCAAACATACCGAACAGTTTTAAAAATTTTTTCTCTTTCATAATTTTTGTCTCCTAACCCTTAAACTCTTTAACCCTTTAACCTTTTACGGAAGCTCCTTACCCACTGCCCGCTCCAGGTCTGCGAGATTTTGGGTGAGAGCCGCTAATGTCTTGAAATAACCCATCCGCGCCTCGCGTAAGGCACGCTGCGCTTCGAGAAGATTCACGAACTCCACTCTTCCGGTCTGATAGGCTGCCATCGCTGCTTTGAAGGAAAGATCGGCCTGAGATAAGAGTCCCTCGCGGTAAAGCTCGACGGATCTCTTGCCGGCCCGGACCTTGGCCAGAGACTCACCGATCTCCCTCAGGGTCATGTTTTTTGCCGCGTCCAGTTCTGCCTTTGCTGCCCGATTTTCTGCCAGGGCCTCTTCCACCTCGTAGTTACGCCGGCCAATCGTCCATGGGGAAAATGGAATCGTAATATTCACCATGGCCTGATAGCGGTTTTTCGTCATCTCGGTGGGCATCCAGGAATAATCCCACCCAAGCATGAAGTCGGGGAACTTACGATTCTTGTCCGCCAGGTCATACATCCTCTCCGCCCTCTCGATACCTTGTTCGGCCCGTCGGATCTCCGGACGATCAGTCAATGCGGCTTGCTCCAAATCCGGAAGAGTAAGACTAGGCTCGGGGACCGCAAGCTCTCCAGGCACTTCGATGGGAATTTGCGGCGACCGATTCAACAAAGAATTGAGTCTTACCTCGGATGCTCGCCTCTCCTCCTCAGCCAAAATCAGTTGATTCATAATCTCGCTTTGTTCGAGGAGAGCTTTAAAAACATCCTGCTGGGTTACCCTGCCCACCTGGTAGCGGGCCTCGGTGGCTCGGATGATCGCGCGCATGATCTCCAACTGCTCGCGGTTAATCTCAATCATTTTTTGCGCCATGAAGAGATCCGCATAGGTCATCTTGACCTTGGAGATGATCTCCCGTTCTTTTGACCGGAGTTCTTCCTCGGCCATCTTCGCCTCTTGCAAGGAGATTTTTTCCTTGAGACCCAGTTTCCCGAAGAAGGGAAACTTCTGGCGGATGCCGATCATGTTAGAATCTGCCCGGCTCAGATTAGTCGGGTTCGACAGCGGGACAGCCCAGGTTTGCAAAGAAATCTCCGGGTCTTCCAGGTAGGGGGCCTGATTTGCCCTGGCGCGCATGGACTGGAGTCGCTCGCGCAAGAAAGTGATCTCGGGGTTTTTCCCCTGAGCCTCCTTGACCGCAGCCGAGAGACTCAGCGTCGCGGCGGATTCGGCCGCGAATGCGCTCGAAGAAAAGAGCAAAGCCAGATAAACGACCACGGCGCTGACGGAACACCGCTTTCTCATGAAACCTCCGGTAACGCGGAACAAAAGCCGCGTTTCTACAGTCAATCTCTAAAGAAATTTTTCGGAACAACACAGCCCGCGCCATCAGCGCGAGCCGGCGGAAAAAAGGGAGGAGATCCTAAATTCGCAGGACGAGATTAGAATATGTCAACGGTAGCTTAAAGAAGAGATGGTAGGCAGTTGCGAGCAACAGATGCTCGCTGGAACTATTGGATAATGGGGCTATCTCTTGCGGCAACGCCGAAGGGCTCCCACGGGAAAGATCTGTCGCGGGCACTGAAGCTTGAATAGAGAGAGAGCGCTCCCTAACAGATTGACAGATGTCCTGCTTGTGCTCGCCGCACGGGCCTCTTTCCACCTTACTATTCATGGAAGCGGAGTGGGGTGCTATCCTTATCGAAGCCAGCCCGGCACAAGCGTAGACTATCGAAGTAAAGAGAAGGGCGAGGACGAGGCTCGAAGCCAAGATGAAAGAGATTCTCCGACCTGAAAAAAATCTGCTCATAAGTTCAATTGAATACGGTTGCTCGGCAAATGAGCAAAACTTATACCAAGTGAACTATAAGCTAAACTGTTGAGAAATACAAGCGCTTTGGAATCGAAAATCATTTTGGGATTTCCAAAAGGAAGAAAAACGAAGGGCTAGGTTCTTAATTTTGGGAATAGATGGTTGGGAAGTTTAGCTCATGATTTTCGTTTTTTTTTGCAAGGAGCACCCGACGCGGCGTAGCCCTTGCCTTTTTTCTTTCAAGACTCTATCTAGGAGTCAACACAAAATTGGTCCTGGGTAGTTGCAGTTCGCAGCACGGTAATCATGATCTCCCTGAAGCTCTCACGCTTTCCTTTGATGGCCTTGGCCGCCCTTTCGCTCCTGGCGGCCCTCTGGGCCGGACTTGTCCGGTTGGGCTGGGATCTCCCTGTTCCCGTTCTGAACTTGCCTGCCAACCATGGACTACTCATGATCACGGGTTTTATGGGAACCCTCATTTGCCTGGAGCGCTCCGTAGCATTGATGCGCTCCTGGCCTTATGGTGGGCCTCTCCTGGCCGCAATGAGTTCCCTTGCCCTGCTTGCCGACATGCCGTTGCCTACCGCTCCTCTCCTGGCAACAGCGGCCAGCCTGTTCTTGGTCGCCATCTTCGTTGTTCTTTGTCGCCAGCAGCTATCGGATTTCTTGCTGACGATGGGGCTTGGAGCTTTTCTGTGGTTTGTAGGCAACCTGCTCTGGTCTGCCGGCTATCCCTTAAGTCGGGTTGTTCCCTGGTGGATCGGGTTCCTGGTAATCACCATCGCTGGAGAGAGATTGGAACTCTCCCGCCTGACGCGTCTCTCCGTGATCAGCCGTGCAGCGTTTCACGTGTGCGTAGGAGTTTTTCTCCTCGGGCTCGCCATCTCGCTATGGGCATTTGGGTCTGGCCTAAGACTTAGCGCCATAGCGCTGGTAGCCCTGGCCCTTTGGCTGCTTCGCTTCGATATCGCCTGGCGCACGGTTCGGCACGTCGGCCTGCCGCGCTTTATGGCCGTCTGTCTGCTCTCCGGCTATCTCTGGCTGGGAATCGGAGGGCTGTTATGTTTTCTCTTCGCGGATCTTTTTACTTCAGGTCATTACTATGATGCCGTGCTCCATGCGATCTTTCTGGGATTTGTTTTCTCGATGATTTTTGCCCACGCCCCCATCATTTTTCCGTCAATAACGGAGCTCGCTATGCCGTTTCGGCGCGCCTTTTACGGCCATCTCGGGCTGCTCCATGTTTCGTTGCTTCTGCGGGTTGGCGGAGACCTGACGCTTTGGGCTGGAGGAAAAAAGTGGGGTGGGCTGCTCAATGTTTTGAGTATTGTGCTTTTTCTGGTAAATAATATCTACTCTGTCAGGGCAGGTCAGGCTGAAGAGCGTGAGGCACAGTAAACCTGTCGTCTTTCCAATAGAAGGGAGAAAACATAATGGCGAGTCCATTAACGGTTCATGAGCATCATCACTTTGAAAAGGCCACGGAAGCCTTAAAACAAGAGCACCGGATTATCGAGAAGGTACTTGGCGCTGTGGAAAAACTCACAAAAAGCCCAGGAGAAATTCCAGTAGAGCTTTGGGAAAAGGCCATCGATTTTATCCGCAACTTCGCTGATAAGTGTCATCATTTAAAAGAGGAAGGGCTTTTGTTCCCGGCGTTGGAGGAGCACGGGATTCCGCGGGAGGGAGGTCCTATTGGCATGATGCTTTTAGAGCACGAAGAAGGGCGTGGATATGTAAAGGCGATGGTCACGGCTTTATCCCATGCTAAGCAGGATCCCCAAGCGGCGAGAACTGAGCTCTTCCAGAATGCCAGGGCTTACCTCCGCCTCTTGCGGGAGCATATCGCCAAAGAGGACCAGGTTCTGTTCGAAATGGTGGATTCAGCTCTGACCCCGGAAGAGCATAAAAAACTTCTCAGGGAGTTCGATGAGCATGAAGAAAAGGAGCTGGGAGCCGGGATTCACGAAAAGTACCTCGCGATTGCCAAGGAGCTCGAGGACCGCCTGGGTTAGCAGCAATAGGCAATCTCGTGAGTCAGGAAGCAGCTCAATGAGGTTTGTTTTTCTAAGGAGATTCGTTATGTCATCGACCGGACTCGGGGTCGGGACTAGAAAAGGGGATGCCAAGTGACAAGCGTGATCGGACCGCATAATGGAGAGCATGGGGTAAGCGGACGTCGGCCAAGCCGTCTGGTCTATTCCGAGGCGCCCATTCTCATTTACTGGGAAACCACCCGGGCCTGCGACCTTGCCTGTCGCCACTGCCGGGCGGAGGCGCACGCTGAACGAGACCCGAATGAGTTGACCACTTCGGAGGGGAAGGCTTTACTGGAAAAGCTGCGGGGATTTGGCAAGCGCGCGCCGCACTTGGTCCTTACAGGTGGTGATCCGCTGAAGCGGCCGGATTTTTTTACCCTACTGGAGCATAGTTCCAAGCTCGGATTTCGTCTGTCGGTTGCGCCCAGCGGAACCGACGCGCTAACACAAGAGGTGCTGCGACGGTTCAAGAATTGTGGTGTCGAGAGCATATCGCTTAGCTTTGACGGTTCAACGCCGGAGCGGCACGACGGTTTTCGCGGGGTTCCCGGCTGCTTCGTCCGAACAGTCGAGGCGGCCCGCGCCGCGCGCGCGGAAGGACTCGACCTGCAAATCAACTCCCTGGTTACGATGCAGACCAGAGAAGATCTGCCGGAAATCTATCGCTTGGTTAGCGGATTGGATGTTATGCGGTGGAGCTTGTTTTTTCTCATTCAGGTTGGAAGGGGGCAGGGGATAAGAGAGATCAGCCCTGAAGAAGTCGAATCCGTTCACAATTGGCTTTACGATCTTTCTAAGGAGGCCCCCTTTGCGATCGCCACGACCGAGGCCCCTCATTTTCGCCGGGTAGCTCTCACGAGAATGAAGGCCGAGGGAATCCCGTTGGCTAAAATCCGTGAAACCTCGGTAGGGAGGGGATTCGGCATCCGGGACGGCAACGGCATCATGTTTATTTCCCATACGGGAGAGGTTTATCCTGCCGGTTTTCTTCCACTGGTGGCCGGGAACGTGAGAAGCGCAGACGTGGTGGAAATCTACCGTGAGTCGCCAGTTTTCAAGAGGATTCGTGATACTGCGCAATTCGGTGGGCGATGTGGGCGCTGCGAGTTCCGAGAGACTTGCGGCGGCTCGCGGGCGCGGGCCTATGCCGCTTACGGGGATCCCTTGGCCGAGGACCCTGCCTGTGGCTACCAGCCTGGCGAGTATGGCTTGCAACTCGTCAACCTGGCTGACGAACGAGCTTCGTGAACGGCTCTGTTCCTTGTCAAAAGATTCTTACGGGACCCAGCCGGCGATAAAGATATTGAACTCTCTTGGCTCCTTCAGAGATCGTTCTTTGCCTCTTTAAAGTTGGGACAAAGACCGATTCTTTTTCCAACCTTTGGAAAAGGGCTCCAAAGCTCTTACGACTTGTCGACGCATGCGTCTCATCGGTCGATGAGATCAGCTGCGGCCTGATAGGTCTCGAACTTCAGCCGCGGGTAAGGCGAACTGTAGCCGTTGCGGAGACGCTCGATTCGCTCGGGCTGGCTGAAGAACTCCCGGTTGGCCTGAGCGCAGAGTTCTCCCAGCTCCTTGCGGGACAGATGGCGCGTGGGCATGATCGTGTGCAGCGCGTCCCAATTATCGAGATCCAGACTCTCAATGCGGTTTTGCTTAAGTCCCTGACGCCAAGATTGAGTGCCCGGCATCGGGGTAAGAAGCATCATAACGGCGACGTCGGGATCGATTTCGTCGACCGCGCGAAAGCGATTTTTAATCTTTTCGGTATCATCCTCCCAAAACCCGTTCATGTAGGTTCCCACCGTGGCAATATCGTTCTGACGCAGCAGGCGGACTAGCTCTTTGAGGTCCTGGACCGTGTAGGGCTCTTTGCTTTTGTGGAGGTGGGCGAGCTCCTCATTGGTGCCAACCTCGATACCGAACAGGACCTGGTAGCAGCCGGCCTTCCTCATCCGCGGGATCAGGTCTCTGTCCCGCATCAGGTTGGCGGCCCTTCCCATGAAAAACCACTCCATATCGAGATTGCGCTTTTCAAGCTCGTCCAGGAGATCGAGCATCTTCTTACGCTCGGAGTTAAAGTCGTCGTCCAGGAAGTTGAGAGCTTTGACCCCATAGGTTTTATTGAGGAGCTCCATCTCATCAGCGGCCAGTTTGCCGCTCCGGGTTCGGTGCACAAAGAAGTCCTGCCGCCGTCTGGGGTCGATCAGCCCCCACTCATAACAAAAGCTACAGGCCCCCTCGCACCCTCGGCTCGTCACAGCCTCGTTGTAATTTTCGATTTTCGAAAAGCCGACGTACTTGTCCATCGGGAAGAGATCATAGGCCGGCATGGGGAGCTGATTCAGATCAGGGAGGAGCGGTCGTGGCGGGCTGAGCGCAATCTTGGAATCCTTTCTGAAAGCTAGTCCCCGGACCTCCGCAGGACGGGGTTGTTCCCGCTTCAGCTCCTCCAGAAGCTCGAGCAGGGTCGGTTCCGCTTCGCCCACGATGATGAAGTCAAGCTGTGGGGAGAGGGTAAGCAGCTCTTTCGACATTGCGGAAATGCCCAGGCCTCCCGTTATCGTGATCAAGCTGGGGATGGCCTCTTTGAGCGTAACGGCTGTCTCGAGAGTCCGCACTATCGGCTTGGCGCCGCCGTCTGTGATCAACCGCGTGCCGAGGAAGACCGCATCCGGCGATTCTTCCTTGACTCGCTCAACCATCTCCTGCTCGCTAAGCTCCAGCGCCCGACAATCTAATACGGCGACCTCTGCCGCCTTCTTTTCTCTTACGAAGGCCGCGAGCTGGGCATGGAGCGGATTGCAGGCAATGTGCTTAGAGCCCCACCGAACCCAGTTGCCCATAGGAGGGGTCAAAAAGAGCAGTTTCATTTTTCACCTCCAGCAACGAATAATATTATATGATGCATGGATAATCAATACCTTAAATTTACTAGTAAGAAGCAATTTTTATGCCATGGGAGACTTCTCTCTTGAGTTCCCTTGATTAATTTGCAATGAAAGACGAAACAAAGGGAAAATCGGCCCCAACGTTTACTGAAATTAAGAAAAAGCCGCTGAGTTTTCTTACTTGAGAGAGTGAGAATGCCTGTGTCGAAAACCGTGAGATGCTCTGCGGTGTAGGATAAGACTGCCAAGGTCTGTTCCCCTAGAGGGCAGGCAGAAGATTTTCTTCCGGCGTCATGCGCTATTTTGCCGACAACGGATCTGCCCAGATCATCGGGTGAGCATGGTCTGCATCTAGAGTTAAGAGGTCAGGGAAAAAATGCAGTGGCATGTTATTTGCCTAATTAAAAAGCCTGATAAGGTGAAAGATGGCGAACAAAAAGCTTAAAGTTGCCGCAGGTCACTACCATCTTTTCCATCGCGTTGCGCCCACGGTGGCCAATGCTAAGGGTTATTTCGCGAAAGAGGGCCTGGAAGTAGAGATCTCAGCTACCGGTACCGATCTAAAGAGTCTGCAAGCCCTGATCGAGGATGAGATCGACATCGTGATTGATCTGAAGACACCTGTAGCGCTACAGGCCAGAGATCGGGGAGAAGAGGTTTTTCTCATCGGGGGCTTCCTCAATACCTACCCAGGGATCTTCGTCGGCGCGAAAGAGATCCGCTCTGTCACTGATCTCAGGGGTAAGAAGGTCGGTCTCAGGGAACCCAATGGAGTGGCGTTGACCATGAGTTCGATGATCCTGAAAAAGGCCGGCATGGAGCCTGATGGGGATGTGATTTTTATCCCCCATACAGGGGCTTCATCTTTTAGATCCATAGCCCCAAAATTGGATCGGGGCGAAATCCATGCGCGTATCGCTCATAAGGCCTATGCCAACGATTTCAAGCGGGCCGGCTATCCCATCTTGGCGGACCTGGAAGAATACCTGCCCAACGGTTACCAGTTGCGGGCAATTGCGGGAAAAGGCTCTTTCTTGGAGAGGAACCGGGGAACGGTTGTCGGTTTTTTAGCAGGGCTTATCCAGGGCTATCGCTTCATGAAAAATCCTGAAAACCATCCCGAAATGATGGCGATTATCAAAGCCTCCGATCTGGAATTTGAACAAGATATGGATCAGGGCATGTGGGAGGAGGAGTACCCCTTGATTCCGGGCATCCCCGCGAATGGCTCTATAAATGTTGCCGGGCTGCAAGTCATCCTGGATGAGGAGAAATTAGCAAGGAGGATTTCGCCAGCGATGACTGTGGATAGGATTTTACGCTCCGAATACGCCCAAGAAGCCCTACGGAAAGTTGAAAGACCGTAGGATGCGCGGCTCCTGCCGCGTTTCTACGTGGTTTCCCTATCAGCCGAAAGGAGGCTAAAAGTGGTAGCGCCTATAGTGAAAGAGGACGTATGGATACATAGTGTTTGTGATATGTGCTTTGCCGCCTGCGGGATTCTGGCGCACCGAAAAGATGGGGTTTTGGTGAAGATAGAGGGGGATCCGGACTGTCCGGCGAGCGAGGGGCATCTTTGCGCGAAGGGGCAGGCGGCGTTGATAGGGGTGTATGATCCGTCGCGGGTGAAGGTTCCGCTTAGGCGGACCAATCCGCTGAAGGGGATTGGTGTAGATCCCAAGTGGGAGGAGATTTCCTGGGAAACGGCGCTCAAAATTCTGGTAGAGAAGCTGACCCAGGTGCGGGAGCAGGATCCCCGCAAGCTGCTGATCTCCAACTTCGATCACATTGCGAGCACCTATTTCATCGGCGGAGCCTGGGCCTTGGCCTTCGGCACCTCCAATCACCATTGGACCGGCTACTACTGCGGCAACTATCTTCATTCTTCGATGTACTTGACCAATGGTTCGTTTCACTCGGACTTTGATCTGGATTACTGCAATTACGCTATCCTGCTTGGGAACCAGCAGGGTTTTATGGCGGGGCTGAATGCCAATGTGACAGCGCGGAAGATGGCTGAGGCGCGCAAGCGCGGGATGCGGGTGGTAGTGGTGGATCCGGTTGGGACCAACGCGGCGGCCAAAGCCGATGAGTGGGTCCCGATTCGTCCGGGGACCGATGGGGCATTCATTTTAAGTCTCATCAATGTGCTGGTGAACGAGATGGGTTGCTACGATCGGGAATTTTTGCGTTACAGGACCAATGCTGCTTACCTGGTAGGGGAGGATGGGAGTTATCTCAAGGAGGGTCCAAACGGTAAGCCTCTGATTTGGGATCAGAAGAGTGAGGGGGCAGTGCCATTCGATCAGGGTGAGGTTGATCCGGCGCTTGAGGGCTCGTTTGAAGTAGGCGGCGAGAAGTGTCAGCCGGCGTTTCAGGCCCTAAGGGAGCATGTGAAGAGGTATACGCCGGAGCGGGTCGCGCCGATCACGACGATATCAGCCGATACTATCCGGCGCATTGCGAAGGAGTTTGGTGAGGCAGCCAGGATCGGCTCCACCATCATGATTGATGGCAAGGTGCTCCCTTACCGCCCCGTGGCGGTTAATATCTACCGTGGCGCTGGAGCTCATAAACATGGCACCCACACGGCCCTGTCCGTGCAGACGCTCAACATGGTGGTGGGCGCTTATTATGTTCCCGGAGGGCACCGGGGCGTCAATCTCGTTGGTCCATCCGGCCGCTGGATGCCAGGCCAGACGGTTGAAGGTCTCATTACCCCGCCCTCAGCCATCGGCCGAGCGGCGCGATACTACGATTTCGAGGAGAGAAAGCCGGAAGGTATGGAGCTCCATGAACTCTTTCCCATCAGCACCAACCGCAGCCCTATGAATCAGCTCAACCTTCAGGACCCGAAGATGTTCGGGCTTCCTTATAGTCCCGAGGTACTCATTGTTTGTCGGCGTAATTTGATGATGAATAATGTCAATCCTGAGATTACGGCTGAGGTGCTTAAGAAGATCCCCTTCATAGCGACCTTCAGCATCCACTTGGACGAAGTGGCGGAGCTGGCAGACCTGGTCTTGCCCGAAGCCCATTCCCTGGAACGACTGGACTTTTTTCCTAACGTTCTTACTCACACCATGAGTCCGGCGACCGGCTATTTCTATTGGGGGTTGAGACAGCCTGTGGTTGAGCCCGTGGGACAGGCGAGACGCTGGATTGACGTGCTTTTCGAGATTGCCGATCGCATGGGATTTCTGGGCGATGTCTACGAGCTCTTGAACGTAAAATGGGAGATCAAGGATCCGTATAAGCTGGACCCCAGTCAACGCTATACGATGGAGGAGATGTACGATCGCTGGACGAAGTCTTTATTTGGTCCGGAGCGCGGGATCGATTGGTTTAAGAAGAACGGTTACCACAAGGTGCCCCGCTCCGTCGAGGAGAAGTATCCCGGTCCGTTTATCCGTCCCCGCTTCCCCGTCTATTTTGAGAACATGCTCAGGGCAAAGAAATCCGTTGCCAAGGTGGCCTCCCAGATGGGGCGGGAGTGGGATACGGGAGATTATCAGGTGTTGCCGGAGTGGAAGCCTTGTCCCGCGTACAATGATAGCACGCCTCCCTACGACCTCTACGTCGTGAACTTCAAGATTCCCTTTCACAGTCTCTCGATCACCACGCAGAATCCGTGGCTGAACGATCTGGCCGAGCATAATCCCTATGCTTATAAAATTCTCATCAACACAGAGACAGGCGAGCGTAAGGGGATAAAAGACGGCGATGAGATCTGGGTGGAGTCTGTGGCAGGCAAGGTCAAGGGTGAGGCGAAGCTCACAGAGTGCATTCATCCGGAGGTTGTGGGCATCGCGGGGGTGTTTGGCAGTTGGGCGAAAGGCAAACCGATCGCCAAAGGAAAAGGGGTTCATTTCAACACTCTGTTGCCGATCTTTTTAGAGAGAATCGATCCGGTCTCAACGGGGGTGGACTCATGTATCCGGGTAAAGGTCTCACGGGCTGCTTGAGAAAAAAGCAAGGAAGCTAAGAACGCGTTCACCTCTGAGGTTGTCGTTTACCTTTGCTTTGATCAATCTTTCTAATTGCACTTGCACGGTCTAGTTGCAGGAATAGGAAAAATCCTGCTCCCTTTTCTTACTTCCTGGAATAAGGAGGTTCTGCCTTAAGGTTGTAGGGGGGGATGGGCCAAGTGGCGCTGGCATGTCATTTGCGTATAAGCCGAATGAGTTTGACTTTTTATGGAAGCGCGCGTTCATGTTTCCTATCTTGGTCTGGTTCGAAACGTCATTGGCTGCAGGGAAGAAGAGCTAGAAATAACTTCAGGGACAACGGTTGGTGAGCTTCTTGCGCGACTTGCTGAAAGGCATGGCGATCCCTTTCGCTCGAGTGTCTTCAGGGGCGTTGGTGAGCTTCGCTCCACTGCCCTTGTGTGCGTGAACGATTGCGACATCGCCCAACTAGAGGGCTTTGAGACCAAGTTAGGGAGTGGAGAGAAGGTCAGCGTGGTGGTGGGGGTCTATCCGCCGGAAGGAGGTTGAAAGTGATTGCACCTAGAGAGAACGAAGATGTCTGGATCCACAGTGTCTGTGATATGTGCTTTGCTGCCTGCGGCATCCTTGCGCACCGTAAGGATGGGGTTTTGGTAAAAGTAGAAGGGGATCCGGACTGTCCGGCGAGCGAGGGGCATCTTTGTGCCAAAGGTCAGGCAGCACTGATAGGTCTTTACGATCCGTCTAGGGTGAAGGTTCCCCTTAAACGGACCAATCCAGAGAAGGGGATTGGCGTAGATCCCAAGTGGGAGGAGATTTCGTGGGAGACGGCGCTGGAGATTTTGATAGATAAGCTAACCGAGGTCCGGGAGAAAGACCCGCGCAAACTGGTGGTTTCCAGCTTTGACCAGATCGCCCTCTCTTACTTCATCCGCCCGGCCTGGGGGATCGCCTTCGGCACACCGAACACAGACTGGGTTGGCTACTACTGTGGCAACTACCTTCACTCATCGATGTATCTGACCAACGGAGCGTTTCACTCGGACTTTGATCTCGATTACTGCAATTACGCTATCCTGCTTGGGAACCAACAGGGTTTCATGGCCGGTCTCAATGCCAATGTGACGGCGCGGAAGATGGCCGAGGCGCGCAAACGCGGGATGCGCGTGGTGGTCGTGGACCCGGTTGGGACCAACGCAGCGGCGAAGGCAGACGAATGGGTGCCGATCCGGCCGGGAACGGACGGGGCGTTTATTTTAAGTCTTATCAATGTTTTGCTCAACGAATTGGGCTGCTACGACCGGGAATTTTTAAGCCGGAGGACCAATGGCCCTTATCTTGTTGGAGAGGACGGGAGCTATCTAAAGGAGGGGCCCCGTGGAAAACCATTAGTGTGGGATTTGCGCACCGAAGGAGCTGTCCCGTTCGATCAGGCTGATATCGAGCCGGCTCTCGAGGGATCGTTCGTTGCCGGCGGGGAGAAATGCCGCACGGCCTTTCAGGCCTTAAAGGAACATGTCAAGAGCTACACCCCTGAAAAAGCAGCCTCGATCACTACCATACCTGCAGATAATATCCGGCGCATTGCGAAGGAGTTCGGTGCGGCAGCCAGGATCGGCTCCACCATCATGATTGATGGCAAATCGCTCCCCTACCGTCCGGTGGCGGTTAATATCTACCGTGGCGCCGGAGCCCATAAACATGGGGCGCATGCAGCCCTGTCCGTGCAGGTATTGAATATGATCGTCGGGGCCTTTTATGTTCCTGGGGCGCATCGAGGGCCCAATCTTGTCGGTCCATCCGGCCGCTGGATGCCAGGCCAGACAGTGGAGGGTCTCATCACTCCGCCATCAGCTATCGGACACGGGGCGAAATACTACGACTTCGAGGAGAGGGCTCCCGATGATCTGGGGCTGCACCAACTCTTTCCTATCACTACGAACCGTAGTCCCATGTACCAAATCAACCTTCAGGATCCCAAGGAGTTTGGCCTCGACTATCAGCCGGAAGTTCTGATTGTTTGCCGGCGCAATTTGATGATGAACAATGTCAATCCTGAGATCACCGCGGAAGCGATTAAGAAAATACCTTTTATAGCGACCTTCAGCACGCACCTGGACGAAGTGGCTGAGCTGGCAGATCTGGTCATGCCCGAAGCCCATTTTCTGGAGCGGTTCGATCTTTTTCCCAACCGCCCGAGCCATACCATGAGTCCTGCGACCGGCTATTTTTATTGGGGGTTGAGACAGCCTGTGGTTGAGCCCGTGGGACAGGCCAGGCGCTGGATCGATGTGCTCATGGAGGTCGCCGACCGCATGGGGTTTGTGGGAGATGTCTATAAACTCTTGAATGTGACACTGGGGATAAAGGACCCGTATAAACTGGATCCGGCAAAGCGCTACACTATGGACGAGATTTACGATTCCTGGACCAAATCGTTATTCGGCCCGGAGCAGGGGATCGAATGGTTTAAGAAGAACGGCTATCACAAGGTGCCCCGCTCCGTCGAGGAGAAGTATCCCGGTCCGTTTATCCGTCCCCGCTTCCCCGTCTATTTTGAGAACATGCTCAGGGCGAAGAAATCCGTTGCCAAGGTAGCCGCTCAGATGGGGCGGGAGTGGGACACTGCTGATTATCAAGCCGTGCCCGACTGGAGACCTTGTCCCGCGTACAATGATGGCACGCCTTCTCACGACCTCTTTGTCGTGAACTTTAAGATTCCCTTTCACAGCCTTTCGATCACCACACAGAACCCGTGGCTGAACGATTTAGCTGAGCACAATCCCTATGCTTATAAAATTCTCATCAACACTGAGACGGGCCAGCGCAAGGGGATCAGAGATGGAGACGAGATCTGGGTAGAGTCTGTGGCAGGCAAGGTCAAGGGTGAGGCGAAGCTCACCGAGTGCATTCATCCGGAGGTTGTGGGCATCGCGGGGGTGTTTGGCAGTTGGGCGACCGGCAAACCGATCGCCAAAGGAAAAGGAGTTCATTTCAACACTCTGTTGCCGATCTCTTTAGAGAGAATCGATCCGGTCTCAACGGGGGTGGACTCATGTATCCGGGTGAAGATCTCACGGGCTGCTTGAGAAAAAAGCAAGGAGGGGAAAATGGCGGCACGCATAGATGAGTTTTTGATTGGGGTCAAACCGCAGCGGGAGTGGGGATGGTTAGTGATCAGCTATCTTTTCTTGGGAGGGGCAGGCGCCGGGCTTTTTCTCATTTCTCTCTACCTTGATCATGCGTGGGCAGGATTGCTCGGGCTTTTAGTATTGATGTTGGGCACGCTGCTGCTTCTTTTAGATCTGGGACGGCCGGAGCGTTTTTGGCGCGCCTTTTTTCGTCCTT
>Ga0209212_1001919_pt1 | contig 31500 bp, 24 predicted proteins | sample RifGroC2_FD_183996 | JGI IMG/M metagenome (GOLD analysis project Ga0209212, IMG submission 183996) | Groundwater microbial communities from Rifle, Colorado, USA - Groundwater C2 (SPAdes) (version 2) | ecosystem: Environmental > Aquatic > Deep subsurface > Groundwater | place: Rifle, Colorado...
ATCCGTTCGCCCCAAGCCAAGTAAGCCCAGCGCCTTTTGCTGGGTTAGAAAGCGGCTGTTCGTGACTATCAGCTCGACACGTTGCTGACATTCAGGATGAGCACCATGAATGCTCACTGTTCGGCCATTGCCGCCGGTGGCATCCTGATGGGCCAATGGCCGGTATGGAATCGTCACCAGTCATCGGCGCGGTAATCATGCCGAATGGCAGCTATCTCGATACACGACTGCGTGCTCCCGACACTTCAGCCCCTCGTTAAAGCAAAAAGCGGATGTTCGAGTTCGAGCAACCCCAATTATCCCGGTGGCCAATTATCCCAGCGGAACCTTGACTGGGCGTTCACGATGAAGGAGGAGCCAACCACCGCTCTCTTCGAGAGCATCGCGTCCAGCCCCCAGCAACACATTTTCGGCATCAGCCATCTCGCCTTTTTCCAACGCAACCGCCAGCCTCCGGCGTGCAACCGTCAGTGCCATTCCCATACGCCGATACCGGTTTGCCTGCTCAGCGAAGGCTTCCATCTCCTGGTGAACTTTGATAAGCCCCGCGCACGCAAATAACATTCCGTAAGCAAACGTGATTGTCAGCGTAGCCAGATTACCTGCTTCGCCGAACTCTGCCGCAGGGGAAATATGAAAAATCGCCAAAATAATCATGGCGGCAATTCCCGCCTTGAAAAGGACGCTTGCTATTTTTGACCATAGTTTATCTTTGATTCGATTCAAACCAGCCTTATCGCCGGCTTTCTCTTCTGGCGTACCGATAAAGTAATGCCGTTGCCCATCTAGCCATGATTTTGCCACCGACTTCACCTGTGTCTGTGAAGAAGCAACATTTCCTGGCAGCAGTTCAGTTGTACGCACCGCCCTGCGTATCCATTCCAGCTCATCCCGCTGATCCCGCAGAAAATGATCCGCCGCGCAAGCCTTCAGCCCTGCCCGTTTCCAGAAATATTGAACGCGGCACGCCTCTGCCAATGCCCGGTAATCCAAATAACAATTTTCCAACCTGAGGCGCGCCCCAAGCGCATAAACCAGCCACGCACCGATACCTGAGACAACAGCCAGAACGAGAAACACTGGCTTGTAGGCCCATCCGGAATAGGCCTGTTCGCTGAGAACTGCGCCCATTGCCAACACAAACAGGATCTTTATGTGCAGTCTCCTGCGGGCTTGAGTCCCCATGGAAATGGTATCGGCAACCGCGTGCAAGGCTGCGGCCAATTGGGCCTGCATTGGCAAGCCAGCGTCCGATTCCGCGTCGAGATGGACACGCGCTTTTGTTACCTCCCCGCCATTACACACCAGGCACTCGGTGGCATCGCAATTGAACTGATCGATATGTCGCAGCACAGCAGCCCATCGTCCCAATTCGCCATCGTTACTTGTGCCTTCAGGTTCTGGGGCAATCCAGTCAAGCCTGCCCACTTCTGATTCTGCTACGGCGCCTGGATTACCTTGCCTGCGTGTGCAGATATGCAAAACAGGCCTGGCTTCGAGTAAAGAGTTGTCCGCCGCGCCCGCTGTCCGTTCTTCAGGAATGCCATGCCGAAACAGGTCAACGATGTCAGCCGTCCCTCCCTCCACAACGGTTTCATCCCCATCCCACAGAGCGAGCAGATACAGCGATTGTCTCGCAATACGGATGCCTGCCGCACGATAAGCAGCAGGCGTCATCGACCCGGCTGGCAACGCCTCGATCCAGGCCGCCTTGCCCAGCAGATCACGAAATTCCGTCTGGGATTCAGCCGTCTTGAAGTCCAGGGCATATAACTCGACAGGGGTCGGCAACACGACACCAACCATCCAGCCCATCTCAATCGCAACTTTGGCTGCAATCCGATCTCCGCCTTCAGCCAGTGATGTCAGCATGATGTGTGGGGAATGCAGGGAAGACTGCTCAATATCCGTCAATGCCGAACGCGTTGCAATGGTGAGCAGCTCGATGTCAGCAGCGGGAATATCGCGGTGACCGGTCACGCCTATCACGACGGGAACAAGCCCCTGGAATGGGAATTCCATGGCAGGCGATTTCATTGACGGGCAACAGAAAGAACGGATTCGATCAAGGCTTCTGTCCCACCCTAACTGTCAGAAGCATTCTCGCGTCATTCCGGAGAACTTCGAACTGCGCCACATTACCAACAGGCAGACTGGACACCACTTCCAGGATGTTTCCAGTGCCGACAGTTTTCTTGTTTACTGAAATCAGAATATCACCAACAGCCATACCGGCTTGAGCAGCAGGTCCGGCATTCAAAACTTCGGTGATCAATACACCCTGACCTTCCGCAAGCCCCATCGAATGAATGAAATCTGACGAAAGCGCCCGGATACCCACGCCAATCCAACCTGTAGACACTGGAGGAACGTCCTGCCCGTTGTCACGCATCATCTTAAGGTTGTATTGGGCAGCAGCATCCCCCTTATCCGCCGCCAGCCGATACCACTTCTCTGCTTCCTTGTGATCTTTTGGAACACCACGCCCGTAGTGATACATCACCCCAAGGTTGTATTGGGCAGAGGCATACCCCTGATTGGCGGCCAGAAAATACCACTTCACCCCTTCTCCGAAATCCTTTGGACCGTCCGGCCCGAATACCTTCCCGAATGCAGGCCCCATGGCACGAATGAATTCAGGGGGCAGTGGCTGAAAAGCCGTTCCAAACCACTCGCCTTTCGGGGCCGCCTCTGGCTGAGGAGCGGCATCCGTGGGAGGTTCCTGTCTGGTGTCCGCTTTATTCTCTACTGCCAGTGCACTACCAGAGAAAGAATGGTTAGACCAAATTATAGGCTGGGGGATGTCGTCTTGCGCTACTGGCGCCTCGGCAACAGGAGGCGGATCACTGACTATTTGAGTAACTCCTTCTTGAGCAGCAAGTTCCTGGGCTACCACATTTTGCTGATGTTTTTTAATGCTGTTTCTTTCCTGTTCTGAATTAAAGAATGGCCCACCTATCCAAAGCACCCCAAGCAGAAAAGCGGATATACCAACAATCAATATGGCCCAAACAATCGTTGCGAACGGGATGTGGGATGTGCCGCTGCCCAATACAACCTTGGGAGTTTCCTTTGGCTTTTTTATTGCTGCAGGCTTACTTTCTAGGGAAAGCAACACATCACGCCTACCATCGGACCTCAGGGGTGACACGATGCCGGCGAGTTCCATTTGATCGATCAACCGTGCGGCGCGGTTGTAGCCGATGCGCAGATGGCGTTGCACCAGCGAAATCGAAACATTCCGAGACTCCAGCACGAATTTTACCGCCTCATCGTAAAGCGGGTCGTTTCCTTCATCGATCAAAAGTTTGGACAAGGATTCCGATGCTTCTTTGTGGCCCTGAGCAGCGGCTTTCTGGAGCCAATACCTGGCAGCTTTGCCATCACTATGCAGCCCCAATTGATACTGAGCATCGGCAAGACCGGCATTGGCTGCCTCGGTCATCCAGTGCCCGGCTTCCATTAAATCCTGCCTGATAGAACCGGAACCTTCGTAAAGCAGCATGGCGAGTTCATATTGCGCGGCCAGATTCTTCTTGTTGGCGGCTTCCCGATACCACTTCACCGCCTCCGGTGCGCTCTTTCGCACCATCTCGCCTTGCAGACAAGCTCGCCCAAGCCAAAGTTGCGACTCTGTATGGCCGTGCCCCGCCGCCGTGCGAAACCACTTTATGGCGGCAGCTTTATTTTGCCTGGTTCCATCGCCGATCCAATACATCAGCGCAACCGAATACTGCGCAGCAATATCCCCACCTCCGGCAGAATTGAGCAGCGTCTTGAATTTTGCAGCCTGAGGATTAATCTCCTTCCTCAACAAATCCAGACGCTCGGCCTCGCTCACCACGCGCGCCTTCGTATTGCCGCAGCGGCTGCACAACAGAGACGGTGTCAATCCTTCCGCCTCGCACATCTCGCAGGGCATGAACCCATGCTCGGAGCACACCATGTCTGCGCCACATGCGGCGCAGACCGGGATGGTCGATCCGTGGATGCTCGCCTCACTCATCGAAGGAATCCATTCCCGGCCCGCTCGTCACGGCCCCAGCCTTTCTTGCCAAGCCGCACCCTTCATCCTTTTTTATCTGGAACAAGCACTTCGCGGTTGCCATTGCTCTGTATCGCCGACACGATGCCCGCGGCTTCCATCTGCTCGATCAGCCGCGCGGTGCGGTTGTAGCCGATGTCAAGTTCGCGCTGCACCAGCGAGATGGACGGACGGCGGGTCTTGAGCACGATCTCAACCGCCTGGTTGTAGAGCGGATCGAATTCGTTCAGCAATTCACTTGCTTTACCGTGTCCTTGTTTAGCGGCAAGTTGAAGCCACTTTTCAGCTTCCCCTAAATTTTCAGCAACACCCAGCCCGTTTTTATACATCCACCCAAGGTTGTATTGGGCATCAGCCTGTCCCTGATCGGCGGCCAGCCGATACCACTTCACCGCTTCCTTGTCATTTTGAGGGACGCCTCGCCCGTTGGCATACATCCACCCAAGGTAGGATTGGGCATCAGCATTCCCCTGATCGGCCGCCAGCCGGAACCACTTCACCGCTTCGTTATAATCACAACCAACAGCACCTTGCCCGTTTTCATACATCTTCCCAAGATTAAATTGGGCAGTGGCAACCCCCTGATCCGCCGCCAGCCGAAACCACTTCGCCGCTTCCTTGTGATCCTGAGGAACGCCCTTCCCTTTGCGATACGCATTTCCAAGGTTGAATTGGGCATAAGCATCCCCCAGATCGGCTGCCAGCCTGAACCACTTCACTGCCTCCTTGTAATCCAGAGGGACGCCCTCCCCTTCGAGATACGCATATCCAAGGCTGAATTGGGCATCAGCATGCCCCTGATCCGCCGCCAGCCGAAACCACTTCACCGCCTCCTTGTAATCCAGAGGGACGCCCTGCCCCCCGTTGTTATACATCACCCCAAGGCTGAATTGGGCATCAGCATGCTCCTGATCCGCCGCCAGCCGCCACCACTTCACCGCTTCCTTGTGATCCTTTGGAACACCCTGCCCATTGTCATACTTCACCCCAAGGTTGTATTGGGCAACAGCATCGCGAATCTCCGGAGTTTTTTCTTGTGCGGGGGAGTGTGAAGTTGCCCGGGCTGGTACCTGAACTGATGAGCCTCGGGCATTTGCTTTTGGACGAGTTGCAGCAGCCTGAGGATTCTTGCCCAAGGCTTGCTTAACTTCATTGGTGATGCGGATTATGGCGTCATTGATATAGTGCTCTTCAAGGTCTCCAATAAAGCTCAAGTTGACATTCTTCCTCTGGATCGGCCTGATTGCCTCATGCAATTGCGCGGGAAACATAAAGTCGTCATCTTTACGGAAGTTGGATGCCTTGACCGGAATGATTTCCAATCCATATTGAAGCGCCAGACGGATTTCATTCAGCATCCAGTCGTCATCATCATTGCCACGGGGATCCAGCGCGCCCGGAGTCAATATAAGCAAAAGAATCCCGCCTTTGCATGCCTGGATTGTCGAGGAAATCTTCTTCGCAAAGTCCTCACGCTCGATCCCCGATTTGTCGATGAAGAAACCGCCCTGGATTTTTTGCGAATGGAGAACCTTTTCAATGCGTTCCTTGATGCGTACGGCAACCTCGTTCTTTTCGTCGGGGTCGCGGTGCGATGTATATTTTCTCCGGTAACTGACAAATCCGAGAAGCGGCTCCAGATGCGCCCCGCCGCACATGGGATCATCGCAAAGCCCGTCGTCGTCGCCATGGAGATAGACTTTTCCGCATGCGTGGCAAATCAATGGATCAAATTCGGCCCCGCTCACCACGCGCGCCTCCGTGTTGCCGCAGCGGCTGCACAACAGGGACAATGCAGCCCCTTCCGCCCCGCATATATCGCAGGGCATGAACCCATGTTCCGAGCACACCATGTCTGCGCCACATGCGGCGCAGACCGGTTTGGTTGATTCATTTTTATCATGCATTTCACTCATTGATGGAAGTCATTTTGCAGTTTGCTCGAATCGCGGTTCTGGCCTTTCTTGTCGGAATGCACGAATTGATCCTGCCCGAATAGCGCGTGCTGATAATTTTCGGTCGTCGCCATCTGCAATACGGAATTGCTGATGCTTTTGCCCATCTGCTGCAACAGTTTGCCAAAATCCACGTCCGCAAGGCCGCCGCCATCTTCCACCAGCTCAATCTCCGATCGATCCGCCTCCGACAGCAACTGCGTACCTTCCCCGTCCGGCATCGCGCAAAACAACTGCACATGGCGCGACTGGATTTTCTCGATCAGTGCCGGGATCATCTCGTTATCATTGCGAATGTTGGTCTCCAGCGGTTCGTCGGTGAACATCGCGATTACCCGTTTCGTGCTGGCCAATGGGCCAAACGGCATATCCAGCGCCACATCCAGCGCAAACAGCATCCGTTCATCGCCATAAGGTTTGAGCCTGTCCAAGGCGTGAATCATCACATCCGGATCCTCGGTGAATAAATTGGTTTGCGCATGCTTTTGCACCTCCAGATAAAGCGCATCCAGCGGGTTGACTCCCTCAGCAATCGAAGTCATGCGATACAAAGCACTTCCTTCATCGGTTGGCGCGACGCTGATGCCAACCAGGCCAAAGCGTATGTTGCTGACATAACCTTGCAGCGGCTTGATCACCGCCTTCAAATGCTCGCGCAAGGCATGAATGCATGGTTCCATGCTCAAACTGGTATCAACCACCAGCACTAGATCAACGTTTGGAATAGCCATTATTTTCTCCACGCATCGTTATGGTTGAATAAATCATGGTGCTGTGCAACCCTCCGTGAGTACGGATTCCGCATCCCGAATGGAACTATCCGGATATAGCTCCCGTAATTCATCAACACCCACCGACACCTCAAACATGGTCGGCAACGCATCTGCCCGGTATCGTCCCGCCACCAGACAGACACGGTAATCGGCATAGCCGCGACCGCTTTCCTTCAGTTCATCGAAGCCAAACCCAGTCAAAGTCAATGCCGGGTTTTTCAGATACTCCGGGTAAGCATGGAAACCATCTTGCACATGCTCATGCCCGGTAACCATGCGCTTGACCGGAAACCATTCGGGCCTGAGATTGCAAAATGCCTCGAAATCAAGAAAGCCGTAGGAGCATCCCTTGGAGAGCCGGTTTGGCATTCTCTTGCGGTAGCGTGTAATACGCGTCCAGGTAAAGTCCTGCAGGCAATCATTGCTATTCAGCCATGAAAAAAATTCTTCCCGCGTTGAAAAACTTGAGGCCGCACCATGCAGATCGGTGAGCGGGAATCCTCCGTGGGTCGCGAGCAATCCATCCGGAAACAATAGTGCGCGCGGCAGGCGTTGCGTTAGCCAAATAAAAATGTCACCAATACTCCTGTTTGACGGATGCTGACATGCATCCGCATTGAGCGCATCTACAAATTCTGAAGGGATTACCGAAGAAGAGAAATTCCATGTCTCCGGATCTTTGGAGAATGCAATATCGTGATTGCCCGCGATCCAGGCTATTTGCCCCGGATGATCCATCACCCATACCAATAGAAGAACGATGCACTCGACAGAATAAATGCCACGGTCAACTATATCCCCCAAAAACACCAAGCGGAATTCGGGGCAGGTTTTCTGGATTCGTTGCAGCATCGTGTGCAGGGCATAGAAGTCACCATGCATATCCCCGATAAAGAACCAGTTTTCCGGATTCCCAAAATCCGATTCATCCAGCACAACAACTTTACTGCCACGATTCATAAACAACAATGAATCATTTAAAAGTTGCGGCTTCAGGATTGCCGGCATGTTATCTCTAACTGCTTGAATGGCCTCCTGCACCGCGCATTCATGCCAGAAACACCTGGTTTTTCCCTGAATACAAGAATCAACAACAGCTTGCGCGTTATCCCCTTGGGCAGAACATACGGGATCATTCATGCCTTATTTTTCCAACTTGACAGTCAGTGGCAACTTTTCGATTTTCCTGGCTGAATTACCGACGGAAATCCTCATGCCGTCCCTAAGCTCAACCGGCTCCGTCAACGGGTTGCCGTCCACCAGAGTTTCATTCATGGCCTCCGGCATGTGGGCAATCATCCATGCCACAGCGCCGGGTTCGCGGTATATGCGGAATTGTTTTTCATTCAAATATTGATAATCATCGTGAATACCCTTGAATGCATACTTTCCGATATCGGCATTGGTGGATACTCGCGTCACACAGCGATCATCGAGCCACAACTCCACCGATGCCCCATTGGCACCGCTTGATTTTGCATGGACTCCTGGACGCGACAAGCCAGCCGCTTCTTTTTCCGGTTTCCTTTCTACCCGCCGATGACGCCCGCCCCCTACATGCAAATCGAATTCCTTGCCCATCAGTGCCTCGGCCACCTGCCGCGCGGTTGGCCTCATGGCCGGATCAGGTTTGAGGCACATGTTCAATACATCTTCAAGAAAATGATTGCTGGCCACGTTCCTGAGCGGACGGCTGACGCAAATTGGTTCATGTGATCCGCCTTCTTTCGCCGCCGACTCATAATCTTCAATGCCGCTGAATGGATGCCTTCCCTCAATCAACTCTCCCAGAATCAGTCCCAATGTAAACACATCAGACTCGGCGCTCGGCACCTTTCCGATCAGGTGTTCCGGGGATTGGTAGCGCGCGGTTCCGATATATCCGTTAATTCCGTGCCAAGGAGCCTGCTTATCCGAAAGAATGGAAAAATCCATATCAATGATGCGAAGCCAGCGCTTGCCCGGAATGGTTGGGTGGGGCAGCAGATAGAGATTGTCCGGCTTTAAATCGGTATGTACGACTTTAGCCTTATGCAACCCTGCCAACGCATACATCATGGTGCGGGAATACTCGATCCGTTCATCCCAGTGTAAATCGATGTCGTCCCGGGTTCTGGCAAGGAATTGTTCAAGCGATTCCCCACCCTCAATAAATTGGAATACCTGATAAAAAAATCGGTCTACAAAAAAATCGAGGAATTCATAACAACGCGTGCTTGCAGTCGGGTCGCTCTCGATGCGGTGTTTCAATTCCTGCTGGTACTGCACGTAACTATCAAACCAATCCACGGTCGGCGTTGGCGATTTGTACTCCTTGAAAAAAACCTTGCGCCCGGCAGATGACTTCGCCTCATATGAAGTCGCAAACATCCCGTCATTCAAATGGCGGACGATTTCGTATTCACCACTCCCGCTTTTTTTTCTTGTGCCCGGCTTTAATCTGATAGGCATGGCTTTATCCTACAACGCAACAGCGGTGTCGGCAGATTGGGAAACCGTCTTCGCCAATGCGGCAAGCACTTGCCTGAAATTATCCGGATTGGATGTGTATTCGACCATTGCCTTCACCGGATCACTCATATCCCCTACAAACTCAAGGATTGAACGGTCGATAGCCGCCAGATCCTGATAGCAGTCATGCTCAGGGCAATACCCGACCAGGATGATGCGTGCATTCTGGATTTCACGGCCAATGTCATTTACCGTCGCACCCTTCGCTTCCGGAATTGCAACTTTTGGATGATAGGATGCATCGGTGAAGAAGATAACCACACGGGCAGCAGCATGACGATGACGCCACATTTCCGGATTGGGATCATCCGGGCGATCAGTCGATGGCATGGTCGCGATTTTGTATAGGGCGTCCAGTAGAGACTCGGGTTCATCCCCGCCACCCTTGGCCTCAAGGCTTGCCATCTGTGACTTGATCTCGTCAACCGAAGTTGAGAACGGAAACTCTACCCACCACTGTTTCCCGTCAGAAACGGCATCACGGTAGCCGGCCACCTTGATCCGCCACTCCTTCACCGGCAGGCCTCCATTCGCGTCGGGATTGGCAAGCGAATTCACAAAACCGTTGATGTTGTCACGCAATGCGTCTATCGAAGGCTGCATGCTGCCGGAAATATCCAGCAGAAATACGATATCGACAACACCCTTTACTTTATCCAATGCTTCTTGTGCCATAGCAATTTCTCCCGTTAAAAACTAAATTTCCAACCAGCCTATCTCACCAATTGTCATTCCGACCGAAAGGGCAAGTCCGGTATTACGCAACCGGACCTCAAAACTCCTTGTGCACACCTGGAATGACAAAACCGTTCACTTCTTTGTCCATATTCTTGTGTTGAGATCCAGATCATCAACCAAGCCGATAATCGACTTAAGCTTGGCACGCAATATTTCTGCCTGCGAATGAACGGTAGCAGAGCTTCTGGCCTGCAGATCGAATGATTCATATGGCATGGGCAGAGCCAAAAAAACTTTCTCCCCATTGAAGGACAAACTGATTGCACCGAATTTTTCTCTGGCTTCAACAAGCCGTTCCATCAGGCTTGGAGTGAGGATGTAACGGGCTTCTATCTGATCGGAAGATGAAACACTAAAAAATTTATTGAACACAGGGTTCTCGAGTTTCACATTTGACCCATCAAATAATCCCGAACTGCTGACAGTGGTCAAGCCAGTTATATTCTTGTTAAAATCCGCCGAAAATATCACCCCACAAAAGACCGTTGCATAATACACCTCTGTGCGTTTACGGCCTTTTGAATCCGTTACTTCCCTTTTGCACTTTTCCTCTGCGTGCGCCATTGAGAATCGCACATCAGTTGCGCCTATCTTTCCTGTGATCAGGTTGCAGCCTTTGTATCGAGAGATATTTCGAAACATGTTCGTTGAAACAAACTCATTCTTGCTGATATGACTCGCTGGTTTGTAGCGCAAGCTTGGGTCAATCCCGGAAAGCAGACCTTGCATGATGGCAGGGTCGTCACAGGCCTTGGGAAAGAACCAGTAGAACAGCAATATCAGTGGCCGGAATACGCCAGAAAGAGCTGTGACACGCTCTTCCTCCAACCTGTCCAGCTTCAAGGAAAGATCGGAATCCTCCACAGTTGATTACCTCCAAACTTTCACAGGCGCCCGTTCTTCATCAGTTGCCTCAAACATTGTGCGAACCTTGAATCCCATAATCATGGCCACAACGTTTGTGGGAAACATCTGGCAAAGATTGTTGTAATCCATCACTGTTGCGTTGTATGCACGGCGCGAGGCCGAAATCTGCTCTTCAACCTCATTGAGCGACCGCATAAGTATCTCAAATGAGGCAGAAGCTCGCAGATCCGGATAACGCTCGGATACAGCGAACACGGATTTGAGTTGCCGCGCCACTTCATGCTCCAATTTAATCCTGTCATCCCCGGTTGAATTGAGAAATTTCGTACGGATTGCCGTTATTTCTTTCAGGACAGAACTCTCATACCCCATGTATTTTTCGCAGGCGCTGACCAAATTCGGAATCAGGTCATAGCGCTTTGTCAGCATGGCATCAATTGAGGCAAAGGATGCATTGACCGCATTCCTTCTTGATATCATCCAGTTGAAGATGATGATAAATATAATTAGCACCGATACCACTATGCCCCAAGCGTTGTCCATATATCCTCCGTAATATTGCCCATTCATTACATGGCAGGCTGATTTTGCCTGACCTTAACGCCCGCCATATACGCCCCGTTTGTTGTTGGGCTGACAACATCCGCGACAAGCCCAACAACGTCAAAAAATCTGATTAAGATCCGCATTAAATATCGGTCGTTATCGGAATACCATGCTTCCGGCAAATCTCCGCCAGCTCGTCCTGATCCACGACCGGGTCCCACATCAGGCGCTCGGCTACATCATCCAGCAGGGCGCGATTGGCGGCAAGCTTTTCCCGAACAGCACGATATTCGACTGCAAGGAACTCTCGAACCAGTGATTCAAAATGGGCGTATTCAGAATTGGTAGCCTTGCCGCACACCACGGCGAGATTGGATTCTGACTTGCCGGATTCATGCATCGATGGAGCAAACCCCCAATGAGCAAAAGCCTTGTAGGCCAATCCAGAAGCGTTCTCCAAATCACCACATGCGCCACTGGAAACATTCTCTACCCCCACCGACAACTCCTCAGCCGCGCGCCCACCAAGACTAATCCGGACTTTTTGACGGAAGTCCTGATAAGTTGTCTGGTCATCACCCTTTGCATAATGGAAGCTGTATGACTCTACCGTAATGCCGCCAAAGCCGGATGCGCCCGGCACAATCGAAGTATAGTCCGGCACGTCCTTGCCGCCGGTCTCGAGTACGGAGACTATCGCATGGCCTGCCTCGTGATAGGCCGTCTGGCGGCGCACTTCCTCCTGCACCGGCTGGGGAATGCCCTCTTCGAGCAAATCATGGGTGGATATATGCACCAGATCAAGAAACTCCAGCGCACGCTTCTCGCGTTCATGGATGCGCTTCAGGCTCAGCAACGCCAAGTCCCGCTGCTCCAACTGGCCAAAATTCCAACTGATCAGCCTGCCCACCTTGCCCGGCGAATCCAGCATCGAAGCGCCGCAATGCTCGCGTCCCAACCTGTCAATGAAGTCTGCGCCAATCAATTCCAGGGATTGATTCGGCAGCGTCATGAAGCGCTCAAACAAACCGACCTGGCGCAGCCGAGCAGAAACATCATCCAGCTTGTATGCAGAAACTGCGAATACCACCGGGCGGTTCAGATTGAATTCCTTCAGCCCATTCGACAAACGCGACTGAAACCTGGAAACTCGCTCGGCATCTTCATCGCTTTCTTCCCCCTCAGCCTTGTCCAGCATCCAGCGCCCCGGCTCCAGATAAACCAGCAACGGCGCCATGCTCCGAAAAGCCGACGGTGGTGACAATTCCATGACCTCGCTGGCGGGAATATAGATGAACTTCATCCCACTGGTTGCCGCAACACGACGCAACGCTTCGCGCGTATAAACTTCATCGGAATTTATGATGACTGCCGCACGGCCTGCGAGTGACCACGCTTCCGCATTTCCTTTGGCTTCGACAATCTTGCGCAAATCTTCCGCCCAAGCCTGAATCGGCGCGCTGCCCAGGAAGCGTTCCCACGGCCATACATTCGACAAATCATCCGCATCGGGCAAGCCAACTTTTTCCTTCTTGGGCGCGTCCTCATCCACCTTGGCAAATGCATCCTCCGGGGAAGTATTGGCGTGGGCTACATCCAGTACAGCCGGCAAGAAGTGGTCAAGTATCGACATCCCCCGATCCACCATGATGTTCACCATCGCCACCGACAGTGCGCCATCTTTGACTTCCAGGGTTCCCTTGTAGCGAATTTTGCCCGAATCGAAATTCAGGCTGATTTGCCCGGCGAGCATGCCAAAGTTGATGCGTGCCAACAGTTCAGCCACATCCTTGCGCTTGCGTTCCGGCACGCTCACCGGCGCATACAAATACACCTCGACCGCAAACCGCTCCTCATATACCTCCACGTAGCCCGAGTAGTTGAAATCCCCGCTGTCTTCCCCGGTAAATTCATAGGTGGCACGGTTTCCGTCTTCGGCAATTTCCAAGTCGGTTTTCTTGAAATACTCATGCACCCACTCGCTCACCACCTTGGTCAGCGGTTTCAGTTCTTGTTTCAATGGTTCCATACTTAACGCTCCTGAATGACACCCACGCCGACCTTGACTGTCGGACCCGGCTGGTAAGGCAAAGTGATCGTCACGTCGCGCCCGTTGTAGCGATAGACGACCGTATAACCCTTGATCACCTCGCGGCTGGTCGACACATCGCGGCATCGCTCGACCTGCTCGGTGCGCGGCTGATCCGGATTGGCCACACGGTCGCCCACTATCGCGCCGGCGATGCCGCCTGCCGCAGTCGCCGCCTTGTTGCCGGAACCGCCGCCGACCTGGCTACCCAGCAAGGCGCCTGCCACTCCGCCGACCACTGCGCCGGTCATCGAACGGTTACTATCCGGATTATCCACGCGATCACCGGCCACCGCACCCGCCACTGCGCCCGCACCGGTTGCCACAGTGCTGCCAGTGCCGCCGCCGACCTGACTGCCCAACACCCCGCCCGCCACACCGCCGACCACCGCACCGCCAATGGATCGTTCCTTGGGCATCACCTGCACGCTCTCCATTGTGCATTCGCGTTTCGGTTCGCTGATGCGCTCATGGATCGGCGAACTGGAAACCACCTTCGCCGTATCGGTAAAATCATACGCCTGAACATTGGCGGACAGTAAAACCAGACTCAACGCCGACAGACTTTTCTTCATGTTATCGCTCCTTGAAAATACCACTTCAAAAAAGGTGCATGACTGCGCACCGTATATCGCCTTGCGCCCTCCACATATCAACATCAAGTCATAGCGCCCGCCCATTCATCGCGATCACAAAATACGGGACGAGGCGCAACCAGCACATTGCGTACCTTGTCGCGGAAGGCGGAGGAGAGGAAGACGCGGATTTCGCGATTGTTATTTTGTTGCGGCATGACATTTCCCGAAAAATAAAATCCCTTGCGCAGCCATCCGCTACGCAAATTCACATCCTCCTCGGGTAATGCTTTCGATTCGCTTTGTCGGCGGCAATACCGTCCGCAAGCGAATTCTGATTTTTACTGATCTTAACGAATGAAGCGACCTTTATTCCATGTTAACAGAACGGTAAATAAATACATAATGCCTTTATTTATCAACTGGTAACAAATCATTTGCCGCTTGGAAAAATTGGGCTAATTACAAAAACAGCCACACGTTAAGTTTGCATTTTATCGTCATAACTGATCAATTAAAGGCTGTATTTATCAAACAGGATAAACAGCCCAGTCGCAAGCAGCGGGATGTTGGGTGGATCAAACGCCGAAGGCGTGTATCCACCATCTGTTCTGGTGGATTCTCGCAACGCGCTTAATCCACCCTACTACTCGTTACCCTCTTTATTACCCTTATTCAAAGGTAATTACCCTTTCTTCTTCCACTTCGCGCCGGGGCCACGTCCGATGCATTCCACCGTATTGCCCTTCTCGGCATTCAGCACCCACCGCACCATATCGCGGCTCACTCCCGGACAGGCCAGCTCCAACTGCGCCAAGGTGAATTCGGCAGGCAGCGCGGCTATCGCGCCAATCACCAATTCCGTTTTTGCCCCGCGCGGCGCTTGCGTATCACCGACACGATCCACCAATTCCCGATAAGCGTTTTTCAGAATGAACAGCAGATAGTTGATATACGGCCACGGATCATGCTTGCCCTCATGCCAGCCCTGCGAACTCTGCTCCAGCGTTTCGTAATAACGCTCCTTGTTCTGCTCGATCAAACGCTCAAGGCTGATGTACCGCCCCACCTCCAACCCGATGTGATAACACTGCAACAGCAGCAGCAAGCGCGACACTCGCCCGTTGCCATCGCGGAAAGGGTGAATGCACAGAAAATCCAGATTGAATGCCGCCAGCGCCACCAGCGGATGCGCCCAGCGCTCCTCCAGACAACGCTGCCAATCGGTAACCAGCGTTGCCATAGCTTGTTCGGTTTCCTTGGCTGACACCGTCTTGAAGCGCACCCGCTCGCGACCATCCGCATAGCGTTCGATAATGTCGCCATCCTTCTCTTTATATTTCCCCGCATCCCAAATCTCACCGCGCGTCATACGGTGCAATTGCCGGATGGTTTCTTCGGAAACAGGAATGTCGGCGTGATGCTCATGTATCCATTTCAGCGCATCGCGATAACCGCGCACTTCTTCTTCATCGCGATCGCGGAATACGGGGCGCGGCGCAACCAGCACATTGCGCACCCGATCCGGCGTGACCGTCACCCCCTCGATACGGTTGCTGGAAACCGCGCTCTCGATCAGCGCATGTTCGCGCAGGGTCTTGAGGCGTTGTGGCGACTGGCGAGTATAGAGTTCCTGCTTGCCGCGAAACTCGCCCAAATCCGCCAGATACCAGGAGGTGCTGGCGGGGTTGTCGGGGGAGGTTGCAAGATTAACAAGCGTGGCCATCGAAATTTACTTTTTACCAAAAACTAAACAAATGACCGTATCCAGTTCAGCAAGATTCTTTGCAGGATGACTTGGATTTTGAAGAAGTGAGGATCGCAATTTAGTTGCAATATCTTTATAGCGAGCCCCCTCACTTGCGCCTCGTGGAGCCGTAAATTTAATTTTCCGAAGATAATTCTGAACTGGCTGGTTCAGTATTGGGTATCGATCAGGAAATTCAAGACAAAGCATTTCCGATAAAAATGCCTTTCGAGTTACCACACCCTTTTCGGCAAGATTATCGATTTCTTCCACCACTACATCGTCTCGATCATCATTATTTGCAGCCAGAATTCTTAGGAAGCTTTCGGATAATAATTTGAAATCGCTATGTTTGCCGAGTATCTCCCATCCTGCGCCCTGCAAACGATCATTGTTGTCATGGCTCCAATGCCTTGGGAGTTGATTGTAAAATTCTAATGAACTTATTCCACCAGCAGCACAACGACGAAATAGTCGAATTAAACCCGATTTATGCTTCCTGTATGACGCCAATTGTTCACGTCTATTATTGATTTGATTTTTTGAACCTCTTGGCAGGGGCAACTCAAGTGCTACCAATGGGGATCCAATTAGCGCCGCCTTTCTCGACCTTTTTTTTCCTATCATTCCACCTGTGGGTACAGCCTCCATGTACCGCATAAGCCAATCCTCTGATACAGGAACAGACTGTGCTTCTATACTCCGAACCCATTTTTTGGCCACCGTATATTCGTTCCGTGGTATGTTGAAAAATACGTTTGCTTCATAGTTAGTTTTAAAAGCTGCTTGGGTCAAATTGGAAGAGCCGATAATTGCAAAACATTCACCATTAGCCTCTTTCCAAAACATAGCTTTAGGGTGAAAACCACTAATCATATCTGCCACCATGAATTGCCCTTTTCTTTTCGGTGGCAACCAATGCAACACAGCCTCACAAGCTGCTTTTCTGGTAATTCCAAAATCCTTTCCAACAATTACACGAAAGCTACGGCAATGTGGATTTAACTCAAGGGAAGTATCCCAATCAGTGAGATACGCTGTTACGATGAACAACTCGATCGCTTGTTTGAAAGCTTGTTGATAGAACAAAGAGAGCTTGCTTTCATCATCAGGTGTGTGAAGCAGTAGATTCATTTACTTTCTCCCATGAGTTTTCTTCCCGTTTAACAACTCATCCAACCTCTTCCTCACCAACTTCGTCGGTTCAGCATCGGCTCCCAGTTTACGCTCACGAATAGCAAGCGCCTTGCGGTAGCAACTCTCTGCCTCCGCAAATTCTTTCTTCAGCTTGAGCAATGCGCCCAATCCGCTGTAAGCGGCAGCGGTTTCCAAGCCATCCTCGCCATAAACCTTGACATGCCTTGCAACAGATTCACGTTGCAAGGATTCGGCCTCTTCGAGCTTGCCTGAATTGCGCAAAAGAACTGCCAGGTTTTGCAACACCCTTAAAACCTTTTCGTTCTCTATCCCCGCAGCCCTTTCCAGTATGGCTAACTGCTTGAATCGCAGTTCAGCAGATTCATCAATATCTCCTTTTGTCTCAAGTAATTCAGCCAAATTACCGAGACTGTTGACTGTGTCCTGATGATCGAGACCGAGAGATTTTTCCCGGATCGCCACCGCCTGCCGAATCAAAGGTTCAGCCGCAGTGGTGTCTCCCATGCCATAGAGCAGCGCAGACAAATTATTGAGTATCCTTGCCGTTTCCAGATGTTCGAGGTCTAGGGATTTTTCCTGGATCGCCAGCGCCCTCCGATATAGTTGCACGGCAGCGGCGGTGTTGTCCGTGTCGATGAGCAACCTAGCCAAGTTATCGAGGCTAGTCGCCGTATCCGGATGATTGGGGCCGAGGGCTTTTTCGCGGATTACCAGCGCACGTCGAAACAGCGGTTCTGCACCAGCGTAGTCGCTTTGCGTGTACATCAGTACCGCAAGATTGTTGATGCTGGTGGCGGTGCTCGGATGCTCGGGACCGAGGGCTTTTTCACAGATAGCCAACGCACGCTGATGCAGCGGTTCCGCGCCGACGTAGTCGCCCATTGCTCTCAGCAATCCCGCCAGATTGTCGAGGCTGATGGCGGTACGCGGATGATCGGGACCGAAGGTTTTTTCGCGGATTGCCAGCGCACGTCGGTGCAGCGGTTCCGCTCCGACGTAGTCGCCTTGATCGCAAAGCAATATCGCTAAGGCGCTGATGCTGGTGGCGGTGCTCGGATGCTCGGGACCGAGGGCTTTTTCACAGATAGCCAACGCACGCTGATGCAGCGGTTCCGCGCCGACGTAGTCGCCCATTGCTCTCAGCAACCCCGCCAGATTGTCGAGGCTGATGGCGGTATGCGGATGATCGGGGCCTCGGGCTTTTTCACAGATAGCCAACGCATGCCGGTACAGAGGTTCGGCGGCGGTGTAGTCGCCTTGACTATTCAGTAAGGACGCCAGATTATTGAGGCTGTTGGCAGTAGAAGGATGATCGGGGCCGAGGACTTTTTCCCGAATCGCCAGCGCACGCCGGAGCAGTGGTTCTGCTCCGGCGTAGTCGCCTAGGTCTTGCAGCAACCCCGCCAGATTGTTGATTACGAGCGCGGTATCTGGATACTCTGAGCCGTGGGCTTTTTCCCAGATCGCCAGCGCGCGCTTGAGCAGCGGCATTGCCTCATCGAATCGCGCCAACGTGACGTAGGAAGACCCCAGCGAGTTGCTGGTGTTGGCTATTTCATCGTGGTCTTCCAACAGCAAGGTTTCCTGCCGGCACAGCAAGGGTTCCAGCACGGCCAAAGCAAAACCATAACGCGCCCAGTATTCCAACCAATTACCAAATTTGCGGATGGAGGAGCCAGCACGCTCGACACCTATGGCATTCAGCTTAGCGATTTCCGCTTTCCACGCCTGCTGAATCTGGACTTGTTCGGTTTCGTCAAGGACATTCATCGCATCAAGGAGAAGTTTCTCACCCCCATTGGATTCGTCATCGTAAAGTTTTACAGGGATGGAGAGATAACCCAAATCTAGGACGAGTTGTATCCTTGCCTGTTTTTGCCCCTTATGTTCCAGCCTCGCCAGTTCAGTAACCTGGTGCAACGCCTCTGCCGCCGCTCTATCATCGTATTCGTTATCGCCCTTGCCATACCCCGGTGCGAAGTGCGCGTACAGGTGTTCCCTGACCGGCCAGGTATCGTAGTAATGCAGCGCCGCCTCGCCAAAGATGCGGTGCATCGGCGCGCGCCTGCCCTGCTTGTTGAGCAGGAACGGGGCGAGGTTGTTGAGCAGTCTGGACAGATGCACTTGCGGCAGCCGGGGCTTGCCGGTGTCCTCAGCAATCGGATCATCAGGCTGCGCGAGAAGATCGGCCAGTTCGATCTCCGACAGCCCCGCCCTCGATGCGCCGAGCAGCGCCATGAAGCTGGCAGCAAGTTCCGGCAGTTCCGGCCTGCCGTTGTCGGCATCGAGCAGAAAGTTGTTGAGGAAGAGTTGCTCGGCATCGGGCTGTTTGAGGATATCGTCGATGAGCTGGGCGAGGTTTTCGTGCCTTGCGTCCACTCTGAGTTCTTCGAGGGCGAGGCCGAGGTAGAGGGGGCTGCCGCTCTGCGGGGCGCTAGCAAGGCGGTTGGCCAGGTCGGCGGGCAGGACTTTGCGGTAGCGCGCGAGCGTGTCGGTAACGATCTGGTGACGGAGCTGGTCGGTCAGTGGCGGGACTTCGAGAATGGTGTTCCAGTCTTTGGTTGTGCGGCGCGCCGGTGTGTCGTCGGCGGCGCTGGCGATCAGGATGCCGTCGGGGCCGAGGGTTTGCGGGGTGAGGATGTCGAGGTTTTTGCCGCCATCGCTGAGCTGGTCGAGGGCATCGAGGATGAACAGGTAGCGGCAGTGATTGCGCCGTGCCGCCATGGATATCCAGGTGGAGAGCGCTTCGATCTTGTCCTTGGGGGTTTCGGGGATGTCGCCGGCAATGTCCTGAATGTCGGGGTGCAGGGTTTGCAGGATGCGCTCGACCCAGGATTCCAGATAGTTGGCGCTGTCCGCGCCGATGTAGTGGTCGATGACGCGCCAGGTTTCGGCTTTCTTTTCACTCCCTCCCCCGGGCAGAGGGAGGGTTGGGGTGGGGGTGGAAGGGTTCGTTCCTGCGGGGGCATTTGTTGTTTCTATTGGGTTGCTTACCCCCATCCCAGCCTTCCCCCTGCGAGGGGGAAGGGGTTGACTGGCTTCGGGTTGACTGGCTACGGGTTGATGCTGAAGGTGGCGCGCCAAGTCTGCCATCAATGCGCTCTTACCTTGTCCCGATGGGCCGCTGACGAGGATGGGGCCAAGCGCGGGGGTTTCGATGCGTTGTTCGATAGCCCTGATCATCTGTTCACGCACGTCGGCACGCGGCAGGAAGTTTTGCAGGCGATGAAAGCGGAATGCCTGATGGGCGGCGTTGCTGCGCTCGAACGGGGTCGGGACTTCGTCTGCGGGGAAGTAGCGGTCGAGCTGGGCGAGCAGGTAGCTTTCTACGGCGGCGCCGAATTGTTCGATGCTGGTGTAGTTGTCGATGCCCAGATAAGGGGTGTGGCGGATGCGTTGCTTGAGGTTGGCGAGTCTGCCGTTGGCTGCATCGTAGTAGCTTGTGTCGTTGTGGTCTGGATCGTGGCCGGTGGCTTGCCGGTAAAGCTGGTCGGTGAGTTGGGGGGCGCGCAGGAGGAACAGGGCATGCCCTGCCATTTTGTCTGCCGCGCCTTCGCCCAGCACGGCGAGTTCCATTTCCAGCTCGGTGACGCTGATGCCGCGCTCGATGGAATCGCGGATGGCTGGGGCGTATTGGGAGTCGCCATGTTTGTCCCAGTAGGCGGCCAGTTCGTCATGTTTTGGTATCCAGCCGTAACGTTCGCCCAGGAAGCCGATGAAGAACGGCGGGAAGTCGCGGCAACGGTCGATTTCCTTGAGGCAGATTTCGACGGTCGCGCCGTTCTTGGATTCTTCTTCCGAGACTCCCCAGCGCAGGTCGATTTCGCTGAAGCCGACTTGCCGCTCCAGGCAGGCTGCCCGGACTTTGGGGAAGACCTGTTTGACCAGGTAGGTCCGCTCCGCGTCCATGTCGCGGAAGGTGGAGGAGAGGAAGACGCGGATTTCGCGGGTTTGGGTGGCAGTGTTGGTTGTCATGTTTTTCTTTTCCTGTTCTGTAATTTGCCCGCTTTGAACTTTTCCTGCCATGCCGCGAACTCCAACGGGCGCAGGCCAAAGCGGATGGCGTTGCCCGCATGGAGTGTCTTGAATTCTTCCAGTGCCAGTGCGGCAAAACGTTCCTGATCATCCTGCAACACCGTCTCTGGCATGAGTCTGCGGAGTGTTTTTTCGTTGGCGGGTTTTCCACCGCGAACGATGTCTTGCACGACCCCGGCCAGTTCATTGCGATAACGCAATCGAAAGGTGTCCGGCGGAACCAGTTGCTGCTGTACGGCAACGTATTGCTGGCAGGAACGCTCGTAAGCCCACATAAAAACATCGCGCAATAATTCAATCCGATTCAGCTCATACACGCCCAGCACCGCATCCACATAGGCTTGCTGCGGCACGTCTAGAAACGAGAGCGGACACAAATTGTGCTGAATGAACGGGATGTTTGCAGCCAGACGGGAAACGCGTTTGTTCACGTCCTCGAAGGGTTGCAGGTATGGCAAATGCACCATCTGGAAAAATGACTGCTCGAATGGGTCCTTAATTTCCGCAGCCATGCTCATCACAATGCCGAACAGCTCTTCCAGGCGTTGCGGCATCGCTATCGGCATATAGACGCTGCCGCCGATTTCCACCGGGCGGTTGCGGATGCGGCCACAGGTAAGCGGGTCGGGCATCAGGCCATCGGAAAGAAAAGCGTGCAACGCAATCACAGTTTCAGGAGTCACGCCTGCGTGCTCGGTGTCGCGCACCAGATATTCGATGGCAGATTTGTGGTTCAGGATCATCTGCGTTTCCAGCGCATCCTTGCCTTCTGCCGCTTGGCCGAATTCGATCAGACGTTCAGTGTCGAGACGGCTATAAGTGTTGCCCTCCAACCGGGATGAAGCCCATGAGAGATCAATCAACAGGCGATTCAGAATATCGCGAGCGAATGTGCCTGCCGGAGTTTGCCCGGCGGGCGAGCGGCCCAGACTATGCAGTTGTGCCCGTAGCGATTCGGGGAGATACGCAGTTTGGTTTGGGCGGTATTGCTCAAGAAACCTGAGCTGGTAACTGACCGGCTTACGCTGCTGGCGCGGCTGGCAAACGTAGGTTTTGATCTCTTCGCCCTCGGGGGACGTGGGAACATAAACTTCTGCGGCGACTTCTCCTTTCAGAGCGCCAGTCACGTCACCAGCGGGGACGCCCACGCGGTATCTGAGAGCACGCCCCGCTCTGTCAGGAAGAATTCGCTCTTGCTTAACCAATGCTGCCAGACGACGCTGCAAGGTGCGACGCGGCACTCTAGCCCCAAGTTTTTGAGCAAGTTCGTCCACACCAACACCATTTGGATACAGGGCGATGAGATCAATGATCTGTTGAAACTCTTGATCAGGCACGACGATTGGCATGTCATTCTTCCTTTTTTGTGGCGCGGATAGCAGTATCGCGCCACTTTAACTGGCGCGCAATGGCTTATTCGCGCCACATTAGCTGGTTTATTTGGCGCGATTCTCGCTGGCCGCGCTAAATGTAGCCATTATTCCGTATCTCGAAGTTGTAAATGATCGAACCAAGTTTTGAGCGTAATCGCAAACTCTCGGGGTGTTCCGTTCACCAAATTGGGTTCGGCTAGTCCCATCGTGTCATAGGCGATTAAACCAAGGAATGCCTCTATCTCTGGTACAGGCGCGCCTTGCTCCAGTAATTGAAGTGTGTTTGCCAGATAGGCATCGTATTCATCTTCAATCGCGGGCTGCCAATTCCACCTGGAAATATTTATGGGATCCCATTGATTCCACAATGCCCGAACTTCTCTCATTCGCTGTTCAGTGCCAATATCTCTCTCGGTAGTCAGCAACATTGATTCCCTTCCACTTTACACGCCGAATAAATTGGCATTTCATTTTTATAGCCGGGAAGTGAGGATCGGTGATTGGTATTCATCCTTGCCAAAAATGACTGGGTATTGCTGATGGCAGATTCGAATTCTTTCCGTTTTATCAAAGAAACAAACAGTGCTGCGGAAGCGGCCTGGCAGTTAAGCGACCGACCAGGATTAAATTCAATGTCGCTGAACCCATCGAATTGATGTAACTGCGATGATATATCTGCTGATGTTTTAAGCGCATTGAGATAAAGCCAGTCGTAAAAGGCTGTGACGGGAAAGAGAGGCCAGTCAGTATTCTCCAAAGTAAATTTGATTAACTTCCCACTTGCCCGGAGTCGGGGATCGGTTTTAGCCTCTTTGGCGCTGACCTGAAGCAAGTCGAGATATGGTCCGCCATATTCGAAAACCTTGCTGCTTTGAAATACATTCTCCAGGCTGTAACACTTTCCGTCGCCGAGCTCATAATGCAAATTGAAAGCGCTCAGTTTGACACCCAGATCATTGGGCGACTTGCTCGAAATCTCCAATATCTTATTAATCCCCCGCAGTGAGGCAGCAGCGTGCAGGCTTTGAATTGCCTTTTGTTTTTGGGTAATTGAAAGACCAGAAAACCACTGGAACTCGATTTGGACAGGGATCACCAATGAACTACCGTCCAATCCGGGAATATATACGGGCCTTATTGCCACGAAGTGCGCACCTTGCTCAAATGTAGATGCGCAAGAGTAATCATATCCAGGTTCATTTTTTCGCACTCTGCAAATCGGCGTTGCCGCCATAAAACGCCAAAGTCGTACAAGTCCTGACCGGACCGCACGCCATTCCTTCTTCGATCAAATCCCGTTTTTTCAACTTGAATGTCCTACACAGCAAGTCGAATTTTCGACGGGATTCGCCATCGCCCAGCCACGCTATTTGCTCTTCTGTCGCACCATCCTCAGCCGCAATGCCCCATTCACTTGAATATAGAAAGGCAACGTGTTCGCAAAACTCTATATCCCCAAAAAACCTCGCTTTGCAATACGGGCATTGAGGTGCGTCCAGCACATAATTTTCGTCATAGTCCTCAACCTGCGTGGGTTCTTCAACGTGGTATTGAGAGTCAAATGCACGCTCTTTCTGCGCCTCATTCAAGTGAATATCTTCACGCAAGTAAAATGCATTGCGCACGATTAACCAATCATCGGTTAACCCGCGTTCCACTTGCTCTGCCGTGGGGGTGAAATCTGTACGTTGTGCGAAGGCGGCTCTCACTTCGCTATAACGGTCGGTGAGGCCGCGCTCGATTTGGGCTTTCGTAAGTTTAATATCATCACGCTGGGCGAATGCCAGCCTGACATTCATCGACTTATCTGACAAGCCGCGCTTTACTCGCTCGCATTCATCGCAAATAAAGCACTCATTGGTAATTTTTAACGGCATGTTTCTCTTTCAATAAAAATAGGTTATTCCTTGGAATCATTTTTCTGATCGACTGCCATGACTCGTTTGAGAAACATTTCAAACAAAGGCTCTATCTTGGGCAGCGCGTCATTGAGCCGGTGATCTCCATTCAGCAAATGCAGATCGCATTGGTGCAATTTTGCGAAGCGGATGCTGTTTTGAACCGGCACAACACTATCATTCCACCCGTGAACGATCATGGTGTTGTGTGAATGCGGGGTTGGATCCTGGTTCGCATACCCCGGCAAATAGAAGGCGGGTGCCAGCAAAAACAAACCGTCAACCGGAATGCGGATCGTGGCCACGGTGGATACATAACCACCCATGCTTGAGCCGACCAAAACCACTTGGCGATGGGCGGGTGGCTCGATGGCCAGTAACTGTCCTACTCTCCTGTCAGCCTCCCCCTCAGCGTTCTGGTCATGAGGTACTCCAGCCGGGTAGTCTCTATAGTTAACGGAAATGACGCTTGCTCCAAGGCGTTCAGCCACCTTCGCCAATGCCTGGATTTTGGAGCCCCAAGGCCCTGATTCCTTGCCGTGCGAAAATATGACCAATAGGTTTTTCATGAATACTTAAACAAAGTGAGTGTGTGCATAGTCAACTCTCATCATCTGCCTCAAGCAGCCCTAACGCCACTTCCTCGGCCACCGGCAATGCTTCCACATCTTTGAGCTTGCGGTTGATCGCCCGTGTACGCTGGCCGACTTTCTCGAAATGTTTGGAGGCGTCTTCGAGTTTCTTTTGCGTGGCGTCGATCACGTCGCCGAATTTGCCGAACTCGGTTTTCACCGCGCCCAGTAATATCCAGATTTCCGAGGAGCGTTGTTCGATGGCCAGCGTGCGGAAGCCCATCTGCAGGCTGTTCAGCACGGCGGCGAAGGTGGTGGGGCCGGAGACGATGACGCGGTAGTCGCGCTGGATGGAATCCGCCAGGCCGGGGCGGCGCAGCACTTCGGCATACAGCCCTTCGGTGGGCAGGAACATGATGCCGAAATCGGTGGTGTGCGGCGGTTCGATGTATTTGTCGCGGATGGTTTTGGCTTCCTGTTTGATGCGGTTTTCCAGCGCCTTGCATGCCTGTTCGATCTGTTCCACATCTACCCTGTCCTGCGCATCCATCAGGCGCTGGTAGTCCTCTACCGGGAATTTGGCGTCGATGGGCAACCAGACCGGCGCGCCTTCATCCTTGCCCGGCAGCTTGATGGCGAATTCCACCAGGTCGTTGCTGCCCGGTACGGTGCGGACGTTTTTCTCGTATTGATCCGGTGTCAGCATTTGTTCGATGAGCGTGCCGAGCTGCACCTCGCCCCAGGTGCCGCGCGCCTTGACGTTGGTGAGTACCCGTTTGAGGTCGCCCACGCCGGAAGCCAGGGTTTGCATCTCGCCCAGGCCGCGATGCACCTGCTCCAGACGGTCGGAAACCTGCTTGAAGGATTCGCCCAGGCGCTGCTCCAGCGTGGCATGGAGTTTTTCATCCACGGTCTTGCGCATTTCTTCCAGCTTTTTCGCCGTGTCTGCCTGAATCTCGGTGAGCCGTTCTGTCAGGGTGGCGCGCAACTGGTTGCCGGTGGCGTTGAGTTGTTCGGTGAGCGCCTTGCTCATGGTGGTGAGTACGGCATTCACATCAGTCTTCAACTGAGCGCCCGCTTCGAGCTGCGATTTGGTCAGCGCCTCGCGGTCGGTGCGTGATTCGTTGATCACCTGCAACAGCTTCTTGTCCAGCGTCTCGCTGACCGAATGCAGACCCTGAGTCATCGTCTTGCGCAGCTCGCCAAGCTGATTGTCGGTAGATTGCAACTGCGCGCGGATCGCGCCGTCCAGCCTGGATAGCTCCATGCGCAGTTGTTCAAGCTGCTGCCCATCGCCCTGCCCGGTGGCAGCGGGCAGCGTGAAAAGTTTCCACAGGATGATCAGCAGCAATGCGCCGATTACACCAAAGCCGATCATGATTTCAATAGCCATTTATTGCTCCCCGATATAAACATAGCCCGATGATCGAATATTGGTGGGCAACTGGCGGTTCGACAAGCTCACCGCGAACGGTAACGGTTTTGCTGAAACGCTCTACTAGACCCGGGATCTCCCGTTGTCTCAACCGCTTGAAGGTTGTATTTATCTTAGCAACATCGCAAGCAGGTTTCCTTTCCCGACTGATCGATTCATGTCGTCTCGCGTTTCGTTGCTTTTGGGGTCGTAAGTTCCTTTCAGCCTATTCATGTCATCTCGAATCTCCAATTTTCCATCTGAATGGGTCTTAATTGTGCCGATCAGTCGGTTCATTTTGTCTCTGAGTTGCTGGTCTGCCATTGGATTTCTCCTTGCGCCGCCAAATTGATTGATGTGGGCATCACGGGGCGGTATTCCATATGCTGGCCTACAAATCTTGCGAGCGATGATCCCTCACTCTTCCGGCTCGATTTCCAAGGCTTCTTCGGCAGTTTTGCCGCCGAAACAGATCGCCATGAATTGCGGAAGTCGCCTTTCCATTGTGCGCAATCCGGCCCCCATCAAATTGGATATGTGTCGCGGTTCAAGGGCGGCTTCTTCCACATCGATGGCCGCATAAAACCGCAAAACCTTCTTGCTTGGAATAACGGCCAGAAGCCCAATAGGAATCCCTACATTCACCAAATTAACAAACTTGATCACTTCGTCAATTTTGGAAGCCGGAATTTTGGTGTCATTAAAGTACATAAACAGCTTGATGAACCCAGCTTTTTCAGCTGCGTCCAGATAACCTGTTACCGAAAAATCATCGTTAACGCTGTGATCAAATCCAGTTGAGCTGGTTTGATTTTCCTCATCCACTTCCGGGCGCTCTTCCCATTCCTGCATTTCCAGCCATTGAACGATTACGTCGGTGATTCTCATGGTGCTCATGGTGCTTTCTCCTTGGTTGGTTGATGATGAACGCTTATTTCGTCTTTCGATGTCCTGCAGCTTTCGAATGGTGGAATTCAAATTGTCCCTTGCTTGCACCGTGTCCGCGTGTTCCTCGCCGAGGATGCGGCGGCGGGCTTCCAGCACCTTTTCCTGCAGCGCCCGCGCTCCCGGCAGGTCGCTCTGGTTGTAGAGCGTGGCGGCGAGGTTGCCCATGCTCCTGAGCGTGTCTAGGTGCTCCTCCCCGAGGATGCGGCGGCGAGCTTCCAGTACCTGCTCCTCCAGCGCCCGCGCGCCCATCAGGTCGCCCTGGGCGTAGAGCGTGCTGGCGAGGTTGTTCATGCACCTGAACGTGCCCGGGTGTTCCTCTCCGAGGATGCGGCGGCGGGCTTCCAGCACCTTTTCCTCCAGCGCCCGCGCGCCCGCCAGGTCGCCCTGATCGCCGAGCGTGGCGGCGAGGTTGTTCATGCTCGTGAGCGTGTCCGGGTGTTCCTCGCCGAGGATGCGGCGGCTGGCTTCCAGCACCTTTTCCTTCAGCGCCCGCGCGCCCGCCAAGTCGCCCTGATCGCCGAGCGTGACGGCGAGGTTGTTCATGCTCGCGAGCGTGTCCGGGTGTTCCTCGCCAAGGATGCGGCGGCGTGCTTCCAGCACTTTTTCCTGCAACGCCCGCGCGCCCGGCAGGTCGCCCTGGGCGCGGAGCGTGCCGGCGAGGTTGTCCATGCTCATGAGCGTGTGCGGATGTTCCTCGCCGAGGATGCGGCGGTGGGCTGCCAGCACTTTTTCTTGCAACTTCCGAGCTGAGGGGTAATGCCCCAATCGTTCACGAATCCATAAAGCGTAATCACCGACTGCCCCTCCCCACTCTTGAATATCGTGTCCCAGAAGGGATTCGGCCTGTGCCACCCACTTCTCGCCCAGCGAAGATTTGTCTTCGTGGCTGAACGGCAGGAAGGCGTCGAACAAAAGATCCTCTTCCTGATCATGTAACCTTGCCGGAGTCGGCAGGTGCGCGAGATCGTCAAACAGCCGGTTTCGTTGTTTGCTGTCGTTTCGGGAAATCTCGGTAATCTGGTGCAGCGCCTCTGCTGCACCTCTGGCGTTGTATTCGTTCTCGCCCTTGCCATACCACGGCGCAAAGTGCGCATAGAGGTGTTCCCTGACCGGCCAAGTACCGTAGTAATGCAGCGCCGCCTCGCCAAAGATGCGGTGCATCGGCGCGCGCCTGCCTTGCTTGTTGAGCAGGAACGGGGCGAGGTTGTTAAGCAGTCTGGACAGATGCACTTGCGGCAGCCGGGGCTTGCCGGTGTCCTCGGCGATGGGGTCGCCTAAATAAAAGTCGCGCAGCGATTCGTTCGCTCCTTCCCCCGCAGGCGGGGGAAGGTTGGAATGAGGGGAACGGGCATGCCCGTTGGGCTGCGCGAGAAGATCGGCCAACTCGATCTCCGACAGCCCAGCCCTCGATGCGCCCAGCAGCGCCATGAAGTTGGCTGCCAGTTCCGGCAGTTCCGGCCTGCCGTTGTCTGCGTCCAGCAGGAAGTTGTTGAGGAAGAGTTGCTCGGCATCGGGTTGTTTGAGGATGTCGTCGATGAGCTGGGCGAGGTTTTCGTGCCTTGCGTCTACTCTGAGTTCTTCGAGGGCGAGGCCGAGGTAGAGGGGGCTGCCGCTCTGGGGGGCGCTGGCAAGGCGGTTAGCCAAATCGGCGGGCAGGACTTTGCGGTAGCGTGCCAGGGTATCGGTGACGATCTGGTTGCGGAGCTGGTCGGTCAGCGGCGGGACTTCGAGGATGGTGTTCCAGTCTTTGGTTGTGCTGCGCGCCGGTGTGTTGTCGGCGGCGCTGGCGATCAGGATGCCGTCGGGGCCGAGTGTTTGGGGGGTGAGGATGTCGAGGTTTTTGCCGCCGTCGCTGAGCTGGTCGAGGGCATCGAGGATGAACAGGTAGCGGCAGTGATTGCGCCGTGCCGCCATGGATATCCAGGTGGAGAGCGCTTCGATCTTGTCCTTGGGAGTTTCGGGGATGTCGCCCGCGATGTCCTGTATGTCCGGGTGCAGGGTTTGCAGGATGCGCTCGACCCAGGATTCCAGATAGTTGGCACTGTCCGCTCCGATGTAGTGGTCGATGACGCGCCAGGTTTCAGCTTTCTTTTCACTCCCTCCCCCGGGCAGGGGGAGGGTTGGGGAGGGGGTGGAAGGGTTTGTTCCTGCGGGGGCATTCGTTTCTATTGGGTTGCTTACCCCCATCCCAACCTTCCCCCTGTGAGGGGGAAGGGGTTGGCTGGCTTCGGGTTGACTTGCTTCTGGTTGACTGGCTACGGGTTGATGCTGAAGGTGGCGCGCGAGGTCTGCCATCAAGGCGCTTTTGCCTTGCCCCGATGGGCCGGTGACGAGGATGGGGCCAAGCGCGGGGGTTTCGATACGCTGCGCAATAGCCTGAATCATCTGTTCGCGCACGTCGGGGCGCGGCAGGAAGTTTTGCAGGCGATGGAATCTGAATGCCTGATGGGCGGCGTTGGTGCGTTCGAACGGGGTCGGGACTTCGTCCGCCGGGAAGTAGCGGTCGAGCTGGGCGAGCAAATAGGTTTCTACGGCGGCGCCGAATTGGTCGATGCTGGTGTAGTTGTCGATGCCCAGATACGGGGTGTGGCGGATGCGTTGCTTGAGGGTGGCGAGTCTGCCGTTAGCCGCATCGTAGTAGCTGGCGTCATTCGGGTCGGGTGCATGGCCGGTGGCTTGCCGGTAAAGCTGGTCGGTGAGTTGGGGGGCGCGCAGGAGGAACAGGGCGTGCCCTGCCATTTTGTCTGCCGCGCCTTCGCCCAGTACGGCGAGTTCCATTTCCAGTTCGGTGACGCTGATGCCGCGCTCGATGGAGTCGCGGATGGCTGGGGCATATTGGGAGTCGCCATGTTTGTCCCAGTAGGCGGCCAGTTCGTCATGCCTGGGTATCCAGCCGTAACGTTCGCCCAGGAAGCCGATGAAGAACGGCGGAAAGTCGCGGCAACGGTCGATTTCCTTGAGGCAGATTTCGACGGTCGCGCCGTTCTTGGATTCTTCTTCCGAGACACCCCAGCGCAGGTCGATCTCGCTAAAGCCGACCTGCCGTTCCAGACAGGCTGCCCGGACTTTGGGGAAGACTTGTTTGACCAGGTAGGTCCGCTCCGCGTCCATGTCGCGAAAGGTGGAGGAGAGGAAGACGCGGATTTCGCGGGTTTTTTCGCGGTTCTCGTTATTTTGTTGCGTCACAGCATCTCCCAAAAAAATAAATCCCGCGCACAGCATTCTGCTGCGCAAATCTGTACCCTCCTGGGATGATGCTTTTGATTCGCTTCGCCGAACAAGAATCTTGTCCGTGAGGAATTCTCTTTTTTGACGCAAAAAAATGCAGGGATGATTCCCTGACAAACCCGCAGCTCGAAAAATATCAGGTGTTAGATTTAATTGCAACGATCCCTTGAAAACAACAAGTTAAACCACCTGCTGACGCCTGTTCCCACGCAATTTCAACGGTGCGCCACGGCCTGCTGCATATCGTAGGTTGCCTGAAATATCTCGTCCTTGACGATGCCGTAATCGGACGCTGCATATTGCAGCAGCCAGTCGCCGGAATCCCCTCGCAAGCTTCCCCCGGCAGGCATTTGTATCTCCAGCGGTGTATCAAGGCGCAACGCGAGCACTGTCATCGGCCGTTTCATGTATTCGCCGTCCGCACCAAACAGAGTGCCTTCTGCCGGAAGATAGCGTTCATCGAACTTGATTCGCTCGACAGGCCACGATTCCCCCGTTACGCCGGTGAGGATCGCGTCGCCGGAATGAAATGCCACCGCTCCTTCCAGCGTCTCGCAAATGCCGTCTGCCGTGGCGAAGCGAACCCGCACCGGGGTCGGGCGCTTCACGGCTCGCAGAGCGCGGGGATTCCTTGTTAGATCCGGCAATACGCTCATGCTGGCAGTTCAGTTTCCTGATGGCGGATGAGTTGCTGCCACTGCCCGTTCTCGTCCGACATGATCCGTGCTGCTTCCAGCGACAGATGGCGCAGACGTATCCAGCCATCCCATCCGGGTTGCCGCCCGGCATCGTTAATCGCATCGACAAGCGTATCCAGTTCGTGCCCGGTAGCGTCATGTTGGTCAGCGAGACGGGTAATCTCAAGTTTGGTGGACACCCCATGAATCGCCGCCGCAAGCGCGGGAAAGAAAGCGGTGCAGATCAGCAGCCAGTTTGCATGGATTGCGAAGTGTGCCAGCACCGCCAGCGCCGTCGCGCCGAAAAGCCCCATCGAAAGCCAGTGCATCCGTTTGTGTGCCGCATGCAGT
>Ga0209212_1001922_pt1 | contig 31467 bp, 30 predicted proteins | sample RifGroC2_FD_183996 | JGI IMG/M metagenome (GOLD analysis project Ga0209212, IMG submission 183996) | Groundwater microbial communities from Rifle, Colorado, USA - Groundwater C2 (SPAdes) (version 2) | ecosystem: Environmental > Aquatic > Deep subsurface > Groundwater | place: Rifle, Colorado...
AGCCCCAACATCCTTTACAGATATTGGGGCTCTAATGTCGCAATTATAATTAAGTGACAACTCCATATTTTTACACGCCAGTCGACTAATAATCGATTATGCTATATATAACAATATAAGAGTGTGCTTTTTATATTTATAATTTGCGGACTTTTGTGGCTTTATAACCCTTTTGGTCCTTTATTACCTCAAACTCGACCTTATCTCCTTCAGCAAGGGTTCGAAACCCCTCGCTTTCGATCGAGGTTTGATGCACAAAAACATCTTCTCCGTTATCCTGGGAAATAAAACCAAATCCTTTCTTATCGTTAAACCACTTCACAGTCCCTGTTGCCATTCTAAAATCACCCCCTCTCACTTTAAAAAAAATTAAAAACCAATAAAAAAAGGCTACGAGGTTGTAAACCTTGTAGCCTTGATATTACATTAATAAATAATATGACTTTACAATACAACCGAACAACATGTCATTATATTATCAAACAACATATGTTAAAGCAAGTAAAATAATTAAATTATTATTAAATCGTATAATAATATTTCTATCTTTAAATAATACTTGACTGTGCCGTCTAATTGATATAGCATTTTTGCTTGTAATTCATTTAGATTGAATTGATATTGATTTTTACATTTAAAATATAAAATTGGAGTCTTATCTACTATGAGAGTTTCACTATCACTGGGTTCTTCTTTGACAAAATATTTGCTTAAGAAAAGGTTTTTATCTAGGGGAAGGTTTCCACTGGTACTAATGCTGGAGGTTACCCATCTGTGCAATCTCGCTTGTGAAGGTTGTGGCAGAATACGAGAATACAGCGAAACTATGCGACAAATGTTAACCACGGAAGAATGTCTTCAGGCAGTAGAAGAATGTCCCACCCCTGTCGTTTCTGTTACAGGCGGTGAGCCTCTGATGCATCCAGATATTGACAAGATTATCAGCGGTATCCTGAATAAAAAGCGCCATATCTATTTATGTACCAATGGAATCTTATTATCTGGTGCAATAAAAAAATTAAAACCCAGCAAATATTTTAATATTAACGTTCATGTTGACGGACTTGCCAAGACACATGATGCTATTGCTGGTAATGGAGTCTTTGAACGTGCAACTAACGCTATTCGAGAGGCAAAACAGGCAGGATTCAGGGTCTGTACAAACACTACTATATATAAAAACACCACTGAAGACGAAATCAAAGAACTATTCTCTTTTCTGGAAGGGTTGGGCGTTGATGGTATGTTGGTCTCCCCGGGTTTTGGTTTTGAACATAACGAAAATGAGATATTTCTTTGCAGAAAAGAAATACAAGACAGGTTTGGATTTATTTATGGGGTTTCAAAGAGATATAAGATATTAAATTCCCCCTTGTATCTAAAATTTTTGAAGGGAGAAAGGCATCTGAAGTGTACACCCTGGGGAAATCCAACACGAAATTATTTAGGATGGAAAAGCCCTTGTTATCTCATTACGGATACTCATTACAAAACTTTCGATGAGTATATGGCATGTACTAATTGGGAAAAGTATCAGGAAGGAACCGACCCACGCTGTAGTAATTGCATGATGCACTGCGGTTTTGAGCCTACGGTAGTATTGGGAGGTGGAAAGCGACTATCTGATATCATAGAGATGGCTAAATGGAGCTTCAGCTAGAAAAAGTATCAAAGTTCAGTTTGCCGTACAGAATGCAAAAGGTTGTAAAGATTTTTTGTAAAAATAACTTTTTCAGAAGTACGAGGTATGATGTATGAGGTAATAATTGTATAAATTGTTTACTTCCTACTTCATACCTCGTACTTCTGAAAAAGATTGCGATATCTACCCAGTGCAAACAACGGGAAATAGTTACGATACATATGGTATTTAATGTAGAAAACTTTTGGAAAGCCTGTTGCTGTGAATTCTATTTCATCCCAGCTTCCGTCCTCTTTTTGTCCATTTAATAAAAATTTTATACCCCTTTCTACAGCATCAGATTTTATTTCACCCGCGTGTAATAATCCCAGTATCGCCCATGCCGTCTGTGAAGGTGTACTTTTACCAATTGCCTTAAGTGATGGATCATCATACGACTTTATAGTTTCGCCCCATCCCCCATCAGAATTCTGGACACTTTTCAACCACTCAGCAGCCTTTTTAATGTACGGTTTATTCATGTCCTCTCCAACCACCAAGAGTCCTGAAAGTACTGCCCATGTGCCATAAATATAGTTTGCGCCCCAACGCCCAAACCATGAACCGTCTCTTTCTTGTTCTTTCTGGAGAAATTCTACCGCCGTTCGAATATTAGTATATGTCTTCGTAAATCCAATGCGACCTAGAAATTCCAAACATCTGCCTGTAACATCACTGGTGCTTGGATCTAATAATGCATTAAAATCTGCAAAAGGTATGTAATTTAAAATAGCCTTATTATTATTGCGGTCAAATGCACCCCATCCCCCATCATCACATTGCATGGCTTGAATCCATCTTAAACCGCGTAGAAATGTCTTTTCTTTGTGTGCGCCTTCTGGTAATGAAACTCGCTGTAATGCCATAAGCACTGCAGCGCTATCGTCCGTATCAGGATAAAACTCATTCGCATATTGGAAGTACCAGCCGCTCGGTTCTTCTACTTTACATTTCAGAGCCCAATCCCCAAAATTTCTCACCTCTTTGCTCAACAGCCATTCTCCCGCCTTTTGTAATGCCGGGTCGGTGCTTGGTACTCCTGATTCGTGAAGTGCAATAACAGTCCATGCGGTATCCCAAACAGGCGATACGCATGGCTGCATATAAAGTTTGTCAGCTTCATAAACAATAAGTTTCTCTACTTCTTTTAACTGGCTCACCAGAGCAGGATGAGTATCTGGGTAGCCAAGGCATTTCATTGCAAAGACTGAATTAATGATTCCTGGCCATATAGCCCCTAAACCACCTGATTTTTCAATATGCTCCAGCATCCATTTTTCTGCCTTCTTGAGAGCAATTTTTCTAATAAATTTAATAGGATGCTGTTCATATCGCCTGAAAATACTATCAGCATCAATAAAGAAATTATGCCAGCACCAACCAGATTGGTCTCTTTTAATACGGTAAACCACCTTATTGCGTGGCACTAAGTATAACTCTTTAAGTAAATCATCCCCCACTGGAATATGCGGCTTTTTATCAATAGCAATGGAAAGAGGAACAACGATGCACCTCGACCAGTACGACATCTCATAAATACTAAAATAAAAGCCCGGTGGAAAAAGTATCATTTCCGCGGGAACAGCAGGTACAGCTTGCCAATCAACCTGTCCAAACATTGCAAGATAAATCTTGGTAAAACAGTTGACTTTCATTATGCCACCCATATCCAGAATGCATTGCCTGGCTTTCTGTATAAAGGGTTCATCGGCAGAATATCCAGCCAACTTTAAGGCAAAATAAGCCTTTACCGAGGCGCTAATTTCACTAGGCCCCCCATGATAAATATTCCACCCACCATCAGGCAGTTGATGCTCAAGGAGCAGATTCACCGCCTTTCTTTGTTTTTCGTAATCTACCTTTCCAAGAAAATGCATCAACATTATATAGTCTGACGTTACGGTCGTATCTGCCTCCAAAATCCCCACCCAATGTCCATCAGATTGGTTTTGGCTACTAAGAATATATTGTTGTGCCTTCTTTATTGTTATATCCAATGGGTTTCCTGCTGGTGAAGAAGCATATAAACCAGTTGTAACGGGTACACTTTCATATCTTAGTCCATGTTTGGGAAGTACAGGAGATGGGTGTTTCCCATTCCCATTCCTATTAGGTTTATAAATATTTGTTTCTAAGCGTTCGAAAAAATTAAACAAGAAATTTCTCATATTGTTAGAAATCCTCAACCATATTTATACTGTAAATTTATCACAATCTTACTAAATATTAAGTAGATATTTGCCATTAGGTTAAGTAGATATTAGGTGTATCAAAATAGCAAATTTACAAGTGGATTTCAAGTAAAACTTGCCTTCTTTCTCAGCTTTTTATAATATTAGTCCAAAAATGGTTATAGATTTGTAAAAAGACAAGTATCTTTATATTTCTTTACTCGCCAAAAATCATGAAGAGAAAAAGGTAATTTATTTTCTAATTTGTTTCTCGAGGTAATTTCTTATGGAGGCATTCTTTCTTGCATTGCTTACTGCATTTATTTGGGGATTTGTGCCATTCTTGGAAAAGCTAGGTCTCTCTTCCGTTGAGCCTTCAACCGCATACGTTGTTAGATGTACAGGCGTCGTGCTGGGAGCAATAATCACCATTTGCCTTTACAACCCGCTTCCATCTATCGGGAAGATGGGTTTTAAACCTATTTTCTTTCTTGTCCTTGCTGGTATCTTAGCAGGATTTGTAGCGCAGTTGGTATTTTACAGGGCACTCAAGACAGGTGAGATATCGAGGATCATTCCTGTTACAAGCTGTTATCCTTTATTTACATTTGTTTTGGGTTGGATTTTTCTCGGTGAGCAGATTACTCCATCTAAGTTGGTAGGTATATTACTTATCTTAGGAGGCATATTACTCCTCAAATAAATTTTATGACAGCGCTTATTTATGATGACATATTCTTAAAGCACGATACTGGATACGGACATCCGGAGAATTCAGAAAGACTTGAAAACACCATAAAGTATCTCAAAGAGAGCGGATTATGGGAAAAATTACAGGTGATGAAACCGCGTGCTGCGTCTATGGAAGAGATAGGATTGGTTCACCCACAAACCTATATCAAAGCTGTCAAACAAATAGCCGATACCGGCGGGGGTTGGCTGGATGGCGATACTGTAGTTTCTAGTAAATCTTATAATGCAGCCATTTACGCCGCAGGGGCACCATTAACGGCTATAGATTTAATTATGAAGGACGGTGGAAAAAATGCATTCTGTCTTATTCGGCCACCTGGTCACCATGCCACACCCACAAGAGGTATGGGATTTTGTCTGTTTAACAATGCAGCCATTGCAGCAAAATATGTACAATTAAAGTATAGTATGGAAAGAATCCTGATAATAGATTGGGATGTCCATCATGGAAATGGTACACAGGATGCTTTTTACAATGACCCAACTGTCTTATATTTTTCAATGCACCGATTCCCGTTTTATCCTGGTTCCGGCAGAAAAGAGGAAGACGGGCATGACAAAGGCAAGGGATTTAATATTAATATACCTCTTTCGGCAGATATAATGCCTAAAAAATATATTGAACTATTTACGGATGTTATGGAACACAGGGTAAGTCAGTTTATTCCAGAATTTATCATCATCTCAGCAGGCTTCGATACTTACAAAAAAGACCCTATTGGCGGGTTAAACCTAAAGATAGAAGATTTTGGAGTATTAACAGAAATTGTTATGAAATCTACTGAGAGATATTGTAACGGTAGGATTGTATCATGCCTTGAAGGTGGTTACAATCTATCGGACCTGCCGTTATGTATAGAAGCCCACCTCAAGGCATTGCTTCAGGTATAATTAACTTTCTTATTGTGCTGTCGCTTTTATTTGATTAAACTTCTTTGTTAGTCGTGACTTTCTCCTGCTAGCAGTATTTTTGTGTAAAATTCCTTTTGTGGCACCTTGATCCAATTTTTTCATAGCTAGTCTGAGTTCTTCTTGTGCCGCCTGCACATTTCCCTCTTTTACTATACTCAAAAACTTTTTAATTTGAGTTCTTAAAGCAGTTTTATGAGATCTATTTATTAAATTATGCTTTATGTTCTGCCTGAGCCTTTTTTTTGCCGATTTCATTATTGGCATTGAATAACACTCCTTTAATTGAAAATAATACAATTATTAATTATAAACTTAAAAATTAAGAAAGTATAATTTATGCAATTTACAACCTAAAGTCAATAGTAAAACTAAAGAGGCTTGCATTTTTTGTCTTTTTTTATTATTATTTATTGAAATTATTCAAATAGAACTTGCATTAGAGAAATTAAATTATGAATATTCGCATTTACCCTGACCCTTTACTCCGTCAAAAGGCAAAACCTCTGACCGAGATTAATAAAGAAGTGCATCAAAAAGTGGAAGAAATGATAGAATTGATGTACGAAGCAAATGGTATAGGACTGGCAGCGCCACAGGTGGGATGGTCTGTCCGCCTGTTTATTATTGATGCTGATGGGGATAGGAACGAGGAAAAGGTATTTATTAACCCAACAATTATTGAAGAAACAGGAGAAGTAAATAAAGAAGAAGGTTGTTTAAGTTTTCCTGGTATTATGAGCAAAGTCATCAGGGCACAACGGATCAGGGCACATGCTTACAATCTTAAAGGACAAAAATTAGAAATAGAGGCAGAAGGTCTGGTCGCACGTGCCTGGCAGCACGAGCTAGACCATTTAAATGGAAGTCTTTTCATTGATAGAATGAACCCGGCCAATCGTGTATCCATATCACATCAATTAAAAGAATTCGAACGATCCTATAAAGGTATCCAGATTCCTGTGTAATTAATTTTACGATGTCAAAAAAAAATTATAAACACAGGATGGTTTATTAAATAATGAATGTAGTCTTTATGGGAACTCCTGAGTTTGCAGTTCCCAGTTTAAGCTCATTGGTAACATCCACACATAAAATTGTCACTGTTATTACACAACCGGACAGACCTAGGGGTAGAGGCAAAATATCGTGTCCTTCTCCTGTCAAGGAGGTTGCTCAGAAATTGGGATTGGAAATTATACAACCAATCAATATCAACGATGAAGCGGTCGTGAGGCAACTCCAGCATCTTTCACCTGATTGTATTGTTGTTGTTGCTTTTGGACAGTTCTTGTCAAGTCCAATAATCAATCTTCCTAAATTTAAATGTATTAATATTCATGCCTCTTTGTTACCTAAATTTCGCGGGGCAGCCCCAATTAATTGGGTGATTATACGGGGAGAAACTATTACAGGTGTTACTGCCGTGGTTATGAGTGTCAAAATGGATGCCGGTGATATTGTTGCTCAAAAAACGACACCAATATCTTTAGAAGAAACTGCGGGAGATCTTGAAAAAAGACTTGCTTCTATGGGTGCGGCTTTATTGACTGAAACACTAGACTGTATAGAAACAGGAAATGCCACTTACACAAAACAAGACGAAAAAGAAGTATCCTTTGCTCCCAAATTAAAAAAGGAAGATGGATTAATTCCGTGGATGCAAGAAACTCAAAAGATTCACAACCTGATACGCGGGTTGACCCCGTCACCCGGCGCTTATACATATTACACAAAAAATGGCTCTAAAGAAAAAAAAAGAATTATAATACTAAAGACACATATTCATACTGGAACAAAAACTAAAACGGCATTTAATCCAGGCACTGTAGTCGAAACTGCTCCCTGTGGAATCCATGTAGCTACCCTGGACGGCTCTATTTGCATCACACGATTACAACTTGAGGGCAAGCGTACAATGGATGTACAGGAATATATGCATGGTCATAAGATAACGACTCAAGATATATTTACATCATAATACTTTTACCATTTATTCAAAGGTAGATACTATGGAATTTATAGATAAAAAAGTTGTTTCTATTAATAACCTTATGTTGAAGTTTCGCAAAAAGAAGTGTTCTCCAAAAAACTTGTTGATTATGTTTCCACATTGCATCCAGAATTCACAATGCAAGCAAAATGTGAAAAACGATTTGAATGAATGCAAACGTTGTGGCAAGTGTAAAATCAAAGATTTATTGGAATTTTCCGAAAAATACGGCGTTAATATCTCACTCGCTACAGGGGGACGCGTTGCACTTCAACGAGTAATGGCTGAAGACATACTTGGAGTTATTGCTATTGCCTGTGAGAAGGAACTCAGAACAGGCCTTATGGCTGCCATGTCCAAGGCTATATTTGCAGTGCCCAACCTGAGACCTCATGGATATTGCAAGGATACTGATGTGTACCTGGATGAGGTGAGAGAGGCAATTGAGAAATTCCTCAAATAAATGCTAAGAAATTTAAAATATTAGCATAATAATATTGGTCAAGCGCAAAAGACCAATCAATATAACTTTATTCCCCCTTAACAAAGGGGGATCTAGGGGGTTGTCCTTACCTAATTTAGATCTCTCTTGCCATCATATACAGAAATTGTTGGGCATATCCAGCATACCTACCAAAATAATTTACGGCAAAATCCTGCAGTTGTTTGCTCGATACCCTCTGATTTTTGAAATAAATTTTCTGTAAAACTTTTTTGATCCATGTGTCAACAGGAAATGCCTCAGTAAAGTCTAAGGAAAACAAAAGAACACAATCTGCAACCTTATCCCCCACTCCTGGTATTTGTTTCAACGACTTCTTTGCCTCTAAATAAGGCAGTTTCTTTAAAGACTTTAAAAAAGATTCGCTAACAAGATCGTTGGCGTCCTTAATGTATTTTGCCCTAAAACCTGTCTTTGACAGCGAAATTTTTTCGTAGTCACTTAAACCACCAGGTTCAGGAAATGAGAACCATTCAAACCCATTAAACTCAATCTTTTTCCCAAAAAATCGTGCCAGTAAATCCAGATTTAACTTTATCTTTGGGATATTTGCCGCCGATGAACATATAAAAGATATCAAACATTCCCATGGGTCTTGCCTTACGATACGCAAGCCATGATATTTTTTGATTGCACGGCGAATGTGTTGATCTTTGGCGATTTGAGCCAAAATATTCCGATATGGTTCGTCAAGAGCAAAATAGTATGCCAGAAATTCTTTGTCAACGCCGTAAAACTCTAACTGACTGGCAGATAATTGACGGACTCTAAAGATGTGGTCTCTTACAACAACATAATACCAGTCTTTTATTCTTTTTACTCGAAACAATTGACCACATAGGAGTGTATACTCAAGGTTGAAGTCTTTTACGATTATTTTAGGCAAAGAGTGTCCTTTCTAAGTAAAACAAAAATCCCCCTTTTGTAAAGGGGGATTAAGGAAGATTTTTGTATTATTAAAATCTTATATGTAGCATGGCGTTTACCATAATCTGGTTATTTTTTACCTACCAGCAACGCCTGTGCTTTGGCTAGACCTTTGCCTAATTCTACGGAGTATCCTGCCTCGTATAGTCCTTTCTCAAGGGCGGCAATGGCAACAATGATGTCAAAATCGTTCATGTAACCCATGTGACCGATCCTGATAATCTTTCCTTTCAATTCATCCTGTCCGCCAGTAAAAGTCACGCCTGTTTCATCTCTTAATTTTTTGATAATCTTATCGACATCTATTCCTTTGGGTGCTTTAATCGCCGTCAGTACGTTGCTTGAATATTCCCCGGCAAAGAGTTCCAATCCGAGCGCCTTTACAGCTTCCCTTGTGGCATGGGCAAGGCGGGCATGTCTTTTCCATACACTCTCAATCCCCTCTTTCTTGATCATATCCAGAGCTACCTTCATAGCCATAACCAGTGAAACTGCTGGGGTAAAAGGAGTTGTTTTGTCCTTTAACTCCTTGCGCATTTTTCTGAAATCCCAGTAGTATCTTGGTAAATCAGTCTTGTCAACAACACCCCAGGCGCTGCTGTTAACGCATACAAAGGCAAGACCAGGTGGCATCATGCACCCCTTTTGGGATCCCGTGATTGCAACGTCAATATTCCACTCGTCCATTAATAATGGATGGACACCGATACCAGTGATGGCATCAACGACCATAAGCGCCCCATATTTCTTTGCGATGGAGGAGATGGACTTTATATCATGGACTACACCCGTAGAGGTCTCGCATTGAGTTGTAAATACAACATTTATTCCGGGCGTCTTTTTTAGAGCAGCTTCAATATCTGGTGGATTTACAGCCTTGCCGTTCTCAACATCAAGCGTAATGGTTTCAATACCAAAGCATTCGCACAACTCTGCCCAGCGTTCGCCAAATTTTCCACTAACGACTACAAGCGCCTTATTTCCCCTGGACAAAACATTCGCAACGCATGCCTCCATAGCCCCTGTTCCAGAGGACATGAGTGTAAAAACCTCTCCGGTCTTTGTCTGAAACAGGTATTTTAAATCTTCACTCATCTCATAAAAGATTTGGGAAAACTGCGGTGTCCTGTGATGGATCATTGGTTGTGCCTCAGCCAATGCAACCTCTGGCGGCACCATTGTCGGTCCCGGTGTATACAGATAATTTTTTTTCATGTTTGTACATTCCTTTCAGAGACTAGAGAGGCGAAGTCCCAGACCTATAAAAACACTCGAAACCACAGAGAAAAAACTTTTGTAAACGCTGAAAGTAGAAACAGGTAAAAGTTCGCGGATTACAAACACCTACGTCCAGATTTTTGTTTATCTGTCTTCTATTTTTCTCTGTGCCCTCTGTGGTTTGCCTTTCTACGAATTTAAAGAAAAATTTATTATATGAAAATGAGATAAAGAGTCAAGGGATAAAACAGAAGTGGATTATTTAGCCACAAAGACACCCAAACACAAAGCCTAAATTTTGAACTAAATATAGGAATATATGATATTGTGAATACGTAACGCTTATCTTCCCAACTTTACAGATTCATACATTTTATTCATTGTGGCTAAACCTGTTTTTAATTGTATAAAACGCATATTTTATTTTATACTTAAATTATGAAAACTACAAAATGGCTGGCTAAAGATTTTATTATACCCGACACCATCTCATCTATCCATGATGCCATTGAAAAGACAGGCGGAAACGAGGTGTTCATGATTGGAAGACTCAATGATGAGTATCTGGTAATGGATATTGACGTTTATGCCATGGGAAATAAAGACGCCGTGCCCGCTATCATCAAAGAGGCAAAATACGGGGACGTGATTATTCACAATCACCCGGACGGCATCCTCGACCCATCTGACGCAGACATTGAAATTGCTTCATATATGGGCGCGCTGGGGGTGGGATTCTATATTGTAGATAACAATGTAAAGTATTTATATCCCGTTGTGAAGGTGCAGAAGGAGCGAACGAGCGAGGAACTTAACTATGAAGAACTTTCTGGACAATTTTTGCCCGGTGGAAACTTTGCAAAGCACCTGCATCAGTATGAGTATCGTAAGCCGCAGGTCGAGATGCTAAAGTCAGTAGTGGATGCCTTCAACGAAGACAAAATTGCCATAATTGAGGCAGGGACAGGGACAGGGAAATCACTGGCGTATCTTGTTCCAGCCATGTTCTGGAGTGTAAAAAATCAGGAACGGGTAGTAATTTCCACCCATACGATAAACCTTCAGGAGCAGTTAATTGAGAAAGACATTCCCACGCTTAAGAAATGCTGCGGCATGGATTTCAAAAGCGTACTGGTCAAAGGCAGAAATAATTATATATGCCTCAGGAAGGTTTCCAATCTGCACTCCGAAGGCGGCGCGTTGATTGAGGAAAAGGACAGGCAGCAACTGAACGACTTGCTGGCGTGGGTTGTAAAGACGCGGGATGGGAGCAAATCAGACCTGAATTTTGTGCCTCAGGAAGATGCATGGGAAGCAATACAATCAGAGGCTGATCAATGCACACGATTAAAATGCAGTTTTTATAACAAGTGCTTTTTTTATACTGCGCGGAGAAACGCCGCAAGCGCCGATGTGCTAGTAGTAAACCACTATCTCCTGATGATTGATTTAATAGTACGCAAGGAAATGAAGGGACACGATACAGTAGCAATCTTACCTCCCTTTAAGAAAATCATCATTGACGAAGCACATCATCTGGAATCTGTAGCAACATCAAATCTGGGTTATACGATTTCCAGATTTAGGATAATAAAGCTTCTTGGAAGGCTGGTCAGCCTGAAAGATAATAAAAAGGGGCTTTTACAATACTTAAAGAGCAAGCTAAGAGACGTAACTTCAGCTCATGATAGCTCCATTGCAAAGGATATTACAGACAGGATTAATGCGGAAATACTGGAAGCAAGGCAGCGACTCTATGAAACCGTTGAAGAAGTTTTTGAAGAAATTACTGCTGCAATAAGCAACCATATTACAAATGAAGCGTTGAAAAAAGACGAGGAACACAAATTACGCATTACTTCCAGCTTAACCTCCACAGAACTGTGGCTTGGCACAATAGAACCTAAACTCAAGATATTAAGCATAGCAATTCACAAATTTGTCTCTTTATTAAAGGCATTATTGGATGAAATTGGTGAATTGTCCAAAAAATCGCATGATATTTTGTCGTCAGTGCTGATAGATATAATATCATGCAAGATGCGTTTAAAACTGGCTGCAAACGATATATCCCTTTTTATTAATGAGGACGAGAGGTGCTGTAAATGGATGGAAGTCAAAAGGTACAAGGGGAATCCTATTGTCAGGTTTTTTTCTGCACCTCTTTCTGTTTCTGAGGACTTGAAGACATGTCTGTATGATAGTTATAAAACAATAATCCTGACCTCCGCCACGTTAGCGATAGGCAAGTCATTTAAATTTTATAGAGACAATGTGGGCTTGCATCAAATTCCACAAAATCGTTTGTCCGAATTAATTTTAGATTCCCCGTTTGATTATAAAAGACAGGCAATTATTGGCATTCCTACTGATATTTCTGAACCTAAAGAACCGGGTTACGTACCCGATCTTGAAAAGAATATTCTAAAGACCGTAGAAATTTCTCAAGGACGGGCGTTAATACTTTTTACATCATATAGCCTTCTTGACAACCTTTATCTGAAATTAGAACCACGAATTACTCAACTGGGCTATACCTGCTTAAAACAGGGAACGGATAACCGCCATAGCCTTCTTGAAACCTTTAAAAAAGACAAGACATCTGTGCTATTTGCTACAGACAGCTTTTGGGAAGGTATTGATGTCAAGGGAGATGCCCTGGAATGTGTCATTCTTACCAGATTGCCATTTAAGGTGCCCACTGAGCCTATTATCGAGGCAAGGGCAGAAGCTATTGAAAAATCCGGGGGCGATTCATTTTATGATTATTCTTTGCCTATGGCTGTAATCAAGTTTAAACAGGGGTTCGGAAGGCTCATTCGTAGCCGCAACGACAGGGGCGTGGTGATTATTTTTGATAGCAGGGTAGTTACAAAAAGATACGGTCATATATTCCTTCAATCTCTTCCAGATGTAAAATTTATTAAAGATAAGAGGGAAGTTGTTTTCCAGGAAATGAGGCAATTTTTTGATAATGCTTTAAGCTGAGATATGCCATTTGGAATCAAAATGCAAAGATAAAAATTCAAAAATACATATTAAAATGCAAAATGGTTGTTTGTTAATAGTTTCGTTGATTTGTTTTTACAATACATCTTTGAATTTTGATTTGTCATTTTAACTTTTGATTTTTAATCTTTGATATTAAAAGTTCTCTGTGGTTAAGCTTTGTAATACTTGGGTTTAGGGGGTAATAAACGATGAAGATATTTTTAACAGGCAGCACAGGCTTCGTTGGAAAACAAATACTCCGCGATTTACTTGATAACAATTATCAGGTGAAATGCCTTGTGCGGCATGGTTCCGAACAAAAGATTTCACACTATAAAAACCCTGTCCTCGTGAAAACGGGGATTGATATCGTATACGGTGACATTACCGATGCTGCAAGTTTAGATGGCAAATTAGAAGGATGCGATGCCGTAATTAACCTTATCGGTATTATCAGGGAGTTTCCCGGAAGGGGAATCACCTTTGAGAAGCTGCACTACGAGGGAACGGCTAATCTTGTCAAGGCTGCGCGATCACAGAAGGTCAGGCGATTCATACAGATGAGTGCGTTAGGGGTACGACTGGGAGGGAAGACACAATATCAGCAAACCAAGTTCCGTGCTGAAGAATGCGTGAGAAGTAGTGGGTTCGATTACACGATTTTTCGTCCATCGATAATTTTCGGGGCTGGAGATAAATTTGTAAATATGTTTGCAAGGATGCTCAATATCCAGCAATTTGTACCCGTTGTCGGCAATGGAAATTATAAACTGCAACCTGTAGCAGTGGAAAATGTTTCTATGGGTTTTGTTAAATCAATCGAACGAAAAGACGCCGTTGGTAAAACATTTGATGTTGGAGGACCGGAAAAAATTGAGTTTAATAAAATTATTGACATCATCGGTGAGGTTATCTGCGCACCGCCAAATAAGGTTCATATTCCTGTATTCATAATGAGTTTATTGGCAGAGATGTTTGATTGGTTACCATTCTTTCCTGTCACGCAAGATCAAATCATAATGTTGCTGGAAGGTAATAGTTGTAATGAGAAACACTTTTTCGAACATTTTGAGATCAAACCTATTGGTTTTAAAGAAGGGATATCCAAATACCTTTCTGCTTGACGTTTAAAAATTTCAAACACACCCTTTGTCATTCCCACGCAACTGGGAATCCGGAGATATAGGGGGCTGCCCAAAAAGTTATGGAAGATCACAAAATTTATTCGTTGAAAACCCACCCCTATAATCCCCTCCCAGGAGGGGACTCCACAATTCCCCTCTAGTGAGGGGTTAGGAACGTTTGTATGGAACTGCATTCATAACTCAGAGAAAAATAAATGACATTGAATGGCCTAATTTCCAGCATACCCAAAAAATATTCTAAATCAAAAATTACGTTGAATCTTGACCGGCTAATTTTTTATTATATTTAACGATAGGGAATTTTCAAATAACAATGTAGGGGCAGGTTTGAAACCTGAACCCGCCGGGAACCAAACAATTTACCGCTTATTCCCGTGCCCAGGTGAGTTCACATTGCAGGATCACGGTAACTGTCCCCCGCTGGCGGGGGTGGAGGGGGTGGACTGGAACGCCCCATCTCTTCCACCACTCTTTCAATCCTCTCCATTACACCGCTCATATTCTTCAGCACTTCCTCATCGGTAAACCTGATCACCTTAAATCCAGCGCTTTCAAGATCGCCGGTCTTCCTCTTATCTTTCTCCTCAGTTTCGCCATCTTGATGTGTGATCCCGTCTACTTCAATCACCAGCTTCAATTCCTTACAGAGAAAGTCCGCTATATACCGCAGCACAGGCCTTTGCCTTCTGAATTGATACCCCTTCATCTGTCCGGCACGCGAGGCATATTTCCAAAGACATGCCTCGGCCTTTGTCATTTCCTTACGCAGCTTGTTTGCAAACGGCCGTAATTTTTTGTTGTAGGCGTAATTGTTGGTTGTGTCGGCTTTCAAATTCCCACCCCCCAGAGTAAAGCCTGAAAAGACTCCACCCCCTACACCCCCGCCAGCGGGGGACAAACACCTCCTGTCGAAACAAAAAAAACGCATTTCCCGGCATCTCTTGCCAGAAAAGGCGTCTTTGTAAAGTACTAATAACGGTAAGACTTCGTTAATTTGGTTTGCAAAGGATATACCATTTGCTTACCCTCCTCTGAAATCACATTAAACCTTCAACAATGACCAAAAAATCTTGCGGTGCGTATACTTTGATGTGCAAGCCATTTGTTAGGATTCTTCCGGGATGTAACTGCGATGCTTGACCACCTTTGCCTTGACTATATACACAACCTCTTCGGCAATGTTTGTGGAATGGTCGGCAATCCTTTCCAGGTGGCGTGATATCAGGACTAGATGTACGGCTCGTGTTATATTTCCAGGGTCTTGCATCATATAGGTCAATAGTTCGCGAAATATCTGGTCATTCAGGGCATCTACCGTGGAATCTCGTTCATATACCGACCGTGCAAGTTCGGTATCACGATTCACAAAGGCGTCAATACTGTCTTTGACCATAGTTTGGGTAATTGTTGCCATCCTTGGAATATCAATGAGCGGTTTTAATTGCGGCTCCTGACTTAATGGAATTACACGTTCTGCAATGTTCACAGCAAGGTCGCCCATGCGTTCCAGGTTGTTTGTAATCTTTATAGATGATGTGATAAACCGAAGATCAATTGCCATGGGCTGTCTCAATGCTAGTAAATCCACGCATTGCTTATCAATTTCAAGTTCCAGGGCATCCACCTGCTCATCATTTTTCACAACCTGATGCGCCAATTCACTATCCCTTTCAATCAGTGATTTCACGGCATTGGAAATAGCTGTTTCTACCATGGAAGCCATCTGAATGAGATTTTTTCTAAGCGCTCCTAATTGTTGATCAAAATGTCTTTCCATATAAATACCTCACCACAGAGAACACACACAGAGGTCACGGAGGAGATAACTTCAACAAATAACGTAAAAGGACGATGTGGAGATAAAAATATACTTTTTCCCTTTTTCCCAAAAAATTCTCATTTCCTCATTTCCCATTTTTCTTTTCATTTTTGTACCTGATAAAAGCTCTCTTTTCTCTGTGGCCGCAGTCTTTGAACTATTCTCTATCCAAAACGCCCCGTGATATAGTCTTCTGTAACTTTATTATCAGGGTTTGTAAATATATCAGTCGTTATATTATACTCCATTAACTGTCCGTTCAATAGAAATCCTGTATAATCAGAAATACGCGCCGCCTGCTGCATGTTGTGAGTAACAATTGCTATTGTATAATATTTCTTTAAATCTTCAATGAGTTCTTCGATCCTTGCTGTTGCTGTTGGGTCTAAAGCCGAACACGGTTCGTCCATTAGCAAGACTTCCGGGTCAACCGCCAGCGCCCGTGCAATGCACAACCGTTGCTGCTGCCCGCCAGACAGGCTAATCGCACTATGATTCAACCTATCCTTGACTTCATTCCACAGGGCGGATTTGGTCAAACTATATTCCACAATCTCGTCCAATTGTTTTTTATTATTCACACCGAATAACCGAGGACCAAACACTACGTTATCATAAATAGATTTCGGGAATGGATTAGGTCTTTGAAAGACCATGCCAACACGCCTTCTCAGATCAACCAAGTCAACATCACGGTCATACACATTTTTATTATCCAATAATACCTTTCCCTCTACCTTCACATCATTGGTAATTTCAGAAATACGGTTAATTGCCTTAATCAGGGTTGATTTTCCGCAACCAGATGGTCCTATAATTGCCGTGACTTTGCATTCAAAAAATTCCATCGAAATATTATCTATAGCCTTGTATTTTCCGTAATAAAAGGTCAAACCGTCCAATTTAACCTTTGTTTTTATTTGTTCCTTTGTTTTATGCCTGGTATTCATCTCTGTCGTTTCCTAAAATAAATGCGGAAAATAATAACAGAAAGATTTAAAAGAAAGGTCAAGCCAATTAGCACCAGCGTTGTACCATACTGAATTGGTCTTGTTGCCTCAATGTTAGTTGACTGCGTTGCCATAATAAAAATGTGGTATGATAAACACATAAATTGATCCAGAGGATTTATAACAGGAATATGTACGTATGGAATTGTGAATACTGGTAATCTAGGCAAAAAATAGGCGCAACCGGTAAACAGGATAGGTGCCGTCTCCCCCGCTCCCCTGCTGATACTAAGGATCGCCCCTGTAAGAATTCCAGACCGTGCCTGTGGTAATACAACATTCCGCACAACCTGCCATTTTGTTGCGCCCAGTGCAAAGGCAGCCTCTCTGAGGCTTACAGGAACACTGTTTAGCGCCTCTTCTGTGGTAACAATAATTACCGGCAGAACCAGCAGGGCAAGGGTTGCTGCTGCCCAAAGCATAACCGGTTGACCAAACGCTAATGAGAATCCCATAATTCTGTCAACACCACGGCCTACAAACAAAATAAAAAAACCCACGCCAAATAATCCAAACACAATCGAAGGAACGCCCGCAAGATTATTAATTGATGCGCGAATCACCCTACCCAAAAACTCCTTCCCGGTATATTCCGTAAGATAGATTGCTGCTGCAATACCTGCGGGTATTGCCATAATAATCATTAACACGGTAATACAAATAGTGCCAAATATGGCCGGAAAGATTCCGCCGGCAGTCATTCCTTCTATAGGTTTTTTCAGTAAAAAGCCAGGAGTGATAACACCAGCACCACCAAAAAAAACTCTTACCAGGATTGCAATAAGAACCGATATGACGAAAAACGCCATACCAAAGCACAGTCCCTGGAAAAACGCATTAAATATTTTTCTCTTCTTTATTATCATAATCTGAGTTTCTTTCGCATCCTGCTAATAATCATTTCCGCAACCAAATTCAAAACGAAGGTTATAAAAAAAAGAATCGATCCTACGAGAAACAGTGCACAGTACTGCGAACCACCCTGTGGTACCGCCCCTAATTCGGCGGCAATGGTTGCCGTCATAGTGCGGACGCTGGAAAATACATTTCCCGTAACCAGTGCGGCATTTCCCGTAGCCATTACCACAATCATGGTCTCACCGAGGGCACGTCCCATCCCCAGGATAATGGATGCCGTGACGCCAGAAATTCCTGCTGGAACAACGACCTTCCAGATCGTCTCCCATTTTGTAGCGCCCAACCCATAGGACGCCTCCCTTAACTCGCCTGGCACAGCACGAAGGGCATCATCGGTAATAGATGCAATTACCGGAATAATGACCATAGAAACCCCAATCGCCCCAACAAAGGCATTCAAACGAAACGTGGTATGGAAGGAATTTTGAACATATGTGGCAAGGATTGTAAGGCACAAAAAACCTATCACCACTGTGGGAATACCTGCAAGAAGCTCTATTGCAGGTTTAACACCCTCGCGAATTTTAGCAGTTGCAATCTCTGCCAGATAGATTCCACACCCCACGCCCAGAATAGTGGATATCAAAGTAGCTGGCAGTGCAACCAAAAAACTGCCAATTATCAATGGAATAATCGAATATTTCCCGGACTCGCCCACGGGTTGCCACATACAGGCGAAGACCCGATTGTCATCAAAATCCAGAATATGCGTTCCAATGAATTCGAGGGGTTTAATCAAAAAAAATGCTTTTATTCCCTCTTTGAACAGGAAGATAAAAATCAGTGCAATAAATACAATTGCCGCCAATCCGCCAACAAACAATAATTTCTCTATAATAAACTCCTGTATCCGCTGCCTGCGGACATTCGTCTTGCGAGATTCTACCAAAATATCGGAAATGCGTTTGTCACCAAATCGCTTCACACCCTCTTTGGCAGAAGCATTGCCTGGTATGTTAGATGCTTTAAGATTTGAGGATTGTAAATTATAGTTCATGTTCATGAAATTCGATTAACAATTGAGAATAAAGTGTTGTATGAATAATAACCTTTATTCCCCCTTGTTAACAAAGTGGAACCGAGGGGGTTACTTGTCCCTAATTTAAATTATTATAAAAAGAAATGGATTCCTACCTATGCAGGAATGGCAAGATAGTATAAAGTTACAAGTTTTATACTATATAATTATTAAAGAAGTGTTAAGATTATGTTAAGATTGTGTTAAGACTTTAAATAAGATTACATCAGAAGATTTTGCACCTATAACAACATCATCTCCTATCCTCAAGTTCAACCGACTTATCTCTTCAGTGTCAACGAGGGTTTTAAAATACTGATCTTCATGCATTACTGTAACAGCAGCCATGATAGAATCAGTTTCGATACCCACTACCTTTCCTACGATCTGGATACGGGTGCTTAACTTTTTTCCCAGAAGTACATCTTCCGGTGTTCCCTGCTTGACAATTCTCCCAGACTCAATGACTACCACGTAGTCGGCCAGTTTATATACCTCTGTTACATCATGAGTCACATAGAGGGTTGTGACGTCAAACTGTTTTATGATCCTTTTTAAATCATCCTGTAACTGCCTACGCGTCTCCCAATCCAGTGCTGAAAGCGGTTCGTCCAAAAGGAGGATGTCAGGTCTTCTTGCCAGGGCACGAATCAGGGCTACCCTTTGTTTTTGTCCGCCAGACAACTGGGCAGGATAATAACGTTCATAGCCAGACAATCCTACAAGGGCTATGAGTTCTTTTATTTCCTTCAACCTATTATTTTCTTTTATTCCGTATGCTACATTTCTCTCTACTGTTAGGTGTGGAAATAGAGCAAAATACTGAAATACAAATCCTATAGAACGTTTCTGGGGTGGAAGATGAATTTCTTTTGTATTGTCAAACCACACTTCTTTCCCATTAGAGACCATTCCGCCATCAGCCATTTCCAGACCCGAAATAATACGCAGGATACTTGATTTTCCAGCACCTGAAGGTCCAAATAATGCTGTTATCTTTCCGCGAGGAATTTCAAAAGCCACGTCTAACCTGAACTCGTTCCATGTTTTTTTAATGTCAATACTTAACAAAGCCAATTTCCTTTGTAACTTAACGTACAGAAATTTAAAATGATAGTATACCCGTCTTGGTTGCGCTCATGGCTTAATCTGCTCAGGTTGCACTGAGGAAAATGTATGTAGCATGTAGGATGCGTTAAGCGAAGCGACCCATCATTATCGTTTTTGTTGGGTGCGCTTCGCTTCATCCAACCTACATTCGATAAAAAGCCACTTCAAAGACAGCCTAATTTAATTATAAGGTACGTATAAATCTTCTGTTTATAAAATAAACTAAAGCAAGTATTATAAATGAGAAAGTCAATAGTATAGCAGAGTAAATATTGGCAGTTCCATAATTCAGTGATTGTACCTCGTCGTATATGGCAATTGAGGCAACTTTCGTAATTCCCGGAATATTTCCTCCGAGCATAAGCACAACTCCAAATTCACCCAGAGTATGGGCAAAGGAAAGCACACAACCCGTAATTATACCCTGTCGTGATAAAGGCAAAACAACAGAAAAGAATGTGTATAGATGAGACCTGCCTAATGACCATGAAGCTTCAAGCAACTTTTTGTCAACTCCTGCAAAAGAAGTCTGAAAGGGCTGCACGGCAAATGGAAGACTATAAAGGAATGAACCAAGAATAAGACCTTGAAAGGAAAAGGCAAGTGTCTTATTGAACACAGCCTCATACTTTTGTCCGATAAAACTATTGCCTCCCACAGCCAGAAGGACATAAAATCCCAGAACAGTAGGAGGAAGGACGAGTGGCAATGCCACAACGGATTCTACAAGAAACTTCCACCGTATCCTTGAAAAAGCAAGCCAGTAAGCAAGGGGAATACCTACAATAAACAACAGAACCATCGTAACGGAGGATAGTTTTAAGCTTAATAAAAGAGGTGTCGTAAAAGTCATTTGAAAATCATGGCACAATAAAACCGTAATTGAAAAGTATTTTCTTCCCTTTTTCCCCTTGTATATATTCTAAAAAAGCTTTAACACTGGATTTATCTTTACCCCTTTGCAAGACAGTATAAACTTGTTCCAGCTTACTATAAGTTTCGGTAGGTATAATCCAATAATTTCCATCATTAGCCATTTTTAGTGAACTTGCTGTAGACAGAGCAATAATGCCCGCATCAGCGGCACCAGTCTGGACGAACTGCGCTGTTTGCGAAACGTTTTCACCAAAGACGAGTTTCCCTTGAACCTTGTCCCAAAGACCGTAATATCGAAGCGTCTCTTCTGCTGCACGGCCGTAAGGGGCGTGTCTTGGGTTTGCAATAGCCAGCTTTTTAAACTCTTGTTGTAAAACTATTTTTAAACCTTTAGTGATGTCTAATGTTGACGTTTTGGGAATCCAGAGTACAATTCTGCCAACGGCGTAAAACCTTTTCAGTTCTTTCACAGCAAGACCTTCCTCCTCAAGACGCATCGGATAGGAACTATCTGCTGAGAAGAATATATCGTAAGGTGCGCCCTGTTTTATCTGTGCAAAAAAATTACCCGAAGAACCATAAGAAACCTCTGTCTTAATGTCAGGATTTGATTTCTCAAAAGCATGACAAATCGCATTCATGGCAGAATTCAAATCAGAGGCAGCAGCGATAAGTATCTTTTCGTCTGCCAAAACGTTAGCAGAAAAGCATAATATCAAAAATATTGTCAAAAAAAGCCTATGTACCATGATTTATCTCATCATTAAGCTTCCTTTGACAATATTAATTCCGTTGATTTTACAATTGCCATAATCTCGTCACCGTTTTGGATGCTCATTTCCTTCAGGGATGTATTTGTAATAATGGCGTGGAGCATATCACCCTGAGATTCTACAACAACTTTTGATAGCACGTCCCCCTCGATAATTTGTCTTACAACCCCCACAGCCTGATTTCTTGCGCTTAACAGCCCGGAAAATGATTTTGCAAGCATAATATCCGTACCCTTAATAACTACATGGATATTATCGCCTGCCGACAGATGCATGTCTTCACAGGAGGCTCTTGTAATGATAACGCTCAGGGGGGTCTTCTTCCATAATATTTGAACATGAGCATTGATCTTTCCCTGAATCACATTGACAATTGTTCCGTAAAGCCTATTTGCCATATAGTCTTAAAAATCAAAAATTAAAGATAAAAGGCTAAAAATACAAATTAAAATAGAAAATTATCATTACCATTGAAACCACAATTTCATTCCTAGATACAAACTACTCTGCTGCATCCTTTATTTTTTCCCAAAAATATTTTTAAATTCCTTCTCCGTTAGTAATGCCATTCTATCCTTATATTTCATATATTTCGAGATCAGTTCCTTTGCCGCCGGCGTCAGCGTTGCCCCGCCACCTCCTTTTCCTCCCGTTGTAACTTCCAATAATTTTATCCCTAGCACCTTTTCTGTAGCCTTGATCTTGCCCCATGCAGCCCGATACGACATGCACAGTTCTTTCGATGCTGCATTCAAAGACCCAAGGCGATCAACAGCCTCAAGCAACATCTTCCTTCCCTCAGAAAAGGCAACTCCACCCTTTTCTTCTAACCATATCTTAAATTTTGCTTTCATAAATTAGGTTGTGTTTTAAAAGACAAAAACCCAACGACTTTTATTATGATTACACACCCCTTTATCCCCTCTTGATAGAGGGGAAAAACGCCACATCTCCCCTCTATCAAGAGGGGCCGGGGGTGTGTTATTATTTAATTATGATTCACACAACCTAAAACCAACAACTTTGAATTTCCTATACATTTAATTAGGCCTTCGGCAACTAAATATTCCCCTCCCTTGATGGGAGGGGTTAGGGGAGGGTGCGTAGTTTTTTCTTTCACCCCCACCTAGCCTCCCCCATCAAGGGGGAGGAACAATAGTTTGAAATTCCTATACGTTTAATTAGTATGCCTTTGGCAGCGACTTTTTTTGATATGCAGTAAATTGTTCGGACACCTTTTAATTCTCTTTGATAATTGAAATTCACAAACTTTGAAAATTCCTATATATCCAAATAATTTTAAATTCATTATGCCTAGAATGATATAACGATGTCAATAAAAAATTTAATGTTTAGTAAATTTAAAATAGATACAAAGTCGTAGTGGCACAAAATTTTGTGCCACTACATGTATGACATCTTGGCTGTAAAAAAGCCGTTATTAGCAGCGTGGGCGAAACATTTTCAAAACAATTGCTTTGCCCGTACATGTAGATTTGGAAATTTGAGGCTTGAAATTTACAATATTTGTATAGTTCTGGACTGCGCAGGCAACGATAGCTGGATATCAATGTAGTTAGCCGGTTGCTCTATCATTATCCTGTTTAATCGAACCAGTTCCAATAATGCCAGGAAAAATCCAATAATCCTATTTCTTTCAGCTAACCCACCAAAAAGTTTTGTAAAAGATATTGAAGTATGGAGGTGTACTCTTTCCAAAACCTCGTCCATATATACCTGTATTGGCGTGTCATCATAGGTCACTGTGGTGGGTACATGAAGAAGCGTCTGCTTCATGATTTGAGAAAATCTTTGCAAAAGGTCCCATATTTTTACATCTCCTAGTGGCAATTCTTGATTATTATCTGCTGTTTCAATTGGGATATCCCAGTGAGGTCTCGTCCACTTTTTATCCCATTCAGCAGCCTTTGCAGCCAGGATAAAGGTGCTCTCCTTATACCGTTTGTATTCCAGCAATTGTTTCACCAGAGATAACCGTGGATCTTCCATTTCCTCATCGGCTTGTACTTCCTGACGTGGAAGCAGCATATACGATTTAATGTACATAAGCGTAGCTGCCATCACCAGGAAATCCCCTACAACGTTCATGTCCAGAGTTTGAAGCGCCTCCACATACTGTAAGTACTGATCCGTTATACGCGCAATAGGGATATCATAAATATTTACTTCCTCTTTCCGGATCAGGTAAAGAAGCAAGTCCATAGGTCCGTTATAAATGTCCAGATTTACTTTATATTCGCTTATCATTTTCGTTTCCTTAAATAATTTTTAAGCCAATTAAAGTTGCGAACCTTTATAAGTCAAAGTGATTAAACTTTGAAATTCCAGAATGTAAATATAAGCCAACTCTTTTTGCCGGTTTTTGGCTGGTAATAAATGCATATTTTCAGTTAAAATTATAAACCCATAAACAACCTTAAAAAGTAATGTATGGGCGGGCTGAGTATTCTCCCCAAAACAGAAATACCTGCATAATTGCCCATAATGATTAATCCTAACAAGATAAACGGGCTGTAACGCTCGATTTCTTTATATTTCACTGCCATCCGATAGGGTAATAATCCCTCCAGAATATGAGAACCATCCAAGGGGAATAAAGGGATCATATTAAAAAATGCCAGTGATAGATTGATCACGATTCCCGTAAGAAACAAATTTAGCAAAAAGGCAGACATATTTATCGGTATAAATGAAGTGCTACGCAAGATTTGAAAGATTACGCCAAACAAAAATGCAGAAACAAAATTAGATCCTGGTCCTGCAAAGGACACTATCATATTATCCCTGCGAGGATTTTTAAAATTATTAGGATTTACCGGAACGGGTTTTCCCCACCCAAAATGGGCAAACACGAAACATAATGCCCCGAGAATATCAATGTGGGCAAGAGGATTTAATGTCAACCGCCCTTGCAATCGTGCTGTAGGGTCGCCAAATTTATTGGCCGTCCAACCATGGAAGTACTCATGAATGGTCAGTGCGTAGAGTATTGCGGGGATTGAGATGATTAGATTATTTAAGTTCACAAATGCGTTGGGTCTCCTTTTTTAAAACCGCAGGCATATTAACACAACAGAAATAAGTTGTCAAGACCAGAACACTTAATTAATCTTTTATTCATGACGTTGCCCCCTCTTTTCTCTTGAACATTGAAGTAATGCCCACTATAATTATCTATTATGATAATTCACCTTTTCCATTATTTTCAGTTATACCAACGCACATCCAACTGACAAAATAATCTAATGAAAGAAAGTTTTTTACCCGATATTGCTTTTGCAAAGGATGTATTACTCCTTGAAGCAGAGGCAATAAAAAACCTGATCAACTGTCTGGACAGTGATTTTCAAAAGGCCGTTGACCTAATTTTTAAATGTAAAGGCAGGGTGGTTGTTACAGGTATTGGAAAGGCAGGGATTATTGGTCAAAAAATCTCTGCAACACTGGCAAGCACCGGAACTCCTTCATACTGGATTCACTCTTCGGAGGCAAAGCACGGCGATCTTGGAAGGATTGTTGCAGACGATATCGTCCTTGCGCTTTCTAACAGCGGTGAAACGGAGGTTGTTACCCTCTTGCCTTTTGTAAAACAAATTGGAACAAAGGTTATTGCCATTACTGGGAATAAACAATCATCTCTGGCCATGCACAGCGATGTAGTGCTTGATATCGGGAAAATAGAAGAACCTTGTCACCTGGGACTTGCCCCATCAGCAAGCTCTACAGCAATGCTCGCATTGGGTGATGCTTTAGCCCTTACGATATTTAAGAAGCGAAATCTTAAAAAAGAAGACTATGCCTTTTACCATCCGGGAGGAGAACTTGGCAGGAAATTACTTACTGTAGAAATGGTAATGCGTAAAAACGAAGAGAACCCTGTGGCAGGAGAAGACACGCCCATATTAGATGTCCTTAACATCATGACGGAAACAGCAGGCAAACCTGGTGCAGTGAGCATTGTTGATAAACAGAATAAACTGGTAGGCTTTTTTACTGATGGTGATCTTAGAAGACATTTGAAAAACGGCATATCGTTTTTGCATGGCAGCGTGAAAGAGGTTATGACGCGGTCACCCAAGGTCGTAAATGCACACAGCCTGGTTGCTGAGGCTTACAAAATTTTAAAGACTCACAAGATAGATCAGATACCTGTGGTTGATGACAACAATACACCTGTTGGTATCATAGATGTGCAAGATTTACTGGAGGTAGGATTCTAAAATTTTCCTTTTGGACGCTGATGAACGCAGATAAACGCGGATTTTTTTAAATGTAGGGGTTTAAAATTTTAAATCCCTGCTATGCCGCTGAAATTTGCGTCCTGATTTAATGAAAAATATAAAACTTGTTATTATTGACGTTGATGGTGTCTTAACGGACGGCACCATTTATATTGATTCAGAGGGGAGGGAAACAAAGGCATTCAACGTATTGGATGGCACTGGCATCGCGTACCTCCACCGCTCTGGAATTAAAACCGCAATTATCAGCGGAAGAACCTGCAAATCAGTAATCTACCGTGCAAAAGAATTGGATATCACGGATGTATACCAGGGAGCCAAAAACAAATTAGATGCTTACAAAGAGATACTAAAGAAGTATGCACTCCGGGACGAAGAAATATGTTATATCGGCGACGACCTCATAGACCTTCCTATATTCCACCGCGTAGGGTTTCCTGTTGCAGTTGCCAATGCCTCCCCAATTGTTAAACAGCAGTCAATCTATGTGACAAAGGCAAAAGGAGGATGTGGCGCAGTACGGGAAGTTGCGGAAAAGATACTCAAATTTCAGGATAAATGGAAGCTTATCATGGAGCGGTATAAAAAGCCAGAATAAGAGGTAAAAATATGGTGCGTAAGAATTCAGAACACCTTCAGCACAATATAAAAGCCTTTATTAGAAAAGGAGAGGATTACTATGTTGCTGAGTGTTTGGATATTGCCGTTGTTATGCAAGGAAAAACACTTGACGAAACGATTGCTAATCTCAAAGAATCGGTAGCGCTTCACCTGTAAGATGAATATCTATCTGAGTTTGGTCTTGCTCCTAATCCAACCTTACTGGTAACTATAGAATTGGAAGCAATAGCCAGTGCCGCCTAAATTAAGAAGATTATCTGTAAAAGAAGTTTTTTTCGATTTTAAATAAATTTGGATTTATTAAACGTTCACAAAAAGGCACTCACGTAAAACCTAATATCCTAATTTAAACAAGTAAAAGGTTTTTTTTATACTTTATGACTAAACGAAGATATATTTTAATTGGCATTCCTGTGGCTTGCGTGATCTCTCTTATTGTATCGCTTGTTACTTTTCAACCCGGAAAGGGCACGAAAGGTCAAAAGGAAAGCCCAGCCTCAAAGGAAACTTCCCCCACACAGAAACAGGTAGAAAATATAAGCGGCACGAACACGGTAACCCAAACTGTCCAGGGGTTAACCATGCCAAATTATGATGAAAAGGGGAAAGAAGTTTTAGTTATGCGCGGCGAAAGTACCATCCTGCTGAACAATGATGTCTATAAAATTATCTTCCCGGAAATTGAGGTACTGGACTCTGCAAATCCTGAAAGCGGCACCCAGTCTGTTTTAATTACATCGGATATCGGAGAGATGAATAATACCTCCAATGAGGGCTATCTCTCTGAAAATGTTGTAGTTCATCTAGACCCGGAAACAACACTCAATACGGACTATCTGAGATATTTACCAGACAAAAAGCTTGTGTACACCGACGATTCCGTTACCATCAATGGAAAAGGCGTAAAGATTACAGGACAAGGCTGCGAAATAGACCTTACTAATAAAAAAATGTGGATTAAAAAAGATGCAGAAATGGAAATGGACGGCATTAAAAATGACCTCTTTTTCCTATCCAATGAAAGTCCCACACAAACTGCGCAAACTTCCACAGAAAACACAACTTGTCCAGAAATAACTAAAAACGAAGAAACACCAATTCCAGAGAAAACCTTTATCCAATCCAGCGGGCAGCTTATATTTGACAGGAATCCCGATGCAAAAATCTTGACCTTTAACGACAACGTTGAAGTCAAGAAAGGCAGTTCAACCGTCTTCTCTGATAAACTGGTTATTTTCCTTGATCCAGAAACGAAACAAACGAAGCAAGCCATCGCCAGTGGAAATGTACTTGCATCACAAGGCACAAAAATCGCCAAGGGGAGTTTTCTAACCTGGGATGTCAATACCCAAAGCGCAATTTTAGAAGACTCCAATAATGCGGAATTTGTCAAAGATGATCTGAATATTGATGCACTGAAAATGATCTTTTATAAAAATACTGGCAAAATAGATGTCCCAAGTCCTGGCAACTTAATGTCAAAGGTTAATGAAAAAGCAGATACAAAAAAGGTCTCTGCTAAAACAGACAATAATATTAATGTAAAATGGGAAGGAAAAATGAATTTTATTGACGAAACGCGAGAAGCCATTTTCGAAAAAAACATAGAAGTTAAAAGAGAAAATTCCACCCTGCTCTGTGATAAACTGGACGTAACGTTTAATAAAGACAATTATGATTTAGAAACTATGATTGCAACTCAAAAAGTTCATATTATAGATAAAAAAGGCTCTTTATACAGCGAGGCTGTCGGTGATCGGGTAACATGGGATGTAAAAAATAAGGTCACCGTATTAACAGGACAACCATTCGCTTTACTTAGAGAAGAAAACAAAAGGCAAATTTTCGCACCAAAAGTTTTATTCTATGAAGATGGAAATACCATACTTTGCGAAGGCAGTGGAAATCTGTATGAAAAAGGGGATGAAAATATTTCAGATAAAAATGCAGAAGAAACCGATTTAAAAGTTATCTGGGCAAAAAAGATGCAATATAATGATACGCATAAAAAAGCAAGCTTTTACGAACAGGTAGAGGTTACACGTGGCGGACAGAAGTTGAACGGAGACCAGGTTGACGCCTACCTAGACGACAACAAAAAGATAAATAAAATCATTTCCACCGGCAATGTCTATTTCTTTAGTAAGGCTTTAAACGGCAGTGAGGGATTAGGATCGCTACTCACATGGGACCTGGTTAAAAATATTGCCTTACTGACAGGCAAACCAAAAGCTGAGTTACGAAAAGAAGGTTCAAGAACATTCTCAGAAAAGGTTTATTTTGATATGGCAGAAGATCGGGTTACATGGGAAGGCAGACCACACTGGCAAATCATCACCAAAGAGACAGATAATTAGGCAAATAAAATCATGCGTTATATTTCAATCGTTATTCTATCCTTAATACAGCTCTTAACAACACTTGTTTTTGCAGAAAACACAAAAAAGGTAGAAATATTTGCACACCACGGTGTGCTAGAAGACGTCCCAGAAAATACCTTTGCTGCACTAAAGAGGGCTGTTGAGTTAGGAATTGACGGTATAGAAATTGATATACGGCAAACAAAAGACAATCAGCTTATATTAATGTGCGATGAAACGATTGACAGAACAACTGACGGAAAAGGACGCGTTGATCAGTTACTATACGCAGAGATAAGGCAATACGATACGGGTTCGTGGCGTGGCGCTGAATTCAAGGGTGAGAAAGCGCCTCTGTTTTCCGATGTATTAAAATTCTGCAAAATCAATAATCTTAAATTAATCCTGAACGTCAAACAGCCCTGTCTGGAAAAACAAGTGCTGGACTTTGTAAAGTCATCCGAAATGTCTTCACAGGTATATCTATGGGGGACGTTGAGAAATCTTAACAAGGAAGATGCCGAACCATACGGAAAGACGCTCGTTTTTGTATCACCGGAAGAAACAAAAGAAGAGATACTTAATCGTATACATGAAGAAAAAAAATATGCATTTTCGATCTTACCAGATAATGACAACAGACAGACAATAAAAAATCAAATCAAGATGGGAGTGGACGTTATACTTGTGGATTATCCATATGTCGTCATTGATATTTTAAATATAAAAAGTCAAATAATTACTAATAAGAGACCGTTTAAAAACATTGAAATTAGTAGTCCCCCACAAGGAGAAACGAACGATAATACCGCATTTATTCAAGGGAAGGTAAACACCCTGCTAAAAACAATAAAAGGTGCGGACTATGATAAGGCAAGAACTGCAGCTATGGCACTGATGGTATTACCACAGGAACATACTGTACCACCACTTTTAAAACTCCTCAGGAATAAACATACCCATGTAAAGCAAAATACCGTCTGGGCGCTTGGTTTTTGCGGTGATGAAAGCATAGCGGAATACATACACCCCCTCCTGAAAGATAAAAATACTGAGGTACGCAGGGAGGCAGTTCTTGCATTGAAAAGGTTGGGCGCTAAACAATCAATTCCAACACTTATTGAAACATTAAAAACCGAAACCAATCAGTGGGTCAAATACGATATAGCAAGGACATTGGGAACTCTTGAAGCCCGAAGCGCGGTTTTTACGTTAGTTAATATGCTCACAAAAGAGAAAAGTGCATCCGTAAAAAGCGCTTGTGTTGAGGCACTAGGACGTATCGGCAGTGACAGTACATTGCCCCCCCTTGCCAACATCTTGGTTACTGATGCTGGAGAAGATGCCGCATGGGCACGCGCAAAGGCAGCATGGGCATTAGCCGAAATAGGTGAAGAATCCATTCCTGTTTTGATAAGTGCTTTAAGGGATAATGAAGAAGCAACAAGACGCAGGGCAGGCTGGGCGTTAATAAAAATCGGAGCTCCTGCAGTAAAGGAATTAATTAATTCTCTGCGCGATATTAATGACTCAACAAGAAGCCGTGCAGCACAAGTTCTTGGTTGGATTGAGGATGACAGTGCGGTCACTTCATTGGTATGGACATTAAAAGACGAAGATCCGTCCGTCGTAAGCACCGCAGCATGGGCGCTTGGCAGGATTGGCAATACTAAGGCGCTTCCAGCCTTAAAATCGCTTGAAAATAACAAAAATAACGATATCCGGGAGAATTCTATAGAGGCTATTGAAAGGATATTGACAAATAAAGAAACTGCACAAAAATCATAAAACATATTTGATTAATCTCTAAATTTTCAATATTATAATATTTTAATTTAACTAGTGTCTGAACGAAAAGTCGCAAAACTGTCATTTCGAGCGGAGCGAGAAATCTTTTGTCTATTGAAATTATTGAGTTTACAGATTTCTCCTTTCAGTCGAAATGACAAAAGTATGAGTTTTCGTTCAGACACTAAATAGGACTCAGATTTTACAGATACACACAGGTAATTTTTTTGGGTAATCTGTGTCTATCTGTGTTCATCTGTGTCCAAAAGAAATTCTCTAGACAATCAATTTAACTATTAAAAGGTTCCATTTGATGAAACGCAGTATGGTATATCTTGTGGGCGCAGGTCCGGGCGACCCAGGCCTTATCACCGTAAAAGGCTTAGAATGCATTAAAAAGGCAGATGTTATCATTTATGATTATCTGGTAAACGTCAACCTCCTCAAAAATGCCAGACCCGATGTAGAATTTATCTATGTGGGTAAACAGGGAGGCGCACACACCCTCGAACAGGAAGAAATTAATCAACTCATTGTGAAAAAGGCGCAGGAAGACAAAATAGTAACCCGATTAAAGGGCGGCGATCCATACGTCTTCGGGCGCGGCGGAGAAGAGGCACTG
>Ga0209212_1001923_pt1 | contig 31458 bp, 34 predicted proteins | sample RifGroC2_FD_183996 | JGI IMG/M metagenome (GOLD analysis project Ga0209212, IMG submission 183996) | Groundwater microbial communities from Rifle, Colorado, USA - Groundwater C2 (SPAdes) (version 2) | ecosystem: Environmental > Aquatic > Deep subsurface > Groundwater | place: Rifle, Colorado...
ACATTCTGCGGCTTGCCTCCGGGAAGTATGCAATATCAACAGCACCGGCAACAGCAAGCAATTCATCCTCTGCATCAAGGAGTGCAAGCTGACAGCCGTCACATGATGCTAACTTAAAAACAGCAACTTTAGGTTTTTTAATTGGCATAAAATAAACAATCTCTCAGCCACGGACTTTCACTGACTCATTAAAAACGGTTCAAACAGTTTAAACGGTTTAAGAAGTCTGTGTAAATCTGTGGCAAATTAGATTTCTTTTTTCTCCAAAAATTGACTTATCTGCGGTAACGCAAATACAGGGCCGTCTTTACAGACAAATTTCGGCCCGCACTGGCAGTGCCCGCACAAACCTATTCCGCACTTCATATTTCTTTCCATTGAGATATAAATTTGCTCAGGAGAAACTCCCCTCTGTGAAAGCTCCTGAATTGTGAATTTCATCATAATTTCAGGCCCGCATATCATTGCAATTGTATTCGCAGTATCTAACTTGATATATGAAAATAGTTTTGTTACTACACCAATATGCCCCTTCCATGAGGAGTCACAACGGTCAACAATAACCTGAACAGTTACATCTTTCATCTTACCCCATTTTTCCAGTTCTACCCTGTAAAGGAGGTCAAGAGGACTTCTTGCACCATAAAGCAAAAATATTTTTCCATAGTCCTTCCTTTTATTAAAAATTGAATAAAGAACAGGACGCAGGGGTGCAAGCCCGATACCTCCTGTTACAATACAGACATCTTTTCCCTTTGCCTTCTCCACAGGCCAGCCGTTGCCGAATGGGCCCCTTAAACCTATTACATCACCTTTTTCAAGTTGTGAAAGCACACTGGTAACAGAACCAATACGGTGAATTGTATGGGCAATGTTATCTTTTTTAGAAGGGTCAGAGCTGATTGAAATCGCCGACTCACCAATACCAAAGGTATATAACATATTAAACTGCCCCGGAGAAAAATAAAACTCACTCCCTCCGTTATCTGGCTCTAAGAGAAGTGTAAATGTATCCTCTGTCTCCCAGACTATCTTACGAATATGGGCAGGGATAGGTATCATTGGGTCAATACTGACATTAGAATTCATATTATATTCCCTTTATAACTTTTACCGTCCATATACATCCATTACCTGATACCGTGCTGCCTTGAGGTTTTGTTCAAGTACCTGTGAGAATCTTTTAATCATCTCATATCCAAAATCATGGTCAGCCTCACATTTTGTCCTCAGACACTTGCCATCAAATGCAAGAGCACGGACATCATCAATAACACAGGCATCATAATGCCATTTGTAAGGCGAAACTATCCATGACCAGCCCAACACCTCACCTTCGCCTATAGTCTGCACCCTGATTGCACCCTTCTCACCACTGTGAATCTCCAGTGCAACCTTGCCTTCGCATAAAAGATAAAACTTTTCTGCCTCTTCACCCTCATGAAAAATATAGCTGCCCTCTGCAAACCTGACATTAGAAACACAGGAAATTAGTATGTGGAGATGATGTTCACTAAGGTCGCTTACAAAAGGGTGATGCCGCAATATTTCCGAAAGGTCCCTTTTTTCCATAATCACCTCCCCAAGTAATGACTATTGAATATTGAAAAATATTCCCCTTGTAAATTTTCAATCTTCAATCTTCAATTTTCAATCGTTTTATCTCCTCAGTAATATCAATACCAACAGGACACCATGTTATACATCGTCCACAACCTACACAGCCTGAAGTCCCGAACTGATCAATCCATGAGGCAAGTTTATGTGTCATCCACTGGCGATAGCGTGCCCTTGATGATGAACGGAAATTACCTCCAAAAACCTTTGCAAAGTCCATAGTAAAGCATGAATCCCATCTCTTCCATCTCTCTGCATTATCACCTGTCAGGTCGGTAACATCCTCAACAGTTGTGCAGAAACAGGTGGGACATACCATAGTACAATTAGCACAGGTAAGACATCGGGTTGCAACATCATCCCAATGCCTGCTTTCAAGGTTAGCGTATAACAGTTCTTTTATATCCTTCGTATCCATTGACTTATTCATCTGTTTGGCAGTTGTCTGAACAAGCTTATTTGCATTTTCTATTTCCGACTGTCCTGCAACAGTATGTGGAATTTTACTCATAAGCTCATTCCCCTTTCCACTGCCAGACTCACCAATAAAATAATGCCCATCTTTATCAATAACCTCCGTAAGTGCTATATCAAATCCATTACCAGCCTTTGGGCCGCTATTCATTGAGACACAAAAACATGTCCCACCCGCCTGTGTACAGTTGACAGCCACAATAAATATCTTTTCCCTCCTGTTTTTATATACAGTATCAATATATTGTCCGTTATTAAAAACCTTATCCTGTATCTTGATAGCCTGAAGCTCACATGGTCTAACACCAATAAAGGCATAATTCGGAACCGATGCATCTTTAGAATCTGAATTAATCTTAAATGACTTTCCTTTTTTAACTGCTGAAAATAATTTGACCCTTGGGGGGAAAAGAAATCTCTTCCATGAGTATGGGCTTAGGTTATAACCAAAGTAAGAATTATCACCCCGCCTCTTTAATTTATAAACTGCCGCAGACTGCTCATCAGTCCAACCAATAGGAAGCTCATTGGCAGAGTAAATATTATCATATACAATACTGCCTTCCCTGATTGTAGGGCCAACTATTGTATAACCACGGTCTTTTAAAGAATCAAACAATATATTCAACTGTTTTGACTCTATTTTTAGATGTGATTTCACTATTTCCTCTTTTCTCCTTAATCTTTTTTATTTTTGTCTTTCTCTGTGCCTCTGCGTCTCTGTGGTTAAAATCAGGTTTTGTTTTTATCTGCCTTTTTACCCTGAATCTTTAAGGCAGCATCTACTTCTACCGCTGTAGCATAACCAAGCTTGATGAGAAGTTGTCCTATCAGAGGACGATCGGGATTCTTTTTTTGTTCATTGAGTGCTATATCTATATGCTCACTGGTAACAGAGCGGGAAACAAAATTAATCAAAATCTCACCGAGCTTCATAGGTTTCTTTTTTGGCTTATATGTTTCTTCAACAACTTCCTCTTTATACTGATTTGCATCTTTAAGCCTCTTTGAAATGGCACCAACTCCTGATGCAGATGCACTAAAGAGAGAGCGGATTATGGAAAAAGAGATATTGAAAAGGAATTTTAAAATCCATAAAAGTAAAAAGAGTGATATAGGAATGACAATTGCCCCTGCTATGATTATAAGATTACGAGAAGCCTTGTCAGTCTGGCTGTCAAGAATTTCCTGTATATGCTTTTTTTCATTTTTTACTGCCTCTTCAATCTCGCTTATAAAACCTTTCCCTTCTTCTGATACAGAGACAAATTGGCTTGTATCTTCATTTAAGGAGAAAACTTGTGGGGGAAATAGATAGAAGAAAGTACTTATTAAAATTACATGAAAAAAGGTATTTATTTTATACATTCCAGCTTTTTTCATGAGGGAAGTATAGCACTAAAAAAAATACAGTCAAAACATAAAGTAGGGGGTTACTCATACATTAATGCCTCAACCGGATTTAACTTTGCCGCCTTCTGGGCAGGGAATGCGCCAAAAAATATCCCAACTGCAACAGAAAATGAGAATGCAAGAACCACAGACCACAATGATACCTTTACAGGCACAACCGGAAAGAAAAAGGTGATTGCATAGGCAATCCCAGCCCCAAAGAGAATACCGATAATTCCCCCGAATGAGCTGATAATTGTAGATTCAAAGAGAAACTGTTTAAGTATATCACTATTCTGGGCGCCTATTGCCTTTCTGATTCCAATTTCTTTCGTTCTCTCCTGAACAGAGACGAGCATGATATTCATTATTCCGATACCACCGACAATGAGAGATATCCCTGCTATTGCACCTATAACATAGGTCAGAACTTTTAGGATTGTATTCAGCGTAGAAAGAAGGCTCGCCTGTGTGACTACAGAAAAATCCTCCTTGTTGTCATGACGCTTCTTAAGAATCTGTATTATCTCCTCTTTTGCCATCTCCACTTTCTCGGCGTTTAAAGCCTCTGCAAGTATCTCAGTCATTTTATCCGTATCAAAGAGGTCCTGAGCAGATTTTAGGGGAATAAAAACAAGGTCATCAATATCAAAACCAAAGGAGAGCCCTTTTTTTTCCATAATCCCCACAATACGATATTTTACACCGGAGAGCCAGACCATCTTCCCCAGAGGGTTTTCATCTTCAAAGAGCTCTTTTTTGACTGTCCTCCCTATCACGGCAACCTTCCTGTGAAATTCCACATCTTCATCTGATACAAATGAGCCAATCTCCACATGGAGATTCCGCACATCCTGAAAAGAATTTGTAACGCCAAGTGTAAGAATGTCACGACTGCGGTTTATGTATTTAACCTTTGCAGTACCTATAACAATCGGGGCCACATCCTTCAGAGTAAACGCATTCCTCTTCAGATGCATCGTATCATCGTATATTAATTTTCTTGTTGTTGAGCTTTGCGGCGGGGCGTGGCCTGTTGTCTCCGTCTTCCCTGGTGTTATGACCAGCAGGTTTGTCCCAACCCCCATCAATTCCTGTGATACATACTGCCTCGTCCCTTCACCAAGAGAGACAAGGAGGATAACCGATGCCACACCTATCACAACCCCCAGCATGGTGAGAAAGGAACGAACCTTGTTAAGGATAATACTCTCAAAAGCCATGAAAATGATGTCAAGCATACATAAGAATTTACGACTTTAGATTTTAATACCCCGCTTCATGGGTGCCACGAATTTGTAAATTGCAATTCGTAAATCTATCCTTTCTTTGTTCTTCTCATTTCTATGTCACTCACTATCTCACCGTCAAAAACAGTTACAATACGCCCTCCCCTCTCAGCAACCATCTCATTATGGGTAACTATGAGTATTGTCCCTCCATCCCCATATATCCCGTCAAAAATCTTTAAAATATCTTCTCCTGTCTTAGAATCCAGATTTCCTGTAGGCTCATCTGCAAGAATAATAGATGGATTTGTAACTATTGCCCTGGCTATTGCAGTCCTCTGCTTCTCCCCTCCTGAAAGCTCAGCAGGGGAATGGGTCAGCCTATGCTCAAGCCCGACACGGGCTAAGGAATTCCTCGCAAGACTGGAGCGCTCGCTGGCTGGAATGCCAAGATAAAAAAGAGGCAGCTCAACATTTTTAAGAATAGACAATCTCGGAATTAAATTAAATGACTGAAAGATAAACCCTATTTTTCCGCCCCTTATCTCAGCAAGCTCCAAATCTGAAAGCTCCTCAACCAGATGCCCATCAAAATAATATGAGCCTCTGTCTGCCCTGTCCAGGCACCCGACAATATGCATCAACGTTGATTTTCCCGACCCGGATGGTCCCTTGATCACTACATACTGGTTTTTAATTACAGCAAGATTTATATTCTTGAGGGCTGGCACCTCCACATGTCCGATATGATAACTTTTAAACAGGTTTTTTATCTCTATTACCTTTTTGTCCATTTACCCCACATATACTCATTCATTCTTTACCACAACACGGCTCCCTTCCTTCAGGTTAAGAATATCTACGGAGGAGATTATTTCCTCTCCTTCCCTCAATCCTTCCTCAACAACTGTAAAATCCCAATTTGAAAGCCCGAGACTGAGAGGTTTGCTTTTCACAATCCCGTCCTCAACAATGAATACATGTTTTTTTTCACCCCTCCCCATGAGCAGATTTGTCGGAACGAGCAATGCATCTGGTATTTTATCCACAAGAATCTCAATATCACATGACATGCCAGGTCTGAGTATCTCTTCATGATGGTCTATTGATATCTTAATAGCTACTGTCCTCCCCTCCAGTTTTTCTTCGGAAACAGTCGGGGATATCTCATATATCTTTCCTATAAACTTTTTGTTAGGAAATGCATCAATTGTAATCTTCACCTCCTGCCCGATACGAATCTTATATATATCAGCCTCATCAATTGGTGCATGTATATATAGAAGGCTATCATCTATAATTTCTGCCAGTGCCACACCCGGGAGAACCATCTCCCCCAATTCAACTTTTTTTGAGGACACAATCCCATCAAAAGGGGCTGTAATCTTCAGGTAATCCTTCTGAATGACTGCTATTCTGAGAGATTCCTCCAGATGCTCTATCTCTGCCTTTGCGGCTAACATCTCTTTCTCTTTAAGGATAACCCCTTCACGGCTTACAAGTGCAGACTCATAGGCTGCACTTGCCACATCATAATTTCTGACTGCAATATCTAATTGCTGATTGGAAATTATCCCCTGTCTCTCCATATCCTGTACCCTGCGAAGTGCAGCTGATGCCTCTTTACGATTTGCCTCAGTTTCAAGAATCTTTGAATTTACAAGTTTTTTTTCCACTTCAAAGGCAGCCTTTGCCTGCTCGTATCTAACCTTTGCAAGAGAAAGGCTTGCTTCAACCATTTTTACATTTGCAAGTGCCTCCTCAGGGTCTAATGTGATAATCTCCTCTCTTCCTTTCACCTTATCACCCTCATTAAAATTTATTCTGATGACTCGCCCATTTATTCTTGAAGATACCTTTGCAGCCCTGTCAGTTTTTATGGTCCCAGATGATGTAGATGTAACGGTGTAGAGAAAAAGTCTACGGCTGACCTTCCTTGTCTGAACTTGTATAATGGTTGACTTTTGATAATAGAGGTATCCCCCTGTCCCGACGGCAAGAAGAATAAAAAGAATGAGTAAAGCTCTCATAATTTTCTGTTGAAAAGTCTTTTTTCTTTTCTGCATAATAAATAATCAGAAAACAGCAAAATTTTATAAATAGAATTTTTTTATTTAGTACCGTTACAACCTGAAATGAGATTTTAAGTTTAGCAGTATTTTGGAACAGACTCTACCAAATATTTAAAAAAATATTTAAAAATATAAAATTTATCCCTTACATAAGACTTATATGCGTGAGTTACCAGTATTTCAGACTCCCCTCTTTTATATCAATACTCTTAAACAGCCACCTCTTGCCCCCCATTTCTTCAAATGATGACCTTATAACATTTTTACTGTGGACCATCCTGACTAAATATATAACACTCTTAATTCTTTCATGAAAGTTAGGTGCCATATCTATATTGGTATATTCCACTTCAACCTCCATGAGGGCATCAATCCTTTCCCTTATCGGGGATGTAGGATTCTCTATGTCCCTTACCATCTCTATCTTATTTATCCTGTATTTCATATCCTTGACCATCAGAAATTTCTCTGACCAAAATTCTTTTATATTGTCCATCAATTTTGCCTCTTCATACAGATCCTTTTGTTCTTTATATATCTCTTTAATCTGAGCCTCCATAGTCTCAGGGTATTTCGTTGTAACTGCAATCCTCCTCTGAGAATGGGCATGATATTTAAAGATAGTATCAAAATCTTTATTAACTATCGCATTAATGTATGTATCCAGACTCTTCTTTATTGCCCTTTCTTTTCCTTTACTGGCAAGAAGAAATGCAGTTAGAATTACTGCAATTAAAACGGCAAGTATTATTAAAATTCTCTTTTTATTATTAATAGACTTCATCGGGATAAAACCAGTGCCCCATCATCCATAAATTATCATTTAAATTTGGCAGGGCATTCCTGTCTTTAAATTCCTTTGGAGGAACCCCCATCCTGAAACCGCTTTTCAGGTGATGACAGCCGTTACACCCGAGGGTGGGAGACATGTATGAACCACGATAAACAAGTGCAGCAATTGCAAAAAATATTAATAATACCACTACACCCTTTATAAGCTTTCTGAATCTGCTCTTCTTTAAGAAATCCCACCCTTCCGGCACCTTTTTGCCTCTATAGAGATAAGGCAGTATGGAAAGAATCACAAATAGTAGGGAAGGCAGTATTATTGATAAAATTAATACTACTTTGCCCTTAAAATACATAAGGGGTAAAAGCAATATCAGAAAATACCATTCAGGGGCTGGTATATATCTTCCTTCAAGAGGCAAAGGTATCTCCTGAGGATCATTCGAAGGTATTGTAACATATTTTGAGAGAACTATTACAGCTATGATAAATGGAAGTGATAATAAGGTATGTCTCAATATATATGTAAACACTCCTCTCTTCCTCATCTTGTCCAAAAAATGATAATCAATGAGTATAAGGGTGATAATGGGTAATATTAAAATGTGTATTACCTGATACCTCGGCAATGTAAAGCTATCTATAAAAAATGCCTTTAGACTGCTTCCAATCCTTGGAATAAATTCAAAATAGTTTGGGATTATCTCCATAAACCAGTAACCCTTCCACTCCCACGGAAGTATTAAACCTGTTACTACCAGCAAAAATATCGGGAGTAAAAGGAGTATGCCTGTAAGCCAAAGCACTCTCTTGGCAGGATTAAAAAAATCCCATCTCAATGTACACCTTATGAGATGAATAATAACAGCGAGAAAAAGGAGAAAGGCTGCCCATCTATGAATATTCCTTAAAAGGCTGCCTCCTGTAACATCATTTGTAAGATACTGAACACTCTTATAGGCATTATCAAGCGCAGGGTCGTAAAAAAATATAAGAAATATACCTGTCAATAACTGGAGGATTACCAAAAGTAATGACAACCCGCCAAAATAATGTCTAAAGTGAACCTTCTCTGAAAAAAAAAATGATAAAAATTTACCTTTCATAAAGTTTGCAGGGAGGAGGGAGAATGGTTTGGAAAAATAAAACGAAGAAGATGGTCTGTTATGACAATCGCCATCATTGCCTCTGCAACAGGGACAATGCGTGGACAAATACACGGGTCGTGACGCCCCTCAACCTTTATTCCTCTTTCACTATTATTAATATCTACAGATTTTTGAATCTTAGAAATAGATGCCGTTGGTTTTACAGCAATCCTTATCACAATATCATCACCGTTGGAAATCCCGCCTAAAATACCCCCTGAATTATTTGTCCTGAATTTAACCTTTCCATCCTTCGTATACATTTCATCATTGTTTTGAGAGCCGAGCAAAAGGGCTGATTTGAAACCTGCACCAATTTCTACACCCTTTACAGCACCTATGCTCATCAATGCCTTTGCAATATCTGCACTAAGTTTATCAAAGACAGGCTCACCAAGACCGGCGGGAACACCGGATACTATAACCTCTACTATGCCGCCAACTGAATCTCCATCTTTTCTTACTTCTTTTATCCTTTCAATCATCTGTTTGGCAGCACTCTTATCAGGGCATCTAACATCATTCTTCTCTATCTCATTTAAATCAATGACAGAGGCAGTAATATCTCCAATCTGTTTTGTATAGCCTGTAACTCTTATCCCTCTTTTTTTTAAAATTTTCTTTGCCACAGCACCAGCGGCAACCCTCCCTACAGTCTCCCTCCCGCTTGATCTTCCGCCACCGCGGTAGTCTCTAATCCCGTATTTGACAAAATATGTATAATCAGCATGACCTGGTCTGAATATACTCTTAATTTTTTCATACTTACTTGAATCTACATCTATATTTTTTATAAGTAATGATATAGGGGCGCCTGTAGTCTTACCTTCAAATACTCCTGACAAAATCTCTACACTATCTGTCTCTTTTCTTGGAGATGTAACATCACTATTACCAGGCATCCTCCTATCCAATTCAATCTGTATATCTTCTTCCTGCAACTCAATCATTGGAGGACAGCCGTCAATGATGACTCCCAATGCCTTCCCATGGGATTCTCCCCAAGTGGTTACCTTAAATATTTTCCCAAAACTATTGCCAGCCATTTTTATTATTCAACTCCAGTAAAATATTATTAACAGTCTCCTCTACATCCCTTGAATTATCTATGACTATATTAGCAAGCCTTTTATATGATGGAAGCCTTTCAGTATAAAGTTTATTAAATGACTGCCTTGGATTTAAGCTGTCAAAAAAGGCAGGGATAGCATTTTTTATTATCCTTTCATATAGTATGTCAGGTTCAACATGCAGATATATTACAATATGTCCTTTAAATTTTCCATAAACATCTTTATCTGAAAAGATGCTTCCTCCTCCTAATGATATAATACTACTCTCAAACCCCTCTACTCTTTTTAATGCCTTTCTCTCTAAATTCCTGAAATATTCACTGCCGTGTTTCTTATATATCTCCCTAAATGATAAATAACTTTTTGTCTCTTCGGCATAGACTGATTCAATTATGGAATCGGTGTCATAAAACCCTCTTTTAAGTTTAGCGGCAAGTGTTTTACCTATAAGTGTCTTTCCACATCCTTTAAAACCTATAAGGATAATATTCATGTATAGGAAATTATAAAATCTTTTAAGTTTTTATTCTATAAACAGAAAAAGCAGGGAGGGTTCCCTGCTTCATTAGAGTAGCCTGACGATTTGATAAATTTTGCCTTCCCCAGTTTCTAATCCCCTCCTTTATTGTTCACCATTTCCTTCAATTCTTTTCCTGCTCTAAAAAATGGAACTTTTTTAGGCGGCACTTTCACTTTTTCACCTGTCTTTGGATTTCTACCTTCTCTTAAAGCCCTATGTCTGATTCTAAAGCTGCCAAATCCTCTCACCTCCACCTTATCACCACTGCTCAAAGCGCCTATTATGCTTTCAAATATCATGCTTACTATATGCTCTGTCTCTTTTTTAGTTAAATTTATCTTTGCTGATACCTGCTCTGCAAGTTCCGATTTTGTCATAGATTAAACCTCCCATTTCAATTGACTATTAACGATTGACTATTGAATTAATCAAATATAAATCTTCAATAATCAATCTTTAATCCCTAATACTGCCAAATATACTGCGCACCCAGGAATTTTGTATTCAGAGGAGATGGTATAAGAGATGAAAAATCCTCCTTAAAAAGTCTCAACAAAAGATTCTTTTCCTTCCTCTCCTGAACAATCTTAGCCTTATCCTTAATCCCTGCCAATTTTGTTGCATAAGAAATTGCATCTTCTAATGTGCCGAGTTCATCAATTAATCCTGATTCCTTTGCCTGTCTTCCTGAGAATATCCTGCCGTCTGCCAGTTCTTTCACCAATTCTATTTTAAGATTTCTTCCATTTGCTACTGCCTCAATAAATTGTCCATGTATATCATCAGATACACTTTGCAGAATCTTTTTTTCCTCTTCTGTCAATTCTCTTACAGGTGAGCCTGCATCCTTAAATTTTCCACTCTTAATCACAGTAGTCTTTAAACCAAGTTTTTTCATCAACTCTTCAAAGTGGGAAAATGCCATTATAACACCTATGCTCCCTGTTATTGTCCCCGGATTTGCAAATACCTTATTAGCGGCACATGCTATATAATACCCGCCTGATGCTGCGAGACCACCCATTGATGCCACCACCTTTTTCCTCTCAGTAGTTTTTAAGACCTCTTTGTATATCTCCTGAGATGGCCCAACTGCACCGCCGGGGCTGTCAATACGGAGGACAATCCCTTTAATAGATGAATCTTCACGATATTTCTTTATCTGTCTTACAATATCTTCAGATTCAGTTATAACACCTTCAATCCTTACAAGTGCAAGCTTATCTCTGTGGGTTAAATCCCCTCCCCCGTCTTTTACAGCAAAAGAGCTTATCCACCAGACTATGCTGAACAGAATTATAGTAGCGGCGCCAAGGGTAATTAAATTCTTCAAAAAAGGCTTCCCCTTACTTTCCATTTTTATTTCTTATCCTTTTTACCCTTTTTGTTTGATTCCTCACCCTCCGTTACAACTTCTTCAAACTCATTATCAGGTATATCCAATCCTTCAAGGTTGCTAATCCCTTCATTGTGAGCCTTGATGCTCAAACCAATCCTTCTGTTTGCATCATCCACCTTAACAACCCTCGCCTTTATTTCATCACCAACAGAAACAACTTCCTTCGGGTCATTAACCTTCTTTGAGCTTAACTGCGATATGTGGATTAGCCCCTCTATGCCCTCTTCAATCTCTGCAAAAGCACCAAAGTTTGTAATCTTTATTACCTTCCCCTTTACATCCATTCCAACTTTATACTTCTCGGATATATTTGTCCATGGGTCAGATGTAAGCTGCTTTATGCCAAGTGCAAGCCTCTCATTTTCTTTATCAACGCTCAAAACTACCGCCTTGACACTATCCCTCTTTTTAAATAATTCTGACGGATGTTTTATCTTCTGCGTCCATGACATATCCGATATATGAATCAATCCGTCAATCCCCTCCTCAAGCTCAACAAATGCACCAAAATCTGTTACATTTCTTATCTTACCCTCTACAATCGCCCCTGCCTGATATTTTTCTTCTATATTTAACCATGGATTGGGCTCATTCTGTTTCATACTGAGAGAAATTTTCCTCTTTTCCTTGTCCATATTCAAAACTACAGCCTCAACAGTATCACCCACAGCAGCAATCTTTGAAGGGTGTTTAAGGTATTTGCCCCATGACATCTCTGACACATGTATCAACCCTTCTACACCGCTCTCCAATTCAACAAATGCACCGTAGTCTGTAATACTCACAACCTTGCCTCTGAGCTTTTTCCCAACTGTATATTTTTCTTCCACTCCTGCCCACGGGTCGGTTGAAATTTGTTTATAGCCAAGAGAGATTTTCTGATTCTCTCTATCATACTTCAGTATCATCACCTTGATTGTATCACCTACTGCAAAAAGCTCGGATGGATGGCTTATCCTTCCCCATGCCATATCGGTTATATGAAGCAATCCGTCAATACCACCGAGGTCAACAAACGCACCATATTCTGTGATATTCTTTACAGTCCCGTCAATAATCTTTCCCTCTTCCATAGTTGAAAGTATATTGTCTCTTGAAGTTTTTCTCTCTTCTTCTAACAAGACACGCCGCGAGAGGACAATGTTGCCCTTCTTCTTGTTCATCTTTATAATTCTCATCCTGAATTTCTGCCCTATGATCCTGTCAAGATTTCTGACCGGCTTAATATCAATCTGCGAGCCAGGGAGGAATGCCTTTAGCCCTATGTCAACAGTAAGCCCCCCCTTTATCTTCTCTACAACAGTTCCTTCAACTGGCTCACCATTGGCATACTTTTTCATTATCTCTTCCCACACTTTTATCTTGTCCGCCTTCTCTTTGGAAAGGACTACCTGCCCATTCTTGTCTTCAACTCTATCCAGCATCACGGTTATTTCATCGCCCACCTTTAGATTTTTCCCGCGATGCGGAAACTCATTCCTTGAAATGACGCCTTCAGACTTGAACCCTATGTCAACTGTAATTGAGTCCTCGCTGATACCAACAATACGACCTTTCACGATATCGCCCTCTTTGAAACTCTTCATGCTGTCATCATACAGCCGCTCCACTTCCATGTCATATTCAACATCGGATGTATCTTCAATATCCGGGTCGTCACTATAAACAAAATGAGTCTTTCTCATCATAGTATCAACCTTTGCAGCAGAACCACCGTTTTTTCCCTTAAGTATCTCTTTTTCCATTTATATTTAAAAACCTCCCCTTTTTAACTATCAGTCATCAGCAATTTGCCAATGCTTATCTATTTCTTGTAACATATTTTCCACAACCTCGTCAATAGAAATTCCTGTAGTATCAATTGCTATTGAATCATCTGCCCTCCTTAAAGGGGCTATCTCGCGGGATGCATCTTTATTATCCCTTTTCCTTATATCCTCAACTATCCTGTCCCTCTCTATATTTTCTCCCTTTTCCTTCAGCTCCAGATGCCTTCTTCTTCCCCTCTCCTCTGCTGATGCATCTAAAAAGAACTTTATATTGGCATTGGGAAATATTACGGTTCCTATATCTCTCCCCTCCATTACAACTCCGCCTGATTTACCCATTTCCCTCTGTTTTATCAACATGGCATTTCTTACACCTGAATAGGCAGAGACAACGGATGCCCCCTTCCCAACCTCCTCGCCTCTTATCTTTGAGGTTATATCCTCTCCATCTGCATATACCCTCTGGTTGTTGCCATCGGATGCAAATTCTATTTTAATATTATCTGCTATCTTAGATACCATTTTTTCATCGGTCAATTTTATGTTGTTTTTTATAGCCTTTAACGCAACAGCCCTATACATAGCACCTGTGTCTATATATTTATATTTAAACCTCTTTGCCAGTATCTTAGCAACTGTACTCTTGCCCGACCCTGCAGGGCCATCAATGGCAATGATTAAAGATTGAAGATTGAAGATTGAAGATTGAAGATTTGAAATTTTTGATTTTATTTCTTTTGACTTTTTAAACTCCTTTTCAAGTTTTTCACTGTCATCTTTAATAATTGCCTCTTTAATATTATTCAATGTTGACTGAAAGAGATTTATCATATCTACAATTTCTCTCTTATTCATTAAAAATATATCTCTCCACATGGCAGGGTGGCTTGCTGCAATCCTCGTAAAGTCCCTGAAGCCACCTCCAGAAAAGGATAAAACCCCCTTCTCTTTTTCATCAAGCCCTCCAACAGTATTTACCAATGCATAGGCAACAGCATGGGGAAGATGACTCACAGCAGCTAGGTATCTGTCATGCTTATCAACATCCATCCGTATCACTTCTGACCCAGTTTCCTTCCATACTTCTTTAACCTTCTCAAGGGCGGCAGGATCGGTCTTCTCGGTAGGAGTTATTACACATCTTGAACCAACAAATAAATTCAAAAAAGATGCCTCAACTCCTGATTTTTCTGTCCCTGCAATAGGATGTGCACCGACAAAAAATATCCCTTCAGGCAACATATCATCTATTTTACGGACTATCTCACCCTTTACACTCCCTGCATCTGTGATAATAGTCCCCTTTTTAAGATAGGGCATCATCTCCCTTGTAATCTCTATAATAGTAGAAACAGGTGTTGCAAGAAGTATAAAGTCTGAATCTCTAACAGCTTCTTTAAGATTTTGTGTATATGAATCAATAACCTTTAGCTCTACAGCTTTTTTTAAATTCTTTTCATCCCTGCCAAAGCCAATAATTCTGTCGGCAAGTTTTTTCTTTTTGCATACCCTTGCAAAAGAGCCTCCAATAAGCCCAACACCAACTATTGTTATTGTTTTAAAATGTATCATTATTTACAAACTTCTGAGAGTGCCTCTACAAATCTTTTATTTTCTTCAGGGAGTCCTATTGTTACCCTTATATAATCTGGGAGTTTATAGCCATCCATCGCCCTGACTATGACCCCTTTTCTTAAAAGTCTGTTGTAAATCTCCCGCCCATTTTCTACCCTTGCCAGAATAAAATTTGCCTCTGTAGGAATATAATCTATACCAAGTTTTTCAAATTCTTTATACAGATATTTTTTCCCTTTTCTATTAACATCCCTGCTCTTTTTTAAATGCTTACTATCTTTTAACGCAGCTATAGCACCAATCTGTGCCAGAGAGTTTGTATTGAAAGGCTGTCTTACCCTGTTCATGAAACCGACAATCTCATCACCCGCAAAACCATAACCAATCCTTAAGCCTGCAAGACCGTATATTTTGGAAAATGTCCTCAATACTATTACATTTTTCCCATCTCTCACATATTTGACAGTATCAGGAAAATCCTTTCTCTCCACATATTCATAATACGCCTCATCAAATACCACAATTACATCATTACTCAATCTCTTCATAAATCTTTCCACTTCATTCCTTCCGACTGCTGTCCCTGTTGGATTATTAGGATTGGCTATAAATATCATTCTGGTCTTTTCAGTGACTGCCTTAGCCATTCCATTAAGGTCGTGTGTAAAATCTTTTAGAGGGACAATTACATTTTTACAATTGGCAGACTGGGTGACAATCTGATAGACAACGAAAGACTGGTCAGCGAATACAACTTCATCTCCCGGGTTTAGAAATGTCCTAACTGCCAATTCTATAATCTCATTTGAGCCATTCCCAATAATTATGTCTGACGGATTTATATTAAAGTAATCAGCAATTGCATCTTTAAGATAAAATCCACTGCCATCCGGATAACGATGGATATTTGGCAATGACCTTTCTATTGTCTTGAGTGCCTTTGATGAGGGGCCTATTGGGTTTTCGTTTGATGCAAGCTTGATAGAGTTTTTAATCCCAAGATCCCTCTCAAGCTCTTCTATAGGTTTACCGGGCTCGTAAGGAATAATTCCTTTTATATGTTCAGGTATCTTTAATTCCATTTAATTTTGAACACGAATCACACGAATAGACGAATTTCACGAAAAACAAAAACCTAATTAGGACGCAGATTAACGCAGAAACTATGGATTAACACAGATTTTATTTTTTTATCATCAGCGTAAATCTTCTTTTTCTGCGTTCATCTGTGTTCTATATCTTTCAACTCCATTTCGGATAAGAACCGAGTATCTTCAGAAAAAGCACATCCTTTTTAAGTTTTTCTATAGTCCTGACAACATTTTTATCTTCTATATGACCTTCAAAATCTATATAGAATACATACTCCCAAGCCCTTTTTCTTAAAGGCCTTGATTCAATCTTTGTAAGATTAATTTTCTCTTTTGCAAATGGCTCCAGAATGTAATACAGAGCACCAACCTTATCCTTTATAGATACGAGTATTGAAGTCTTATCACTCCCGCTTTTAGCCCTTTTTGTCTTGCCGATGATAAGGAATCGGGTATAGTTATTTTTATTATCCTCTATCTTCCGCGCCAGTATATTTAACCTGTAAAGTCCTGCCGCTGCCTCACTGGCTATTGCTGCTGCCCCCTTCTCTTTTGCAGACATCTCTGCTGCCCTTGCAGTGCTTGAAACCTCATAATGAGGAATGTTTGGGAGATTTCTCTCAAGCCATGACCTGCACTGGGCAATGGGCTGCGGATGCGAATATAGCTTTTTTATCCCTTTTATATCCTTTCCCCTTGACATAAGAAAGTGGTGTATCTCCAGAAATATCTCGCCGCATATATTGACACTTGAATCTACAAAAAGGTCAAGCGTGTGGGTTACAACCCCTTCCATTGAATTCTCTATCGGGACAACACCATAGTCAGCCCTTCCTGTTTCCACTTCAGAAAAGATTATATCAAGCCTGTCGGTTGGGACATAAACTGCAGATGAGCCAAACTGATTCATAGCCGCGAGATGGGTGAAGGTAGCCTGTGGCCCAAGATATGCTATAGTAAGGGGTCTCTCTAAAGACAGGGTAGCGGATAGAATCTCTCTATATACTGATTTTAGGGAATCATTCTGAAATGGCCCCCTGTTTATCCTGCTTAAGCGGTTTACTATCTCCCTTTCTCTGTCAGGAACATGGAAATTACTCTTTGTCTTTGACTTCTCCTTCCCTATCAAGATGGCAAACTCAGCCCTCTTGTTCAAGAGCTCCAGCAATTTCTCATCAATCTCATCAATCCTTTTTCTTAATTCATCAATTTTACTCAATATAAATTACCATCCTTATCAAAAATTTTCACAAAATTTTCAACGCATGTTGGACAGAAGTGTATCCCTGAGCTTTCTCTGATCATTCTTATTGCATCTTCTTTTTCTAAGCATTTACGATAAGGTCTTTCAGTTGTGAGGGCATCGTAAGCATCAGCTACTGCCAATATCCTCGCACCTAATGGTATATCCTCGCCCTTTATCCCCTTTAAACCGTTGCCATCGTATTTTTCATGGTGGTAAAGTATGTACGGGATTATATCCTTCAAACTCGGAATAGGCTGAAGTATAGCTGCACCTTTTTCAGGATGTTCCTGTATTATCTTATACTCCTCAGACGTAAGCTTATCTCTTTTAAATAGTATCTCATCTCTTATTCCTATCTTCCCTATATCGTGGAGGATGGCTGCAAGCCTCAGTTTCTCAATCTCCTCTTTACTCAAGCCGATTGAGCTTGCTATCATTACAGTATATTTAGCTACATTCTCTGAATGGTAACGGGTATAAGTATCCCTTTCATCCAAAGCCTTCGCAAGTGAGGATATACTTGCAAGCATAAGATCCCTCTCTATCTCAAGTATTTCTCTTTTTTCTGCAAGGAATCTTTCTATAATAACTACTACCTTTTCAATGGTAAAAGGTTTTAATAAGTATGCATTTATACCTGCCCTCTTCCCAAGCCCCCTTGCACCTCTGCTCCCCTTTGATGTCAGTGCAACAAATGGTATGTGTTTTATGTATTGATTTGCCTTTACCTGTCTGCAAAACTCAAACCCATTCATCATGGGCATCTCAATATCGGAAATGATGATGTCAGGCAATTCAGCAAGTGCCTTTCGCAGCCCATCCTCACCGTCTGATGCAGTAATAACAGTAAAACCCTCTTTACTAATTCCATTATTCAGAATACTTATTATGGTCGGGCTGTCATCAACAATAAGTATCTTTTCCTTCCTTCTGTTCAGTGTCTCATTCAGAACACTTTCAACCTTCGAAATAAGCTCCTCCATAGAAAAAGGTTTCGTTATATATTCATCCGCACCTGCATTAAAACCTTTTTCTATAATCATATCATCTGCATGGGCAGAGACTATCATTACTGGAATGCCCGCCATATCACTTTTACTTTTAATCTCCTTACAAACCTCCAGACCATTCTTGCCGGGCATGGTTATATCGGTAATTACAAGGTCAGGTTTTATCTTGGATATGTCTTTTATGGCAGTAGCCCCTTCATAAATGCTAAACACTTCATACTTATCCCCTTTTAATGCATTCTTAATCACATTATGAATTACCTCTTCATCATCTATAAGCACAATCTTCTTCCTGCCCATTGGCAGATTATTTATCACAAGTTCATAAAGACTTTCTATATCTGAACCTAATATCCATGTCTTATCACCATTACGATTATCCTCTCCCTTCCTTTTATGATGCTCAAACTGAATAGAGATAACTGGAATATCCATCGTATCTTTATCATTCTTAAGCAGCTTATAGATTCCGAGTTCCTCAAAGATGATAACCATATCAGGCTTGCTATCCTTTGCTGAACTCAGCAGGTTTTTCGGAGGCACAACCACAGGTTTTATAACTTTGCTATGTTTGAACATGGATATAATGATATCATCCATCAGATTATTATCGGTTGATACCAGTATCGTTTTTTCATCCATAATTATTTTATTTTAAGGTTAGGTTTTAGTGGTTAGTGGTCAGCACTCAGTGGTCATTTGTGGCACATTCAGCTATATTTCTTCCTTATCTCTTCATTGGCATTTATAAAGGAAATGATGTTTTCTTTTGCCTTTTTGTAAATCTGTTCTTCAACAGACTGAAGGACAAGCCTCCCAAAAAGAGTTGTTACACCCGGAATAACAGGTATATTTTCAGGGTTTTTTTTAAATTTATCCACTTTTTTTGTGATTTCACTATTATCATAAAGCTCATTTTCAGAATAGATATATTTTGCCTTTACATAATCCCTTTCTTTTTTTTCACTCAGGCTCAGACTTGTAACAATATTTTCCATATCAACAGATAAAGGGGCTTTGCCTTTCTTAGAGATAATATCTTTAATTGCCTTAAAATATTTTTCTTTAGTAACACGGGAGGATAGAAGATCAAGAGGAATCTTAGAGCTTATTTCAAACACCACCCCTTCACGGGTCACCAACGGAGAGCCAATCTCATATGTAATGCCATGACTCTCAAAACGGTTATCTTTCTTTGGTTTATACTTATCACGGAATTCGGAACTAAGCCTGTTAAGGCTTCTTGATATAGTCTCCTGAAATAAATGTTCTTTTAAGGTAGGCATATCCCTCCCCTTTTAGTTAAGTTGTTAAAAAATATCACAAATTTTCAATATAGTCAACTCTCAAATATGGTAGTATAGATATACATTATGTTATCTTTTTTAAAAAATAAGATTATAAGAGAAATTATCGGGGTGCTATTTATCGCATTTGCACTATTCTCCTTCATAAGCCTGATCTCCTATCATAGTGATGACCCTTCATTCAGCAAGTATATCTCTACAAAAATACCAGTTAAAAACTATGGAGGGATTGTTGGTGCATATCTCTCTGATGTCCTTGTCCAGTTTATGGGAGGCGGCTCATATTTTATAATTATCGCATCTCTGCTATTCGGATGGACTATCTTCCAAAATGAAATGATAAGCCTCTCTATTTTTTCATTGATTGGGGGTATATTAAGCACCACATTCCTATGCTCCCTCATTTATCTATTATTCAGGACAGACCCATTTTTCGGAAAGCTAGCCCCCTCTGGAGGTACATTGGGATATTTTATCACTGAGGAGTTGATATGGCTTTTCAATAGAGGCGGTGCATACATAGTTGTATTTACACTGCTTATATTTTCCATCCTCCTGACCACCCGCATCTCAATTGGAGATACACTGGCAAGATTAAACGGCATCACTGGTTTTTTACTTAAGGGATTGTCAGCTATCAAGCCAAAGGGAGTTAAGAAAAAAGAGAAACGGGTAAAACAGCCAGCACAAAAAATTGAATTAGTTCAGCAACCCCAGGATATAAACACTGAACCTCCGAAGATAGTCTCAACAGTGAGGAACGATGAAGAAGAAAAGGAGGATTTTGAAATAGAGGGTAAGTTTGCATCCTACGATACAACCGGGGAATATACTTTGCCCTCCCTTTCACTCCTCGATTCCCCTTCACCTACAGTAAAAAAGAGGGATGAAGATGAACTAATAAATAATTCATCCATACTGGAAAAAAAACTTATTGATTTTGGTATTGAGGGAAAAGTAGTACAGGTGCTTCCCGGGCCGGTAATTACAATGTATGAATTTGAGCCGGCATCGGGTGTCAAGGTGAGCAGGATAATGAGCCTATCTGATGACCTTGCACTTGCGATGAAGGCAATAAGTGTAAGGATATTAGCTCCTGTCCCCGGTAAATCTGTTGTAGGAATAGAAATACCAAATGTATACCGTGACTCGGTTAGTCTTAAAGAACTCCTTAGTTCAGATGAATTCAAGAAGGCAAAATCAAAATTATCACTTGGGCTTGGAATGGACATATCAGGCAAACCTGTTGTAACAGACCTTGCCCAGATACCGCATCTCCTCGTTGCGGGTGCAACAGGGTCAGGAAAAAGCGTTGGAATCAACAGTATGATATGCAGTATCTTATTCAATTCCACACCGGATGAGGTAAAGATGATAATGATAGACCCAAAGATGATAGAACTCTCTATCTATGATGGCATTCCTCATCTGATTGCACCTGTAGTAACAAATCCAAAAAAGGCTGCTAATGCCCTAAGGTGGGTTGTTGAAGAGATGGAAAGGAGATACAACTGTCTTGCAGAAAAAGGTGTAAGAAATATTGATGGATATAACAGGACAATTGAGGAAACAGAAAATAAAGAGCAAAAGGCAAAGGACAAAGGGCAAAAGGCAAAGGGAATTAGAGACAATACGGAAGTACAGGAGTTAGAGGAGATTGTTAAGGAAAAAGAGGAAAAGAAATTACCTTATATTGTTGTCATAATAGATGAGCTGGCTGATTTGATGATGGTGTCTTCAAAGGATGTAGAAGACGCCCTGACACGCCTTGCACAAATGGCAAGGGCAGCTGGGATACATCTCCTTGTCGCAACCCAGAGGCCATCAGTTGATGTTCTTACTGGAATAATAAAGGCGAATTTCCCATCACGAATATCCTATCAGGTTTCATCAAGGATTGACTCCAGAACCATCCTTGACTCAGTAGGTGCTGAAAGACTACTTGGAAAAGGAGATATGCTCTTCCTCCCTCCGGGGACCTCAAGACTGCAGAGAATACACGGTGCCTATGTATCAGAGGTAGAAATTAAAAAGGTGGTTGAATTCCTTAAAAAACAGCAGAAACCAATATATTTAGAATCCATACTAAAACCAAGAATAGATGAAGTAGCAGAAAAGGAAGGGGAAGATTCAGATGAGCTTTATGACCAGGCAGTCGCACTTGTAGCATCAACCCGACAGGCATCCATCTCAATGATACAGAGGAGACTCCGAATCGGCTACAACCGTGCCGCACGTATGATTGAGATTATGGAGAAACATGGTCTCGTAGGCCCGGCAGACGGTGCAAAACCGAGAGAGGTATATGTCCGTGATATTAACGATAGCGAAGCGATTAACACTTAGAAATCACTTAGCTGTAGTCTTTGATGTCTTTTCAGATGACTTCTTTGGGACTTCAGAAGTTTTCCCCTCTTTTTTAGCTTCCTTTATAGATTTACTTGCGTAATCTGTCTTATACCACCCTGTCCCTTTAAGGACAAATGAAGTATTGGATATTATCTTCTGAAGTTTGCCACCACATTCCTTACATTTCTTAAGCGGTTTGTCAGTTATTCTCTGGCTTATTTCAAATTCATGGCCACACTTGTTGCATACATATTCATAAATTGGCATTTGTAAGTTACCTCCCTTTGTGAATTCAAGACTATAATTTGGACTAATTTTTATAATATCAAATTTTTCATTTTATTGTCAAAGAACCCAAAAATTCAGATTATGATAAAAATCATAGTAAGGAAAATCCCATTTCAGTATATTAAAATTACATTCAACAATTTATAAGGAGGAAATAAAAATGAGCAGACCGACTGAAATTTTATCCAATGACCATAAGGTTGTATTGGAAAAGCTAAAACTTTTTGAGCAGACTGTCAATAATTTTAAGTCTCCAAATTCAAAGAAGGTTCTTTCAGATTTGAAGGTATTTTTCAGGAAAGAAGTAGATGTTCATTTCAAAAAAGAGGAGAATGCACTTTTCCCTGAAATGGAAAAATTTATTCCAAGAGATGAGGGTCCCATAGGGCAGATGCTGATGGAACATGAGGACCTTTATAAATATGAAGATAATTTTATTAATGGCATTGACCTGTTTTCAAAAGATGAAAACAACGATGAGGCACAAAAATTAATAAGGGAAAATGCAACAAACTATATCAACCTATTGAGAGAACATATCTATAAAGAAGACAATATGCTTTTCATGATGGCCGATATGCACCTTGAAGATGACCAGATAAATGAAATAATGAAAAAATTTGAGGACATGGATAAAGCCCAATAATTTATCCAATTTCCCCCTCAACCCTACGACAGGTCATAGGTCTCACTGCTGGTTAACTGAAGAAATACATCCTCTAATCCACTGGAGACCTGTGCCTGTTTTTGTAGGTTATTCATATTGCCGAGTGCGATAAGTTTCCCCTTATTAATTATACCTATCCTGTGACACATCTCCTGAGCGACTGACATTGTATGGGTTGACATGAATATTGTCACCCCGGATTTTGTAAGCTGTTTAAACATCTCTTTTACCTGTCTCATCCCCTTAGGGTCAAGACCCACCATCGGCTCATCAACTATAATAACCTTTGGGTTATGAATAAGGGCTGCTGTGATTACAAGCTTCTGCCTCATCCCGTGTGAATAACTCTCCACAAGCTCATTCTCAAAGTCTTTTATGGCAAATAGATTAAGAAGTTCTTCCCTCTTTTCTTTTACAAAATCCTCATTTACCTGATACAACTCAGCAATAAAATCCAAAAATTCTCCTCCAGTAAGTTTCTCATAGATAAAGGGTTTATCAGGTATATATCCTATTATGCCTTTCACCTTCTGAGGGTCCCTCTGGACATCATAGCCGCCTATTTCAATAGTCCCCTCATTTGGCTTAAGAAGCCCTGCGAGGAGTTTTATTGTTGTTGTCTTACCAGCACCATTTGGACCAAGAAAACCGAAACACTCACCTGCAGGAATGTTAAGACTAAGGGCAGAGACAGCAGTCAGATTGCCATAATGTTTTGTAAGATTTTTTATATTTATCATAAAAAATAATGGGACGCAGATTTTCGCAGATAAAATCAGATTTATTGCTGTTTTAACTTTGGAACAATGAAGCAATGAAATATTCTTTTTAATCCCCTAAATCAGCGTTAATCTGCGTTCTATTTTGTTTTAATTCCTCAAGATACCATTTTCTCCATCCATTAAACATAGATATAGCTTCTTTTGTCCTATAATCAGGATATGTCCATTCCAAAGTTGTAAAAGATTTTTTAATAAACCGATAGGTAAGCTCGGCATAAATACCATCTGCGAGATATAGTCTATGGGCATAGTTTTTTGTAGTAGCCAAGACAAGCTTTTCGGCATTTATATAGCCGGGGTCAATATTAATTTGCCTATTACCATTTGAAGAATCGGCAAATTCAGATTCCGTTTCATTTGTTATGAGCTTAATTTTCGGAATATTATTGACATTTATTAATTTTTTAAAGCTTATGAACTCCCTCATTAGCCCCTCTCCCATTTCTTTATTGTAATGTTTTGTAAAATTGAATGGGATTGGAATACTCTGATGATATATCTCCCCGAAGTTATCAATCAGTTTTATCTTTGCAGATTTTACTATTTCAATATTCCTATAAATCAATCCTGTAAGGAGCATCACAGGTTGTGGATACTTTATTTTGTCCATATTTTTTGCCACTGACTTTCACTGACTCATAAAAATCTCAAATCATTTTAAGTCTGTGTAAGTCGGCGGCTGAAATTTGTTTAATATCTTACACTGAAATCTTTAAACTCTCCTTTGTAATCATCCCACTTTACAGCCACATCATTTACTACTGCTCCCGGAGGTCCCTTGTGACACCATGTTATCAGCCTTTCTATCTTTTCCTTATCCCCTTCTGCAATTATCTCAACTGTTCCATCATGCTTATTCCTGACCCATCCCTTAACTCCAAGCATCTGTGCCTGATTTCTTGAATTTGCCCTGAAAAATACCCCCTGCACAATACCTGAGATAATTATATGAACCCGTGTATTCATTATAAATATTTCAGCCTTCATTTTTAAGTTGACTGCCAACTGCTGACATATCAACCGGTTTTCCAAATAATCGGGCTATAATTATGCTTATCTCATACAGAGCCAGCAACGGAATAGCCATTATAAACATGGTAAATATGTCAGGAGGGGTAAGGACTGCGGAAAGGATAAATATTCCCAGTATGGCATATCCCCTTTTCTGGGATAGAAATTCTGGGGTTGCTATGCCTATCTTGCTTAAGAAAAAAATGACAACTGGAAATTCAAATATGACACCAGAGCCTATCATAAACCTTCCAACAAAGGAGATATAGTTATTTACTGAAATCATCGGTTTTAGCTCGCTACCAGCAAAGCTTAAAAGGAATTTTGTTCCAACTGGCAGGACAATAAAATATGAAAAGGCTGCACCAATGACAAAGCATACTGTAGCCGAAATTACAAATGGAAGCGTATATTTCTTTTCTTTTTCAAGAAGTCCCGGTGCAACAAATGCCCAGAGCTGATAAATTATCACGGGGAAAGAAAGAAAAATTGCCACAAAAAATGCAACTTTAAGATTAACAAAAAATGCCTCTGTAGGACTGATAAAAATAAGTTTTTGATTCAACGGCTTCTGGACAAACCTCATAATATCTTCCGAATATGTGTAGCATACTCCAAACCACACAGTAATCGTAGCTATTATGATAATCAATCTCCATCTGAGTTCCTCTAAATGCTCTGTGAAGGGGAGTTTCTCTTCAGGGGTAACTTTTCTAATCTTTCTTTTTTTTACATCATGCCTATTTTCCACCCCCACCCTCCATTTCCTTAGATTTTTGTCCCTCTGGTGCCTTACCTTTTATATCCTTCATATCCTCTTCAATCACATCCTTCCTGTAAAGGTCAGTTTCAGCTGTGTTAATAGAATCCTTTACATTTCTTAATGCTTTCTGAAATTCTGCATAACCCCTCCCGAGTGCCATTGCAATCTCAGGAAGCTTATCAGGCCCAATCACAATAATTGCAATGGCAAGTATCACTATTAACTCAGGCATTCCTATTCCAAACATTTTTAAATCCTCCTGTATCTACTCTGAAATGATAATTTATAACTAACACTTTTTCAATGACTATTTTCCTGATTTTATCTTACCGAGAAATGAATTATTAGATGTGGTTAAACTGACTGACTGAACAACGATTGTGTCGTATGAGCAAAGATGGCAAATAAACTGCCACTCAATACACCAAAAATATACAGATTTTAATAATATGTCAAGGGTGTTATAATTATCCCCATTATGAGAAATTATATCATAAAAAGAATTTTCCTGTTTTTTCCTGTCGTAATAGGTGTAATAACACTTGTATTTCTCATAATACATCTTATTCCCGGCGACCCTGTAGAACTGATGCTTGGGGAGAATGCTCAAATCTCGGATAAAGAAAAATTACGAGATGACCTCGGTCTTAATAAGCCAATAATTGACCAGTATCTTACTTTTATGCTCAATGCCTTTAAAGGAGATTTGGGGAGGTCTATCCATTCGCAGAAACCAGTTTTTACAACTATTCTGGAAAGGTTTCCTGCAACATTAGAGTTGACGCTCTGTGCGATTCTCTTAGCAGTAATAATCTCCTTACCTCTTGGCATTATAGCAGCATATAGGCAATACTCTATATTTGATAACGGCTCAATGTTTTTATCACTCCTCGGCATTTCAATGCCCAATTTCTGGCTTGGTCCCCTTTTGATAATCTTATTCTCTATAATGCTCGGCTGGCTGCCTGTTGCGGGGAGAGGAAGTATAAGCCATATTATCCTTCCATCAATAACCTTAGGAACTGCACTATCTTCAATCCTCAGTCGGATGACCCGTTCAAGTATGATTGATTCCCTGAAGGAAGAATATGTAACAACAGCGAGGGCGAAGGGACTAAGTGAGAATATCGTAGTAATAAAGCATGCCCTTTCAAATGCAATGATACCAATTATAACCATAGTAGGGCTTCAATCCGGCGCCCTTCTCTCAGGTGCGATAATTACAGAGACAATATTTTCATGGCCCGGCATAGGGAGGCTTACAATACAAGCAATCAATACGAGAGACTATCCTCTGCTGCAAGGCTGCATACTCATTATCTCCTTAAGCTATGTAGTAGTAAATTTAATTACAGATATACTTTATGCATATTTTGACCCAAGGATAAAGTATGAATAATGAAAGTTCAAAGTTCAAAGTTCAAAGTTCAAAGTTAATATTTGTTGGAGGGTTTGTAATCTTATTCCTGATATTGACTGCCATTTTTGCACCATTAATGGCACCTTATGACCCAAAGGAACAGAATCTATATGAAGGATTAAATACGCCAGATTACAAACACCCTCTCGGACAGGATAGACTGGGAAGGGATATTTTAAGCAGAGTGATATACGGTTCCAGAATATCCCTTATTGTTGGAATATTAGTTGTAGGCATATCTTCCCTCATTGGTGTAGCTATCGGCTCTATTTCAGGTTATATCGGCGGAAAGGTTGATGAAATCATAATGAGGTTCTGTGATATTGTCCTTGCATTTCCGGGGATACTCCTCGCCATAGCCATTATGTCAGTATTGGGACCAAGTTTGAACAATGTAATTATTGCGTTATGTGCAATGGGATGGGTTAGCTATACCCGTCTTATAAGGGCTCAGATACTCTCCTTACGGGAGAGGGAGTTTGTAGTAGCTGTAGATTCACTTGGAGGAAGTTCATCACGAATAATATTAAGACATCTCTTGCCAAATGTAATATCACCTTTAATTGTAGAGGCAACATTCGGAATGGCTGGCACAATAATAGCCGAGGCAGGTTTAAGTTTTTTAGGGCTCGGAGTCCAGCCCCCTAATCCAAGCTGGGGCTCTATGCTAAATGAGGGAAGACAGTTTCTTCTTATAGCACCTCACCTGACCATATTTCCCGGTCTTGCAATAATGATTACAGTTCTCGGGTTCAATTTTTTTGGAGACGGGATAAGGGATTTAATGGATGTAAAGAATAAATAACAAATCCCAATACTCAAATTCCAAACAAATTCCAAATCACAATATCCAATGACATAAAACATTGTGATTGAAAGTTTGGTAATTGGAATTTATTTGTTATTTGGTGCTTGATTATTGGAATTTTCATCCTCCTTTGTCTCCTACCATATAAGGATATTGGGTCTTTCTCGTAACATCACCCCAGAAATTTTCTTTAATATAATGGCATGTCCTGCACTCTTTCGCCCTCTTGAAACTTTCAGATGGATATTTCTTTGATATATTTATAACATGGTCATCGGGGGATAGATTCCTGTGGACATGACAGCTCTGGCAGTATTCATAAGCAACCTTATTTCCTTCATTCACAGGCAGTTTCCCATTAAATGCCTGTTTCAAAACAGACTTGCTACAACCGCCAAATATTAAAGGAACTGCTAATATAAAAACAATGTAATATCTCTTCACATTTTATATAATACGGTTAATCTTAACAGGAGTCAAGGACGATTAAATATTTTAAATGGTCATTTCAACTTTTTTACGACGTTCCTTAAATCTCTTCAGTCTGAAGATGCCTTCCCTCTCCTTCTCCTCCAGCATCCTCTGAATATACTTAATCCTCTTCGTTAGAGATGGGATAAGTATCTCTTCAAGTGCATTTATCCTGCGGCTGGTTGTCTGAATCTCGCTTCCCAATCTCTTAAGCCTGATTTCCTTTGATGCTACGGAAACAATACTGCCCAGCACATCTTCAAACTTTTCTGTTACCTCATTTATCCTGTAAGGCTCGGATATAGGGGATGTTCCCCTCGCATCTATCGCCCTCTTGAGATTTACATCTTCTATCTCAGGAACTATAACACCCATTACATTTTTAGACTTGATATTAACATCTATATCCCTCTTATAGGCATAGGCACTGGATTTTAAAATATCATCACCGAGAAATACCCTGGCGAGTGTTATGGATGTAAATGCGTTATCAAGCTTTTTTTCTATAATATCCCTTACCTCCGCAACATCTTTCATACTGACAAAAAACTCCCTGACCAGCACCTCTCTCTTGCTCCTGAGCATTCTAACACCATCCTTTGCAAGCCCATGACGGATTTTAAGACTTAACAGATTCAGTCTTGTTGGCGATGTCTGGTTCATAAGAAATTCTCTTTAAAAAACTCTTGCTGGTTCCATAGATTACTCTTTAACCTTACCATACAGAGATGCTCTTAACTCCCTAATAATTTCAGTAGAAGTCTTTTCAGGCGAAACTATCCCCTTATATTTTCCAAGCAGTTCATTAGCAATGCTCTTCTTTCCTCTTCTAACAGGTTTCTGAAACTTTTTTATTGAAGCAATTGCTTGTTGTAGTGTTGTAGGCATGTTCATTTACTTCCCTGCTTTTAAGAATAATGGAGTCAGTCATAACAAGTCAAGGGAATTGAAAACCAGTTATAAAACTCTCTTGATGTAAGGATTGTAGAGGAAGATTATTCCTTATACCCCTGATCTTCCAGTTTTTTCCTTTCCATTGCAAGACGCTTGACATTATTAATCTCATAAAGACATTTCTCGCATGATTTTATCTTATTTGCCTCATTGAATGCCTCCTCTGCCTCCTTGAACATATAGCTATATTCATAGGCAAGCCCCAGATTATACCATGCACCATCATGGGTCGGGTTTTTCTGAACAGCCAGTTTAAATTCCTCTATGGCATCACTCCATCGCCCCACCTTTGCAAAATTTATCCCCCTTTCAAGTTCAGGAATATTTTTATCTGTAGGAGCAAATACAACCCTGACATAATCAGTATAAGGGGCAATCATCTTTATAAAGGCACCAACAATAGCACTTACAGCCTCATTCATAGCATTCTCCCTATCAGGGTCTTCGGGTGTCTTATCATCTGCCCAAGTTTTCCTTACTGTCTCCTTTGAGATTGTCTTTGCAGCTACAATCTTGCCTGTATGTAAACCGATTACCCTGAAGGTTGCTGTAACATTCGCTGTTCCTGTCTTTGTATAGGTGCGATGAGTCTTCTTTTCCCTATCCTCCCAATCCTGATATGTAGTCTTTAGCTCATATTTATAAGTTGATACATTGCCTAAAATAATTGTGGCAGCACCTATTAACTTACCAACCTCTGCCGCAGTCCTTTCATCAATTGTGCCGCTGATATTAAGGGCATGTTCCTGCATTATCCTGTTAATTTGAGACCTCTCAAGCACCTCAAATTTATTTGTCTCAAATAATCTGCTTGTAAGCAAATCAGCTATTGCCTGCCCTCCATTTCCTGTAATCTCTCCTACAGCAATCTTATTAATCCCCCTTAAGTTTACCTCAGCAGGTCTAATCACAGGAACAAGGGCTGAGGGAGAGGCACAACTTGTAACGATAATTGCCACTGCCGAAATAGAAACTAATACCCGATACAGTTGATGCCTTTTCATTTAGTCTCCTCCTAATTATTCATGATAACGAAACTTCTGCTATTTTGCCTGTTGCTTCATTCATAATGAGTAGCTTCCCATCATCCTCTTTTTCGAGTTGTTCATTAGCATTTAACAGTTCTATGCCATAGACTGTTCCATCAGGCGCCAAGTCTATGTTCATTTCGTCACTTATCTTGACAGTTTCTACCTCTACAGATTTTTCATGCAGCCGTATGTAGGCTATGTTATGTTTTGGGTCGTATGTTAATTTCATATAATTACCTCCATTTTTTTAATTAGCATATTGACTTTAGATGTTTTGGTCAAGCCCAAAGTGATTTTTGTAAGTGATTTTCTGTGTATAAAACTGCCCTCTTTTCTCCCAAATTCTCCTATCTATACTAACGGCAATAAATAACTTGATGTAGGGCAGGGCTTTAGCCCTGCAAATAAGCAAGCCTGAAGGCTTGCCCTACAAGTTATTTATTGCCTTCGCTATAATAGAGTGTCACTAAAGTTCCTTGGGTTTTAAGGGAGGGCAAAATGCCTGTAAAAGTATAAAAACCTTTCCTCAGTGCGAAACCCCTGCACCCCTGTAGCGCCGACATTTATTGTCGGCTGCAGGCGGGGGATGAACCCCCGCACTACATTATAAAAAAACCTTAGAAAATAGAAAATTAGAACTTAGAAAATTATTGAGGCGAAAGAACCAACCGAAACCCGAAGTTGTAGTCCCGTTCCCCCGGCCCGTCCCTGACGCGGTTAGCCGTTCGCAACCTCTGGGGAGTGTCGCCCCACGAACCGCCGCGAAGCACACGGTGCTGACCACTGCTTGCACCTTCAGGGTTATTTTTAGGACTCTTTCTGTAATAATCATCAGCATACCAGTCATTCGTCCATTCCCATACATTGCCTGTCATGTCATATAGCCCAAGTCCATTCGCCTCTTTCTGTCCTACTGGATGGGTTTTACTACCTGAATTGCCGCTATACCACGCTACACTGTCAATATTATTGCCTCCTGAATATTTCTCACTCTTGCCGCCGCTTCTTGCTGCATATTCCCATTCTGCCTCTGTGGGAAGTCTAAATTCCCCCTTAACAAAGGGGGTTAGGGGGGGGTTGCATGGGTTGGATTTATAAAAAGAAAAAATGATATTTCAAGACCACAATTTTCCACTTGATTTTATTAGATAATTGTTATAATTTTTAAGGGGCAGAACAATAGTATGAAACTAATTACTAAAA
>Ga0209212_1001926_pt1 | contig 31433 bp, 26 predicted proteins | sample RifGroC2_FD_183996 | JGI IMG/M metagenome (GOLD analysis project Ga0209212, IMG submission 183996) | Groundwater microbial communities from Rifle, Colorado, USA - Groundwater C2 (SPAdes) (version 2) | ecosystem: Environmental > Aquatic > Deep subsurface > Groundwater | place: Rifle, Colorado...
TCCGCAGTGTTTGTTTAGCGCGAAGTTTTTGCTCCACTTTTTTGAAAAAGTGGAAGTAAAAAAAGTAAATAGTATGGGTGTATTAATAACACCGGTAACACACCCCGTCGCGTCCGACGCGACACCTCTCTCTCTTCGAGCCTGAGCCTCAGAGCCGAAGGCTAGAGGGGATTAAAAACAACTCCGGCAAAAACTCCCCCCGCCTGCCTTGACGGCATGTCGGGCAGGCCTACCCCCTCTTGGAAAGAGGGGGATGACAGACGACTACCCCACCCTAACCCCCCTTTGTTAAGGGGGAGAAACGACACCTCGCCAAAACTGGCGGGTTTTGTTATAATACCCCAGCACCACAAGGGTGCGGGGCAAGCAATAATAAAAAACAAATTTAATATTTTAAAATAAATTAGATTTTATATGTCCGAAACAAAATTCAACAAATCAAAAATCGCCATTATTGGCGCCGGAGCCGTGGGTTCTACTGCCGCCTATGTCGCCACTTTAAAAAACTTAGCTGCCCAAATAATTTTGATTGATGTAAATGAAACCAAAGAAGCCGGTGAAGTGATGGATATTGCTGATGGTTTGTGTTTTGTGGATACTGGCTGTGTAAAAGGTGCAAATTTTAAAGATGCGGCCGATGCTGATGTAATTGTCATTACTGCTGGCTTGGCTCAAAAACCAGGAGAAACTCGCCTAGACTTGGTGAAAAAAAATGCCACAATTTTAAAATCAATTTTAAAACAAATTGGTAAAATTAAATCCACTTCCATAATTTTAATGATTGCCAATCCAGTAGATATTTTAACTTACTTGGCACAAGAATGGAGCGGTCTACCAAAAAACCAAGTTTTTGGCTCGGGAACTACTTTGGATACTGCTAGATTAAAAACCGAGCTTAGTCACTTACTTAAAATCAGTTCCCACAATATACATGGTTTTGTAATGGGTGAACACGGCGACAGTGAATTTGTGGCTTGGAGCACAGTTAATGTTGGCGGGGTAGCAATAGAAAAAACCAAATTATTAGATAAAAAACAATATCCACAAATTGCCGAGCGCGTAAAAAAAGAAGCTTATGAAATTATTAATCGCAAAGGTGCTACTTTTTATGGCATTGCTATGGTGATTTCCGAAATAATTGAAGCCATACTATATGATCAACATAAAATTTTACCAATTTCCGCACGTTTAAAAAATTGGCAAGGCATCAGTGATGTTTGCTTAGGTGCCCCAACAGTAATTGGCAGATGTGGAGTAATTAAACATTGGCCAATAAATTTAAATGCAAACGAAAAAAAGAAATTACAAAAATCTGCCAATACTTTAAAAGGTTTTTTAAAAAGTATTTTATAAACAACTATGTCTTTTAAAAAATACTTAATTATAACTGTTATTGCCCTAACTTTTGTAGGTGCCGGTTGTGCTACTACAACAAACAATAATTCTGCAACAAACACTTCTACTATTAAAACTGTAATTAAAAAACCGATATCCAATGAACCGAAAAATCCTAGTTATGATTATTGTGAATCACAAGGATTTGAAATAATTGTCCGTTTTAATAAAGAAACATCTGCCTCCGAAGCCTTTTGCCGTTTTGCCGATACTACCGAATGCTTGGCACAAGATTACTACGATGGCCAGTGTAGTCCAGGAAAAGGCGCAGAAATAGTTGGAGAAGCAATAAAAAACGAAGATTATGAAATTTGCAGCCAAGAATATAAACCAGTTTGTGGAGTAAATGGCATGACTTTTACCAATGATTGTGTAGCCAAAACCCAAGAAATAAAAATCGCTTATTCTGGAGAATGCCAAGCTGTGTCCAAAGAAAAAGTAACCATTACTCCCAGTAAAACCACAGTTCAGCCCAATAACAAAATTCCTGATTGGCTTAATTTGACTATTAGTTTACTAAAAAATGAAGCACGACAAACACCTCCAGCTTATGTGGCCAAATGCGGTTTTGGCGATAAAATTGTTTATTTTGAATCTTCTGGCTGCCCTGATTGTACAACCATTTTATATAGTAGCGCCGGCAGTGTGCTCTGTTACCCAGACAATGACTACAACAACAGCTGTCCAAGTTACTTTAGCAAAAAAAGCATTAGTACTAATTGTATAAAAGTTTGGACCGATACCGACTCTTGACCATTCAATAAAAATCATGGTCAACCCTGTCTTCGACTCCGAGGTCGCTCAGACTCAAGGAGAGCACACAGCCGAAGGGGGTTGACAAAAATCTTTAAATGATGTATAAAATAAGGGTTAATTAATCTCGGTGGGATCCCGACTCAGTCGGGAGCTCGTACCACTAAAACATACAATATGAGTAAAAGAATGACTGCTTTAGCAGGATTAGTAGACAAAAACAAAGTCTACACCACTGCCGAAGCTTTAAGCTTGGTTAAAAAAACCAGCACTGTTAAATTTGATGCTAGTGTGGAAATACACGTAGCTTTGGGTATTGACCCAAAAAAAAGTGAACAGCAAATTCGTACTACAGTAGTAATGCCAAATGGCACTGGCAAAACTTTAAAAGTAGCTGCTTTCGTAAGTACAAACGACGAAAAAAAAGCTACTGAAGCTGGTGCTGATTTCGTTTACGGCGAAGAAGCAATTAAAAAAATAAAAGACAGCGGCAAAGTAGAATTTGATGTGGCCATTGCTACTCCAGAAATGATGCCAAAATTGGCTGTAGCTGCCAAAGTACTTGGACCAAAAGGTTTAATGCCAAATCCAAAAACCGACACCGTTGGTAATGATTTGAAAAAAATGGTTACTGAACTTAAAAAAGGCAAACTAAGTTTTAAAAATGATGACGGTGCCAATATTCATGTGGCCATTGGCAAGGTAAGTTTTAGTGTAGCGCAATTACTGGAAAACTACCAAGCCTTTATGGAAACTTTAAAAAAAATCAAACCTAGTTCTACCAAAGGTACCTATATCAAAGCGATCTACTTAAAAAGTAGCATGGGACCTAGTATAAAAGTAGAAATAAATTAAATTATTACACCACCCTTTTTGGGTGGTGTAATTTATTTTAAATTTCTATGGATTGTATTTTTTGCAATAAAAACAAAATATCCGACGAAATACTTCTTCAAACAGAGAATTTCTATTTGGTGCCTGCTTTAGGTTCTTTTATTCCTGATTATTTGTTAATTGTCTCACAAAATCATTTGGATTCTTTGGGGCAAATTTTAATCAACCAAGATATTACAAATGAATTTGAGTCTTTATTAAAACAAGTTAAAAAATTTATTGGTAGAAAAGGACAAAAAATAATTGCTTTTGAACATGGAGCAACCCAACATGACAAAGCTGGCTGCTGTATTGGCCATGCTCATATTCATATTTTACCATTTGATAAAATACTAACTGAAAAAATTGAAAATATTTTGGACAAAAAAAGTACTTTAATCCAATACGAGGATATTAATGACCTTACTGGACATGGAACGGTTAATTACTTGCTCTTAGAAGAAAATGAGAAAATTAATATTTGGAAAAATGTAGTTGTTTTAAGCCAATTTATGCGTCGCCTGATTGCTCGCGAAACAAATAAGGCAAACTGTTTTGATTGGAAAACAAATCCTTTTAGAGAAATAATGCTTGAAACAATTGATTCTTGGAAAGAACACAACCAAAAATTATGATAATTACGGCTACTGCCTCACGTCTTTCTTCTAATGTTTCTGTCTTAAAAAAAATGATCCTAGCTGGTTGTGATATTTTACGTTTTAATTTATCTTACGGCACAGTTGCCGAAAAAATAGAAACAATTAAAACTGCCCAAAAAACTATCAATGAACTAAATTCACAAACCAAAATTTTAATAGATTTACCTAATTCAAAAATCAGATTAGGTGGTTTCCCAAAAAAAGAATTACTGGTAAAGGAAGGTGATCGTTTAATCTTGAAATCTGGGGATTATTCAGAGAATCCAGAAGAGTTTATATCTATACAACATCCTGATATAGGCAACATTCTTTATCCAGAACAACAAATAGTTATTGATGAAGGAGAAATAGCCTTAAAAATAATTAGTATTCATTCTAAAGACACTATAGAATGTTTGGTTTTAAATGAAGGCGCAATTTACCCATACAAAGGATTAAATTGGGTAGGCCAACAAGCAGATCATTTACAAACAATAGAAAAAATAAAAGCGGAAATTATTCCCCAATTAGTAGGCTTGGCACCAGACATTATTGCTTGCCCCTATACCAATAACGAAATTATTGCCCAACATTACAAAGAAATTATTGACAACTTTAATTGGCCAGAAAAACCAAAAATGGCTGTAAAAATTGAAACGCCAGCTGGCGTAGAAAATATAGAATTAATTAGCGAATATGCCGATATTATTATTTTAGAGCGAGGTAATTTGGGAATTGCTGGCGACTTTGCCAAAGTTGGCGTATACCAAAATCATATAATTAATTACTGCAAAAAAATTAGAAAACCAATATTTATTTCCACCCAAATTTTGGAAAGTGTAATCAATGGCTTTTTACCGCAAAGATCGGAAATTAGTGATCTTACCAATTTAGTTTTAATGGGGGTAAATGGAATTGTACTGTGCCATGAAACTGGGGTAAGTATGCGACCTGTATATTCGATTGCTACAGCCAAAAAAATCATTTCTGAGGCAGAAAAATATAAGCATACACTTAGTAATTTGCTATGAAAATTACCGAAATAATTGACAGCAAAATGCCCTCAATTACCGAATGGCTAGAAAAAACTGGCATGCCAAATATTCAAGAATTTAGACAAGAAGATAATAACAAAAGAGATCGCTTGGAAATTTTAAACCAAACAATTGGCATTAATTATGACAAGCCAATTAAACTTTTGGCTACTGACATTTCTCAAAACACAGAAAAATTCCAACAAATTTTAAAAGAAAATGGCAATGATAAATGTGCTTTGCGCTTATCCCCCATTGTCAAAGATTTACCAAAATTAAGAGTACGTGGCAAAACCTTAATTCAAAATTTAGAATGGTTTAAAAATTTAGACATCAACCCAGAAGATTATAAGGCAGAAATTATTCCTCACAATGACAACACTTCTTTCTCGGGAATTATTCTTATAAATGATCTAGGAATTTTTGGTGAAATTGTTCCTGGGCCACATTGGCAACTAACCCAAGGGTTTTTTGAAAACAAACCGTTAATTTTTTCTTACAAAAATGACCTCTGGCATTTTAGTTATATTGAACCTACTATTCAAAAAGTTTTGACTTCTGTTTTAGAAAGTTTGAAAGTAGAAAATTTAGAATTGCAAAAAGAATTAACTGAAAAATTAGCTGCCAAATTTAATGAAGACCAACAACTTAAAGGTTATTTTGAATTTGTAGTTTGGCCACCAGACAATAATATTTCTTTTATTGATTATAATCGTGTACTTTATGAAAAATTAAAAAATAGTGATTATTCCTGGAACGACCCTGGTTCTAAACTAGCAGGGATACCTGCCAGCCCTGGCAAAGCTCAGGGTATAGTAAAAATTATTAATGATCCAACAAAAGATAGTTTAACAACTGACAACATTATAGTTTGTGATATGACGACAGTAGAATATTTACCACTAATGGCCAAAGCAGCTGGCATTATTACTAAACAGGGAAATATTCTCTGTCATGCCGCAATTGCTGCGAGAGAATTAGGAAAACCGTGCATTGTCCAAGTTGGAAATAAAATTTCTGAGCTTAAAAACGATGATAAAATATTAATGAACGGCACTACCGGTTTAATTGAAAAAATTACCCCTTAAAAAGCCAATTTTTACCCCTTGCCACCAGTCCCCTTTTTTGTTAAAATATGCTTAATAAGGGGATTTTTTATTTTTGCTAATATGAATGAAATAAATAAGCCGATTCGCCCCAGTTGGGATGAATATTTTTTAAAACTTGCCATGTTGGCTTCCGAACGAGCCACCTGCCCACGAATGCATTGTGGTTGTGTTTTGGTAAAAGACAAAAATGTGGTGGCTACTGGCTACAATGGCTCTATTCCAGGAAGTGAACATTGTGAAGATGTAGGTTGTTTAATCGTGAATAATCACTGCGAACGCACAATTCATGCCGAAATGAATGCCTTGGCTCAAGCGGCCAAACGCGGACACCAGGTAGAAGGTACTACAGCCTATACCACCAACATGTCTTGTACCAATTGTGCCAAGGCTTTAATTGCTGCTGGAATAAAAAGAATTGTAGTTTTTTCGGATTTTCGCGATACTTTGGCAGTAGAATTTTTTAATAAAGCCGGAGTAGCAATTGACCGCTTACCAATGCCCGCTACCACCATCAACTACGATTTAAAAAACTATCCTTCGGCAATTCCTTTAACTGAAAATGATGCAAAAACAGTTTAATATGAATAAAATAATTTTTGGTTTTGTGGGACAAATGGCCAGTGGCAAAGATACGGCGGCCAATTATTTGGCAGAAAAATATGGTGGTAAAAATTTTAGTTTTAGTGGCATGTTGGCCGATGTTTTAAAAAGATTTTATTTGGAAATTACCCGTGACAATTACATAAAAATTTCCGAGGCTTTACGAGAAAAATTTGGTGAAGATTTAATGTCGAAAACTTTGGCCGAAGATATTAGTAGTGATGATCACCAAATAATTTCTGTATCCAATGTCCGCCGACCAAGTGATGTGGCCCACTTAAAAAATTTACCCGGGTTTGTTTTAGTAGAAATTTTTGCTGATCCCAAAACTCGTTATGAACGTTTAACAAAACGTGGAGAAAAAAGCGATGACAAAAGCAAAACTTATGAACAATTTTTGGCCGACCACCAACGTTCTACCGAATTAACTATAAATGAAATTGCCCAAACCGCAAAATATAAAATTGATAATAATGGTAGTTTAGAAGAATTATACAAACAATTGGATGATTTGATTTCTAAATTTAAATAATAAGCAAAATATTATTGATTTTCGAAGCGAGGACCTAGCGAAGCGAACCCGCAGCTAGGAAATCAATAATATTTTGCTTACAAAAACATGAAAGTAAAAATAAAAAAACTTAATCCAGAAATGAAAATGCCTAGTTACGGCCACCCTGGCGAAGATGCCGGCCTTGATTTGTATTCAATGGAAGAATATGAAATTAAACCTGGCGAACGCAAAATTTTTGATTGTGGTTTTGCTTTGGAATTCCCCGCTGGCTATGCGGCCATTGTAAAAGATAAAAGTAGTTTACCAAAAAACGCAGGCTTACATACTATGGGCGGAGTGTTTGATTCTGGCTACCGCGGAGAATACAATGTTCAATTAATAAATATGGGGCAAGAAGCCTACAAAATAGAAAAAGGACAAAAAATTGCCCAATTAATCATTTACCCAGTAGCTTTTGCCGAACTAAAAGAGGTTGAAGAATTGGATGAAACAAGTTCGCGTGGCACCGGCCGAATGGGTAGCACTGGAGTGTTTTAGCTGTCATCCTGAACTTGTTTCAGGATCTCTCACAAAATAAAATTTATTAGTAAATAATCTAACGAAAAGATGCTGAAATAAATTCAGCATGACAAACAACGTATGAAGACATATCTTGATATTGTAAAAAATATTTTGGAAAATGGTGAAGAAAAAGCCGACCGTACTGGTACTGGTACTTTGGCAATCGCTGGCTCAATTTTTGAGCACGACATGGCCAAAGGTTTCCCACTTTTGACTACCAAAAAAATGCCTTTTAAAGTAATGGCCTCAGAATTGGAATTTTTTATTAAAGGCTTAACCGACAAACAATGGTTAAAAGATCGTAATTGTCATATTTGGGATGAATGGTGCGACCCCCAAAAAGTTCCTTATGCTCATGACGAAGAAACAAAAAAGAAAATGAGCGAAGAAAGAGATTTGGGAGCAATTTATGGTTTTCAGTGGCGTCATTTTAATGCGCCTTACCAAAATTACAATTCTGATTATTCTGGTCAAGGAATTGATCAACTAAAAAAAGTAATTGAAAGTTTAAAAAACAATCCCAATGACCGCCGAATGATTGTAATGGCCTGGAACCCCTGTATGATAGATAAAATGGCATTGCCTCCTTGCCATTATGGTTTTCAACTTACAGTAATTAACGGCCGGTTAAATTTATTGTGGAACCAAAGATCGGTAGATACTATGCTCGGATTGCCATTTAATATTTCTAGTTATGCTTTGCTCTTGCATTTACTAGCCAAAGAAACTGGTTTAAAAGAAGGAAAACTCGTCGGTTTTTTGGCAGATGTGCATATTTACACCAATCATTTAGATGGTGTCAAAGAACAATTAACTCGTGATCCAAATCTATACCCCCTACCACAAATTAAGACTGACAAATTCACTACTATTTTTGATTGGCAATATACAGATACAGTTTTGGAAAATTATCAATCGTTTCCGGGAATTAAATTTGAAATAGCTGTTTAGTACACTGTCATCCTGAACTGGTTTCAGGATCTCTCACAAAATAAGATTTATTAATAAAATATCTAAGGAAAAGATGCTGAAATAAATTCAGCATGACAAAAATATGTTTTCACTAATCGCTGCTGTAGCAAAAAATAATTGTATCGGTGCAAACAACAAAATTCCTTGGAATATTCCCGAGGATTTTCAATATTTTAAAAAAACTACGCTAGGCAAAACTTGTTTAATGGGTAAAGCGACTTTTGAATCAATTATTAGCTATTTAGGAAAACCATTGCCTGAAAGAAAAACAGCGGTTATTACTAGTGATAAAAATTATCAAGTGCCAGAAGGAGTTAGAATTTTTAGTTCGCTTGACGAAGCCTTTGCAGATTTAGCGGCTGAAGATGTATTCGTTTGTGGTGGCGCGAGTATTTATAAACAAACTATTGATCGTGTGGATATTTTGTATATTACCGAAATTGATACAGAACCAGCAGGCGACACTTTTTTCCCAGAAATTAACAAAAATATTTGGCATGAAACCTGGCGCGAAAAACATGAAGGGTTTTCATTTATTAAATATTCTAAACTGTCATCCTGAATTTACCTGCCTATCGGCAGACAGGTTTCAGGATCTTTCCGATGTAAGAGAGATGCTGAAACAAGTTCAGCATGACAAAAAATAATATGAACGGACTTTTTATCATGATCGAGGGTACAGACGGCTCGGGAAAAAGTTTGCAAACCGAACTTCTACTTAAACATTTAAAAGAAATAGGTAAAGAAGTCGAACAAATTAGTTTTCCTCAGTACGGTGAAAAGAGTGCTGGCTTGGTAGAAGCTTATTTAAATGGTGAATTTGGCACAGCACAAGAAGTTGGTCCTTACCGAGCATCTATTTTGTATGCCGTAGATCGCTTTGCCGCGGCCAACAAAATACGAAATTGGTTGAGTGAAGGCAAAATTGTGATTGCCAATCGTTATGTGGCTTCTAATATGGGACACCAAGGTGGAAAAATTAAAGATGAAGAAGAAAGAAAAAAGTATTTTGACTGGAATTACAATTTGGAATATAACATTCTAGGCATTCCCCGCCCTAGTGTAAATTTAATCTTGCATGTTACTCCCGAAATTTCCCAACAACTAGTAGACAAAAAAGGCGAACGTGAGTATTTACACGGAAAAAAACGAGATATTCACGAAGATGATTTAAATCACTTAAGAGATGCCGAACAAGCATATTTAAATATTGCCAAGCTTTACCCAGAATTTAAGCTTGTAGAATGTGTAAAAGACAACCAAATCTTACCACCAGACGAAATTCATGCTATAATATGGGCAGAAATTAATAAATATTTAAATAACTAATTTTATATGCTTATTAGTGTTAAAGAAATAATCAACCAAAGTTTTGAACTATATCAAAAAAATTATCAAACATTTTTTAAATACCTCGGTTTATTATTTATCCCCACTGGTATTATTGCCATAACCACCACCTTAATTGGACGGTTAATGAGCGTAGTGGGGACTTTTGGTTTTAGTGTACCTTTAATAATTTATCTTTTGTTAATAATAGTAGCTTCTTTGGCCAGTATGTGGCTAACAATTGCTTTTACTAAAACTGTAGCTAGCACTTATCTTAAACAACCTGTCTTGGAAATAAAAGATAATATTCAAAACACCGTTCACCTTATTTGGCCAACAATTTTGGTTTCCATTTTAACTTCTTTAATTATTTTTGGTGGCTTTCTTTTGTTAATTATTCCAGCCGCAATTTTTGCTCTTTGGTATGCTTTTTCAATGTATGGAGTAATTTTGGAAAACAAGACTGTTCTTGAAGCACTCAAATTTAGTAAATCTTTGGTAAAAGGCCGCTGGTGGAGTGTCTGGTGGAGAATGGCTGCACCCGCAATTGTTTTTGGATTTGTCTTACTATCTTGCCAATGGCTATTAGGTTTACCTTTTAGTACAATTGTAAACAACATAAACCAAAATAATATTACCCTATTTATTTTGGGTTCTATTTTTACTTTACTTAGCACTTTTATTAGTTTACTTTTTACTCCTCTAAATACTGCAGCAGTAGTAATTCTTTATGAAAGTTTAAAAAACAATCCTGTTAAAGAAACAACAGACCCCTTGAATCCTCCGCAAAGTTAAAAACAAAATAAATATTAAAAGACCCTAAAAAGGGTCTTTTAAATTATTATTATTAATGCTAAAATACTCTCATAATAATCAATTATTTTATGTCTAACTATACCCCCATTATTGGCATGGAAGTCCATGTGGAACTAAAAACCAAGAGTAAAATGTTTTGTTCGTGTAAAAACGATCCGGATTTAAAAGAGCCTGCCCGCAATGCTAGCACAAGCGTTGCAGGCGGGCCAAATACCAACATTTGTCCCACTTGCTTGGCCCACCCTGGCACTTTGCCTGTGCCCAACAGACAAGCTATTGAATGGACAGTTTTGATTGGCCAAGCACTAGGCTGTCAAATTCGTGAATTATCAAAATTTGATCGCAAACACTACTTTTACCCCGATCTTCCCAAGGGTTATCAAATTTCCCAATATGACGAACCAATTGCCGAACACGGCTCACTTACTCTTAATTTCACTTTGGGTGATAATATTAGAAACACTGCCAAAATTGGCATTACTCGTGCCCATTTGGAAGAAGACACTGCTAAGCTACTTCATGACAAAGACGGCAATACTTTGGTAGATTTTAATCGTGGGGGTACGCCACTAGTAGAAATTGTTACTGACCCAGATTTTAAGTCAGCCTTGGAAGCCAAAGTCTATTGCCAAGAATTGCGCAGTATTTTCCGCTACTTAGGAGTAAGTGACGCGGATATGGAAAAAGGCCATATGCGTTGCGAAGCCAATGTTTCGATACAAGAAGCAGGAAAGTTTGAGATTGTTGAGGGAATTGTTAAACCATTGAACGATTATAAATTAAATAACAAAGTTGAAGTAAAAAATATTAATTCTTTTAAAGCTGTAGAAAAAGCAATTGAATTTGAAATTAAACGCCAAACAGAATTACTAGAAAAAAATGAAACTTGGCCACAACAAACTCGCGGTTGGGATGAAAATAAACAAGAAACAGTTTTACAAAGAATAAAAGAAAACGCCGCTGATTATCGTTATTTTCCTGATCCCGATATTCCTCCTTTTCACCCTCTTAAACTATCTGGTAAAATTGTTTTACCAGAATTACCTTTGGCAAAACGCAATCGCTTTCACGAAGAGCTGGGTTTTTCTTATGCTGACGCGCAAATTTTAACGGAAAATAAAAAACTAGCCAATTTTACCGAAGCCGTAATAAGCGAACTACAAGAATGGCTAGATGAAATGCCTGAATCCAAAAATAAAGCCGAAAATATCCCAGAAAAAGTAATTCGTTTGGCCGGTGGTTGGCTTACTAGTAAATTATTAGGCGCCTTAAACGAAAAAAATCTTGATGTTGAAGACATAAAAGTAAGCGCAGAAAACTTTGCCGAATTAATTGCTTTACTTTACAACAACCGCCTTAATTCTACTAATGCTTACAAAATTCTCTTGATTATGGTTGGCTCGGATACTGACCGCGACCCAACGCACTTAATGGAAGAAAAAGGCTGGGGTCAAGTTGCCGATGAAAACAAATTAGGCTCGGTAATTGATGAGGTAATAAAAAGCTACCCTGCACAAGTGGCTCAATTTAAAGCTGGCAAAGAACCAATTTTACAATTTTTAAAAGGCATGGTAATAAAAGCTACCGAAGGCAGTGCCGACCCAGCCGTGGCGGAGAAGTTGTTAAGGGAAAAACTAAAATAATACAACGAACCCCACCACCCCGTATGCTCGGGGTACCTCCCCTACGAGGGGAGGGTTTACACCGTTCACCAATTCGTTCACGCACGCACAAACACAAGGTAAAAATTTAGAGGCGAGGAAGAGTGGTACGCCGTAGCGAGAGCGAAGGCGGATTTGTTCTGTTGTTTGAGCTATGTAATAAGCGAGTTCAGAACAAAAAGGATGACGAGACCTAAATTTTCCGTAGTGTTTGTTTAGCGCGAAGTTTTTACTCCACTTTTTTGAAAAAGTGGAAGTAAGAGTAAGTGGACGATTTCCCTGCCCGCTAATGCTAGAGCATAGCGATGGCAGGCGGGTGGATTCCTGCCAGAGTTTATCCCGTACCAGGTTACGGGACAGGAATGACAGACAAACCACCTCCCCCCGACTGCGACGTCGGGGTACTCCTCCTTCGTAAGGAGGAGACAGTAACACACCCCGCCCCGCTGCGACGCGGGTCACCCCTCTCTCTTCGAGCCTGAGCCTCAGAGCCGAAGGCTAGAGGGGATTTTGCCCCTGTTTATAACCCACTTGCCAGAAAAAAATAACCTGTTATAATACTCCCGATATGCAAAGACTAAAGAAAGAAAAATTATTCAATTTTTAACAAACAGCCACCTGGTAAGGGTGGTGTTTTTTTGTAAAATGACAAGTAAGTTTCTTATCGGGAATGAACACGCACGACCTAGGTCGTTAACGTCCTCCTGCTAAGAATGTTTCCTTGGCATAAAGTCCCAAACCCCCATATCGAGGTGCCCCATGTGCGTTAGTTCGACGAATGAAGCCAGAATCGTCGTCAAGAAAACGCTCCACTGCGGGGTATGCACTGTGCAGTACGAGCTGATCCAGCGAGAGGGGTTGCTCTTCTGCCCCAACCACAAGAAAGCCATCAGCGACAGACTGACGGCTTCAAGGGTCCCGCGCGAGGAAGAGTCAGACTTTCTGGCTACCGAATACAAGCTCGACTGCGGTTGCCTGGTGGCAACTACACTATGTATGAACGTTGACGGACGATTCGTACACAACAAGTGTAGAAAAACCTGGCCGACGATTTGACCCTGCCAAAGAAACACCACGGCCGACGCGTTCTGCGTCGGCCTTCTCCCCAAAAATTTACCCTGCACCAGAACGGTACGGAGTTAACCCTGCACCGTTCTGGTGCAGGGTTTTTAATCAATAACTAAATCCACCAAAGGCTGTTCTACACCAAACTCCTCTTCCTCTTCTTCTTTTTTCTTCTTGTTCTTTTGTAATGCTTGGCTAGCAGAAACGCTAGCTTCTTGTAATTCTACCAACCCAAGCGAACGTACGGCAACCTGGTCATCTTCTTTCTCGGACTCTTCTTCCCTACCCTCTCTATTTCTTATTAAATTTCTATTTTTAATTTTTTTTTCTTCTTTTGCTTTTTCTTCGGACGAAAGCTCTTTTTTGTTTTCTGTTTGATTTTTTCTAAAAACTCTTTGTAAATGTCTTAAAGTATGTAAAGCTCCATTTTTTTTATATTTATATTGAAGCATTTCTCCCATTCCTTCAATTATTTCTCGAGTTTGTTTGGTATTAAAAACTTGGGTTGGATCATTATTTAATTTATGAATTGTTTGATAAGTTAATCTCCTTTTGTATTCTGGTAAATCTGGCTGTTTATGCAAAACATGCTTAATAACACCATTGAGTGAAGCAGCGGCACCAGTTTTTTTAAAATTTTGATTAAAAGAACTAACTAAATGTTCTTTTGGTTTTACAAACATATTATTTGAGAAAATTTTGTACTAATTTTTCTGCCTCGGCTAAACTTTTACACCAATTAATTTCCTGATTACGTTTAAACCAGGTTAATTGACGTTTGGCGTATTGACGAGTAGCTTGTTTTAAATCTTCTTTGGCCTTATCCAAAGTAATTAACCCAGCAAAATAATCTTTAAACTGCCGATAACCAATACCACTCATAGCCGGTGATTCCCAAGAATATTTATTGGCTAAACTTTCCACCTCTCCCAATAACCCAGTTTTGATTTGTTCATCTATTCTAGTATTTATTCTATCATACAATATCTCTCGTGGCAGATCAATACCAATATATAAAACATTAAATAATTTTTTCCCTTTTTGTTGTTTATTTTTGAATGATTCGCCTGTAGTAATTACTACCTCTAGAGCGCGGGATAAACGCCGTTTATTTTTTAAATCAATTGTTTGGTAAGTTTCAGGGTCTATTTTTTTTAATAATTCTTGTAATTCTACCAAGCTTTTTTCTTCTAAAGACACCCGCAAAACCAAATTTGGTTTGACTTCGGGAATAGAAAAATTATTGATCAAAACATCAATATACAAACCCGTGCCACCGACAATAAAAGGTGTTTTCTTTTTTTTGTAAATATTTTTAACAACATTTTTAGCCTCAACGCTAAATTGTGCCGCTGAATAAATTTCATTAGGATAAATAGTATCTATTAAATAATGTGGAATTTTATTAATTAAATAAGCGCCTTTTTGCCAAACACCTGATTCTTTGGCTGTGCCAATATTCATTTCCTTGTATATTTGCCGAGAATCAGCCGAAATAATTTCGGAGTTAAATTTTTTGGCCAAAGCTAAACTCCAGCCAGTTTTGCCACTAGCAGTTGGGCCACAAATTACAATGATTTTGGGTAATTCTTTGTTCATAATTTTTCTGCCCACAAAATCCAAGTACTGGTTTTGATAATTTTGACTGGTTGGATGGTACCGATCATTTTTGGCACACCTCTAAACCTAGTTAATTTCATCTCCTCCGAATTACCACTACACCAGCCATCTACAAAATTGTCTACCAATACTGAATTCTTTTGGCCTAAATATTTTTGATTTTTCCTGTAGGTAATTTCTTCCATTAAGTCTTGTAACACTTGCCAACGACGTTTTTTTTCTTCACGACTTACGTTGTCTTTGAACATTTTGGCGGCCACAGTACCAGAACGAGCGGAATATTGGGCATGATAAGAAATATCAAAATCACATTTTTTATACAAATCTACAGTGTCCAAAAATTGCTTTTTAGTTTCAGCACAAAAACCAACAATAAAATCTGTACCCAGGGCAATTTCGGGTCGCACTTTTTTAATTTTTTTAACTAATTTTAAATAATTTTCGCGCGTATATTTACGATTCATTTTCTTTAAAATCTGATTATTACCACTCTGCACTGGTAAATGCAAAAAATTTACTTGTTTGAGCAAAGTTAAAGCCTGAATTTGTTGATCACTAAAATATTGTGGATCGGCGGCCGTCCAGTGAATTCTTTTTAAACCTTTTATTTGATTAATCTCCCAAAGCAGTGCGGCGAAGTGATCAGTGCCCATACTGTCATGCCGAACTTGTTTCGGCATCCCAAGAGATCCTGAAACAAGTTCAGGATGACAAAATAAATTATTTTTGCTAAAATTTTTCTTGTCTGGCGCCTGATAGTTATTTACCACCTGACCCAGGAGTGTAACTTCTAGGCAACCATTTTTAACCAAGGCCTTTATTTCTTTTAAAATTTCTTTCAAAGGACGATTTTTTTCTTGTCCACGAGCATAGGGTACTACGCAATAAGTACAAAAATTATTGCAGCCATTTTGGATGGTAACAAAAGCAGAATATTTTTTATCTAATTTAGGTTCAATTTGCCAATATTCTTCTACACTGTCCAATGACCCAGGGAATAAACCTGGGTTTAATTCATGCAACCGCCGTGCCAAAGTTGGCAATTCATTTATGGGAAAAAATAAATCAACGCCTGGCAACTTTTTTTGCAATTTACCGTCTTTGTCGCGCCCCGGCAAACAGCCAGTAATCCCGACTATTAAATTTGGTTTATTAATTCTAAACTTTTGCCATTCACGAACAAAACCAAATACTCGGTCTTCGGCATGTTGACGCACACTACAGGTGTTTATAAACAAAACATCCGCTTTTTTCGGAGTTTTTGTTTCTTTTAAACCAATGGAAGTTAGCAACCCAGAAATTCTTTCTGAATCATTTTTGTTCATTTGACAACCAAAGGTAAGTATATAATAATATTTATTTTTTTGCATAGTTTAATTACAACCGATATTCAAATATATTTGTTTGCCAAAAACGTAAACGTTCATAAACTGAGTTAGCCCCAATAGCAAAACGTCGATTTTGGGGGTCCCAAACAAAATATTCTTGCAAAGCCTCATATTTTTTTTGTAAAGTTTCGGGAGATAGTTTTATTTTTTCACCAATATCACGACGGTCAGTATAAAAATACTTTTCATTTATTTTTGAATAATCTTGAATAGTTTTTTCAATTATAGCGTGATCTGGATGAGGATAGTCTGATTCGCTCTCATTCCCTGCCAAAGCAATATAAATAGCCTCCCCCCATTTTTCATAGGTTCGATCTAAAATTTTCTCAACTTCTTTGCCAGTTAATTTACCATCTTCAAATAAAGGATTTTTGGTGCCACTACGTCCTTTGGGATTGGCAAAAAAAATATTTTCTGGTTTTACTCCCAAATGCTGCATTGAATAATAATATTCATTATTTCGTAAATAAGCAAACAAAACCTTGGTTATATAAGTATAACCTTTTTCCATTAGCATTTCTCGTACATAAGAAGAAGCACCATTAGTAACCATTACCGTATACACTTCACGTCCCTCGGCAACATAATTGGCAATTGCTCCAGCCAAGACCATTTCGTCATCTTGGTGAGGCAAAAAAACCACTACCGGCTTAGTGTCGGCTGCTTGCACTGGGCTAACTAAAAATAATAGAGTAAAAACAACGAATAAAACTACTTTTTTCATAGATTTTTATTATTAAAATTATACTAAAAATAAACAAAAAATACAAATCCTATATTGACCCTTCAAATCAGGGTCAATCCTGAGCAACAAGTCGAATGGATTGACAAAAGAGCTAAAATATGCTATACTAATTAGGTAAAGAAATTATATTTAATTCTAAATTATATGTCTTTAGCAAGAAAACTGGATACTTACCCAGGTATAGAAGAACCTCGTAAACTAAACAGACGTGAAAAAAAACGTGAAAAAAAGGCAAGACTTTTAAGTGAGTTAGAAGACAGTTTACAAGCAACTAAACCAAAAATTGAAGTTTTGGACCAAGCTCTTTTGGCTCATCAACAAAGATTAGAAGCAGAAGCCATAACAAAAATGCATGAGGCAGACGAAGCAAAAATCAAAGCTACCAGAGAAAGAATACTTAGTAACCAGCTTTTTACTGAATCCGAAATAAAAGCAGAAAGTAAACTACCAAAACAAAGAACCGGTGGGTTTTGGGGCTGGATAGCAGCTGGTATAGGTATTGCCGCTGGCGCACAAGCAATTAAACACCAAGAAAATAAAATCACTACGCCTCCTGAACAACCACCACATATTCAAATGCAACCTGCCTTAGCAGAAAACCCTGATTTACAAGCAGCAAATGCCCGCAATAAGGCTTTTCATGATACTATGCGCAAAGTAAATGAACCTGTTAAAGAAACTTTGGCAGAAACACCAAATTCAGTAGAATCTGAATCTGAAGAAGAAAACCAAGTTCCTTATAAAGTAAAAAAAGGTGATGGTTTATGGAAAATTTTAAAAGCTAAATTTCCTGCTGAAAATACCAATGGTATTAACCAAGATGCTTTAAATAAATATTGGACAGCAAAAAATAAAGCTCTTAGCCTACAAGATGGACAATATTTATTTTTTCTTGATAGTGGTGAGATAGACGTTCAAAATTCTGCTAAGAACGATGAAACAGCTGTGGCTTCAACGGGCAGAGGTCAAAAAGAAGCGCCAGAAATTAAAATTCCAGCACGAGGATCTTCCAGACACCCTGAATCTACAGCAACACCTTCAATAGATGGTGGTCATGAAATAAAATTTAATTTTGGAAAAGGCCCACAAATTAAACCTTTTGAAAGAGCCGAGAGCCAGATTGGGATTGTAAATGACACAGCTCCCAGAGCAGACACCGAACAAACTCCTGTTATTATAAAAATGCTTAAAGAAGCTGATACCAGAGCCGAAGCCAGAGGCCTAGATCTTGAACAAATTACTGAACAATTAGCCAACAACACCTTGAGTGCAGAAGAAGCTGGACAATTGCGCAGTCGGATTTATGACGTAATTAATTACGCTGGTAATAAAGCCAAAAAAGAACTTGGTATTTTAACAGAAAAAGGCTGGCCAAAAGAATATAAAGAACGCCTTAAAGAACGACCAATTGGCCAACTTTATGAAAAACTTGGAAATTTTGTAGATTCCACAATTAGACAAGGTGGAGATGTGGCAGAAAAATAAAAAAACTATAACAAAAACCCCGGGTTAATCCCGGGGTTTTATTATTTCTTATTTTCTTTCCTTAATTTCACTTAATATTTTATTAACAAATTCTTCTTTGCTAATTTTTAATTGCTCTTCAACTCCACGTAAACGGACTGTCCATTCCCCACCTTCTAATTCACGACCACCAACAACAATTATGTAAGGAGTTTTTTGTTCTACGGCTTTGCGAACACGATTGCCAACAGTTTCGTCCGCATCATCTAGTTCAACTCTAAGATTAAGATTTTTAAACTCCTGTACCAAAGCCTTTACACCATCATTAAACTTGGCCGAAACTGGCACAAACTGCACCTGAACCGGAGAAAGCCAAACAGGAAAATTACCAGCATAATGTTCAATTAAAACTGACATAAAACGCTCTACCGAACCAAGTACGGCACGATGTAGCATTACTGGACGGACTTTTTTGCCAGTTTCATCGGTATATTCCAACTGAAACCGTTCGGGCAAATTAAAATCAAGTTGAATAGTGGCTAATTGCCAAGTTCGACCAATAGCATCTTGGGCTTTAAAATCAATTTTTGGCCCATAAAAGGCTGCTTCGCCCTCTACTTCTTTAAAATCAATTTTAAAATCTTTAAGCAAATCCCTTAGTGTGGATTCGGCTTTATGCCAAACTTGTTTATCCCCTAAATATTTTTCTGGTTGTTTTGAATCACTTAAAGACAACTCAACTTTGAGTGGCATGCCAAACGGCTGGTAAAATTTTTGGATTATTTCGTACAAAGATTTTACTTCTTCTTGAACTTGATCTAAACGACAAAAAACATGAGCATCATCTTGAGTTATCGAACGCACCCGAGAAAGCCCTTGCAACTGTCCAGTATTTTCATCACGATACACAGCGGTCACTTCGCTCATTCTAATTGGTAAATCGCGATAAGAACGAGCCCGAGCCGCAAATATTTGCGTATGATGTGGGCAGTTCATAGGTTTCATCACAAACTCTTGGTCAGTTTTACGACTAGTTACATGAAAAATATCATCCGCAAATTTATCCCAATGCCCAGAAACTTTGTATAAATCATTTTTGGCAATATGTGGAATAGTTACTTTTGTATAACCATACGGTTTCATTAATTCCCAAATAAATTTTTGTAACTCTTCACGAATAACTGTTCCCTTGTCGGTAAATAAAGGCAAACCAGCTCCAACTAAGTCTGAAAAATAAAACAAATCTAATTCTTGTCCAAGTTTTCGATGGTCTCTTTTTTCTGCTTCATCAATAATATATAAATACTTGTCCAATTCTTCTTGACTATCAAATGCTGTACCATAAATTCTTTGTAACATCTTATTTTTTTCATCACCATGCCAATAAGCCCCAGCTACTTTGAGTAATTTAAAAGCGCCAATTTTGCCAGTGGATTCTACGTGAGGGCCAGAACAAATATCCACAAAAGTGTTTGGCAAATCTTCACCTTTGTGGCCAAACCAATACACACTCACTTTTTCGCCACGGCCTGCAATCTCGTCCAACCATTCATGTTTGTATTCATTACCCGCATAATTATTACCATTAAAAAATTCACGAGCTTCTTCTACGCTCATTTCATCTTTAATAATTGGCAAATCTTCTTTGATAATTTTTGCCATTTCTTTTTCGATTTTTGCAAATTCGTTTTCACCAATTTTAAGATCCGAATCAAAATCAAAATAAAAGCCTTCTTCGGTAGCTGGGCCCATGGCGGCTTTAATTTTTCCCGGCCACAAACGCATCATAGCAAACGTTAGTACATGTTCACACGAATGACGCATTGCTAATAGTTGTTCTTTTTCCATATAATTATTGTTTAAAATTATTAAATAAAAAACCCAATACTCTAAAAAAGTATTGGGGTCAAAATTTACATTTCGATGGTTCCACCCAATTTTCTCAGACTAGCTGAGACGCTCAATTAATAGGTTTAGCCCGCTAAGAGCAGAATCCTTACGGATAAACGGCTGGTAACCGTTTCAATCACCTACTTATACTTTATATTATTAAAACTTTGTTGTCAAGTACAGACGCAAAATTTTACGTCTCTACTCAACACTCTTTACCACCACAGTCACGTGATCGGATAGGGCTGGGACAGTACCTACCCAGGCTGGAGAAAATTTTACATCTACTTCTTGAATATGATCCAAAGAAAGCAAATAACGACGCACTTCATCTTTGTCTTTACCAAAAAATATTTGTTTGGCTAATTCTGGACTTTCGGGATTAATTGAAACCAATCCGCTACCAGCAGCACTTACTACAGCAATAGTACTAGAAACATCATAAGTTTCAAAATTCAAAGTGGGCTCGCTATCATTAAAAGACAGAATTTCACTATTCCCAACAACTTTCTTTTCCAGCTCTTTGTTAATCAAATTCTTAATTTCATTTTTATCATAAAAAAATGCCACTAATTCTAGTTTGCCGGTCAAACTAAAATTGTTCACTTCTTCACCAACTTTTTTATCGGACTCTATATTATTATTTAATACTTTGTAAACAGCGGTTAAATCTGAATGTAATTTGGCTAATTTTTCTTCAGCTGTTTTTTGCATTTCGGCTAATAATTCTTTTTGAGCATTATTTAAATCACTATCCCCCAAAACACCAATTTTTCTTATTCCGCCAACCATAAAATTTTCTGAAGTAGCATAAATAACTTTTTGTTTGTCTAGTGCCAACCCTGGAATACTAAATTTACTAGGGGCAATTTCATTTTCCCGGCCTGACTTGTCGGCATACACTTCTACGGTAGTGGTGCCATTGGCCGACACAGTAGCCCTATCTTTCATTCTAAACAAAATTCCTTCGGGAGTAAGCAACCTAGTAGTTGGTATTAATGTTTGATCTAAACTGGTTTCGTTGTGTAAAGTAACTGTACCAATGGCTACCGAATCTATTTCTTTGCCAGTTTGTGGTGAAAAATTTTTTTGCAATTCCACAGTTGTTTTTTCTGTTTTGCCAACAATCGTTTGGTCTGCTCCTCCAATGGTAAATGTTTGTTTGGCTTCTACCGAATCAGGACGCACTGTAACAGTAATAGTGGCTTTTTTGGCAGAAACAAAAATTACTACAAAAAATAAAAGTAGAGTAATAAACAAAAAAGTAAGTGCTACATATTTATAAAAACGTACTGGTTGTTTTTCTTCAAAAAACTCTTCATTTGTTTGTTTACGTTTTGGGGTCATATAAAAAATAAAATTATTTTAATCAATTACCCGGAAAATTTCTTCCACCGAGGTTTCTTTATCCAGTGCTTTTAATAAACCATCTTGTACCATAGTAGTCATACCCTTGCCAATTGCCCAATCTTCTATAGCATATTCGGAAATCTTGCCACTTAAAATTATTTTTTCTATTTCTTCGTCTATAGAATAAATTTCATAAATACCCACTCGGCCTTTGTAGCCAAAACCATGACACTTGTCGCAACCTTGTCCTTTATAAAAATGTAAATTATTAAAATCCACTTTATTTTTTTCTTTTTCTGGTAATTTATTTAAATATTCCATTATTCTTTTTAAAATATCGGGAGTTAATTTTTCTTCTACCTGGCAACTAGTACAAATACGACGTACCAATCTTTGACCAATCACACAATTTAAGGCTGGGGCCAACAAAAATGGTTTGGCCCCAATAGCCAAAAACCGAGGAATAGCCGCTGCCCCACTATTGGTATGAATTGTGGATAAAATTAAATGTCCGGTAAGTGCAGCTTGAATAGCAATCTCGGCAGTTTCCAAATCACGAATTTCGCCGACCATGGCAATGTCTGGATCCTGACGCAAAATTGAACGCAAGCCCTTGGCAAAAGTGTAGCCTCTATTTTCGTCTACCTGGCTTTGGTTAATACCTTCCATTTTGTATTCTACTGGATCTTCTAAAGTAATAATCTTTACTCCTGGTTTATTTAAAATTTGCATAATGGCATACATGGTAGTTGTTTTACCACTACCAGTAGGACCAGTGGTAATAATCATGCCATTGGGTCGACTAATTTCGGTTTGTAAACGATCAAAAGCTGCGCCTTTTAACCCCAAACTATCCAAACTAAGACCTTTGCGTGATTGATGCAAAATACGCATAACAATACTCTCACCATAAACAGTGGGCATGGTGGACACACGTACATCCACATCGCCCTCACTTAATTTTAGAGCAAAACGTCCATCTTGGGGCTGATCATTAATATTTATTTTTAAAGAAGAAACTAATTTGATACGCGAAATTAATTGTTTGTAAACATCATTATTTAATTCTGCGGCATCATGCAAAATTCCATCCAAACGCATACGCACCACCACTTGATCTGCCTCGGCCTCGATGTGCACATCCGAAGCATCAATTTTTAAAGCTGCTCCCAAAATAAAAGTTAGCAAATCAGAAGTTTTTCTTTTTCCTAAAAGCGTTTGAAAAGCACGAAAGTCAGTAACTTCTACCTGCACGCTCTCCAAAACTTCGGCATTAATTTCTATATCTTTAGTTATGGCTTTTATTACTGGTAAGGTATTATAAAGTTTTAAAACTCTTTCTAAGCTTTTTGGAGAAATTACATAAATACTACCTTCCACATGAAATTTTTCTTCCAAATCTTTGAGAAATTTTTGTACATCTTCGTTTCCAGGATCTACTACACCCAAACGAATTTCTTCCATAGTAGAATAAAAACAAACTACTTGTAATTCTTTTACAACTTCTTCATCAATTTTACGCAAAGCTTCTTGAGTAATAGGAAATTTTTCTAAATTTATATAAGGCAAACCAAACTGCGCTGCCAACTGGTGAGTTTCTTGTTCTTTTTCTTTAAGATTTACTTCTCCTAATTTTTTACTTAGTTTTTTTGTGGATTGATCACCCGCAAAAGACAAGCCCTGGGAAGCTTTACTTCCGGATAAATCATTGATGTTGGGTATACCGGTCATAAAAACTATTTACTTCCACGCCAAGTTAAATGATGTATTAAGCGACTCTTAATTCCAGTTTTGTGCATTTTTGTAAACAAATAAGTCCAGATAGAAATAGAAAAAATACTAAATACTGCTGTGGCCAGAGCGGCAAACAAAATATATAAAAAGCCACTAACCACTAAACCAAAAATCCAAAAACTAGGATTGGAAAAAAGTATGGTTAAACCCCATAGGAATAGTGTGGGCAAAAAAATCACAAAAAAACCCAAAAGCAACCCTACTATAAAAACAATATTAACACCCAAAACAATTAAACCTATTTCCAATGAAACAAACCAATGAGCTTTGAATAATTCATAAGCAAAAAGCAATGATTTACCCAAACTATATTCTTCGACTACTACATAATTGGCTGCATAAACTGCCAAAAATGAAATTACTAAACCAACAATTGTAGCAAGTAAAAAGGCCAATAAAAATAAACCAACTTGCCAAAAACTGCCACTACTAAAAACCGCCCAAGCCCCCCAACCAACCACTGCTGCCAAAAGAAGTAATAAAACTTTTTTAATAATATTAATAAGAAGCAAGCGCCAAAAATGTTTTACTCCCGCTTGCCAACCGGCACTAGTACTAGGTAAAGTTTTTTTGGTATCAAATTGAGCAGCTGCCCGCACCACAGCACCTTGCGAAACAACCGACACAAAAATCCAAAAAATTCCAAAAGCTACAAAGACAAATACCAACCAAAAAAGCCAAGTCCAAGTTTCTATGTCAAATGATAGTGGATGTGCTAACCAAGAAACAGCAAGTATTTTTGGTAAAAGCCACCAATAAGGATAAACTCCTAAATTTTGGGCCGCATGCCAAACTTTGGTTAATAATTCCAACACTCCCATTTGACCCAAAAAAGCAGCAAAAAAACCAAAGATCCACAACAACTTGTGCTGGGAGGCTAATTGCCAACTGTTTTTTAAAGCCTCGCGATAAAAAGATTTTTGCATACAATAAATTTTAAAGTTTGTAAACTAAAGATATTATAGCACTTTTTTGTTTGTAAAACAAAATCCGCCAATAAGGCGGATTTTTTGTCATCCTGAACTCACATTCGACCTGAGCTCATGCCGAAGGGTTTCAGGATCTCTCGCAAAATAAAATTTATTAGTAAGATATCTAATGAAAAGATGCTGAAACAAGTTCAGCATGACAGACAATTTATTTCCTCTCCCCCACCACCTCAATAAATTCTTCTTGTTCTACAGTTTCTTTTTCTAATAAATGTTTTACCAAATTATCCATTTGTGTGCGATGTTCTTTGATAATTTGCTCGGCAACTTTTTTGCCTTCTTCGAGCAAACGATCAATTTCATTATCTAGTACTTCGGCAGTTTTTTCGGAATAATTTTTATGCTGATGAATTTCTTCGGCCAAAAAAATTAATTCTTGATTTTCACCATAAGAACGAGGCCCTAAAATATCGCTCATACCAAAACGCATTACCATACTAGTGGCCAAAGCTGTAGCTTGTTTTAGATCATTGGCAGGTCCCGTTGAAAGCATTTCATTGCCATATACTAAACGCTCGGTAACAAAACCACCAAGAGTCATGGCTAATTCGTCTTTAAATTTGGCCAAAGTTTTATAATGTACATCTTCTTCGGGCATGGAAAGCGTATAACCACCGGCCAAACCACGACCAATAATTGAGACTTTGCGCACCGGATCGCAATTCTTTAAGAAATGCCCCACAATTGCATGACCAGCTTCGTGATAAGCAGTCATTTCTTTGTCTTTCACAGTCATTACCCGAGATTTTTTTTGTGGTCCCAACATTACTTTTTCTATACTTTCTAATATTTCGGTTTCCGTAATTTGTTTTTTGTTGGTGCGTACTGCCAAAATTGCCGCTTCATTTAAAAGATTGGCCAAATCTGCTCCAGAAAATCCTGGAGTACGTTCGGCTAATTTATGCAAATTCACTTCTTTGTTTAATGGTTTGCCTACCGCGTGAACAGTTAAAATTGCTTCGCGATCTTGGATATCAGGCATATCAATTACTACACGGCGATCAAAGCGCCCTGGACGAAGTAACGCACTGTCCAAAACATCGGGACGGTTGGTAGCAGCCACAATAATTACTCCCAAGTTTGGTTCAAAGCCATCCATTTCTACCAAGATTTGATTTAAAGTTTGTTCGCGTTCATCGTGACTACCACCTAGTCCAGCCCCGCGTTTACGACCTACTGCATCAATTTCGTCGATAAAAACAATGGCTGGCGCAGCTTTTTTGGCTTTGGTAAATAAATCACGCACGCGACTAGCACCCACACCCACAAACATTTCCACAAATTCTGAACCAGAAATATGAAAAAATGGTACATTGGCTTCGCCAGCCACAGCTTTGGCAAGTAAAGTTTTACCAGTTCCTGGGGAACCCATCAGCAAAACACCTTTGGGGATTTTGGCACCCATGTCGGCAAACTTTTTTGGATCTTTTAAAAAATCCACAATTTCTTCTAATTCTTCTTTGGCTTCTTTGGCACCGGCCACATCTTTAAATGTTTTTTTATCTTTGTCTTCTGGTTTTACTTGTCGGGCAGCACTTTGACCAAAACCCATGGCTTTGTTGTTGGCACCTTGTACTTGGCGAGTCATGAAATAAATAATCACCAAAACCAAAACTACCGGAATTAAAAATGGTAATAATAATGAGAGCCAATAAGTTAAACCAGATTCTTGAATAACATTTATTTCAATGTTTTTTAATTTTTCTGGTGTAACTTGATAATTTTGCATTAATTCAGAAAACGATTGCCCAAATTCTTTTTTGATTTCTTGTTTTTTGGCATTGGCGTCTAACAAAGTTACTGTTAAAGTATCGCCCGAAACATCCACGCTTTTTACTTGACCAGCTTCGATTTCGGCGACTAATTTATTTATACCTACACTTTCTGGTGGTGCTTTGCCTATATTAGCAAAGCTTAAAAGCCCTGCAACTAACAGCAAAACCAAAAAAATAATTCCAAAATTTTTAATAAAATTTTTCATATAATAAAAAGCTTACAAAGCTAACAATGCTTGCAAGGCTTAAAAATATGTGAGCTTTATAAGCATTGTTAGCCTTGTCAGCATTGTCTGATAATTGTACTAAAAAAAATGCTTTTTGTCAACCCTACACCAGAGCGGTGTAGGGTAAACCCTGTACCGTTCTGGTGTAGGGTCAATCTAAAAATAAAAAACCCTTCGTTTCAGAGACAAATAATTTGCCTACAAAACGAAGGGGTGGTGCAACACTTGATGCACCACTTCCCTCCCTTACCCTGCCTCCACAGGGCCCCTTAATCATATATAGTAAATCTGTTTACGGCACAGACGTAAGCCGTTGTTCGCCAGCACTAGGCGTGCACGGTGTGCTCTCCGTTGCCACGAGGATCACCAAGCTTACGAGTGAGCTTGATACCCAGCCCTTCCATGAGGCTCGGAAGATCATCGCCCTCAGGGTCTTCTCTCATGAGTTCCAGGACATCCGGGAACTCGATGCAGATAACCTCGAAGAGGCGACGAACCGCCATGTCACGGCGGGTCTTGGCACAGGCCTCCAGAGCCTGACGCCGACGCTCGATGAGCTTCAGCATGACCGGTGCGGCCTCGGCATCATCCAGAACCCTGGTGCCGACAGGCAGTTCGGGTTCGGGCAAGGCGACGGATTCGGCGACGATCTCGGGATCGGGTTCGACGACGAGCGGGGTAGCAGGTTCGACAACCGCGGGGACGACGGATGGAGGATTGGGGTTGAAGGTGTCCCCAGCGTCGAATGCTACCCCCAGAGAGACGCTGTCGCCCGCCCCGGGCATGTTCAAATCCACGCCATCTACGACGAGGATCTTCCTGGCGGGGTCGAACGGAGCCTCGCCAGGGAGTTCTTCATCGCACCTGTCATGAGGAAGAGCCTCGGCTCCAGCCTGCATGGCATAGAGACCATCCACGGCGTCAGCCAGCTCTTGCTCGACGGACGCGTCGGACTCAGCGGCGGGTGGCGGCGGGGTAGCAGGGGCGACGGGCGCGGGAACGAACGCTTCGAAGGAAGCGGTGGGCTCCTGAAAGGTCCAGAGTTGGTCGTTGTGAGGGTTCATGAGGAAGCGAATCACCAGATTACCCCTCTCGCCTTCCAGAGCTACGTAACCCCTCTTCCGCATGTCTACATAGTACTTGTAGCCACCGGAATAGCTCTCGCCACCTTCGAAGGGGATAGGTTCCATACCGGAAATCCTGATCCCCTCGTCCATGGGCACGTCACGACCTTCGATCGCATCGAAGACCAGACCCAGGCGTTGAAGCCTGTTCATGGACACGCCTTCTTCGGCGATGGGGACCACCGAAGCGAAGTCGAACGTCGACTGAGACGAGGGCGAGGTAGCAGGTTCGGGCGGAACGACGGGTTCGGCGACGACCTCAGGAAGAGGTTCGACGCCGACGGACGGAGCGGGGACGGGCTCGACGACGGCCTCGGGAGGAGGTTCGACGGCAACGGATGGATCGGAGGTGGGCTCGACGACGAGCGGGGTAGCAGGTTCGGACGATTCCGTGAACTCCCACTTCTTGCCGTCAGGATCTTTGAGGAACTGGATCTCCAGTTTTCCTCCCCGTTTTCCCACGAACTTCACCCATCCCTTTGTTCTTGCTGTGAACCAGAAGACGCCGGCCGAACTGGTCTTGCCTGGTGAGCACGTTGTCTTCAGCCCCGTAAGCCTTTCGCCTTGGTCAAAGGGTATTGTTCTACCTCCCACCGCCACGAAGACGAGACTGTAGCGTTCGATGAACGGAGAACCCAATTTCAGATCCACGGGCTGGACCTGATTGATATCGAAGGGTACGGACCCCACGACGGGCAGAGTAGTAGGTTCGGGTTCGGGCGGAACGACGGGTTCGGCGACGGCCTCAGGAAGAGACTCGACGCCGACGGACGGAGCGGTGGTGGGCTCGACGACGGGCTGGGTAGCAGGTTCGGACGGTTGAGGTTCGGGCGGAACGACGGGCGGGGTAGCAGACGGAACAGCGGGGACAGCAGAGCCATCGAACGGTTCTACTGGACCCAGAAGCATGATGACCGCCGTGATAGTAGACCGTTCGGGCACTACTACCTTGTGTTTGGCGCACATGGCCGTGAGCCATTCTGCACCACCCATTTCCATACGGCGGTAAAGCCCTTGATGCTGTTCCAGAAGTGTGTAGGTCAGTTGCTCCTCTCCGTCCAGGTTGCTTTCGAGCCAACCCATTTTTTCCATGTCGAGAAGCAACTGGCCGAGCCATTCGCCGAGCCTGGCCGCAGGCTTGAGATGCTTGCAGATCTTGATCGCTGTTCGCGATTTTCCATCTCCAAGCAAGTACAGAATACCCATAAAGGCCAGTTCGAAGATACTACTCGGTGGCCTGGGGCTCGACAGGGTGACGACAGGCTTGCCGTTCGAGGCGATGTCATCTTCCAGAGCCAGAGGTTCATCTTGAGCCGAAGCAGGTGGTTCTACTGGGCCCAAAGCCCAGAGAAGCTGGTTTGCGTCCTCGCACGTCTCACGGTACTGCCGCTCATGCTCTTTGCACAATTGGCGAAGCACTTCCGCGCTTAGACGCGCAAGAGACGTGAAGCGGCCAGGATGAACAGGAATGTAGCAGGAATGCTTGTCGCTCCCCTTGTTCCTGATCCAGGCCCTCCGGATCATCTCGCTCAGTAGTTCCTTTATTCCCTGCTCGCCGAGCTTGTGCAGATCATCGACCTTGCTTTCCAAGGTCCCTCGCTTGACCCCTTCTTCGCGGTTCTTTTCGACGAGGACCATGATGGCCACGAAGATCTGGAAACGCAAACTCTTGATGTCCATGGCTTCTTCCTCCCCTTCCTGTTGTTCTTTCCTCTCGTCCGATTCTGGGCCAGGCTGTACTTCAACCTTGGCCAAACACTTTTTAGGGAACACCACAGTGTACCCCCCATTCTCACGTACCAGCACTCCCAATCCTTGCAAAGCCAATAATGCCTTACGACGTCTTTCTCGAGAAAACTGTCCATCACCACCAAGCAAAGCAACATTCTGCTGAATCCATAATTCTGAAATCCTTACTGGTATTTCTTTTTCTACCACGTGTTGCTTTTTGGCCTTACGACACAACTCCTTAGCAACTGCCAGGAGTTGTGTGTGGTCAAGAGTAAATACTCCCATGACCTCCTCCTCGCAGTTGTTGGGTTAGTTACGCTTACGCCATATTTTAAACCTGCCTAAAGCAAGTTTTGCCTAGGTTATTTATTTGTAAAAGAGCTCGGTTATTTTCCCTCCAAGCCCTCCATAATAATTAGACTAACAGAAATATATAAAAAAAGCAAGGGTTTAGCTTGCTCTTTTAAATTATTATTAGATCCTGAAATAAATTCAGGATGACAATTTTATTCAGCTTTTGTTTCCTCTACTTCTGGTACAGACGCAAGATCTTGCGTCTGTACTTCAACTTTATCTTCTTTAACTTTCTTTTCTGCTTTTTCTGCTTTAACAGGTTTTTTACCTTTTACACCTTCTAATTTTAAACCCAAACGATGTTCCGATGGTTCAATAGAAATAATTTCAAAATTATGTTTGGAACCAACAGCAAATTTTTCTTTTAAGGCTTTGTTATCTACATCCGGACTATCGGTAAGCTCGGATAAATGAGCCAAACCATGAATTTCGTCGTCTAATTTAATCATTAGTCCAAACAATTCTGTTTTGTGGATTAAGCCTTCGACAATGTCACCAACTTTATATTTATCTTTAACTTTTTTCCAAGGATCTTCTACCAAGCGACGCATGGATAAATAAATTTTGGATTTATTAATATCGATAATTTGAGCTTGAACTTTATCGCCAACTTTTAAGACATCTTTGGGGTGATCAATTCTCTGCCAAACAATTTCGGAAATATGTACCAAGCCTTCCATGTTTTCACCAAATTTAATAAAGGCACCAAAAGAAGTAAGGGCCGAAACTTCGCCTTCAACAATGTCGCCAACTTTAAAAGAATCCAAAACAGCTTTTTGTTCGTCTTCCCAAACAGCTTTTTCCGAAACAATCAATTTATTGTCTGCTTCATTTACATCAATTACTTTTACTTGTAAATTTTGACCAACCAAACTTTTTAAATGTTCCAAAATTCTGTTTTTGTCGCCACCTGGTACGCGTGGATAATGATCAGGATTTAATTGTGACACTGGCATAAAACCTTGCAGAGCGTCGGTTTGCATCATTAAACCACCTTTGTTGGCATTGGTAACTTTGGCATTAATGGTAATACCATCTTTGCGATATTCATCCATTTTGGTCCAAACCAATTTGTTGCCAGCTACGCGGAATGATAATTCCATTTCTCCCATTTCATTTTCTTGTTCCAAAACAGTGGCTTCTACTTCGTCGCCAATTTTTAAATCAGAATAAGTGTGGGATTCACCAAATAATTCTTTGCCACGAACTACACCCACAGCCACGCCGTCGATGTCGATGCGCACTGCACCGTTGGTGATAGAAACTACTTTACCTTTTACCAAATCACCTTCTTTTGGCAATTTAGCAAAAAAATCTTTTACCAATTCCAAAAAACTTTTTTTGGAACTGTCTAATTCTGGATTTTTTTCCTCAGCGGAATCTTTTTTTACTGTCATATAAATAAAAAAACGCTTCTTATGCGTTGTTCTTGTGTCTAAAGTTAAAAATTAATTTAACTTGCGGGAGACACAGTCCACACAAGCTCCCTGGGTAGGGATGTATTAAGTGGCGATATTATAGAATATTTTGAAAGGGTTGTCAAGGGCTGTATAGTACACCTTAACCGGTAACACTCTGGTAAACTAAGGGTAACACTTTTAACCCTTAGAAATATATGGCCGGTTCACCTTTAAGCGCTCCGTCGGAGTTACGAGCTAAGTG
>Ga0209212_1001927_pt1 | contig 31416 bp, 33 predicted proteins | sample RifGroC2_FD_183996 | JGI IMG/M metagenome (GOLD analysis project Ga0209212, IMG submission 183996) | Groundwater microbial communities from Rifle, Colorado, USA - Groundwater C2 (SPAdes) (version 2) | ecosystem: Environmental > Aquatic > Deep subsurface > Groundwater | place: Rifle, Colorado...
AACTTTATGAACTTTGAACTTTCAACTCCGTTTTTTACTCAACTTACTCGTAACTCAGAACTCGTTACTCGCTTTACTCGCCTATATGTATTGAAATTCGCGAAATACCTGAGCATACAACTCTATAACACGCTTTGCTTCTCGTTGCGTCAGTATGTAGTCCCCTCCTTCATGTGCTATTTGATTTCGGATTTTATGAGCTTCCCATGCAGCATCGAGATTCTTCACATCACCTCGAGTTGCTGCTTTAAGTTTTTCTCCAAGTGAGACACCTTGGTATCCCACTCGAGTAAAGAGCTCATCAAGCATCACATCTGATTCAAGAATCGCAAACCTCCAATCGCTTGGATTTTCTGAACTTACATTTTTAAGCACCTTTTCCCATCGCTCATTTCGATACGGCTCAGTCACCTTCGGTATCGCAGCCTGAATTCTTTGTGTCTCACGCGCACGGACTTGATTCGTTCGAATCGTAACGTACACAATCCCTCCAAGGAATACGAGTGTAATTATCGTTCCTATAAGCATTACAGTAGCTATGACACCCTTAATCAAACCCTTAAAACCAGCATCTTCAAGTGCATTTTCCGGAACCCATCCTTGTTCACCATCTTCCTCGGTTTCAATAAACCACCAGAGTGCCCCACCCACTTCTACTGGGCCACCGAGTATTATTGCCTTTTCTTCAGCAGTCAGAAGTCCCACAACGCGCCCACCCCCTGCTCGTTCAAAGATATCTGTAATTTGAGCTCCTTTCACCAAACTTCTCTCTTTCCAACCACGATCACTCGCAAGCATCACTGCTGCCTCGGGCAACCAGCCCGTAACATCAGTTTCGTCACTCTCAAATAACCACCAGCGAGAGCCCCGTACTGTTTGAGGTCCTTTGGTGAGGATACCCCATTCTCCCTGTGCTACTTTCCCTACAGAAACAAGTTCATCCGGACCTTTCCATACGTCGGTATCTAAAAGTGTGCGAACTTTTGAACCAAGTTTTGTCGCAGGGCCAATACCACCCACACCTTCAACAATAAGCGTCGATTCGCGAACCCAACCATTTTTTCCTGATTCACTTTCTATGACGTTCCACCACCGTTCTTTCTCAACAGTTTCTGGACCTTCCATAAGGACGAGTGAAGTTCCAGGAGAAAAACTTCCGATTTCATTTGCCCCTGAAGGTTCAGCATAGTACGGAGTACCCAATACCGCATTTACTTTTGTGAGAAGAGCTGTGTTTTCGTCTACGGAAGCGTTATCTACCAAATACTGACTATCTCCCACCTGTATACCTAAATGTTTACTTAAAAGTTCCGGACCTCTTTGAGCCATTTGCCCTACCAAAAGGATAGCAAACAGCGTAAACATCAGGTCTTCAAATGCTGTATTGCTCGTAGTATTCTCTCCTGCTGCCATACGTTAAGTGTACCACCGCCAGGCAGTGTTTTGGGTACCCTACAGTATATTTTTTGTGAGTATATTCCCTAAAGTAAAAAGTGTTGTTTCCCCTAAGTCTGGTGCCATGAGCTGAAATCCAAGTGGCAATGCCACACCATCACGCACCACAGTTCCAAAGGGTACTGAAATCGCAGGTGTTCCAATTATATTTGCTGATACTGTAAATATATCTTCTAAATACAACGCAAGTGGGTCGTTTGATTTTTCTCCAATTTTAAAAGCAGGTGATGTTGTTGTTGGTGTTGCGATAGCATCTACTTTTTTAAATACTTCAAATACATCTTTTCGTATCAGATCCCGTGCTTGCATAGCTTTATTATAGAAAGCATCATAGTATCCCGACGAAAGTACGTACGTACCCAGTAATATCCTTCTGCGAACCTCTTTTCCAAAACCTGCTCCACGACTTTGACGATAGTCATCGATACGATCCACACCATCTTTGTGAAAACCATACCGTACTCCGTCAAACCGAGCCATATTAGTACTTACTTCAGCAGGGCAAATTATGTAGTACGTAGCAAGTGAATATTTTAGCGTCGGCAACTCTATGTCAACAACAGTATGTCCTTCATTCTTTAATTTTGTAAGAGCATTCTCAAATTCAACGAGAGCATCTGGATCTATCCCGGTAGTCAAAAAATCTCTAGGTACACCAATGACGTAGGTATCTTTTTTTTCAATTCTTTTTCTTTCATTTGGAATAGTCGTTGAATCCATTTTGTCCCATCCTCGTATGGTTTCAAAAAGTATTTCAGCATCATCCACTGTTTTTGCAAGCGAACCAACAACATCTAACGAACTTCCCATGGCCATCAGACCATACCGAGAAACAGACCCATAGGTAGGTTTAATTCCAACAATTCCACATAATGCCGCCGGTTGTCGAACAGAACCACCAGTGTCTGAACCTAATGCACACATAGCCATTTTCGCTGCCACTGCCACAGCAGAACCTCCTGAGGAACCTCCTGGAACTCTCGTAGGATCTATTGGATTCCTTGTTGGACCAAAAGCGCTGTTTTCCGTTGAAGTGCCCATAGCAAATTCATCCATGTTTGTTCTTCCTAAAAACACTGCACCTTCTTCCTTACATTTTGTTATTACTGTCGCATCGTAGGTTGCTGTGTAGTTCTCAAGAATTTTTGAAGCACTGCTTACCTTCCGTCCTTGTACCAAAAGATTATCTTTCAGTGCTATCGGTATCCCTAACAATGGATATGATTCTCCATTTGCAATTCTTGTATCTGCCTCTTTTGCTTGTTCGAGAACATCATCAAAAATCTCTAGAAAGGCATTGAGTGTATCATTTTTCTCTTTTGCATTTTTAAGAAATGCTTCAGTTAGTTCAACAGAGGTAATCTCTCCTTTGTCGAGTTTTTTTCGTGCTTCCTTTATCGTAAGCGCAGTTAGTTCAATCATACTTAGAGAATTTTTTTCACGTTAAGATATTTTCCATCGGTACTTGGCATTTCTTTCAAAATTCGTTCCGTATACTCACCTTCTTTATGCATAACCTCATCCTCACGCATAACATTGTATAACAAAGGTTTTTTTCTTTCGTTTTTTATGTCGGCAGTAAATGTATTTATTTCCGAAATATACTCAAGGATAGAGTCCATTTCCTTGGTCAGTGTGTCTAACTCACTATCATCAACAGCAAGTAGGGCTAATTCTGCAAGTTTTTTTACTTCATCTCTATGAATCATGGAATTGACTATACCACGGCTGCTTTCACGATTCCACAAGAAGTAAAAAGTTCATAAAGTGGAAAGTTTATAAGGTTCATAATGTAAAAGTTACGATATTCGTTACTTTTAACTTTCCACTTTTAACATTTAACTTCGTAACCGTTTGAGAAACTCCTGTTCATCAATCATCTCAACTCCCAATTGTCGTGCTTTGTCTACTTTCGACCCGGGGTTTTCACCGACAACCACAAATGCAGTACTTTTTGAAACAGAACTTGTCGCCTTGCCACCAGCTTGTCGCACCATGTCCTCTGCACGCTCGCGAGAAAGTGTCGGCAGAGTTCCGGTGATAACTACTGCCTTACCTCGCAACACACCCTGTACCGTTTCTGCTGAAACTTCATCAACCTCTATGTGTTGTAACAACGCTTCAAGTGCTTTCGTATTTTTTGAATCTGTAAACCATGTGTGCACAGACTCAGCAACAATAGGCCCAACCCCTTCTATAACTTCAAGTTCCTCTCGGGACGCATACCGAATCCTATCAAGTGAACCAAAATGTTGTGCCAGATAGCGAGCCGTTTCCTCCCCCACTTGGTCTATCGAAAGGCCAAAAAGAAGCTTGGGCAAGGGTACGCGTGTTGCTTCCTTAATAGCCCCCAAAAGGTTATCTATGGCTTTTTCCTTAAACCCTGGCAAGCCATCAAAATCTCCTTTTTGGAGAGTAAAAATATCCGCATATGAGGTTACCAAACCCTGCTCCAGAAGAAGATTTACCACCTGTGGCCCCAATCCATCTATATTGAGAGCTTTTTTTGAAACAAAATGATGAAACTTGCGTGCAACCTGCTCAAAGGAATCTCTGTTGACACAACGCCACGCTGCCTGCCCTGGAACTCGCTCTATTGTTCCATCTCCACCACACGCATCCACTCGTTTGGGAAAATGGTACTTTTTTTCTTTTCCCGTACGGAGCTCCTTGACCACAGAAACAATTTCAGGAATAACATCACCGGCTTTTTGCAAAATAACGGTATCTCCCACACGCACGTCAAGGCGGTGTATCTGGTCTTCATTGTGAAGTGTTGCTCGAGAAACGAGTGACCCTGCTACACGCACAGGTGTAAGCTCGGCAACTGGTGTTAGAGCGCCGGTACGACCTACTTGAAGGACAATATCCTCCACCTTCGTCGTCACCTGTTCTGCAGGAAATTTATACGCGATAGCAAACCGTGGTGCGTGCGAGGTATGACCGAGCACTTTCTGGTAGGGTATCTCGTTTACTTTAATAACGACACCATCAATTTCAAAGGGGAGTTTTTTTCGTTGCGAAATACTTTTCTTATAATATGTTTCTATCTCTTCTACAGTACGACAGTGGGAATAGTGCTGGTTTACCGTAAAGCCCAATGTCGAGAGCAGTTCAAGCTCTGCTACCTGCGTCGTAGGTTCCGAAATACCGTGCAAACTTTCGATGTCATAAGTGAAACAATCAAGTCTTCGTGAAGCAGTAATGCGAGAGTCAAGCTGACGAAGAGAGCCCGCAGCCGCATTGCGCGGATTAGCAAACAAGGGTTCATTGTTCGTTTGCCGTTCTTTGTTGATACGTACAAATTCACTGTGAGCAAGCCACGCTTCACCCCCCACAATAATGTCAACTGGTTGCGTGAGCGTGAGCGGTATCGTACGAATCGTCCGAAGGTTCTCGGTAATGTCTTCACCTACCTCCCCGTCCCCTCGTGTCGCACCTTGCATAAACACACCCTTTTTGTAGGTAAGCACTACCTTGAGACCATCTATTTTATGTTCAACACAAAAAGAAAGGTCCTTTTTGACTACGAAGCTTTCCCTTTCTAGGTGACGCATGAGCTTTTTTTGCCACTCAATAAGTTCCTCGTATGAAAAAATATTTCCAAATGACCACTGAAGAATGTCATGTCTGACTTTTTTAAATGCTGTTATGGGCGCACCTCCGACACGTTCGGATGCTGATTTTTTTTTCTTGTATGTCGGATAGGCTTCTTCCAAAGACCGTAATTCTCGCACTAGCGCATCATATGCCTCGTCGCTTATTTCTGGGGCGTCATGCTCATGGTAGAGCTTCTGGTGGTGTGCTACAAGCGTTTCCAATTGTTCCAAACGCTTTTGAACTTCATTTTTCATACTCTACAGCTTACTACACAAGAACGTCCCCTGCATTATGTGCGGTGGTGCGTTTGCGTAAGTTCTCGCTAGCGAGACTGGACGAAGTCGAGAGACTCAAAAAGATACAGGAGTGTATTCTGAAGATCGCTGTAATTATCAATAATTGCAAAGAGCGGGTCCCCATCCTCGGTATATGAAACGAATTCATTCTGGAGCCAAACTGCTTCCTGTGTAGCTGGATTGGAACCTATGTACACAGCGATTATGATGATGCCATTTGCTTTGAGCTGATTTGCTATGAGTGTGGCGTTACACATCGCCATGTGTGGGTAGATATTGGAACGTAATATGGGGTCGGAAAATACTGTATTAGGCTTTTTGTTGGACGAATCGTCACAAAACTGGTATTCGTTCGTTGCTGGATTTCCACCCGACACCACATCATTCATCTCATCTATAATCATCTTCCCACTAGCCGTGTTGAGTGCCCTGAATATTTTTGCTTCTCCGACTTCATACGTATGTAACTCTGCGTCAAAAAAGTCATTATCCTCATCAACAATAGATCGATTCCACACACCTTGAACATGCGTCATGATACCATTTGGGGCCCCATCCGTAATTACTACCATCACGTCAGGATATTCGCTATCATTTCTATCCGAAGGAGAAGATTGGTCCGGCAAATCACTAAAGTCGCTACTTCCGTCCGCAACTATTCTTTCAAAGTCACCGGAGTTTTCTCCATAGGGTAATAGAGAGATAGGAGGAGTCCCATTGTATGGATAATATTTGCCCATAAGTTCAGCTCCTGCGACTGCGATTCCGAGAGAAAGGTTGGTCGCTGTAGGAGATAGGTCCATTAAGGGGACATCATCCTCTTCATCTGCAGGAGTTCCAGACGTCCCTTGATCATCGATGAGTAAGTCAATATTGTCAGTCAAATTTACATCGGGTTCCACTCCCTCGGCGACACTTCGTCCAGTGTCAGTCGGATCTGTACCAAAAGAGAGAAGTCCCATGTACGGCGACGGCACCTTGCGGTTGAGGAGTCGTATGGACTCATTTACCGCATCAAGCATTTCATTCCACTCAGTCGCTAATGTGCGGTCACTACGATCCCCATCATCATCGATACTTCCTGAACGGTCAACAACAAACATAATGTCGGCACCGTAGAGTACTCGATACTTATACTCCTGAAAACGCTCGGATGTTTTATTGCCCGTTTCCGTATCACTCTGGCTATACACACGCACATAACCATCAAACTGCATAGCGGTTGGATTTGTTCTCTCTACCTCCACTATCACTCCGCCTCGAGTAGGGTCTGTTGCACTAAACGGTATTCTGAACACACCAATCCCCGTAGCTGTATTGTAGGATGGATTATGACCGTCAGACGCGGTATCTGAACCGGCGCTAAAGTTGTAGGTTACCCCATTGCACACCGGTGCTTCAGTCGCACCACCATACACTGTACTGAAATGTCGATAATCTTTATTGAGCCAATATCTCACACAGGCAAATGCTTGCTCTGCGGTATAGAGCGTCTGAGTTGCTTCACTCCGTGCACGTATTGCCGTCACCGTACGAAGCGCATACTGCCCTATGGCAAGACTCGTGAAAATCATGATAGTACCTACCAAAAGTACAACAAGTAGTGAAATGCCCCGTTCGTCTTTATGTGTATGTACCAATGTATTCATATTAGTTTGGATCATTATAGAGGGTATAAGAAACAGGTACTTGAAGCGTGTCTGGACCATCGGGCCACGAAACACTTACGGTTACATACGCTTCATGAGATATCCCATCCCAAGTTATATTAATTTTTCGTTTGAAATGTGAAGGTTTTCCAGAACTATCTGAAGAGTATTCACCGTTTGCATCTATATAGAGTGCACAGTCAGCCACGCACGCAGGTAGAGGTAAGTACATTTCCCGTTCAAAGTACTCAGCAGAACAAGGACCAGGGATGCAATTCGATAAACCGTCAAGCCATGTAGGACTATTATCATAATTGTACTGACGTTTCGCTATGACCTGTTCCATACCGTCTTGAGCAAGATACGTAGCGATGAGCTGATCATTTGAAATTCTCAAACCCCCCACCGACGATACATAGAGCGTAATCGTGGCAGCAAATATAGTTACCAGCACACCCACGGCAATAATAGCCTCAAGTAAAACAAACCCTTCTTGGGGACTTACGCAAACGGCACATTTCTTCGTTGTCCTGCGCAAAATATCTCTCGCAGTATTGTTCATACAACTCGTTCTATTTTGCTTGGACGCCTCGAACTGCATCCGTTTGCGTAAGTCCCAATTTAAATTTATAAGTTCTTTCTGCATACGTATTTTTAATACAAACGCTCAGTAAATGATGTTTGTAATTGTACTTTCACGTTCGGACTATCAACTGAGCTCGCAGTGAGCGTAATGAGCGCCTGTATCTGTTCGGCAGGACGAGTACCGATGATTCGTACATCAAAATCTGTCACATTAACCGTAGGAGGGGTCAAATCTAAAGAATCTTTTTGAATAACTCCACCTACCACTCCATAAGTGACATTTTCACCTGCTCCTTGAGCATTCAATCCCTCAATATGTGTCATATGAAATTCGGTGCCTGTGCAGGGTGTTGTGCCCGCTGCTGCGCAACGAAAGTGCTCACTCACTCGCGCTTCTCGGGTCATGTTTTCGAGCACCACGGTAAGTGACTTTGTAAGTGCACCTTCTGCGGCTATGAGTCTGTAGGAGCGCTGTGAAGTAATAAACGCATCAACAACCACAGTCATAGCAATAGAAATCACCGCAAACGCAAGGAGGAGTTCCAAGAGGAAGGATCCTCGAGTGGTACTGGGGGTATTCTGTAGAGGTACATTCGTCATACTACTGGTCAATGTAAATAAGTCCGGCTTTGTTGATGACAACATCTATTGATGCCGATCCAGAAGCGAGGGTAATTCTAAGTCCATCAGGAGTTTGGTTATTTGTGTATATATGAGCCTCTGACTCCCCTCTTCGGAATAGTACGTGACCTTCCGACGCATTGGCATTGGGTGAAATTCCTCTGATTCCACCTATCTGGACATCACCACCAAGTTGAATAAGTTCAAAATTTTGTGTTGCGACGGTGTATTTTTCTTCACCCTCCTCAATCAGTCCATTCGACGGACTAGTATCCCCCAGCCCTCCATAAATGCGTATGTTTTTAGGAGAAGCTGTAGTAACAAAGACGCCAAAACCACTATCAAACTTGTCAGTACCTGCTGGAAATGCGCGCCCACTGTTTCCATATGCTTGCGCTTGTGTAAGGGCGGATTCCAACTGCTGTGCTGATGTTTGAAGCTGAACAAGATTTCGTGACTCTGCACCATTAAGAAGCAGTACCGCACTTAGTCCTGCCAAAAGAGCAATTACCACAAGCAATTCAATCAGCGTATATCCATTCTTTCTGAAGGAAGACATAAATTCAATTTATTACAAGAAAACAAGCACAAGGGAGTTCTCCGAATTATCCACCTTTACAGTACTTTTTTCCTGCATCATCACACGCCACTCCGGCCACAGTAGTATCAATATCATTGGTAAGGGAGGTGTGTTCCGCAGTCTCCAACGTAGCTGCTACGACAAACGATCCACCAGCCGTTCCATATCCATACGCTGTACCTTTAGGATCTACGGGGATTGTTGGGAGAAATGTGGCAAGCGTAATTCCAGTCGGACAGCCGTTGTTTCTACTTGGTATAAGTGGCGCTGTCGGATATGCTCTGCAAGAGTTGTAATAGAGCTCTACGCCGAGTGCTATCTGTCCCACCTCACTCACCCGTTCTGCATCGCGCGCACGTTCACGCGCACCCGATAAATTGGGGTAAACGATAGTCGAGAGAATAGCAATGATGGCGATTACTGCGAGGAGTTCAATAAGAGTAAAACCTCGCGAATTTTTTGTAACTATTTTTACATTATTCATATATAAATATATTGTATACTCTAAGAGTACCAGCTTATGACTCTTATACACAAGTCTAAATAAGTTGAAAGTTATAAAGTTCGTAAAGTTAAAACGAGTTACGAGTAGCGAGTTCTGGGTTACGAGTTAAAAACGGGTAAACTTATTTCTTTCTACTTTTTTAAATCTATTTTTTTATTTTACTCGTTACTCGGAAAACTCGATACTGGGAACTACACTACAAAAGATAAGCGTATATGTTGAACTGTGTGACATACACAATAAGTGTACCCAGTACTAAAAACGGTCCAAAGGGTATTTCACTCTTAAGTGTTAATATTTCTTTTTCGCTATCCCTTTTTGAAAAACTTACATAAAGTTTTTGGAAAAAAATGTAGAGGAGAGAAACGCCAGCACCTATCCAGAAAGCAAAAAGAATAGCGGTACCACCAAGAGAGAGACCAAGAAACCATCCTATACCAAGTGCTAGCTTACCATCGCCAAGTCCGAGCCAACGGCCATCTGAGACTTTCCACAGTGTATAAAATGGTAGAAAAAGAGCAGGACCTGCGACTACCTCAGAGAGTGTTGGGAGTGCAAGTGATTGTTCACCCACAAAAAGTGTGAGAAACGCTACACCAGCAAGTGTACAGGAAAACCTGTTAGGTATAAGTTTAGTACGTATATCATATACCGTGATAACCATAAAAAGCGACCAAATAACGAGATGTGCGATCAAAAGACCCCACTTCATTAATACTTCTTTCTCCCCTGAAGTAATGGCGATCAAGGCTGCTTCGGATGGAAGAAGCGGAAAAAGGTGGAAAAAAACGAGGAAAAATAGAATACCTGTACCGAGTTCTACAAGTGGATATTGTAGTGAGAGCTTCGTTTTACACTCTCGACATTTGCCATGTTGAAAAAGAAAAGAAAAAAGTGGGACGAGCTCATACCACGAAAGCGTCTTCCCACAGAACATACAGTGACTTCTTCCCTTCACTGCCTGTTCACCCTTTTCATATCGCATAATAATGACATTCAAAAAACTCCCCACAATACAGCCGAGTAAAAAAATAAACAGAGTAAATTCAAATGTTAAAAAAAATATATTAGACATGTTTTAACTTCAACACAGTTATTTTCAGTCGCACATAGTGATAAGTGTATCATTACAACCTATACTAAGAAAACGCCACAGATGTAGCGTTTTCTTAAAGTAATGAAGTAACGTTAGGTTAACATTCAGTTCCGCTCCAAGTCACACCAGTTTGCGAAACACTTGCGCTACAGTCGATGTTTGCATTTCGCGCATCGTTAGTCACTACGAATGTACCACTTCCAGAAGGTCCACAACTTGTCCACGTGATAGTAAGCCAGTCCACGTTATTCGTATCTGCTGGTAACGCAGGGGCTGTTGCAGAAGTATCGCAAGCAAGGGTGAACTCAGCAACACGACTAGAAGTCTCTTGTTTGTACGCTGAAAGCTGAGCACGCTCTCGAGCACCTCCAAGTGAGGCTAGTACAACAGATGCCAAGATACCGATGATAGCAATAACCACGAGAAGCTCAATGAGCGTAAAACCTCGTGTCAGTTTATTATACATAGTTATTTTTTTATAATTTAATAATAAAAATATACCTTCCAAAGTGTAGTAATCACATTGTGAATAGGATATTTATAGTATACAAGGGTGCTTGAGCGCTTGTGAATAGAAAAAAACATATTTTTGTGGAAAAGTGTTGATACCAGAAGTTTTAAAGTCGAAAGTTATAAAGTTAAAAGTTACAAGAAAACGAACGGGGCCGATACTTTCTACATTATGAACTTTATAACTTTCAACTCATTTATTGAATAGATGAAGTGATGCTGTAAATTGGTAATATGACTGACGCCACCAACACACCGACACCACCTGCAAGCATAATAATCATGATAGGCTCTATAAGCCCCACGAGTGTATCCACTACATTCTCTACTTCCCTACTGTAGAACTTTGCCAGGGTCTGGAGAATCTTTGAAAGTTCACCTGTCTCCTCACCCACCCGCATCATCTGTATCATAATAGTTGGAATTTCAGGATGTTCACCAAATGCTTTTGTGATACTTGCCCCGTTTTTGATAGCATCACGAGCCTGTATCAGCGCCTCTTCGTAGTGCACGTTTTCTACCACCGCTGCGGTGATGTCTATCGCCTGTACCATTGCGATACCGCTCGTAAGCATCGTACTCAAGTTGTCAGCCACTCGGGCAAGAAAGAGTTTTTGATACAAACTACCTACTATCGGTATGTCGAGCTTGAGCTTATCAAAATACCTCCTTCCTTGAGTTGTTATCGCATATCTCCAGAGGAAAAATATTCCTACCGAGAGAACTACAAATAAGAGGAGCCCGTATGAAATAAAGAACTGACTAATGCCCATAACAATTTTGGTGTATATCGGAATCTCCGCTGTGGATTCTTCTATAATTGCAGTGAGCTTTGGAATCACCATGGTCAACATGAGCACCATTACCGTTATAAACGTCAAAATAATAAATGCAGGATAAATGAGGGCATGTTGCGCCTTGCTGGTAACTGCATAACTTCTGTCAATGTAGTCGGCAAGGTGGTTGAAGGTTTGTTCAAGTCTACCGGTCTCCTCTCCTGCAAGCACCATGTTGCAGTAAAAAGAAGAAAATATTTTTGGATGTTTTGATAATGATTTACTAATTGAAGAACCTGACTGTACGTCGCTTGCAACAGCAAGTAGTGTTTTTTGAATGAGTGGGTTCGCAGCCTCAGAGCCTAACAGTCGAAATACTCGCAGAGCTGATACCTGCGCTTCAAAAAGCGTCGCGATTTGCCGTGAAAGAATTACCAACTCTTTTGTGGATACGCGCTGAAAAATTGTTATTTCCCCGTGAAAAATATCTTTTTTGTCTGCAGGTTCTACGCTGGTAATAACAAGCCCGTTGCGTTGGAGTGCGGCAATAGCAGTATCCTCATTGACAGTTTCAATCGTTCCTTCCTGTTCGGATCCTGTTGCATCAAGTGCTTTGTATTTAAATAACATATATAAAATAACTACCTCTAGAGCAAACGCTCAAGGCCTTGGGGATCAAATGAAGCTGCAAGTGCACTCTCCACACTTATCTCCCCCGCACGCACGAGCTTAGTAAGTGAGTTGTTCATACTTATCATGCCATCTTCAGAACCAGTCTCAATCATCGTATCTATCTCGTGAGTGCGACGCTCACGAATCATGTTGGAAATAGCACGGGTATTTACTAAAAGTTCATACGCAGGCACCAAACCTCCTGCAATCTTAGGTACGAGTCTCATTGAAAAAATACCACTTAGGCTAGACGCGAGCTGAATACGAATCTGATCTTGCTGATGACTCGGAAATGAGTCAACAATACGGTCAATCGTCTGGGATGCATTATTGGTGTGAAGCGTTGAAAAGACAAGGTGACCCGTCTCAGCAGCAGTTACTGCAGCACCAATTGCTTCATTACCTCGCATTTCCCCAACAAGAATCACGTCCATGTCCTGACGAAACGCACTGTACAAACCGGACTCGAAGGTGTCCGTGTCAAGATGAACCTCGCGTTGGTCGATAAGACACTGTTTAGGGGTGTAAATAAACTCAATAGGATCTTCGATAGTGACAATATGGGCAGCACGAGTTTGATTGATATGCTCTATAAGTGCGGCGAGTGTTGTTGACTTCCCTTGTCCAACAGGACCTACTACAAGAAAGAACCCCTGCCTCCTTTCGGTAAAGCGCAGAAGTTCCACGGGTAAGTTAAGGTCAGCAATAGTTTCTATTTTGGTTGGAATGAGTCGGAGAGCTATAGAAACTGCACCTCTCTGAATACAAGCATTCCCTCGAAAACGTACCTTATGCGTATCATTGTAGTATGAAAAATCAATTTCTTTTGTGGTATCGAAACTCTCTCGCTGCTCCTCGTTAAGCATTAGAGCGAGATATTCTGCAGAATCCTCATGGGTGAGCTCCTTAAAGTCGGTAAGTGGCAATAAAGAACCGGAAACGCGAATCACTGGCTTGTAAAAAGCATTGATGTGTAAATCTGAAGCTTGTTCGTCAACCACAATTCCCGCAAACTCATCAAGAGTTTTTTTATGCGCTTCTAAATCGGCTCTGTTAGTCATACGGAAAAGGATTACTAATAAGATTTACTTCGACTTTTTTTGTAGGAGATTTCGCACGTACTCAAGCACTTCTGAAGGTAGGGTATTCGCCTTAATGAGGTACCCGTCTATGCCAAATTCTTCCGCTCTACTTATGTCTTTTTCCTGACCTTGGTTACTAAGTATTACGATAACAACATCTTCTCCGCAAAGATTCTCTTGACGCAGAGTTTGAAGTACTTCAAATCCGTCAACCTTTGGCATGACCAAATCAAGCAACACAACATCATACTTTCCATCCGTGCGTATAGCTTCAAGTGCCTTTGTACTATCTGTAAAACAAACAACATCATATCCTGATTGTTGAAATTTTAAGTTATACATGTCGAGCAAAAATGGGTCGTCGTCAATTATGCATATTCTTTGGTGTTTTTCTTCTGACATATTTATTTCTTACAATATATTTCATTATACAAGGTCTCGCTCAAATGAAGCAATACCATCATCCGTGCTTTTTGTGTTTTTTGCTTCCTCGGACTCATCAAGAATGACTTCAAGTGTTTTTTCTTCCTTTACCTCTTCCTCAACCTCTTCCTCAACATTCATCAAACCCCCTATCTGAGCAACTTCCTCAAAAGGGATAGTTTTCTGCATTGCCTTGATTATGGTGTCCTCTTTGAGACTCAACATACCATTTCCCCGCGCGATTTTATGAATAATGCTTTCGTCTGCACTATCAAGAATAGCAGCGCGTATTCCATCATTAATTTCAAGGATTTCAAACACCCCAAGTCTTCCCCGTGTGCCATTGGGACAATTTGCAGAAGGTTCTACCATAACAACATCTTTTTCATGAGGAATTTGGCTCCTGTATTTTTTTGGCAAATCTGCAAACTGTTCATCTATCATCTTTTTTATCGGACCCTCAATGAGTACAATCCTTCCAGAATCAGGGCAAATACGTCGCACTAGACGTTGTGCCACAATAAGACTAAGTGTCGGTGCCAACAGGTAGGGATCAACACCCATATCCACAAGGCGTGGTACAGCTCCAGCCGCATTGTTGGTGTGGAGTGTTGAGAAGACGAGGTGGCCAGTGAGTGCTGCTTGAACAGCAAGCTGTGCTGTTTCTTTATCTCGAATCTCCCCCACCATAATGATATCTGGGTCTTGTCTGAGTACGCTCCGTATACCTGAGGCAAACGTATATCCAATATCCGGCCTCATTTGAGATTGACTCACCCCTGGAATGTTATATTCAACTGGATCTTCAAGGGAAAGTACATTTTTGCCCTCTTTATCAACCTCATTGAGCATGGCGTACAGAGATGTTGACTTACCTGATCCCGTGGGACCTGTAATAAGAACCATTCCGTATGGTGCCGCTACAGCCTTTTTAACCTGACCGAGCTGATGTTCATTCATCCCCAAATCTTGAAGAGTAATATTACTCCGTTCACTATCAAGAATACGTAACACAGCCTTCTCACCGTAATATGTCGGAAATGTGGATACACGAAAATCGATACGTCGTCCACCAATCGTCGCTGAGAAGCGGCCATCCTGAGGCTTACGACGTTCATCGAGCTTAATACCTGCAAGAATCTTTACTCGTGCAATGACTGCACGCTGCACCTTTGCTGGGAGCACGAGCGATTTATTTAGTACACCGTCCACACGAAAACGAACCCGTGTCTGATCGTATTCTGGTTCTATATGGATATCTGAAGTACGGGCATCGATAGCACTTCGCAGAATGGTAGCAACAATTTTTGTAACCGGTGCCTCCTCACGTATATCGTTTGATTGTCCCTTTTTCCCTGCAGCTTGTACAGTCTGCTCTAAATCATCTAGATTTTGTGTCTCCTGTTCTTCTTCTCCCAGACTCGAAGTTTCACTCGAGGTGCTTTTTTCATCTTCTGATTTAATCTCACTTAACGCCTGACCAACCTGACTGGATATACCACGATACATTTCTATTGCTTTTTTGTAGTCTCTTTCACTAATCAAAAAAGCTTTGAATGGTACTCCTTTTTTTGTCGAGATAAAGTTCAATGCATCAAGTGCGTCTATGTTGTCTGGGTCAACAATACCAACCTCTAAAACCTCATCCACGAGCGCAATCGGCACCACATGATAGTGTACCGCTGACTCTTCAGGAACATACTGAAGTATGTCGTATGGAATTGTAATATTTTTAAGTGAGCGAACAGGAATGTCCCAATGCTCACCTTTTACCGTTAAAATATCTTGATCTGAAATACCCCGACCCTGCAACACCTCCTCTATGGAGCGTTTGGATTCCTGGGATTCTTTTGTAATATCATCAATATCACTTTCACCAATAATCCCCTTTTTTTGAAGTAATGGCAGTAAATTAAACACAGTTTTTTTGTTAAAACTAACCTCTACAACACATTAACTGGTATTGAGGCTACTCTACGGGAGCAAATGGATTTGAACGAACAAGTGCGGGAGTATGCAGACTGACACTCATATCAGAAAGTGCCTTAAATTCTGAACTGGCAAAAAAATCAACATCAATATTGACCGAAGAGAGTTGCTTGAGGGGAACAATGATTTCACGCTCTAACTCTTCTGTACGTCGATCAATCTGAGATGCACGTTGTTGATGCCCGGTGAAGAAATTTTCACTTGTTGCCAAATAGTACACCCCGACGCCAAGAACGACGAGTAAAAGAAGTGCTACCAAATGTCTAATATTTCCAAACATGTTTAATTATTTTAGCCAGTATGTTTGTAATCCAAGCGTATACACTGTCCCCCTCACAGCATTTGGTCGGGTCATATCTGAAACTTCTATATGAAGTGACACGAGGTCCATAAGTGAAAGACTTTTTTCAATATCCAATAACAGTGCTTTAAAGTTAGCATACTCACCCTCACATTCAATGGTTAATATCGCTTCACCCACAGGACCTTTATCTTCCTCCGCTGTTTGTTTCTTTTTGGAAGAAGCACTTGCTACTTCTGACTCTAAGTATGGTACTTCAAAAGATCGAATAGAAAGGCGATGTTTCGTGGTAAGAGCATCTATATCTACGATAAGGCGAACAACATCAACGTCGTTTGGTAAAATTTGGGTAAGTCTCTTGAGATTTTCTGAAGAAATACTGTTGTATTTGCGAAGGAGCGAATCATGAACTTCCAATAATTTTCCTGACTCTTCAAGCGTAGTGTCCAATCGATCTTCCTGTGCCTGGAAGGCGAGCAAAACATCATATGCTGGTCGAAGATAGGTAAAGAAAAGACCAATCGCAGCTAGAAAAAATAAAATTGGTGTGAGTACTTTTGTCATAACTATATAGTTGAAGGTGCTCCGGATAAGGTTGCGTCTACTTCAAGCGTCGTCGTTGACTCCACAGTAGATGCTGGAGTAGGTATAACAATTTGTTGATTCATGTTTTTCAACGCTGAAGAAAAAGAGACAAGTCCGGTGTCTGCAGTGACGTCTATCGAAAAACTTACTGAATTGTCTTCAAGTCGTTCAAGATCTCTCACAACAGGTTTGTGTAGACTTGGGTGTAGTCGATACTGCTCTGTTTGCAAAGCCACGTCTTGGAAGTTTTTTGATAGACCTGAGATGGTAACTAATGATGTTTCGCTAGGCTGACCTGTATACTCGAGCTCAGTGTACTGCACACGAACGAGTGTAATTGTTTCTAAAAGCGTAAATAACTCAGACACTGCAGTGTGTTCCCTAAGTATTTTTTTTGCATTGGTGATGTGTGTATCTGCTCGTGCCAACATTGCTACCGTTTCTTCATCAAAAGCCTCTTTTTGACGTTCCAGTCGTGCTATTTTTTCCTGAATATTACTCTCGACTATTTTTGTGTACCCAAAAACACCGAGCGAAACAACGACACTCGTAAGAAACACCATAAACATGAGATAGTACCCTGGCCCATGTACATCATGACGCCGAACAAACCTATTTTTTCCGCCAACAGTAGCACTTACATCTGCTTGAAGCGACTTTTTGGGAATGAACGAAGTATTAAATTTTGGCTCCATAATTATTTACCTTGTGTACTACACACGTACTCAATTTTATAGATTCATTATACCCACACATGTTGACATAGCTCTAACATGTTATCCACTACTTCAACAAAGTTAAAGGTGAAAAGTTATAATGTTGAAAGTTTGTTCTACTTTTGAACTTTATATACTTTCAACTTTACGAACATTCAACTTTTTAACTATCTTCGTGTAGCTTTCGCAGCGCAACACCCACTGCTACAGCAAAGTCTGGACCTGCGTCCTTGAGTGTTTCCTCTAAAAATGCTGGGGCTTGCACGTGTGAAAAAGGTTGTGCAAGTTCTATTTCCAACTCAAGCTGTTGACGAGCGAATTCTGGAAGACCCTTAAGGGTTGCTCCCCCACCAGTTAGAACCACTTTTGTTATTACTTTATTATATTTCTTTTGAAAACCGAGCAAGACACGACGAGCCTCGGCAAATATTTGCTCCATAGTGAGCGTCGCTGTGTGAGATATGCGTGCAGCATCATTGTTTGTAACACCGACAAGAATACCTGCCTGACGCTTGATTTCTTCCGCCTTCGCAATGCTTATATGTGAACTCTTGGAGAGCGAACGGGTAATATCCTGTGACCCAGTAGGGATGACATGGGAAGCAAGAATAATTCCAAGCTCTACAAGATATAACTTGCTAGTGGCTGCCCCCAAGTCAATAATTGCCACAGGAGCTAGACTGTGCGCCACAGTCGAACGAATGTTAGAAAACACTTCTATTTCATAGAAACTCGGGCTCAGTCCTGCAAGCTTTATAGTTTCAGTATACCTACGCAAGGTTTCGTTGTGCATTGCCACAATGAGCACCAACTTTGTTTTAATCTCTTGTGACTCAAGTCCCTCTATATCTTTAGCTCCTAAGAAAAGCTTCTGTTCTGTATCTGGAACTACGAAATAGTCGAGTTGCACTTCGGAAATCGGTACAGGAATATACTTACGAGCCTCGATAGGGATGACGGTTGCCAGTTTTTGCACATCAAGAGGTGGTACTTCAATAAGTTTAACAAGACTTGAAGAGAAAGGCACTGCCACGCCACATGTTTGGGTGGTAACGCTCGCCTCTTTAAGGAGTGTCTTCAATGCTTCAGCAAGTTTCTTCGGTGGCAAGTTGGTCGCTTGCCCTACATCACCCTCAGAATATGGACCAAGGGCTATTTCACCATAAGTTTCCAAGGTGGCAATACCTTGTACATTTTTGAGTTGCACAACTTTTATTGCAGAGGAACCGATATCGACACCAAGAATACTCTCATCATGTTTGGTGAGTACTGCTTTTTCAAACAGTTGCTTTGCTTGATTTAAAAAAGGTATATCCATGTGTGTTTATTTCTTTATACGTATAGAATTTTTATTTGATACGTATCGCTACGCGCTGCCTAGGACTTACGCAAACGGATGAAGTTCGAGGCGCCCAAGCAAAATGAATCGAGTTGTATGAATAATACTACGAGAGATATTTTGCGCTGGGCAACGATGAAATTCGCCGTTTACGTAAGTCCTGACTTAAGTATAGCGCACAACACCCAACTAACGATAGACTTTTTGTATGGATATACTCAAAAGAAGTTTGCGCTCATTTTTTGATGTACTCTTTCCTCGCGATATCCGCGTAAGTGTGTTTGATTCACTTCCGAAAGTTGAGCTTGAACGTTGTGCACAGCAAACTTTTTTTCACGGTGCGTGTGAGTGTCTGGCTCCACTTCCCTACAAGAAGTCACTTGTACGTTATGCAGTACAGGCAGTGAAGTACCATGGTCACAAACGAGCTGCAGTACTTCTCGGAGAGACACTCGCTCCCTTTGTAGCGGAGGAGCTCGCCGAACGTCGCATGTTTGGGAATTTTATGAATCCGCTTCTCGTCCCCATTCCTCTCCATGCAATTCGATTCCATGAAAGAGGGTTTAACCAAGCTGAACGTATAGCTTCCGCACTGTGTAATACCTTGAACTGTGAAGGTATGACCCTTGAGCTACATCTGCTTGAACGAGCTAAACATACAGAGTCGCAAGCGCACAGTATCAGCAAGGCAAAACGCTTTGAAAACATGGAAGGAGCTTTCACTGTGTTAGACCCACAGCGAGTGGTCGCACAAGACATACTCCTGATTGATGATGTGATGACGACTGGAGCCACACTGAGTGTAGCTCAAAAAGCTCTTTACAAAGCAGGTGCACGTACTGTCTTATGTATCGCCGTAGCGCATTGAGTATGGTAGGATAATCTCGTTGCAAAATAGAATATTCATTGGAGAGTTGGCTGAGTGGTCGAAAGCGCCTCACTGCTAACGAGGTGTCCTTAACCGGACCGTGGGTTCGAATCCCACACTCTCCGCATTAGAAAAACACGCCCTTTTTGGGCGATGTTTTTGTTATGCGGAGAGGAGAACAGTGCCAATGCACTGTTCGTGTGGGATTCGAAGCCACGGAACATATTGCGAAGCAACAGTGAGTGGCCGTCCAAGAATGCGAGACTATTTTGTAATCCGCCAGCAGGCGGAGAAACAAAATATCCGCAATTCTGGGACGAAGCCCACACTCTCAAATGTATACTCCTTATCTTACGGTTAACCGTAAGATAAGGATATGTAGTGAAATACGTATTTTAATACATATTTAAATATGTATTTTGATATTGGAAAAAACTTTTACCTCCTCTGTGTTCCTGAGTAAGCTCAGGAGCACACTCGTAATCAGAAAATAATACCTGTCCCCATTTTCAGAACCAAACTGATTCGGGATAAGAGGAATCCAACACTCTCCGCCAAGAGAACTAAGTATAGAAGTGACCCGAGAGCCTGTATAATTGTATATATGATTTATTTGATAGGTGGTTCCCCAAGATGTGGAAAGACTAAAGTAGCAAAAGCTTTGGCTCAAAAGACGCATATTCCATGGTTTCCTGCTGATTATCTTGGTTCAGTAGTTTTTCAATATATTCCGAAGGATGAAAGAGATGTCAAATTTCCTCTTAGCGCTATTCGGGATATCAATCCCTCTAATGATTTTAGATACTCTAATTACACCCCCGAGCAAATTGTTGATTTTTACTACACCCAAGCCGAATCAGTTTGGACTGGGTTAGAGGCTTTCATAAAGTATGCTGTTCACGATGAGCAGAATTTTATCCTTGAAGGGTATCAAATCACTCCAGAACTACTTGCACGATTAGATGAAAACGTACAGAAGAGTGTAAAAGCAATCTTTTTATATAAGGATGATAAAAAAGATATTGAGGTTGGTATTAAGAAAAATGTAGGTTCAGGAGATTGGCTAATCAAGAATACCAAAGAGGAGAGAACATTCTCCAAAGTTGCTGAAATGATCAGTATGTTTGGAGTAAGGACTGTGGATGAGTCAAAGAAATATAATTATCCATGTTTTAACATGGATGGTGATTTTAAAAATAAGTTAGACTACGCTGTTAATTATCTCGTCCCCTAAGTAATAATCCGCCCCGAGAGTCTCAGAATTTTGATACTTTATATTTTATTTAATATATGTCATCATTCTTGTATGGCTAGATAACGCTGGTCGTCTCTCGATAATAATGTCGGGAAGAACAAGGAGATCCTTATGCACGCTATAGCAGCTGTTGGAATCGTTATTGGCTTTGCGGTCGTTAACTTCGTTTGGCAAGCTTACACTGAGCGCGACTGGGCCAAAGCAGTGGGACAGAGTGTCTCGCAAGCCATCGCTATCGGGATATTTCTGGTATACCTGCTTGCTACCGCGAAGTGAAACTCTGTTTGGGACCTCTCACAAGTAAGTTTGTGGGCAGGTCCTTCTTTTATTGAAAAAATGATATATCTTATTCCATCTTAAACTCTGTATACTACGCAAATTGCAGTGTGGAAATACTAGAACTCATACTATAAATACTATAATTTTTGGTACTAACAAGACTTGCTGGTTAGAGGTGTTTTGTCATGCGAAGAGTTACAGTCTTCGGAGTAAATTTGTTAGTATAACAATATGATTGAAAAAACACCCAACTCCAAAGCTACTTCGGAAGACATCCCAGCCACCCTCTCAAAAGCAATAGAACTTCAAACGCAAGGAACACCTGCTTCACTAGAAGGAGTGCCTGTACCATTATCTGAAGAAGCGTACGCGACCTTACGCGAAAAAGTTCTTGCAGACATTGCAAGAGATTGCGATAAAAATCCGTATCACAATCGCGCCCACACAGAAGGAGTCGAAAGAAGATTTCTAGAACTAGCAAAACTCGCCGGATTCTCACCGAGTGAAACTCAAATAGGGGCTATTGCAGCTCTTTTCCATGATTACGGACATGCTGGTCAAACTGTCCGTCAAGAAACATCCGTCTCATTGCCTCAAAAAGATTTAAGCAACGAAGAATTTGCTGCGCTTATGGTAGACACGTTTCTTGCTGACAAAATGCCAAAAGATGTGATTGCTTTTGTTCAATCAGCGATTCTAGGCACTTCGTTTGGGCAATCAAGCGGTCCATACGCACGACCATATAAACCACAGAATGCATTGGAGAAACTTGTAGCCTTCGCTGATATTGCAAACTTTACTTCTACACTCGATGAGTGGATGGAGGAAAATTTCAATGTTTTACGCGAAACGCCTTCAGTAAATACACCGAAAAGTTATGATGAAATGATAATCGGAAGGAACAAATTTCTTGATTTCGTTTCTTCAAAACTCGAAGACGTGGCACCAATTCTCGGACCCGAAAACACGGCACAGTACCAAGTAAGTCTAGAAAAACTTCGAGATGCAGTAAACTCACTAGAGACAAAAGAGAAGTACGAACCTCTTTACGAAGCGTTACTTGCCGAGAAATTAAACCGCGGGTTACGACCTCATTCTCAATAAAATACTAGAACTCATACTAGTATTAATACTAGTAATTTTACAAATGATAAGGACTTACTGGGAATACTCACCAGTAAGTCCTTTAGGGCTGTTACAGTACCACTTTCTTTGCTTCGATGACAATCTCCTCCTGTACAGGGTTTGGTTTCGCAAACCCCGCAAGAATCTTCCTCGCAAAAGGTGTCAGCAAACGTGCATCTTCGTGCGCCAGACAATGCAGGGCGATGCATTTGCTCTGTGGAGAAAATTTTCCACCCAACACCCCGGCAAGGAATCTTTCAGCCTGTGTGTGCGCGGGTTCATTATCTTCCCACAAAAATACACGCCCCAGTTCCATCAGTGCAATTTCTTCACTCATTGTCTTGAAACCACCAGCGTTCACTACACTGATCAAGACTGCTACAGGGGTTGTCGTGAGTCTCCTTTTACTTTCCATTTCCTGCCTCCCTTTACATGAAGTTATTCTTCACAGTTTCGACTTCGAAACCATATCCTATATATAGGGTAGCATATTGCTTGAAATACGCACGAGTTATTCACTTTACGCTTTTGTCCGTTGTCTTTCATGTAAATGGGCGACATCCGCGCGCCATACTTCCGAAGAGACGGGTTCTCCCGCGTCACCCGCTTTACTCGCTACTCAGAACTCGTAATTCGTAACTCGCCATTAGACATACTAGGTTCAAGAACCGTATACTACAAAGTATGCTCTCCCAGCAACAACTTCACAGCGCATTTGTCGCTCCAGGACACATATCTGAGGAAATATTTGCAACCATATGTACACAAAGCGAAGCGGAACATATTTCTATTGAGGAGGCACTTATTGCTCATGCACCACTCAAGAGCAGCGACTTAGGGCGTGGTCTTGCAGACGCGTACGGAGTGCCATTTAGTATGCTTGGGGAACAATCAGTTTCGCTTGACACACTCTCTTTCATTCCAGAGTCTGTGGCGCGCGCGCAACAAACGGTATTTTACGATATTCAAAAAGAACAAGCACTTGTAGCCACAGCACATCCCGACAATTACACATTTTTAAATACACTCTCTCAGAAAATAGCACGTCCAGTAAGTATACGCTACGCACTTCCTGCTGAAATAGAGGCTGCACTCCATGGTTATCAAGGAGATCTCGCTGAACGTTTTGCACGCATTACAGAAAGCGGTGACGCTGACGATAAAGATCAGTACGCCCAACAAGGTGTTGACCTCGTCAATCTCTTGCTACGTTCCGCTTTTGATGCAGGTAGTTCAGACATACACCTTGAACCATTTTCTGAAGGTGGAGTGATTCGTTTTCGTATCGATGGATTACTTAAAATTGTAACCAAACATTCTAAAGCCATTCATGAAAAAATTGTTGCGCGCATAAAAATACTTGCAGGATTACGGACGGATGAACATGCTGCGCCACAGGATGGTAGGTTTAGTTTCGACGCAGGGGGTGGAAGAACATTTGATTTGCGTGTCTCACTCGCCCCTATTACCTATGGAGAAAACCTCGTACTGCGCATTTTGCGACGTGATGTACATACGATCACCCTTGAAGAAATTGGACTATCAGAAGAACACCAAGCTCTCCTACGTGCAATGGTACAAAAATCGCATGGCATGGTACTGACGGTAGGACCTACAGGTGCAGGAAAAACAACAACGCTCTATACTTTACTCAAAACTATCAGCACAGAGGAACGGAACATTATGACTATTGAAGACCCTGTAGAATACAACATAGATTTTGTTCAACAGATACAAGTTAATCCAGCAAAAGATGTACGCTTTGACACCGGCCTTCGAACTATTGTTCGACAAGACCCAGATGTAATCCTCGTTGGTGAGATTCGGGACCAAGAAACAGCAAAAATAGCGGTGAATGCTGCCATGACAGGACACCTCCTCCTCTCAACACTCCATACAAACGACGCAGCAACCACCTTCCCCCGTTTGGCTGAAATGGGCATAGAGGCTTTCCTCGTCGCCTCATCGGTCAATGTGGTGGTAGCGCAGAGGCTCATGCGCAAACTTTGTGATGCATGTCGTAAAAGTACCACGTTAGGAGAGACGAGTTTGGAAGCTCTCAAGCTCTCGCCGATGATATATAAAGAACTTATTACACAAAGTGGTAAAGAAGATCTCACCAAAATTCTTTTGTACGAAAGTACTGGTTGTAGCGTATGTAGCAACCTGGGGTATCGCGGAAGAATAGGTGTTTTTGAAGTACTACAGGTTACTGATACGATTCGGTCGCTTGTGCTCCGAGGCGCCAGTGCCTACGAGATAGACAGCGCAGCACAAGCAGAGGGTATGAAGTCTATGAGTAGTGACGGGGTAACTAAAGTACTTGCGGGCATGTCCTCCTTGGATGAACTGCTTCGTGTAGTGCACACATAAGATTCATGTTTACAAAAATTTCATCAGAAGAGAAAGTGCAAATTGTACAAAACCTTTCTTTGCTATTAGACAGTGGCGTACCTATTCATCCAGCTCTAATTACCCTAGCTCACTCACGACTGTCTTCTCGGGCGTCCCTCATGCTTCTCCGTCTTGCAAAAGGAGTAGAAACTGGAACAAAGTTGCATGTCTTACTCAAACAGGAGACCGGCCTTGATAAGATATTTGTCGCACTGGTAGAGGCTGGTGAAGAAAGTGGAACGCTTAGTCATCACCTCACCGTACTTGCGGAGTGGCTTGAGCATGAACACACTATGACAACTAACGTTAAAACGGCACTTCTCTATCCCAAGATTATTTTGGGAACAACGTTTTTGGTAGCTTTTGGGCTTGCAACTTTTGTACTCCCTAGACTACTCCCTATTTTCAAAGGTATGCATATCGAACTCCCTTTTGCGACACGTATCCTCCTTGGCTTCACAACGTTTGTACAACAACACTGGCTTATACTGTTACTTACTGGTGTTGCTGTGATTATTACCTACATACTGCTCATGCGTCTGCCTTGGGTTCGCTTTACACGTGACTCTTTCCTCCTCAACTTGCCAGTAATCGGTACATTAGAACATGCATACCAGTTAACCTTAGGTATGCGAATAATTGCCACATTATACGAAAGTGGCATCCCTATGCCACAAACCTTGCGACTTGCGGCACATACCGCCACCAACGCACAGTACGAACGTGCTTGGAAAGAAATAGCCAATGCAGTAGAACGAGGAGATGCGCTTGACATTACGCTTGAGAAATATCCAAAGCTTTTCTACGGCGATGTGATTATGCTTGTGTCAATCGGCGAGCGTACGGGATCGTACGTGACCATATTTAATCGTATTGCGGAGTTCTATAGGCAACACATCATCCAGATTACCAAACGTTTGCCTTCAATTATTGAACCATTGTTACTCGTAGTAATGACACTAATTATCGGTTTCGTCGCTATTGCTATAGTGCTTCCTATATATGAATTTACACAAGGCATTTCCAAGTAAGATGGAACCTGCGCAAATGGCATACTACAAGAGCATTACTATTTTTATAGTCGCTATGCTCCTTAAAAATATGCATCATTTCATCGTTGTGCTGCACAAAATACTTCTCAACGTACTACCTATACGCCTCGTAGTATTTTGTTTGCACGCCTCGAACTGCAGGTCCCAAAGGGGGCAACGGGGTGCGACACTCCTTGAGGTAATGCTCGTGGTGTTACTTCTCGGTGTGCTACTGAGTGTAACGGTACCTATTTCATTTCGTTTCTACAATACACAGAGGCAAACAGAGGTTGTACGTACGGTACAAAACACGTTACGTATGGCACAACTCAAAGCACAATACGACATACATAACTCTGCCATCGGAGTAAAAATACTTCCTTCACAAATTGTATTGTTTCAAGGTGATTCATATGCACTTAGGACGGCTTCTCTGGATGAGATTACACAATTTGATCCACCACTTACGCTTTCCGATGATGATGAAGTAGTGTTTGCACGTAAAAGTGGAGTTCCTGTAGCTGAGGCGACACTATCGTTCGCACAAAACACCAGCACAAGTACTATCGTTGTTTCGGCGTCCGGCTTGGTGGACAAGCAACACTAACATCATGATTCACCCCCACACACAGGAACAAGGTATAGGAATGGTTGAAATACTGCTCGTACTTGTACTCTTTACAGGACTCGCTGCAATCGTAGGAGTGGTCTCACTCCACCTCAAAGACGATACACGTGCTGAACTCAACCGAGTACAAGCTCTTGCACTGGCACGTGAGGGTATCAATGCTCTGCACTCACTGCGTGACACAGATGCTGATACCCTTGTTGCTGGCACACACGGACTCGCTATAGAAGATGGGTCTTGGACCCTCACCGATTCTCCACTTGAGACGGGCATATTTACGCGAACTATTTCTATAGGGGCAGGGGAAGGTGATCTGTTTATTGCTACCAGTTCAGTGTCGTGGGAGGGGATTCGCGGAGACTCTATAACACTCACAACAACACTCTATGACCTCTACGAAACATACGGGGCTTCCCAGTATGTAGTACCTGAATTTACCACACTCACACACATTGACCTCGTAAACACAGCCACGGAACCGCATACAATAGATACTCTGATGTGTTCATGGGAAGGAACTGCACTACTCAAAGAAATACAACTTGGTTCTACCACCGTATTTACCACAGCCACTTCAAGCGCTCTTCAGTCTGGGACAATCGCCCCCATTGAAAATGGTATTCTCGACGCAGGCGAAGCAACTTCTATCAGAATTACATTTACTGAACCACTCGTAAGTGCAGTGAGTACGCTACAGCTCGTACTTGAGGATGGAACAGTACGAAATAGTTTGCAACGTACCGAGTAACACTATGTCCCAACACACCCACACTCTGCGTAACACACAAGGTTTTACTTTGCTGGGACTACTCTTGTACATTGCTCTTACCGCCGCGACACTTACCGCTTTAGGCGAATTAACAATCGGTGTACTAACCCTGAGTGCTCGTGCAGAACACGACAGAAGTAGTGTGTACGCACTTGCTTTTTTACAAGCACGACTCGGGTACGATATAGGTCGTGCAGAGAGCATACTTGCTCCAACACCGGGGAATCCTGCAAGCACACTCTCACTTACACGCGATGGAGACACCACAACGTACTATGTTGCTGAAGGCCGTCTGTGGATGCAGTCCGATTCTTCAAACCCAGAAGCGTTGACCCCAGAAGATGTTGTTATTTCTTCAAGCACCTTTGAGGCGATATCTTCCCCTACCCTAAAACCTTCTATACGACTGAGTATTCAAACTGGTACATATGACCCCTTGCGACCAGGTATACTTATACAATACACGCCGACTATTCTCACTTGGTACCCTTATGCATACAACTAACACACAACACGGGTATGTAGCATTGTCCGCAACACTTATCATAAGTGCGATACTGCTACTGGTGATTTCTCAAAGTGTCCTTCGATCTTCCGCCAGTACACAGACACTCACAGAAATACAACATGCAACAGAAGCACACATACTTAGCCACACGTGCCTAGAAACTACTGTCGAGCTATTCCTCACCGATGTTTTGTATCGAGGTAATGAAGAGAAAACACTAAACGAAAGTATCTGCAATATACTACCAATAGTTACTGACGACTTCCACAACATCACAATAGCAGTAGAAGCAACAGTTCACTCTGTCCCAAGTACGCTCTCTGTGACTTTTGATGCCACTGACCCTCTGGTAACGACGAGTCTCTGGACGATAGAGTAGTATTCTGCATAACAAATCGCATGCGTTTTTATTGCAAGCATAGTATGCTAAGTAGGTATGGAAGATAAGTATATTGTTCGTATATCAAAGCATAATGACGCGCGTAACTCAGCGCCACCCTCTCCTCCTGCTGAAGCTGAACCTGTCCCAGAGAACACACCTCTTCATCCCACGAGCAAACCTAAGATGTCGGGCACATTTTATGTAGCACTTCATATAACCGACCATGAAATATATGCACTTCAAATAACACACGAGACCAAACTCACTCGTTTTGGCAAAAGCGTACTCCCTGAACATACGGTAGAAAACGGAGTTATTCTTGCACAGGAACAGCTTGCACGTCACATTCGGACACTTTTAGAGGAAGTGTTTTTATCTAAGGACCTCCCGAAAATCATACATGGGCATATATGCATTCCCAAATCTCAAACCTACATACAACACTTTGTTCTCCCGAACGCCGAAGAATCATTACACTACGAACTTGTATCTGAAAAACTTTCAGAGCTTATACCATTTTCAATGTCAGAAGTTTCTGTGGGATTTACCCATTGGGAGGAGGACCAAGAAGAACACATCACCGCGGTCGTAGTGCCACGCACTATTATTGATTCATACACAAGAACGGTACGCCTCGCTGGAATTACACCCATTCTTGTGGACATAGAGAGTGCCACACTAGGAAGAGCTCTCGTTGAAAATAATCAATACTCAAAATCATTGATAATTGATATGGGAGCTCGCACCACTGCACTCAACTCTTACACCGGTCAAAAACCCACAACCTCAGTGTTTGCTCCTGTAGGAAGCGATAAATTGGTAGAAATTCTAAGTAATATCAATTCTGATGAATATACAGAAAACCAGAAAACGTTTGAAGATATTACAGCAACCCTCATACAAGCTATTTTTCTTATTACGCAGGAAATACAAAAGTCTCCACACAATTCCGTAATCAAAGATATATATATTGTTGGACACACCTCTCTTCTCTCAGTACTTGCGGAATATATCGGTAAAGAGGTGGGTATACCCACTCATGTTGGAAATCCTCTCCTACATCTTACTGAATACCCCAAAGAAATTGAACGCGACGCCATACTATACGCTTCAGCCATAGGTCTTGCATTACGATCAAATAATTCGGACGCGGAGGGTTTTAATTTACTCACATCCCAGATCGAAGAAAAAAGAAAAATGAAAAAAATAGAGCTACAGCAACTCCATCTTTTTATAAAAAAACACATTCGAGAATTACTGTTATTGCTTTGTGTCCTGTTCAGTATCGGCATACTATTCTTTGTGTGGTAAGTTCTGTGTGCTGATAATAACGGAGTGTTATGCCCTTAACCCTGATTGTTAAGTTGAATATAAAGCCGTAGAATGAACACGTAGATATTGGATTTTTCTACAGCTTGCACCAATGCTTGAAATTCACACACCAGCTGAAAAAGGTTTTACGCTTATTGAAATATTGCTTGTGATAGCACTCATCGCCATCCTTTCTGCTATCACGATAGTAGCCTTAAACCCCACAAAACAGTTTGGCCAAGCAAAAGACACCACACGCGTGAGTCACGTCAACACAATACTGAACGCAGTCAATCAATACTCACTTGATAACGCGGGTGTTGTGCCGTCTACCATACCCGTGGGTACCGACTGCACATCATCATCGAACTTTGAAATATGCCAAACGGGCTCCGCATGTGGTACAGGTGTTGATTTAAGTGTTCTCACTGACTTGGAGCGATATATTGTTTCTATTCCCATTGATCCAGCAAGCACCTCAACCGAAGGTACCGGCTACAACATCATCAAGAGCGATTACGGTAGAATCACTGTGTGTGCAAGAAATGCAGAGGAAGATGAGGGTATTAGTGTAACGAGATAAACAATTAAAATTAACCATATACCATGAGCAAACCTAAAGATACCTTTACAGTCCTTTTAGCGGAAGATGAGCTTTTCCTTTCCCGTACGTTTGAAAATAGGCTTACTCTGGAAGGGTACACAGTACTACTTGCTCATGATGGTGAAGATGCAATACAGATGATTCTAAAAGAAAAACCGGATTTAATTCTGCTCGACCTCATCATGCCAAAGAAAAATGGTTTTGAGGTTCTTGAAATCATCAAAAAAGACGAGCTTGTACAACACATACCAGTCATCATCACCTCAAACCTTGGGCAAGATTCTGACATAGAAAAAGCAATGAAACTTGGCGCTGTCGACTATATTATTAAATCAAACATTTCCTTAAAAGACTTGGCTATGAAAGTTAAAGAGCACCTTCCAGCAAAGTAGACCTAAACTGGTCTTTACATAAAGTACGTGGATGCATACAAGGTATTTGAAAATAGTTTAAAGTGCACAGCCCCCTACCATGATACATAACAACTTACGTTCAAAAGAAAAAGTACCGTGGTACCACAAGGTTATTGTGCAGGTGATAAGTGTTATCCTTTTTGCGGCAGCTACGGTGATACTTAGTAACGCCTACTTCACCCACCAATTCACCTTACAGACACTCAAAGACGAGTATACGCAATCAGAAAACACCTCGTTTTTACAGACCCTTCATGAGATAGACCAGACGATACTCGACAATGTTCTACACTTTGCCACCTTAAGCACCTCGCATACACCAAAACATTTCTTAACTGAAGTACGAGACTTGGGAAATTCAGTCAAACACCCTACCAATCAGGTCCTTGAGGATATACAAAACTTTATTGGAAATGATGAGACATGGAAACGTGTTGATTTCATTGATACTGAAGGAACTATACACGTTAGTAGCGATAGTAAGTTACTTGGGTCAGAGGTAGATATCTCTGACCTTGTTCAATCCGACCTCAAATATATCCAAATTGAAGCGATGAAGGTGTACGACATCGGAACATATCAAGATGTTGGAACCGCACTCCTCGTTATTTCAGAAATACACGAGTGGAATAATCTGACTACTCATGGTGAACCAGAAATTGTCGGGTACGCCATTGGGTATCTTTCACCCGAAGCCATTTTTAGATCAACAGAAACTTTCACAAAGAATCACTCCGATACCCTTAAACCTCTTGTGATTCTCAGAGAAGATGGAACGGTATTGTTTCAAAACACCAAAGACATCCCAAGTACACTGCAAGCAATAATACAATCACCACCAGAGACAGACATCGACACATTCACTGAAAACGCACCCGATGATACCGACCAAAAATATGTACTACATTCTTTATCTCGAGGATATGGTACATTTAGTGGTTTTTCATGGCATGTGTTGACGGAAATTGACACCAGTTCAGTACAACAAAAATTAGCAATCGATTCATTAGGTCATATTAAATATTACATTCCCGCCATTGCTTTTGCAGCCGCCATTTGTTTTTTTTAT
>Ga0209212_1001928_pt1 | contig 31400 bp, 35 predicted proteins | sample RifGroC2_FD_183996 | JGI IMG/M metagenome (GOLD analysis project Ga0209212, IMG submission 183996) | Groundwater microbial communities from Rifle, Colorado, USA - Groundwater C2 (SPAdes) (version 2) | ecosystem: Environmental > Aquatic > Deep subsurface > Groundwater | place: Rifle, Colorado...
TCCATATTTAATCTGCAGGCAGCAGTAATTAATACTTCAGGGGATAACTCAATCAACCAATCTCTTATATAATCTGCATGAGACAGAAGGCTGCCCATTCTTTTCAAAAGGTAATTTTCAAGGCATTTGTTTGCAAAAAGGAAAAGCTCCTCATCCTCTATAAACATATTACGATAAGTCTGACTCTGAAGAACATCCTTAAATACCTCTTTAATAGAATAATCATATTCTTTATTTCTCTTGCCGATTCCTTTTATTTTTAATTTGTTAGAAGATATTGATCTAATTCCTACAAAATGATTAGAAAAGTACATTTTATAAAAGTTTACATAATTTAATATTTCTTTCAGATATGGTGTATCATGCATATCAACCAAAAGGATACCATTATGTTTATATCTCTTATTTTTACCTTTAAAGGGCAAATAAAATCGAATAGCTCTTAATAATTGCTTTAATTTCACGAACATAGAAATTTTAAAATCTGGTCTATTATTTGAGATAAAGCTAATGTTTTTATATTTTTTCAAGAAAACATTTTCTATAAGAGCCGGAATTATTGGAGACCGACCTTCAAATAGTTCATCTAAACTATAGCCTCTTTTGAATACAATAATTTCATCAGCATTTACTTCCTTAAACAATTTTTTCAGAATAAAATAAGATGTCCATAGGTCATCAATAAATGTCTTAATATAGAAGAACCCTGCATAAAGAAGGTCTATATTATATCCTTTAAGGAAAACAAACTTATCCTTCAGCTTAATATCCATGAAATTACAAATATTTTTAACACGCTCTAAGTTGTCTAACCCAATCCGGTTCAGGTCAGGAAGTTCAATTAAATCATCAGGAAATAAACACTTTAAGCCTTTCTTTTCTAACGCTATTTTTCCATCTAAAGAGAAAGAGACAATAATATCACTATCTGTTATGTCTAAGCTGATAATTTTGTTGATATGAGAAGAAGCTGAAAAAATAATCAGCCTTGTGGCATTATTTTTCATGGATAGGGTTTTTTGAAATTAATCTTTATTCCTTTTCCGCAATAACCAATGTTTGAGCCATTTCATCCTGAATATTTATCATTTTATCTGTAAAGAATTCGATTGGAACTGTATTGATCTTTTTGAAACCATGTTTTGTTAATAATTCAGCATAATCATAGATACAGCGACCGTCTGAAAAATGTGCCTCTCTATAATCCTCTTTTTTTTTATCTGACAGATATTTGTAATAGTATTCAACTAAAAAAAGTTTATTTTTACAAATTTTGAATAAATTAGATATTGCATTATTTATTAATGCAGGCTGGATATACATTAAAACATCAACCCCTACTACAATATCAAACTCTCCATCTTTAAATTGATGTATGCCCTTTGTTAAGTCATACACAAAAAAATTACCTCCCTTAAAAAATTTCTTCGCCTTTTCTATTTGGATAGGAGAATAGTCTATTCCAACATATTCAATATTTAAATTATCACTGTTTTTTAGGAAAATCTCATTCAGTAGATACCCATAACCACAACCATATTCTAATATCTTTTTAGGTTTTTCTTTTAGGCACAAATTAGCCAGCATGTCATACATTAATCGGTATGTATCGCTGATGCCTTCATTAATATAATTTTTACCACGTTTTAACCAAGACCGTCTAATCATAAAATCAGAGAATGCCCAAAATAATAGCTTTCTAATTTTGCTATATAAAATTCCCTGCACAAATTTTACATATCTCATGTTCATCGGTTGGAAAAAATTCCGCATTGATTAAGAATTTCCACAATACTTTGCGCCATATATCTTCAATACTCTAATGACAAGAGGAAATTTCAACCTTAACCACATGTTAATTTTGTAATTTGTGATTTATTTCGCTCATATAACCGGATATTACATTTTTTATTCCTGATAGCTCATCTTCTTTAAATTTATCTTTTAACCTCGCCGCTGCTAAATATAAATTAAGTTGTTTAACAGTTGAGGCTCCCGGAATAACCATATCAACATTATTATTTGAAAGTATAAATTTAAGCGAATAAAAAACCATTTCTTCATCCATAATTTCAAGCTTTTTCTGTATTTTTTTTATTGCTGTCAATCTTTCCTTGAAAAGCGGCCCTGAAAAATAATTTTTCCTTTCATCGTTTTTATCAAACTTCTGATCAAAAGAATAATGCCCAGACAACAAACCGCTGTTTAATGGGGAACGAATGATTGTAAATATTTTATTTTCATTGGCAATTTTTAATAAATCTTCCGATTTAAAATAAATTAAATTGTAGAATATCTGCAAAGCATCAATAATTCCTTCTTTATTTTCAACTGCGTAAAAGCCATCTTCCTCTTTGCCGACAACCAATCCCGCATATTTAATCCTTTTCCCTTCTTTGAGATTCTTTAGATAATCGAATAACTGATATCTTTTTATATCCTCTAAAGATGGCTTATTCAGTTGCAGTAAATCTATTTTATCTGTTTTTAGCCTACGCAAAGAACTGTCCAATTGAGCATTTAAATTATCTTTAGAAAAGTTTCTTATCCCATCAGCGCCAAGTCCAATTTTTGTAGCTATAAAAACACGGTCTTGATATGTCCTTTTTAATTCCCCTAAAAATGTTTCTGTATGACCATAGTGTGTGCCTGTATCATAAAACCAAATACCCTTATTAACCGCATCATTAATGATGCTTTTAACTTCGATTTCAGAAATATGTTTCACTCCTTTTACGCTCTTATCTGTGTTGGATAGTTGTGCAGTCCCTAAACCCAATCGTAAATTATTTATTCCTTTGAGCATTATTTTTTTCCTTATTCATAATACCTATTATAGAGCTGTTCTTCCCTATATATCTTTGCATACTTTTCAAATATTAGGTTTCCTTGCTCATCAAGACTTTCAGCTTTTTTAATGTCCGGCCAAAATTTCTCTGGAAATTTTGCATATAAATAAAAAGTCCTTATAAGTCCACGATATTCTTCTATACTAATATTCGGATTATAGATAGCCGGGTAATTTCGACTGTAACCCATCCCTTTTTCCTCAGCATCCTCATCAAATAGCCCGTCCCTTACTGCAAGCTCTCTTAAACGCGAACCTTTAAAAGGATAAACAAACCCAATACAAGGAGATTTTACTTTAGCTCTTCTCACCATGCGAATGATATCCCAATAATCCTTTCTTGTTTCATGTGGAAATCCTATTAGCAAAAAAGAAACAGTTCTTAACCCGCAACTATTTGCCAGATCAAAAGCTTTTATAATCGTATCATTTTTTACCGGTTTGTTGCATAATTCTCTTCTTCTCTTTTCATCCCCTACTTCCATCCCTATGCTTATAGAAACACATCCCATTTCTGCTAAAGCTTTTATTTTATTTATAGTAAGCGTCTCAGGTGCAGCATCAACCACAAAAGGATCTCCTGCCTCCGATTTATAAGCTTTTGCATAATCCAGAAAATACTTCTCGCTAACTGCTAAAAATGATGCATCTTGAAAACGGTTAAAATTTAAATGATATCTTTCTTTTAGGTATATCAGTTCTTTTATGCTTCTCTCTATGGAATATTTTCTCATTTTTGCATTGTCTCTATTGTAGGAAGCCATCTTTTCATAGAGACAATATGAGCACTTGCTAGGGCAACCTCGATTTAATACATAATCTGAAGAACGATATACTCCACCATTATAAACTCTATAAATTAAACGATCATCATACAAATCATAATCCCCGTATGGTAGCTTGTCCAAATTCCAAACTACCTGGCCAATAATATTTTTATAAATCTTCCCATCTTTTTTAATCCAAAATCCATGTGAATTTGTATATTCTTTCCCTTTTTCAATTTTTTCAAGTAGGTCTAATATTACCAATTCTCCTTCGCCGACACATAAGATATCCATGTTTTCATCTTGTATAACACCTTCAGGATCAGCATAAGCGTGAACACCTCCTACTACGGTGTATATACCTTTATTGAATGACTTTACTTCCCTAAGTAGTTTTTTTACCAATAGCCATTCTACACTTAATACTGAAAAACCAACCAGTTGCGGTTGAAAATCCTGTAATGCTTTTCTTAATTCTAATAAGACATTTTTTTTATTTTTAACAATATTATACTCGGATAAATTAACTGGTTTTAAATCTAACAATTCATCTCCCGCTTCTGTTAATCCTTTATATCTTTTATTTTCTGACAATCCCTGAGTATCATAAAATGAGGTATCAAAAAGGCGGACTTCGTGCCCGGCTTGGCGAGCTATATTTATTAACATGGTTAATCCATACGGTTTATATCCGCCACAATCTAAATTAGGGAAAACAAATAGCACCTTCATTTTAAAATCCTCTCGTAGCTTTTGCGCAAACCCTACACATAGGGATCTTATACCATTCTCCGTTTTCGTGCACATCTCTTAGTCTTTTCATTTTTTCACCATTCCAGCAGGATTCTATAGTTTCTCCTTTTCCTATATTTCCGAGAATAAAACTGCCGTTATGTTCTCTAACTGGCGAACCACAAGGAACAATATTTCCAGAAATATCTATTATTAGCATCTCCCATGGGAGGGTGCATGTAAACGGAAGCACATCTTTATATTTTTGTTCCAACTCCTTTTCTGATAATTTGCTTTCCTCGTCCACCTCCATAAATAATGAATAGTCTATACATCTTTGGAAAGCAATTATATTCAGCCCGGGTTTGTTTTTCCAAAATTTAAAAAATCCCTCTTTCTCCCTAATGTTTTCTTCCATTACAACATAACTGACCCTTGTCCTTAAATAATCGGCTTTCTTTTCTATTTTTAGCTTTAGAAAATCTTCTATATTTTTTATGACTCTTTTGAAATTACCACCTTTTCTAACAATATTGTAGGTAGACGGCGATGCTGCATCAATGGAGAAATTTATTTTGGTTAAACCATAATCAATCAGTTTTTCCGACACTTTTTCTGTTAGTAAATTCGCATTAGTGTGCAACCAAATGTCTATTATGCCTATACTTTTAGCTATCTTCAGCATTTCCAAGAAATGTGGATTCATTAACGACTCCGCTTCATGGTCCATCAATATCGCTTTTAAACCTCTTGGTTTTGCTTCATGAAAAATCCTCTCCCATAAATTCATATTCATGTGCCCCAAACCTTCCTTTCTCTCAAGGAAAGACCTCGGGCATTTAGGGCACTTTAAATTACAATAATAACTAGCTTCTATTTCAATGCTTAGAGGAAATTTTCCTTCATATTTTTTCTTCTTAGCCAAATCAAACTGCCTTCGATATTCTTTATATTCTTCTGACAAGTTCCGCTGCCAGCTATCATCTATTTCATATTCTTTTATAGAATCCCAATAATCCATTATTTCCTGCTTCATAATATATATAATATCTCCATAGAAAACACTTCTATAAACAATATTGAAATAATACATAAGTGTAACAGTTTGAATTTGTGTTTTAATTTTTGGAGAAGATTTTCGAATCTATTATTGACTCTACTTACATTAGACATAGTTCCTCCACCTCTTGAAGCTAAACGAAATTAGCAGCACAAACTCTACATATCTCATGCTGGTAGTATTTGCCTTTTTTATGTAATTGCCTTAATTGTTTTATTAATTCTGAATTCCAAAGGTCATAAATTGTTTTGTGATATGCATTCCCTATCGCCATTTTTAATGACATACCAAGTAAACAACAGGGAAGAACCGTTCCATCACTAAGCACTACTATCCTAAACCAAGGTTGTGTACATCTGAATGTATCATTTTTTATCCTGCTATTTGCATATAATTTATTGAGTTCCAAATATTCAGGGAAGGGATTGTTATACTCCTGTATAGCTATAGCATCCACATGTGGAGTCCAGAAATTAATAAAAGACTTTATTTCCGTTTCATTATATTTCATCCTGACGAAACTGACCCTCGTAATTGGAATCTCTTTTCTTAATTCTTTTTTTCTTTTGCAAAAATATAAAATATTTTCCATCACTTTTTTAAAATCTGAGCCGACTCTTATTTTATCGTATGTGTCTTCATTGATTGCATCCAATGAAAAGTGTATACGGGTTAATCCTGAATTCAGCAATTCCTCCGTTTTTTCCTTATCAAGCAGTAATGCATTTGTATTAATCATTATATCCAGAATACCCTTTCTTTTAGCATAAGCTATGAAGTCGGATAGATTATTTACCAGCAATGGATCACCTTCTTGATCCAGTCCTATAGAAGAAAGCCCGTATTGGACACCTTCATCAATTATTTTTGTAAATAAACCGAACTCCATAAGAGGCTGCCTTGAGGGGAATAAATTCTTGTATGCGTGGGTGCACATAATACATCTTATGTTACAGCCAAATACAGTTTCAAAATCAATATGAATGGGATATTGAAGCTCTTCCTGAAAACTGACCGCTCTTTCAAATCTCTGTCTATACTCCAAAAATTTGCTGCCGATATTTTTTGTTAATATCTCTATAATGTCAGTTTTATAGCTTAATTGTTCTGTATGCTTAGATGCGTCCTGTCTGGAAAAAACCTTTTCCATCAAGCTTCCTTCTTTTTTGCATAAATTATCATCATGTTTCCATAAAATGCCGGAGATTCCTTATTTCGAAAATAATAAACAACCATATTTATACAATCCTTAACAGGAGAGGCATAAGGTGTGTTCAAATAGGGGTATGATATTGTCGTAATTTTAAACCCTGCTTTACTCAACAAAGCATCTATTGTCTTTGGGGAAAAATAGTATAGGTGTTCACCTGGCTTGACCTGATTAAATCTGATTTTGTATAACCTCCCGCAAATACTATTAATATTAGGCAGTTGGCTCAATCTCAGGATACCATCATCTTTCAGCACACTTTTTATTTTCAATAAATCTTCAAAGGGATTTTGTGAGTGCTCAAGAACACCCCTCATCTGAACAATATCAAAATATCTCTCAGGCAAATCAATGTTTCTTATTTGCCCCGTCATAATATTCAAACCTAATTTTTCCCTCCCAATTTCTGCGGCATCCTCAGAAAATTCAGTCCCCCATTTTTCAAAAGTATCTGGCAGTGTAGCCAAAAACTTACCTACAGCACAACCCACATCAAGAAACCTACCTTGAGAAGCGATATTCTTTTTTATCTCGTCAATCTCAATCTCATACATTTTTTGTCTCTGAACATCTTCTTCATAATGTCCTTCTGAGAAATACTCTTTTGAATAAAATTGTTGCAGTTCATTATTATCTGGACGGGGATTGCAATAAACCAAACCGCAATTTCTGCACTTTACAATTTTAATTTGATTCTTTTCTCCCCATAAAACAGTCTCATCCTGACCACATAAATTACAATTTACATGCTCCATTTACCTTATTGCTTCCTCTCTGACTTTTTCCCATTCCCTATTTACATCCGCATTTATTTTGAGCCAATCTGGATTTGCCTTGAGGAGGTTTATAATATCCATGGTGGTAAAGCGGGAATTATCAAAATATAGGCTTTCATAAATCCTTTTTATCAATTCATAATCCCTTTGTTCATCTAACTCTATATGCCAGTTGGGATAGCAAACTTCAGGTGGGGCGGTTACATTGTGCATTTTATATTTTTCAGGATGCTTGAGTATATATAGTGTCACATGCTCTCTGAACTTCTCTGACTTTGCCAGTTTATTTATCTCCTCCAATACCCTGAAACTGAATATCTGTACATCAATGCCTGGTGGATACGATTGTTCAATAAAATTACTTAAATAATCGTAATCAGATTTCAAAAACATATCAATACATTTATCTATTAACCATGGGTCAAGGAGTGGGCAATCTCCTGTAACCTCTACAACAACATCAGTTTTATATTGTTTTGCAGCATGATAAACCCTGCCTAAAACATCGCTTGAGGAACCTCTAAAACATATAACCTGATTTTTTTTACAAAAACTCTCTATTACATCATCCTCCGAATTTGTTGTCGTTGCCAGAATTATGGTATCTATCTTATGGGCAAGGCGTAATCTTTCAATCAGTAATTCAATGCTCGGTTTCCCCACGATAGATAGCATGGTTTTGCCCGGCAATCTTGTGGACCCCATTCGTGCCTCAACTATTGCATTAATTTTTTTATACATTCGCAGAATAGTTTTTCAAAAGATCATCCCTATTATCAATAATCTTTTTGATTGCAGAAGATATTTCGTCTATATCTTTAAATGTCTGTGGTGGTCTTACAATCTCGGTGGAGATGACTATATCCTCAAGCATTTCAGCATTGGGGCAGATACCTTTTTGATAACTAACCTGTCCCTTATAGAAGGAGCACTTAAAAGGACAGCCTTTATCTCCATATCCTATCTGGTTTTGATAAAGGGGCTGCAAATAAAGGGGTTTCATGTAACTTACATAAAAATCCATTCCCTCTGCATTTAATGCCTTGACAAAAAGTAGTGCTTTAATCGGAAGTTTGCTTAAATCGATTTTTAATGCATATCTGTAATATACATGGGTAGAATTGCCTCTGACAGTTGGAATATTGATGCCTTCTATCCCTATGAGCTTATCATTTAGATAATTTACAAGTCGAATCCTTGCTTCATTAAGAGCATCAAGCTTCCTTAATTGTTCTCTTGCAATGGCAGCCTCTATTTCCGTCATTCTATAGTTCCAGCCAATCATGTTTATAAGATTCTTAGTTTTTCTACCTGATGCAACAACCGCTTCGGCATGATTGCGAATAAGTCTCAGTTTTTCAGCCAATTCTTCACTGTCGGTTACAGCAATTCCTCCCTCACCACATTGAATCACCTTGTTACAATTTAAACTATACACGCCGATATCCCCAATTGTCCCTGTTAATTTACCATTATAAAGGGCTCCAGGAGATTGAGCAGCGTCTTCAATTACTCTTAAATTATATTTATCTGCGATCTGCATTATAGGATTCATGTCAACAGGATGCCCAAAAATATGCACAGCAAATATTGTCTTAGTTCTGGGGGTTATTTTACCCTCCAGCACATCTGGATCTAAATTGTAATGCTCAAGCTCAACATCGGAAAATACAGGGATGGCATTGTAAACTAAAATAGCTGTAGCTGTTGCACTCATTGTATTTGGGGTAATAATAACTTCATCTCCCGGACCTATTTCACATGCTCCAACAGCAGCATATAAAGCTGAAGTTGCAGAATTGAAACTAACAGCATATTTAACTCCAAATTTTTCAACCCATTCTTCTTCTAAAAGCCTTACCTGTTCACCACCTAAAAAATATTCATTATTTGTGCCCTCAAACTCTGAGAAAATCCCTCTATTAAGCACCTTTAAAACAGCCTTCTTTTCTTCTTCACCCGTTGTAATGTGGGGTGCATATTTTCTGGTCCTTATGGGTGTTCCACCGAGCAATGCTAATTTTAAAGGCATGGTATTTTTCTACCCTGTCTTTCAATCTCTTCTATAATCATTTGCAAATTGAGATATGTTTCGGGAGAAACAATTGGCTTTAATTTTTTATTTCTGGTTAATTCAACAAGATGCTCAACTGCATAATACAATGCATGTCCAATTGTACTTTTTAGATTCCTTCTGCTTTCTATAAGCTCATATGTCCCGGATTCTGCCCTGTTTTTTCTTACCTCAAACATTTTTATTGATAACCCCTCGTCCAATATCTGTATCCTCCCCTTTTGACATATAAAATCCATTTCAAATAATCTGTAATTATTAAAATCACAGGGCTGGATTAGGACAGGAATACCTTTTTTGAATTCAAAATATACATCATAGGTAAATTCTTCATTCCCTCTGTACATCCTTTTGCTAAGAACATTTACCTTTTCTGGAACTCCTAAAGTCCCGATGAGATAACCTATTAGATGAGTTCCTATATTTCTTAATCCCTTACCATAATTGCAATTTATCCTCTGTATTTTTCCGTATCTCCCTGTCATTAAAGAATTTCTTATTCTGATATGGGATTTGTCATACTCCCTGTAAAGATTTATGGCGATTTTTACCCCTGTTCTGTTTTCCAATTTTATTATGCTCTTAATCTCTTGAGAATTTCTTGAAAATGGCTTCTCACAAAATATAACTTTTACACAATTTGACGCTGATTTTATAATATCGTAATGCTGGTCAGAATATGTGCAGATGCTCAGGATATCAAGATCGTTTTCCTTCAGCATCATTTTGTAATCATCATATAATCTGTTTACACCCCACATTGCTCCAAACTTTTTCAACCTTTTTTTATTAATATCAGATCCGCAGACCAATTCGACGGAGGGGTGCTTGGAGTATGAACCGGCATGAGTTAGATAGGGGTAATATTGTCTCGCCCTTGCATCTTCCTCGTATAAAGACGCTATGCGTCCAAGTCCTATTATCCCTGCCTTTAATTTCACTGGATGAACTTCCTTATATTCTTATCTTCCCTGCCTTTGTTGAGCTCCAGAGAAAAAAAGGCATCAAAAATATCTATAGGGATCTTCCAAAAATCAATAAGCCGTATATCAAGATGACTGCCGATAAATTTTCTCCTGTCCCATTCTTCATAAGTAATTCCTGCAGGTGTCCCAGGATAAGGATTGTAAAGACTTACCGTATAACCATCGGCATTCAGCATCTTCGCATTTTCATACATTTCCATATATTGTTTGTGCGTAAACCACTTACCTCCCAGCATCAGGTAAACAACGCACTTAATCCCTATGTCCTGAATTGTTAGTATCCATTCAGCAGCATGCTGCAGGTTTACCCGCTTTGTCCTTACCTGATGTCTTTCGCCCAAGGCATTTTCAAGTCCTAATTTTAGATGTGTGCATCCGGCCTTTTTCATTTCAACAAGCAATTCCCTGTCGAGGGTGTCAAATCTGCTTTCTGTTCTCCATCTTATCTCAGGGAACTCTTTTTTCAGTGTCCTGCAGAATTCTATTACCCGCTCCTTGTGGGATGTAAAATTGGCATCAACGATATAGAAATTTCTTATCTTAAATTTTTCATATCTCAATCGTATATCATTAAAAACTGAATCCATTGTTCTGTAGCGGATTAGCCCCCTGTTTATCTGCGATACCCGGCAGAAATCACAGGTTCCTATACATCCCCGACGCCAGATAATGGTATCCAGTGAAGCCGGTGATATTTTGGTAGCCATATTTTTTATATCAAACAAAGAGGAATTTTTTAATTTATCCTCCGGCAGCAGGGTTCCCCATGTATTACCACGAATTCTTTTTTCTATAATATCAGGCAATAGGTTCTCAATTTCTCCATAAACGATTAAATCAAAATCCTCTGACTGTCTGCCTATCTCTGATCCAATCGCTACAACGTAAGCATTCGGATTAACCTTCCTCACAATTTTTGCAATCCTCTTACTGGAATCCCAATTTCCGCTGTCGAAGGATGGATTCAATAGATCGCCGCAGGTTACAAATACTGTGTCTGAAGTATTGTTCTGATAATAGGATTCAAACTCTTCATACGATTTCTCCTTTTTCAGAGACTCATAAAACTCAATAGAATTAAAAACCATCTGGTATCTTGTAATATATCGCTCATGCTCTCTGGAATCGACATTATATATTTTATTATCATATCCCATTGAAGATAGGTATGCTGACAGAAAGGTCGTGTATAAATTTAATCTATTATTATGGCTTCCGAGCAGTTTAAAAAATGGTGGAATAACTATCAAATAATCTCTTTTTTTATGCCCTTTCTTTTTTATACTGGAATATGTTGCCTTACTATTTAACTCTTCTTCTATTAAAGCCTTCATCTTCTCAGGCACTATTACATTATTTTCACTCACTATCCTTAAGGCAGCTATATGGGCGTTTACAGCAGGGAGTATATCATGCTCATAGGATTTTCCGATATACACACTATTATTAAGGTCAATCTTCAATATTTCTTTGAGGTTTTGTAATATTTGATTCTTATTCATTTCGAGGTCACAGGAAAATAGACATCTGTCCACATATCTATCAAGCCCCAATGTTTTGGTAAAAAACTCCTTTTGATAAGCCCATAGATTAGACACAATTACTATCTGATATTTATCTCTCAATAGCTCCAATAATTCAATAGCACCAGGCATCCATCGTATATCTTCAAAGCTCTTTACTATTAACTTGTTAAACTGTTCACCGAGTTTAGTGAATAAAGGGGATTTGGGATTTTTGAGACTCAATAACATTGATGAAAGATTTGAGGGGGTAACAAGCTGCAAAAATTTTTCCAAAAACAATCGCGGCTCCCCTTCCTTGATAAACATACCCATCTTTAATTGTTCAATGGAAATTTCTTCCCCTGTTATATCTTTATAAAATGTTGATATTGCCGAGTCTTCAGTACCGAATATCAATATCTCCCATAAATCAAAAATAACTGCTTTTTCTTTTTTCATCGCGGTTTCACCTGTTTTTTTATTCTTTGAAATAACTAAATCTATTTCTTAAAAACTGTTGTGCCTTTATCTCTTTTTCGGTCATTCTCTTTTCTTCTTTACCCAGAATAACCTCGACCCTTCTTGTATATTCAACTAACAGTTTCAGTTCAGCGGGGTCAGCAGATAAAATATGGTCTGTTCCAAAATAGGTTTTCGATATGGTAATATGCTTCTCAATGGCATCAGCACCTCTGGCTACTGCAGCCAACGGTGCTAAAATACCGAGTGTATGGTCTGAATACCCCACTTTACAGCCATATCTTTTTCTCAAAAAATCCATAGCCTTCAGATTAACATTCTCCTCAAGCAGCGGATATTCAGAAACGCAATGCAATAAATAGAGGTCAACTTTATTCACTATTTTGACCGCCCTATCAATTTCTTCCAAAGAGCTCATACCTGTAGACATAAAAACCTTTCTTCCTCTTTCATTAATCAGCTTCAAAATTTCAATATCGGTAATATGAAATGAGGCTATTTTCATATCCTTAATGCCGATAGAAAATAAATCATCAGCCTTTTGAGCGTCCCATGGTGTACATAAAAAATCAATATTCTTCTCATTGGCATAATTATAGAGGTATTTAATTTTATCAAAATCAAGCTGCACCTTTTTAAACCATTCCTTCTCAGGGTCATCATTAGAACAATTATTAGCATTATAGTACTGGAATTTTACATAATCCGCACCTGAAGTTTTAGAAAGATCAATCATCTTTTTAGCAAGTTCCATGTCGCCCAGATGATTCTCACCAGCTTCCGCTATTATCAAGCACATCCTAATCCTCCCTAACCTGAATAAATCGGAAAAGAATCAATAACCACGAAGAACACGAAGAAAAAATAGCTGTAAAATTTTTAAACATGAATTTCAGGAATATACAAATGGCACGAATAAAAAGCAAATCAAAACAGAATTATTTTCTATGATTTATTCGTGTAATTCTCTCCATTCGTGTTATTCGTGTTCAAGTCTTTGTTCTCTTATCCTTCGTGAGCTTCGTGTTCTTCGTGGTTTATATTTTTTTGCCATTTTGCAAAGAACTTGATTGGTAAGTTACTAATTATAATGACTTCTGAAAAACTCTACAGCTTTAAGCTGCGAAATATTATTTATATGATCGCCATTTTCAGAATTGATTTCCATAATCATTACTTTATTACCGGGGATGTCTTTAAAAATCTCAGAATAATTAATATTTCCATTTCCTATCGGTAGATTCTCGGTATATAAAAACTTTTTCACGCTGGAAATCCCGTCTTCTTCAGTCCATATAAGTGAATCAGATATATGAAAATAGTTTATAATATCAATAATAAACTCTTCTACTCTTAAAGAATTTTTTTTCTTCAAATCGTCATCGCAAATATTTTTGAATCTCCTGTCATTTCTCAGTTCAGGATATCGTTGAATCATATTAAACATATTGGATGATAAAACAGCATGTGCAATATCAAGGAGGATGCCGATATTGTCCAGATTCAGTCTTGTTATATTTTTGTGGAACTCAATAATATCCCATGGAAAAAAATGGTCAAGAGGGCTTGTAATATACTCTACACCGAAGCCATCAGGAAGCCATGCAAAGCCATAGTTTTCTATAAGTATCTTGATATCCGATTCCTTTGCCATCTGATTCCATTTTACCGCCTTCTCAAGAAATTTATCTTCTGCCTGAGTCTTATCTATCTCCCTATTAAAGCCAAAACACCTATGCATTATGAGCGCCTTTGAATTTATTTTCTTACAGAAATCCAATAATATACACAGTTTTTCATATTCACTATTATATGCATCATAAATATATTTTGTTGCAATATCAAAAATCGGAAAATGGACTATATACTCACATTCTGGGAATTTGAGGCAGTTTTTGATAATCGGACTATTATCGGGCTTAAAAATATCGTCGCTTCCCGATAGGTATAATTCAATTGATGGTTTTAACTGTAATTTGTTAAAACTGCTAATCCTGTTCAGAAGCTGTGCTTCAGACTTTGCAGCAGCTTTCATTACATATTTAAACATTCATTAACCTTACACCTTACTCCTCTCCCCTCAGGGGAGAGGGTAGGGTGAGGGGTTTGTTCTTTCGAATTGGCAGACTTTCTTCTATGAGCGCTATTATCTTTTCAACTGCGTTATTGGAGATATTTTTTCTGATGTCTGCGTTTTCTATCTTTTCATTATTAAGAATCATATCAATTTTTTTTACCAGTTCATCCTTGGAGGTCACCAAATTCTCTTTAATTGCTTCATTCCTGTCATAAATCTTACTCATATCATCTACAGGCTGATAACTCACAACATTCAATCCCAGAATGGAGGATTCAGTAAGTATTACAGATGTCATTCCAACCACCACATCTGATATCTGCAGAATCTTATATTCGGGATCACTGATAATTAATTCGTAATCTATTTTCCCATTAATTCTTTTCAAAAAATCCTCATACAATGAAGCCGAATCATTTGGATGCAGTTTTATAAAAAGTTTAAAATTATAATTATTTCGCTTTTCGATATAGCACGCAATATCATTCAAAACACTTATTTCATCATAACCATATTTTTCTTTTTCATTTCTCTTTGCTATGTATTCGGTACAAAAGGTTATTACTTTTTTTTCTATAGCCAACATATTTTTTTTAATTGCATTTTTTTCATCTTTTGATATTAAAAATCTGTAAATATTACTCAAATATGGAGAGCCTGTCATAACAATCCTGCTTCTACCAGTATCCAATCCACAAAACACATCCCTATCACCTTCGCTCATTACACAGATAATATCAGGAAAAAGGTAGCGGTTATTTTTCTTGAATCTCACTTCATAATCTTTGCTCATATCAAGGATACACATGCTTTTTTTGTTCCTCTTACGGGCATACTCCCAGATATTGTAATCTATATCTGATGATGGTGATGTCCCTGTAATAAACATATCATATTTATCAAGGCAATTATAATCTACTGCCTCATCCTCAGTTATTATCTTATTATGGATCAGATTATCTATAGTGATATCTTTAATTCCTATGTATCCGATGTTGTATTTGTCTGAACAGGCATTCAGGACAGGATATATTACATTGAAAGAGCCGAATTGCGTGGCAACAAATAAGAGGTTAAAAGGCATTCCTGTATCAGACTATGTTACCTTTGTAATAAATAGGCACACACCAGTGATTTTGTGACACCCATTCTGTATTTGGCAGGTCACACACTTTCTTCATAATACGATGACAGGGAGACTCATACACCTTCCCGGTTGATTTTTCTATTGGATCAAATACTATGTATTTGTAATATCCTGATTGCATTCCTTCAGGAAAACGCACCCTGTTAGTAAATCTCGAATTCAATTGTTTTACTGCATACTCGTTCTTCCACATCACAATATCATCCAACCTATCAACCTGAACACATCCGATAGCCGCTGCAAATTCGCTCATCCTGTAATTTAAGCCCTCAACTTTATAATCGGGCTTTCCATAATTTCTATATTGCCTCGCATATTCCTCTAACTCTTTATTGCTTGTGACGAGCATCCCTCCTTCACCTGTTGATATTGTCTTTGTCGAATAAAATGAATAAATACCGGCATCCCCCCATATCCCGGGTTTTTTATTCCTCCATGAAGCGCCATGAGCATGGGCGCAATCTTCTAACAAAATAACCCCTTTCTTCTTACACAGCTTTGCTATTTCCTCAATCTGAAATGCAATATGTCCGCCTATATGAACAACCCATACTGCCGCTGGTTTGAACTGCTCAATCTTATTTTCCAAATCCGCAAATGAGATGCAGAGGTCGTCCCGATTACAATCAACAAATTCTACATTTCCACCTGCTTTTATTACACTTAAAGGAGTTGCCATAAAAGTGTTTGATGGACACAATACTGTTTTACCCTTTATATTAAAGAACTCAAGAGTAGCCATTGCAGCACCCGCCCAACTTGAAAAAGCAACAGAATGCATTTTATTGTATTCTGCCCATTTTTCTTCAAACATCTTTGTAAATCTTCCCTCAGTCCATTGATGAGATTCAATAATCTCATCCCAGAAGGTATAAAGTTTCTTCGTATCTTCCCTTTCAAAACCAATTGTAAATTTCATATATTATACTCCTGCCACAAATTACTTCCTTTAATTTTTAAAAATCTCACTTAAACCACCATTGAATAAAATCTTTCGCAACCTTTATGACATTTTCACTTTTCTCTTTAACCTCCATGGCATCTTTCAATGTATATTCTTGATAGGGCACCCATAATGTTCCATTGTCTATTCCCGGATAGCGGCTCCATGTCACCTCAGGCTCAATCTCATCACTTATTTTAGCAATGATAGAGAGTTTTTCTTTCCAATCTTGCTCAAGCTCCATAATCTTCAATCTATTGATTAAAACTTCGCCAACATAATGGGTCTTTTTGAATTCACCAAAGGATATTAAAACTGCCTTCACGGATTTTTCTACTGATTGCTGAAAGTGATATACTGCCTTATCATAAAAACCCTCTCTAATGAGACTCATGCCAATATTAAAATCACGATCTCCATCGGTAAGCATTACAACTGCAAAATCCTTATTGCTAACTTCAGAGAGAAAAGTCTCCTGCCTGTATAAAACAGGAAATTTCCATCCATCTGTAAGTTTCTCGAGTTTTCTTTGGAGTATATAATCTCTTGTCTCATCTATGAGACTTTTTAAGAAATTATTCTGGTCTATCAGAATTATTCCCTCACAGGCGATATCCAGAAACAATGGATTGTGATTCCGAAAGTTTGAAATACATTCGTCAGTTGTCAATAGTAAAATATCCAGCGAAAGACCGATGGATAGCCATTCTTTTATTCGGGCAATCTCTCTACCCCTTTTGTGTTTTTTGGGATTAATTTCATCGGAAATTATCAGAATATCTAAATCTGAATCCTCTGTCTGCATCCCTTTAGCCCATGAACCATAAATAACCGCTGCGATTATTTTAATAGGTGATGCTGCAAGTTTATTTTTGATTTCTTCTCTTGTAGTGTCAATCATCGTTTTTCCACATCCATTTATTCATCCCACCAATCCTCTGACTTAAAAAAATCCTCCCCTATTTTATTCTCTTCAATATAGTTTTTAACTGCAAAATCAAGAGAATGCTTCATATTATCGGTCTTTATAATTTCATCCATAAAGGTTTGAATAAACTTACCTACACGCTCTGAGACATTAAAATCATCAAATAGTTGCCGGCATATAAAGCCCTTTTTCTATAAAAGCACTTAGCAGTTTAACTTTGCCTCTTTTGTTTGAAGTCAAAATTTTCGACTTCAAACAATCCCATTCATTCTTGGTTAATTCTACAATATATCCATCAGGCAACTTCATTCCATCGCATTGGGCTAATGCCTGTATCGTGGCGTTTAACGGTGAGATTGTCGGTAGTGAAAATTACGATTATCTTGCTTATATTGCATTCTCTATCTGTTTAAGAAATGTATTTACATCACCAATCTCTGATAGTATTTTTTTACAGATAAAATCTACATCAATTTTTTCGTAGTCATGGGCAAGAAAATTTCTGAAACCTGCAATCCTTGCAAATTTATAAGCAAATGCCGGTTCCAATACTTTATTTTCGCCAAGTATATCAATTGCCTCATGATATGATTGTGGAATTCTCAGTTTCTTATGTTTTATTACTAACTCTGCAAGCGATATACAACTGTCAGTCAATAAGTATAAATAATGCAGCAATGCTCCTCTATATATCGTGTCGGTTGTAAATCGCTTCAGACATTCATCTTTCATTGATTCTATTAGGGCAAGATATTCCCTAATTCTTCCAATTCGATTATAAATCTGTTCCATTTAGACACCAACTAAAGTTCTTCTTTGCCCTTTAAAATCAATTGCCTGATGTAAAATCTTATGTTCAAATTCTTCTCTTGAATTTCTATCTCCATCAATCAACACTACCCCATATCTTACTATTTCGTCAAGAAGCATTATATTTGTTGTAGTATTAAGTATAACTACATCAATATCGTTTCTCTTTAAAACCCGACAAATATCAGCATGAATAGCAAGTTTTAAATCATAATATGATTCCTCATCTATCTTACCAATAAAAACAGCTATATCTATATCACTCAATGGTCTTAAATCATTTCTGGCTGCGGATCCAAAAAGATATGCAAATGTTATATGGTCTTTATATCTTTCAATAACGGGATTAAGTTTATCTATAATATCATTATTCGTCATAGCTCTATTACATCTCCAAATTTATAATCAGGCTTCATATCCCAATAATAGCTGTCACCATAAATTTTTTTTGCCCCAAGCGCAGAAAGCTTCTTTCTTAATGTATCGAGATAATTTTTGAAAAATCTCAATAATAGCTATTGTCGTTTGGGTAGCCTGCGGGCTTTTTAGGATAGTTGCTAACATATACAAGCCTTTTTCGGTAAAGGCTTTGGGCATAACACGGGTTTTGGTAAATTTTGCGGTGGAAATTTTCCACCGCAAATCTTGAATATTCTCCATTTTGATAATATCGCTCATATCAGTTCATCCTCTACTCATCCCACCAATCCTCCGGCTTAAAAAAATCCTCCCCTATTTTATTCTCCTCAATATACCTCTTGACAGCAAAATCAAGAGAATACTCCATATTATCGGTTTTTATAACTTCAGCCATAAAGGTTTGAATAAACCTACCCACACGCTCCGGAGCCTTAAAGTCATCAAAGTAGTTGAGCTTCTGCCGCCATTTAGAAAAATCACCGATTGTCTTATCTCCATTCGCCACTTTTATAATTGCATCTTCAAGCTCATCAAGAGTAGAATAAATAAAGTGTTGATTTGGATCTTTATAAAATGAATTCTTTAACCAGCCCGCACAATCCCAGTGAATCGTTTTGTGGCCATGTATCCCAGTAATGACTCCTGCAGAATTTAAGCCATAACAGACAGATAGGTTTGTATAAGTTGCTGCTATTGCAGGAGAAACGGTAGGTTCTAAAACTATCGCCCTTTTCTCTTCAATAAGAGATTTTAATCTTTGCACAATTTCTTTACCTTCAGGGAGGGAATAAAGACCTTCAAGACTCCAATTTTTACTCTTTACAATCACTCCCCATGATGGATTATCTTCAAGAAGTTGTAAAATTTTTAAGTAAAATCGAGATAATGTATCAGGAGTTTGATGTATATTATAGCTTATAGAATTATCAAATATAGATATAATAAAAGATAATTTATCGAAAATAAAAGATTGTTGCGTTATATTTTTATTATTATCCGCTAATATCCATAAACCTGATGGTAAAATATATCTACAGATATTATTTTTTTTAAATAAACTATAATTTAGTTCACCCCATACAAAAAAGACATGGTCAGGGTGCATGAGTCGTGGCCAAATATTATGGTGATAATATGACCAATTAAACCCTATCATAATTCCTCCAACAGATTCAAGAGCATCTACCTGTACTCCCTGCTTCCAAAAGCAATTTTGATGTTGAATGAGAATTTTAACTTTAAAATGTTTAAAGATTGATTTGTAAATACCAAACCAGAAGACATATTCAAACATAAATACTCTATAACACAGGGGATACTTAAATTTTATAGAAAATAAATTACTCAGTAAATTTCCTATGGTCTTCCAGTTAAAATCAGTTGCCCGAACTATAGGATAAGAGTGTGCATCAATCCAATTTATTCCTTTGTTATTTATATCATCTATTGCTTTTGTTAATAGAGGGGTATCATCACGATCTAAATAATAAACGATGTCAAAATCTTTTTGATTCACGCTATCACGCCAGAAGATAAAATTGGCCACATCATTATAGGAATATTCTACCCAGATTGAAGGCTTAATTTGGGAAATATTTGTTTTCATTTCACGAGGCAAAACTTTACTTACTATAGCAATGAAAAGAAAAAAGAAAGGTTTTAAAAATAATCTTATAATCTCACTGTAATTAAATGAGTTTTCTATTTGAAACTTTCTCTTATAATAATTAACTAAAATAAAACTAAATGGTCGTCGTTTCAGATAGAGTATATTACTTTGATATTGGAATGATATCTTTGACTCTACCATCTTTATAAAGGTAATTTGCGGTAATATATAAAAGCTAATATACGTCTTAACCATCTCTTTAATATTTTGTGTTTTATCTGAAATATATTGATCGCAAAATTTGTCAACACAAATTCTAAGTTCTTCATATGTACTATAACTTAAGGCATTACCCCTGTAATCTTTTATATCAAAAGATAATTTGGCAGGATAATAATTACTACATAGTTTTATTCTCTTTAATAGGTTAATTAATCTTATGCATAATTTGGAAATCTGATGTTCATCATAATAAATTATACAATCAGTAAAAAAAACTCGAGGTATTAGAAATAATAAATCTAAACTATATAAAGATTCAACCCAGATGATTTTTTTGTCGGGAAATAATTGTTGCATCTGTAAAGGTTTAATTTATAGTACCTACCGAAGAAAAGCGACTGGGAAAATTTACCATCAGACAGTTGATAATTTTAACATCTTGTGCTGTTTATTTGGCGGAGCGTAAACGATTAGATGCAGAGTCTTGTGGAATATTGCTTAGTCTCACTCTTTTACATAGTAGCATGTTCCTCCAACACTAATCTTAAGTTTACTAAACTTATCTCCAAAGAACTCTTTAACTGCAAGTCTTGCCCCCGGAAAATTTTCTTTTTTGCTTTCTTCCGCTATAAAATCATCAAACACAATAACACCTCCTTTGCTTACTTTGTCATAAAGATTTTCTAAAACGGCTTTGTAAGACTGATATAGATCGCCATCAATGTGAAGAATAGCAATCTGTCTCTTGGGATGATTTTTCAGCGAATTAGAAAAGAATCCCTCACTTAAGGCTAAAGAAACCTCTCTCAGAGGAATACCCGCTTCAGAAAGAATAACTCTAGTAAATTCTTCTGAATACTTGTACTTTCCACTATTTGAATACGACCATTCTCCTTTACGGGGATTTCTCGGAGACTTGTCCTCAATTGTTGGGTCAGGAAATCCTTTAAAACTGTCATAACCAAATATTCTCCTTTGCCCACCCTCCTCTTTATCCAATAAATAATTGATGGCTGAAATGATAAGCAATGATCTCCCCCTTCCTACACCGCATTCAACAATATCACCAGAGACGTTCGCTGTCAGTTGAAAAAACTTCATCCAGTAAATTACATTTCCAACATTACCAATATTCAACTGATGAAACTTTTCATCAATTTCAGAGTTATGAACAGATTCAAAAAGTTTAAGCTTTTTCATATCTCAAATTAGACTAAATATGTAAAATTTTTATGATTAAATGGAAACCATAAGCCTTACGCTTAACAATCCCTAATTCTGCAATATGGGTTCCTCACCAAAACGTTTTTCATAAATTTCATACTCAATATCTCTTATAGCAACATTTTTCCCTTCACGGAAGGCAATCCACTTTATAGCATTTAAAGACTTGTGATTCCGAATTGCCTCCATTAGACATTTAATTGTTTCTTCACCCTCTCCGATCACAGCCACATCGGCACCTGTTTTTTTGAGGAAAAACTCTGGTTCGGGAGATGGGCCATGCCCTCCTATTATATAAAATGGTCTTTGCTTGGATTTGTTTATTGCATCAGATATCGTTAACAACCTTCTATACTGATAATATCCTGCTATTACACTTACCCCACAACATCAAACTTATTTTTATTCAAATATTCCGTTAGATGTTCATCAGGATAATGATGAACATCTTGATTATATATTTCTACGGAATATCCTTCTTTTTTCAGGCTGGCAGCTATGTAGACCAAGCCTTGAGGAAAGAAATGAATATACGAATCATTATTATAAACAACTAAAAGGATTTTCATGAAATTCAATATTTTTAGAAAGACTGCAGATTAAAATAAACTTCGAGTTTGCTGATCAGCAGTTCGTCCTTTGGGTTCCAGCGGAGAGCCACCAGCGTATGGTAAAGATTTTGGTTCCCTTCCCAATCCCTCTCGCATCGTTCAATCAGAGAAAAATATCGTTCAGGTAGAAAGGCGTAGAGCATGAAGACACGGCGTAGCGACTCAATCTCATGGGCGGTAAACTGTGGCATTTGCAAGATGGAGTGGTTGGTGTAGGTAGATTCCGGTTCGTTGCCGGTGATAAACCCTTCCCGGATGCAGACATCCCTCAATTTTTGACCACGGAAGGGTTGGTAGATGCTCACATGGCTTACGGTAGGACAGAGTTCACGGCACAAACGAATTGTTTGCATGGCATCCTGCCTTGTTTCGTATGGGAAGCCAATCATGAACAACCCACAACTACGGATATGATATTGGTGCAAGAGTGTGAAGGCTTTCTTGATGGATTCTAGCCGGGTCTTCCGATTACATACATGGAAGAGGATCCGTTCGGAGCCGGATTCCACACCAATGCTTATCTGTAAGAACGGCGACCCAGCCTTCTTCAGAAGGCGGATACGCTCCTCGTTGACCGTTTCCGCCCGAGTTTGGATGATGAAGGGAATGTGAATTTCCTCCGCATATTGCTTTGAGAACTCCTCCAACCAATGTTTAGGCTTGCTTAGAAAACATTCATCAATAAGAGAGAATATTTCTACCCGGTTCTCCTTAATCAAACACTTCATGTTGGAGATAATGCTATTGATCGAGCGAACTCGGACAAAATTTTGGTCTCGCCCATATGCCTCTTTCAATGCCGTGTTGCCACAATAGAAACAACTGTAGGGACACCCTCTGCTACATTCCACATAGGCTTTACGCAGGACCCTGCCGTCGAAGGGCTGGTGGAAGTGTACATCGGAAAACATGGAAAAATCAGACAATGTCCTCCACAACCGCTGTGAGTCAATCAGTGGCCGCTTGTGGTTGTGAGAAACGATTCCAACATGGCGGTTGTTGTAGATAGTGCCAGCTATGTTGTTGATCTGTTCATCATGTTCTATCCGATCCAGAAGCTCGGCAAAAACATCTTCCCCCTCACCGATGCAAATCAAATCAAACATGCCACTGGTGGACATCTCCTCGGGACAGAGAACCGCGTGGACCCCCCCCCCAACTATGAGGGTTCCCGACGGAAGGGCGATCTGGGGGAAAAAGGTCGCGAGGAAGGAAAAGTCCACTGACATGAGGGTGATGGCAATTATATTCGGCTGAAAGTCATCGATCTCGGCTTGCAGATCACTGACCAGAAAACTGAAGGGTTGTCGTGTGATGTTGCTAAAACAATCGGAGTATTTGAACTCGCCGCTACTCTCCCTATTGCGGTTGGTATCCGCCTCTTGTTTGTCATAGCGGAAGGTATCGAAGAGGCGAAACGCCCATCCCTTTTCTTTAGCAATGCCTGCTAAAATAGGCAAGCTACCAGGTACTGTCGGTGTCAGACCACTAGTCGGATAAAGAAAAAGAAGTTTCTTCCTTTCCATCATTTAAGTTTCCCCATAAACCGAAATGCCAAGGGGGCTATCCCAGTATCTATATTTTGGCAATTTTATATCAGGAGTAATCGTAATCTCAAAGTTATTCAATTATTCTTTTATGAAATAACTTGGCGTTTTTGAAAAGGGGAGCTTACAAATTGGAAAGTTTATACCTTTTTCAATAAAAAAATCATCTATTGCCTTATTTGCACCGGCAAAACTTCCATAATCATCTAAAATTACAATTCCATTGCGAACAACATACGGATACAATGATTCTAAAACAAAAATCGTAGATTCATAGATGTCAACATCTATGTTAAGTAATGAAATTTTCAAGTTCGGATTCTTTTGCAAAAATTCGGGTATTGTGTTTCTTATGTCACCGTCTATCAAGTAAACATTAGTATCCATGTTTAATTCTTTCAGAAGCATCATAAATTGCTCTTTTCCTATGCTTTCATTTCCCGCAGAATTAATAAATTGCTTTCGCTTCTCGATGTCAGGTGAGTAATTTGACTCTGGGAATTTATCAAAAGCATCAAAACCTATAATCTGTCTGGACATTTTGTTGCTAAAAATTTCTCTAAAACGTATCCACCTGGATAAAGATGCTCCTTTGAAAACTCCACACTCTACAATTTCCCCTTGCATATCTAAAGACATTTTAAAAAGCTCATAATGGGCAATTAATTTGCTCAATCTGGAAATGTCACAACTCAAATAGAAGTTATTTTCATATTCAAAACGTGCAATCTCTTCTAATGATGGTAACTTAATCATACCTTTCCTTTCTTATGCATGTTTTCTATTATATAATCTGCAAAATCGCGAACACAACCTTCTCCCCCACAAAATGCAGATATATAATCTACTATTTTTTTATTTTCTTTACACCCATTTTTAGGAGTAGCTGAAAGTCCAACTGTAGATAACAAATCAGTGTCGTTTAAGTCGTCACCTATAAAAGCTATATTTGCAAGAGAAATTGACAATTTTTTTGCAAGTTCTCTTATTGCTCTTAGTTTATCCTTACACCCTTGTATTACAAAATCAATCTTTAATTTCTCAGCCCTTTTATTTACAATATTAGTAGTTTCAGAAGTTAAAAAAGCTATTTTGATTCCCCTTTCTCGTAAGAGTTCTATACCCTTTCCATCTCTCGTATTAAACTTTTTCAATTCCTCTCCCCTATTTGAATAATACATTCCACCATCGGTAAGGGTCCCATCAACATCAATAACAAATAATTTAATCGCCTTTGCCTTAATTTCTTTTCTTTTAAGCCTGTTCAGAAGAAGCTCTTCCGCAATAATAAAGTCTTCAGGTTCATCAATTTCGAAGTAAGTACTCTCGTCCATTTCAACCCATCCGATTTTTCCAAAAAGACGACATTTATGCCTTAAAAATCCTTCGTGACTAAAAATATAAAAAGCCCCATTTTCAACAAGTTGACCTTTAAATTTTTGCCTCATTGGACGTTGTTTGGGATTATAATTTAAAGGCTTTGCCAGTCCTGAAAAATCTTCCCATAAAAATCGTTTTTGTTTTACGAGAGATAAAAGGCTATCAAATTTAAAATCCTGAAATCGTTTAATTCCACGAAAAAGGTCATCACTCGTCAGGAGAGGAGAAGTAGCCTGTATCAGGACTACATTTTTAAAGGAATAATTTTTAACGAATTCAAGCACTGCCATCTCGGTAGGGGCAGTATCGGATGATGACTCGGCTGAACGTCTAACAACTTTAAGCTTAGAAAATCTAAAACCTACGGCTGTTTCCTCTATACAGTCTTCATCGGTAGAAATATAAATTTCTTCAATCAACTGACACTCTTGTGCTGCTTTAGCTGTCCAATAAAGTAGAGGCTTCCCAGCTATTTCTCTAATGTTTTTCAAGGGCATAGATTTGCTTCCACCTCTTGCAGGAATAAAAGCAATAAACTTCGGAGAACTCATTTTTTAAACCGGAATTGTAAATGGGTCAATGCTTGCACCAACAAGTTTACTATCAGAATCACATGAAAAATTGTTATTCACAGGCTCAATAACATCTTTCATGAAAAGTCGCAACATAATTTCTTTTTTTGTTATCCCAAAATCATCTAAATTAAACCTCTTCTCATTTTTTTGGGTATTAATAAGAAATTCGGCTATCTCTGTCTCTATTGGGAAAGCATTAGCCCATCGGACATTCACCACGTAAAATCCTGATTCTTTTCGGAAGCGTATCCTTTTAGGAACGATAAAACGCTCGCCATTGTTTACCGCCTCAAGCATTTTATTGTCAATAGGCATCTTATAAGGTTTGACAATATATTCTTTCCCAATCATCAGATTATCAGATGAATCTAATCTACCATAATATGAATGAGCAACCATACGGCATCCTGAGTCACATACTTCTATATAATCGCATGTAAGACATTCCTTATTCAAATATGAACCATCATGCCATTCTCTCATATTTGCAAAAACTCCTTTAATGCCTATTTCAAAAATATTTCCGTAACTTTTTTCTTCATGAACACAGGCATGAGCAGTACCATCTGTATTTACACTCATCCGATTGCCCCTTTGAGCCGGACATCCTCTTCCTACCAATGCTTTAAATTTTTGCAAATCACCTAAAATACACAAAGGATAACTCACCAAAGTTCCTATACCAATCCCAAAATCCTTATTAACATTTACCAATTGCTCTAAAACTAATTTTGCATCGTCAATATCGAGTTTAAATGGAGTTTGATCAGGAGCATCTATATTCACGTTAGGAACAACCCTTGTGCCAAATAATCGTTGACAACCAAGTTCACTAATAAGTTTACCTGTCTTATATACATGATGCTTATTGCTTTGAGACAAAATCATATTTACACTAATTCGCATACCCTCTGCACGAGCAATTTTGATTCCTCTTAAAATCTTTTCAAAAGACCCGTTTTGGTTATTTATATAGTCGTTAGTCTTCGGGTCAAAAGAGTTTAGACTAGTTAGAACGTGTTCCATCCCGGCATCACGAAGACGCTTAATTTTATCAGTATTTGCCAACATCAAGTTAGAATTAACACTGTGACTTATTTCATTTTCTCTTAAGCATTTTAACCCGTATTCCAAAACATCAAAATTAAGAAACGGTTCACCCCCACTCAATACCACATGAAACACACGTGCATCAATAGCCATTTCTAAAAACCGATCAAATTTCTCTTTGGACAATTTTATTATATTTTGATCGTTATTTTCACGCCAGAAATTGTAACAATGGCGACATTTAATATTACAAGAAGATATCAGTTCCAAATTAATCGTAACTGGGGCAGATAAAATTTTTCTTTTTTGAGCCATTTTTATTTCCTCATTATTATAAAATAATGAGTCTAATTTAGAATCTATAACGGACGCATTAAGATTTGATTATATTATTTTAATAGCAGTAGAATTTGCTGATTTACATATCTTCTCCATAATTTCATCAATCACCTCTCAACTTTTTTCGTATCTCCATTTCAGAATTTGTTACTTTTTTTTCTAAAGAACCTAAAAATTTGCTAATGGGTTTAGCTCTACGAATTAATTTGATCATACCTTCAATTTCCAAGCTGGCACTTTGATCCGTGCCCCACATATTATGATCCAAAGTAATATGGCGCTCAATTATAGTCGCACCAAGAGCAACTGCAATAACCGAGGGTTCTATTCCATATTCATGGCCACTATAACCAATCGGACATTTGTACCTTTCTAAAAGCGTTTTAATAACATTAAGATTTAATTCATCCAAAGGTGAGGGATAAGCAGAATTGGTGTGCATAAGTGCAAAGTTTCCACTATGACCAGACAAAATTTCCACGCATTTATCAATTTCTTCTAAAGTGCTCATACCAGTTGATACTATTAGAGGTATTTTGGTTTTGGCAGCTTCTTCTACTAATACTAAATTACTCATTTGAGCAGAGGGAATCTTTATAAAAATTGGATTATATTTAACTATAAATTCTAAGCTCATTAAATCCCAAACGGAAGCTGACCAGTAAATAGGCTTTAGTTTGCAATAATTATCAATAGTATCGTATTCAACTTTTCCAAATTCAATCTTTTTTCTGTATTCTATATAAGTTATCTTCCCCCACGGGGTATCTCTGATCACACCTTTCTGTTTTTCTGGCACACAAATATCTGGATTGCGTTTCTGGAATTTTACACAATCCCATCCACAGGCGAAAGAAGCGTCAATTAGCTTTTTTGCTATCTGCAAATCTCCATTATGATTTATACCTATTTCACCAATAAAATATGGTTCCTTTAGATCATTAAATCTAAACAACGTATAATCTCCTTATAAATCTTTTCAAAATCTTGCACCGGCAACTGCAGCCAGATGAAAAACCACATCTGAACCTTTAACCGCTGCCCTGACACCATTTGGGTCTCTAACATCTCCAGCGAATATTTCTATATTTTTGAATTTATTTTCAGGAAGTGTATTAAGCCATCCCCATGAGTTAAAGGAGTTATAAAAAACAAAGGCTTTAATATCACAACCTTCGTCTAAAAGGCTCTCAACAAGATGGCTGCCAATAAACCCATCTGAACCAGTTACTAAAACTTTCTTATTTTTTAGATGCAATTTATTCCCCTAAATGTCTGCAAATCACTCACACTTCAACCCGGAGCTATTTTTTGAATACCTTTTTCCGCAAAATTTGCAAATACCCTTGCAGTTTTTTATCTGAAGTTTTACTCCACATTCACACATCCATCCATTAAATCGGGCAGGATTTCCATATACGAGGGCATAAGAGGGTACATCTTTTGTGACAACTGCCCCTGCACCGATAAAAGCATATTCCCCAATGGTAATGCCACAAAGAATAGTTGAGTTTGCTCCTAATGTTGCACCTTTTTTTACAAGAGTTTCTTTAAACTCGCTTTTTCGTGAAATGGGGCTTCTCGGATTTATTACATTAGTAAAGACCATAGATGGGCCACAAAACACATCATCTTCTATTTTTACACAACTATATACAGATACATTGTTTTGTATTTTTACCCTATTACCTATTTCTGCCATTGAATCTATAAAGACATTTTGTCCAAGTTGACAATTTTCTCCTATCTTCGCACCTTTCATAATATGGGAATAATGCCATATCTTTGTTCCTTTTCCAATCTCACATGGTTCTTCTATGGTAGCTGTAGGATGAATATAGATATTATTGCCTATCTTAGCCATTAAATTATTTTAATTCACTGCCTATAACAAAAAACATAAGGGATATCTATGGTTTCTCACCTCAACGGTTTAAATTTTTTCAAATATTCAGTTCTCTTATATAACTCGAAAGCAGTTTTTATCTTTTCTTCAAAAGGTTCTTCTGCAAATATCTTGCGACACTCTTCTTTTGATTTAAAAATTTTCTCTCTATATTTTTTGATATCTTTCCAATTTTTTGCAATTATATTACCCATAATATTTCTTCATGAAATCATCCATTTTTTTATCCAATCCATATCTTTTTAAAATATCAGATAAGAAAGTTTTGTCTACTTTAGTCTGGTCTAAAAGCTTTATCAACTTCTCTCTATCTTTTGGTCTATAAACCCATAAAAATATTGCTATCAAATATTCGGGTCTCATAATTTTAACACCCACATTTTTATATTTAATCGAAATTGCATTCTCAACAGCCTCTTTTTCCAGTTCAGTAGCTGCAGGAATAAATTGAATTGGTGTGCCTCCTATTACAATGTATTCCTTATATGTTTTATATCCTTTTTTTAGTAAAAAATCATAAAATGGCGTCAATAGTATTATCCCCTCTTTTTCAGCAGGAATAAAAAATATATCTATATCTTTGGTAGCAAAAGGTTCGGTGTAATAAATTGTTGCAACTGCACCACCTATAGCATAATCTTTAAGTATTCTTTCTTGATACATTTTATTTATTACTTTGAATACCTTTTCCATTCTTTATCTTCAAATCCAATAGTAAATTTCATGAAATTATATATCCGCAGATTTCGCAGATTACCGCAGATTAAAAACAATAAAAAAAGAATTAATTAACAGGGATACCATTACCTCAACCATTTTTTTATTTGGTATTTAAACCTATTTATAGGTGATTGAATATTCGATCTTTGAAGCTCCATTTCTTTTATAGGCGATAGATTTTTAAAATATATGGCATAGTTAATATCAATCTCTTTATTTTTATCTTTATCAATACCTTCCGCAAGCCAATTCCCCTTAATTATTTCTTCAATACTTGCCAAACTCCCTTCTCTATTTTTAAAATAAACTCCGCGATATGGATCAAATATAGTCCATACTTCACCTATCTTCACAAATGATAGAGTTATACGGGAACTACGGTCTTCCGAATATGGCGAATCAAAAAAGGCATCTATACCGGCATAATTACAGAGGGCAGTAAAAACATCCGAAAATTGATCTCCGACGCCATAACCCCTTACTATAATATGCCATACATGATCATCCATAATAGGATAGCCTTCAGGGTTTTTCTTAATAGTTTTATATGTCCACTCAAATATCTTAAAAACTTTTTCTCTTTCTATTCTTGAATCGCCGATTATTCTTTCTACCATCCATTTATAATTATAATGTCTGTCAAAAAAATCGAGAACTTTGAGATAAAGAGGCATTTCTATTTCATGCACTTTATAGTCAATACCCTGTCTGATTGTAACCTTGAAGTTTAAAACATAAATTGTTCCTAATAAAACAACAAAGACCAAAAAGAGCCGTTTAATCCACCTTTTCTTCATTTTCTAAATCATCTAAGATTTTTTTAATAACTTTTTTCATATCTGGAATATGTTCGGAACAAACAACATGCACCGTCTCTGCATCTATATCAAAATAGTGATGTGTTATAATATCTCTCATTCCCTTTGCTTTTTTCCAATCAACACAGTTCCTTATCATACATAAATAACATCCCGTTCAATCCTGTGCTTCAATGCCTTATTCATATTTTCTCTAAGCCTTACAATATCAACCTTGTTGCCAAATGCTTCTTCAACAATCTGTTTAATGCCTATCAGATAAAATAAATCAGGTTCTTCAAGTTCAACCACAATATCAATATCACTATTCTCATAAATATCTCCTCTGGCATAAGAGCCAAAAATTCCAATCCTTTTGACTTTAAACTCTTTTCTAAAAAGGTCTTTTTGATTACGTAAAAAATCAATTATTTGATTAGTAGTGTGCATTTTCTTTCTCCTTTGTGTCTATTGGTTGGCATGAAAAAAAGTGAACCCATTACACTTTATCCCTTAATCCTTTTAAAAAGGGTCTGAACCCCTCCTTATGAATGATGAAGAAGATGGGTGGTGTCTTGAAACCTCTGATGCCATAGTTCTAACATTAATAGCGACCAGAGTTGAAAACTCCAATCTTTCTGACCAGATGTATGCTGA
>Ga0209212_1001929_pt1 | contig 31337 bp, 32 predicted proteins | sample RifGroC2_FD_183996 | JGI IMG/M metagenome (GOLD analysis project Ga0209212, IMG submission 183996) | Groundwater microbial communities from Rifle, Colorado, USA - Groundwater C2 (SPAdes) (version 2) | ecosystem: Environmental > Aquatic > Deep subsurface > Groundwater | place: Rifle, Colorado...
TTAAGACATGGTTTATCAGCTATATTAATATTATGAATAATGTTCATGTTCACATACCTTATAGATACCTTGATACATATTTGTCTGTAATTTTGGATAATCACTGCAATATTGAACTTTTTGTCCCAGCGAGTGCGCTTGATAATCCTCCCCTCACAAAGTTGGTTGAGGTTAAAAAGGCTCTAAATAATGGGACATCACTCACATGGCATGCACCTTTCATGGATTTAAGCCCCGGGGGTGTGGATGAGAAGATAAGGAAGGTGAGCGTTGAGAGGATAAAGCAAGCAGTAAAAGAATCACTTCTATTTAATCCCAGATTGATAGTAATTCATCCGGGTTATGATGATTATAGATTTAATGGTGAGATTGATAAATGGCTTAAGAACAGCCTCAAGACATGGAGAGAGGTTTTAGACAATTATCCAAATATGAATTTTGCAATTGAAAATGTCTTTGAGAATAGGCCTGACACATTGGAAAGATTAATTAAAGAGATGAATTCTGAGAGGTTCAGATACTGTTTTGATTGCGGGCATTTCAATGTGTTTTCAAAAATTCCTTTAAAGGAGTGGCTTGAGAGGGTGGGGAATTATATTTCCGAAGTCCACCTCCATGATAATCATGGGAAAGAAGACGAACATCTTGGATTGGGTGAAGGGAATTTTGATTTTGATACGCTTTTTACTTTTTTGGAAGATAATAACATACAGCCTATTTTTACACTTGAGGCACATACTAAGGAGGAGGTGCTTAAGAGCATAGATTATATTAAAAATACCAAGCACCAAGTTCCAAATATCAAATAATATCCAATTACCAATGACCAACCTCTAAAAGATACTGTTTGATTATTGATAATTTGAAATTTATTTGGTTATTGAGATTTGGTTATTGGAATTTCATAGGAAGGTGGTGTTGTTATGGGCAAAGAGGTAGTCATCGTTGTTGATATGTTAAAGGGGTTTCTTGAAAAAGGACATCCCTTATACTGCGGCAGCAAATCAAGGGCAATAATACCCAATGTTGAGTCACTCCTTAAAGATAAAAAAGATGCGGAGATAATATATGTCTGTGACAATCATGAGGAGAATGACAGGGAATTTAATATGTTTCCAAAACACTGCGTAAAGGGGAGTGTAGAGTCAGAGATTATTGATGAGTTTAAGCCATTTAAGGGGACTGTCATACCAAAGACAAGATACAGCGGATTTTATAATACCCTTCTGGAAGACATTTTAAAAAAGATAAACCCATATAAGGTTACAGTAGTTGGGGTCTGCACGGATATATGTGTGATGCACACTGTGGCAGACTTAAGGAACAGGGATTACAGTGTTGAAGTTCCTGTAAATTGTGTTTCATCATTTGATACTGATAACCACAAGTTTGCATTAAAGCACATGGAAAAGGTTCTCGGTGCAAAGCTTATATAAAAAACAAAAACCTAATTTTAGCCACAGAGACACAGAGGCACAGAGGGGAAAATATTTTGTTTCTAAAACCAGTATTAATGTCTTTCTCTGTGTCTCCGTGCCTCCGTGGTTTATTATTTTAAAATGAAAATGTTCCACAGTTTTTTATTATTGCTAATTCTCCTCCTGTCTTACATCAATGAAGCGGATTCTATAGAATTAAAGACAATAGTCATAGACCCCGGACATGGAGGCTCAGATAAGGGAGGGGAAGGAAGTGACGGCATATTGGAGAAGGATGTAGCATTGCAGATTTCTCAATCTTTAAAAAATAAGATAATAGGCAGGATGAAGTTAAATGCTGTTATGACGAGGGATAAAGACTATGATGTGCCATTGGAAAAAAGGGTCACCATTGCAAATGCAAGCAACGGCGACCTATTTATAAGTATCCATACAGGCTCGGCGTATAGCGATGAAATAAGCGGTATCTGGATTTATTACATGGACTATGAAGCGGGTGGGGATGAATTCGATGAGATTGATACGGATGATATAGAGGATGAAAAAAAAGATGTAGATATGATTTTAAAAGATATGGCGCGCTCGTCTTATGTAAATGAAGGGACAAGATTGTCAGAACTGTTTCAAAAAAACCTGACAGATATTATTCCCGATCAGAAACTCATCTTAAAACCTGCACCGATTTCAATCCTGAAAGATGTGAATATGCCTTCAGTTTTGATTGAGGTTGGAAATATAACAAATAGTGAAGATGTTAAGAGGATGATGGATAAGGAATATATAAACAAGATTGCCGATGCCATATTAAACAGCATAAAAGACTACAGCAGAGTTAATGGAAGGGAAAGTTTGAAGTGAGAAGATATATCTTTATATTAATACTATTAATTATCGGCATAGGAGGATATTTTTATCTTATTGAAAGGCATGTGGAAAAATCTGCTCCTCCGGAAACAGGAGGTAAAAGCAATATCGTACTCTATTTTTCGTCAAATGATGAGGAATATCTCGTGCCAGAATTTAGGCAGATAAATTTAAGCAGTCATATTGAGGGACAGATATTAGAGGTTATGGAAGAGCTTATAAAAGGCTCAACAATTCAACAGCCTGATAACGGAAAAGAACTGGTTAATGTTATACCTGATGGGGCAAGGATTAATGGGGCAAGACTTGGAGAAGACGGGACTTTGTTTTTAGATTTCAGCAAAGAATTAAAGGAGAGGCACCCCGGAGGAAGCTGGGCAGAGATGATGACTATATATTCCATTGTTGATACGATTATAAAAAATTTTCCTGATATAGAAAAGGTTAAAATACTTATTGAAGGTAAGGAGATTGAGACACTTGCAGGACATATTGATACCAGACTGCCATTGACTGAGAATAAAGATATTGTGAGAATTGATAATGAAAGAAAAAGATAAGCCAATAGGGATATTTGATTCAGGTGTGGGTGGGTTAACTGTTGTAAAGGAGGTTATCAGGCATCTGCCCAATGAGAGTATTATATACCTCGGTGATACAGCAAGGGTTCCTTATGGAATAAAATCACCTGAGACTGTCATAAAGTATTCAAGACAGAATACAAATTTTCTAAAAGAAAGGGGAATAAAATTACTTGTTGCGGCTTGCAATACATCTTCTGCTGTAAGCCTTTCTATCTTGAGAAAAGAGGCTGATATATCTGTTATTGGTGTGATTGAACCTGGTGCAAGGGCAGCAGTAAGGAATACAAAAACCGGAAATATTGGTGTTATAGGGACCGAGGCGACTATAAAGAGTGGTGCCTATGAGAAGGCAATAAATCAGTGGTCAGTGGTCAGTGGTCAGTGGTCAGGAAAAAAGATTGGGGTAGATTCAAAGGCATGCCCCATGTTTGTGCCATTGGCTGAAGAAGGCTGGTTTGAGAATGAGGTTACAGAGATGACTGCAGAGGTTTATTTAAGTGATTTCAGGGGGAAGAGAATCGATGTCCTTGTCCTTGGTTGCACTCATTATCCACTTTTAAAGAAGACTATACAAAAATCTGTTGGTACTGGGGTTATTCTGATAGACTCAGCAGAGGAGACTGCAAAAGAAATAGAGATATTGTTGAGAGAAAGGGGATTGCTTTCGGATGGCAAATCAAGATTCGTTGATTTTTATGTAACTGATAATCCTGAGAGATTTTCAAAGGTTGGGAAGGCATTTCTGGGCGAAAATGGACTTAGCAGATTATCTGCTGTGGATTTGAGCAATTATTAATTTAAGGGGGAAAACATGAGGATGGAAGAAAGAAAACCAAATGTAATGAGGAGTGTTAAGATTGTAAGGAATTTTATAAAACATGCAGAGGGATCGGCATTGATTGAGGTGGGAGATACGAGGGTAATATGCACTGCCACAGTTGAAGAAACAGTTCCATCTTTTTTGAGAGGCAAAGGCGAAGGGTGGGTTACTGCTGAATACTCAATGATTCCAAGGTCAGCCAGATCAAGGATAATTAGAGAGTCTTCAAGGGGAAAGATTGGAGGAAGGACACATGAGATACAAAGGCTTATCGGGAGGGCATTGAGGTCTGTTATAGATTTAAAATCACTGGGTGAGAGGACTATATGGATTGACTGCGATGTAATACAGGCAGATGGGGGAACCCGTACCACATCTATCACAGGAGCATGTGTAGCACTTTATGATGCTCTTTGTCATATGAAAAGAGAAAAGATGATAACAGATATACCATTAAGGGATTTTGTGGCGGCTACCAGTGTGGGTATAGTCAATGGAAAGATGCTCCTTGACCTTAATTATGAGGAGGATTCAAGGGCTGATGTAGATATGAATGTGGTTATGACAGGGAGCGGTAAATTTATTGAAATTCAGGGGACGGCAGAGAGGGTTCCATTCTCAAAAGATGATATGGATTCTTTGACAAAATTGGCAGTTAAGGGAATCAGGGAATTGATAAAGATACAGAAGTCAGTCATTGGAAGTCGATAGTCGATAGTCAGTAGTCAGATAAATATTTGACTTCCGACTGCTGACTTTTGACTATTGACTGACTTTTTATGGAGCTTGTAATTGCTACAAAGAATAAAGGAAAGATAAGAGAAATTAAAGAGGCGTTGAAAGATGTCAACATAAAGGTTTCATCTCTTGATGAAATGGGATTGGATATTGAAATAGACGAGAATGGCAAAACATACAGTGACAATGCTGTAAAGAAAGCAGTAGAAGTGGCAAAGGCATCAGGAAAGATTTCATTAGCAGATGATTCGGGATTGGAAATTGATGCTTTGGAAGGAAAGCCGGGTATAAACTCATCTCGTTTTGCAGGGGCTGATGTAGATGATAGAGAGAGAAATCTAAAAGTCCTTGAAATGGTGAAAGATGTTCCCAAAGGGAAGAGAGGCGCAAGATTTAGATGTGTAATAGTAATTGCAGAGCCTGAAGGAGAAATACATACATGTGAAGGTGTGTGTGAAGGAGAGATAGCAGAGGAAATTAGAGGGGATAAAGGTTTTGGATATGACCCGATTTTCGTTCCCACACAAATTATGGGAACTGGCAAAGAATACGGCAAGACCTTTGGAGAACTTGGGTTTGAGGTAAAAAGAAAGATAAGCCATAGAGCAAAGGCAATTGAAAAGGCAAAGGAAATAATTACCTCTTTAAAATCCTGCCTCCCTTTACTCTTGTATGCTCCCCATCTTTTACGGTTATATTACCATTTATAATTACATATTCTATTCCTTTGGGGTAATTTTTTGGAGATTTGTAAGTAGTGGTATCCGATATAGCATCAGGATTGAATATCACAAGGTCGGCAAAATATCCCTCTTTTATAATTCCTCTATCCTTTATACCGATTCTCTTGCATGGAAATGAGGTCATTTTATAAATTGCAGTCGGAAGGTCAAACAGTTTCTCATCCCTGCAATATTTTCCTAATACTCTTGGGAAAGTGCCAAATGTCCGAGGGTGAGGAAGCCCTAATCCTAACACCCCGTCAATAGAGCGGGCACCGCTGTCTGAGCCTATCATTACATAATCTTTTTTTAAAATTTTTTTCATATTATCTTCGTTCATAGAAAAGTATATTGCGTCAACCTCCATATTTTCCTCAATTAAGATATCAAAAATAAAATCTAATATTCCTCTTTTCTTACCCAATGTCCCACGCCCCATGTCCCACGCCTCTTTTACACTCTTACCCTCTACACTCTTATTCTTATCTGTTACCACCTGAGAAATCATTACACTATCCCAGTAACCATCAGATGGATGCTTTTTTAATAGGTCATCCATTATATCAGTTCTTGCTTTGCTATCTTTAAGCCTCTCTATTGCCTTCTCCTTTCCACCATCAAAGACCCAATCAGGCAATACTGCCTGAAGTCCTGTATTTGCAGCAGTGTAAGGATAGCGGTCACAGGTAATATCAATGCCATCATCAACAGCAGACTCAATCAGTTCAAATACCCTGTCAAGTTTTCCCCAGTTCTCCTCACCGAATGTTTTTAAATGGGATATCTGAAGACGGACACCTGATACCCTTGCAATATCTATTACCTCTTCTATGGACTCTATCAGCGTTCTCCCTTCACTCCGTATATGGGTTGTAAATATGCCTCCCCTTTTTGCTACAATTTTACATAAATTTGCCACTTCATCCTTTTTTGCAAAACATGATGGCGTATAGGCAAATCCTACAGACATTCCAACAGCACCTTCATCCATTGCCTCCTCAATAATCTTTTCCATCTTTTTCATCTCAACCAATGATGGCTCTCTGTCAACAACTCCCATTACAGATGCCCTTATGGTATTGTGTCCTATAAGCTGACAGTAATTTAATGAGATGCCATTCTCTTCAATCTTTTCGCTGTATCCTTTAATATCTGTCCAGTTAAGGTCAAGCCCAAACTGTTCTTTATAGCTCTTTCCCCTCTCCAATAGGGGACTTCCAAAGATTGGCGATGCTGAATATCCGCAGTTCCCGCCAACCTCTGTTGTAACACCCTGTCTGACCTTGCTCTGGGCAAGAGGGTCTATTAAAAGGTAATAATCGGAATGGGAGTGAATATCTACAAAACCCGGAGAGAGGCATAAACCTTCACCACGGAGTTCAGAGTTTGGAGTTTGGAGTTTGGAGTTAATAACTCCAATCTTTGCTATTTTATCCCCTTTTATCCCTACATCGGCGATAAAAGACTCGCCGCCACTCCCATCATATATTTTTATATTTTTGATTATTAAATCGTACATATAATTTGATTTTATTCTGACTTCTGGCTTCTGACTTCTGTATTCTGCATTTTATACAGTCTCTTATAATTTTCATAATTTCTTAATACCTTTTTCACATACCCCCTTGTTTCAGGATATGTTATTTTTTCAATAAACTCATCCGCTGAAAGAGTGCCGAATTTTTTTATCCACATTTTAACAGCAGTTGGACCTGCATTGTAAGTGGCGAGGGTCAAAATAAGTGCCTGTCTTGAATTAATAGAGGGATTGCTTTTATATGTTTGCAGCAGTTCTGATAGATAGTAAATGCCCATCTCTATATTTATCTCAGGCTCAAATAAAACCTCATTCTTAAATTCACCGCTCCATTTTGTCCTGTATATCTTCTCTCCTGTCTTTGGTATCAACTGCATAAGTCCATAGGCATTTGCAGATGATATTATCATTTTATTAAATGCACTCTCCTGCCTCATTACGGATAATATCAGTAGAGGGTCAACACTATTTTCTGATGCAGATTTTGAAACAATCTCCCAGTAGCTTAACGGATAATAAAGCCTCCAGAAATCTTCTGTCAATTTGTTTTGCTCCTCTATTTTTAGCCTGCCTATAACATTATTTTGGACAGACATTGAATCAGGATACGACTCTGCCCTTGAGTAGAGTTGGCTAATATAAAATAATACAGGGATATTGTTGTTTCCATTTGGAAGGGGGATAGACTTTATCTCCTCCCTTGCATCTTCTGTAAATCCTATCTCAATGAGTTCATCAGCCTTCTCAATATGAAACTTTACCTCATCGCTAAACTCCCAGTTGATAATTGCGGATTGCGGATTGCGGATTACGGATTCAATTTCAAATTCCGAATTCCGAATTCCAAATTCCGAATATTGGGTGAGCCTTTCATATCCCCTATGCCCATAATAGGTATATGGATAGTTTGCTGTAAGCCTCTGATAGGCATCTGTTGCAATCCCTGTATTGCCAGAGCCTTCCGCCGCTCTTCCCATCCAGTAGAGTGAACTATCAGCATATTGAGAGTCGGGAAATAGCTCAATACATTTTTTAAAATTTTCAATTGCCTTGTGATATTCTCCCTTCTGGTAGCATATCCACCCTATTCTCCATACAGCCTCTTCTGACAGGGCACCTAAGCCGGGAAAGTTTATTAGTTTTAAATATAGCCTGACAGCCTCATCCGATTTACCGTTCTCCTCCTTGATTCTTGCATTTACATATATTGCCCTTCCCGCCCAGATATTTTTTGGGTATCTTGCCACAATGATGTCGTTGTAGGAAGATGCCCTCTTTATATCTCCCTTATTCCAGTAGATCTTGGACATCATATATAAACCTTCAGCAACCTTCAGGCTCTGTGGAAAATATTTAATAAATCTCCTTACGGTCTCTATGCATTTTGAATCATCGCCGCTATATTTATACGAGACTGCGAGGTTAAAGAGTGCTGTCTCTCTCAAGGGGTCATCATTCCACCGTTCTAAAATATCAGCCAATTCTTTTATAGCCTTGTTATAATTTTTCCCATTCATCAACAGCTCAACTCTCTTAATCTCGTCTTTCTTTTCAGGAGGTAAGAATATAATAGACTCATCTTTCTCTAATTCAGAGATTCGGTTAATTGACAACTCTGCAGATGGGTCAAGGGGATAGTTGTAATATAAAAATTGGTAGGCATTATAGGCATCTGTCTTATTCCCAAGCCCTTCAAGGGATTGACCAAGGAGATAGTAAGACTCAGCTATTTTCTCATCTAAAGGAAACTCTGTAATGAAATTCTTAAATTCGGTTGAGGCTCTTAGAAAATCGCCAGCCGCAAAAACCACTTTGGCTGTATCAAGTCTTACCCTCGCCCTTAATCGTGTGAGTGGATATTTATTTAAAATTGAATTAAGCGTATCAATGGCTGAATTATATTCACCCTGCTCAAAATATATCTTTGCTATGTTGTATTCGGCATAGTCAGAGAGAGGAGGATATTCTTCGGCTGATTTTTTGAAATATTTCAAGGCATCATCAAAAAGGGCCGACTGATTTGCTTTCAATTCTTCAGAACTTACTTCAGGAGAAGAACTTTGGCTCAAGGCAAGCTTAAGATAGGCATGACCTAATAGATAATGTATCCTCTTTTCCCAGATTGTTTCTCTGTATCTGTCTCCTATGTAATCAAGTATTTGAATGGCATTATTGTAATCACCCTTTTTTATTAATCTTACAGGCTCCTTTAAAAGAGAATCCCCAGCAAAACAGTAGGCAGTAGGCAGTAGACAGTAGACAGCAAGAAACCAGAGGACAGACGACAGAAGACAGAAGACAGACATCTGACTTTTGACTTCTGTTCTATCTTTGCAAATCATGACACATCCTGTAAATCTGCGTGCTAATATCTTTAATGTTTTCAGCTTCTGTAATATCAATCCATACAGCATTCTTTACACCCCTGAACCATGTGAGCTGTCTCTTTGCAAATCTTCTCGTCTCCTTTTTTACCTCCTGAACAGCAGAATCAAAGTCTATCTTCCCATCCAAATATTCTATCATTTGTGAGTATCCGAGACTTTGGAAGGGTTTTAGATTTTTATCATAACCCATTTCAAGAATCCCTTCTGTCTCGTTTAAAAGACCTGCCGAAACCATCCCATCCACCCTCTCTTCTATCCTTTTATACAAAAGTTTCCTGTCCATATTGAGAACAAAGTATTTAGCATTAAACCTTCTGTTTTTCTTGTCGTCCCTGTGGAATTCAGATATTGGTCTGCCTGATGAATAGTATACCTCTAATGCCCTCTCTATTCTATATTTATCTCTCGGATGGATTCTTTCTGCTGCAGATGTGTCAATAGTCTTGAGCCTTTCATACATTGCCTCTAACCCCATCTCTTTAAATTCCGACTTTATCTTTTCTCGTATTCCCTGTTTTTTCTTTACACCACAGCCTAAATTATCTAATAATGCCCTTATATAAAGTCCTGTGCCGCCCGAAACAATGGGAATTTTCCCCTGACAATTCAAGCCTTCTGCAATCTCATAAGCCTTTTCATTAAACTCTCCGGCGCTAAAATCCTCATCGGGATTTACAATATCTATCAAACGATGGGGAATTTTTTTACGCCTTTCAGCTGATGGCTTTGCAGTTCCGATGTCAAAATGTCTATATACCTGCATTGAGTCGGCACTGATAATCTCTGTGCTGAGCCTCTTTGCCAATTCAAAGGCAACATCACTCTTTCCAATTGCCGTAGGTCCTGCAATTATTATTAAAGGAATCATATTTTAATGGTTAGTGGTCAGTTAGTTGGTGTTTAGAAAATACTAATCACCCATAACTGTTCACTATTCACTGAAGTATCATCGGTTTCATTACCATAAGTTCACTCTTCCCATTCTTTATCCCCTCAACCATAACCATTTCTGTCTTAGAGTCTATCTTTGGATGAATGAATTGAATTCTCTTTGGCGTAATTTTGTTTTCTGTCATTGTGAATAAGAGTTCTGTCAGTCTATAAGGATGATAGATGATATTTACTGAGCCTAAGTTTTTTAAGAGATACCTCCCTGCCTTTAAAAATTCGGAGAGTGTAATTTCTATCTCATGCCTTGCAATTGCCTTTTCTCTATCAGGATTAATCCGCCCATCATCAACCTTTCTGTAAGGGGGATTCCCAACTACAATATCAAAAGATTCTGCATCAAACATTGATTTAACATCCCGAATATCCCCTTTTATAATCTCAATATTTAGGCCGCTTCGCCTCGCAATGACATTCTCTCTTGCTACCTTTATAAGACCCTCCTGAAGCTCAAGCCCAACTATCTCAATATCCTTAAACCTCTTTGCCAGAGTGAGAGCAATCATCCCACTACCCGTCCCAAGGTCAATTACCCTGTCACCCTTTTTTACCTCAACAAAATCCGCCAACAAAATCGGGTCAATTGAATGTTTATAAGCCATGTCTTAAATATACAGAAATAGAAGTCCTTTTGCATCTATTTAATGGAGTGTTATAATGGGTTTCATGAAAGCTCCTTTGATAGGCATAACCTCTGACTATAATGAAATTAATGGGCAGAACTCTTTTTTTATAAAGGAAAGTTATGTTACTGCTGTTGAAGATTCAGGTGGTATTCCACTTTTGTTATGTCCCACTAAAAATGAGAACAGCATATCAAGATTTATAAACCTGATTGATGGGATTTTAATATCAGGTGGTGGATTTGATATTGATCCAAAACTCTACGGAGAAGAACCTCATCCAAGACTTGGTAAAATTCAGCCCGATAGGACTGACTTTGAAATTAAGTTATTAAAACTTGCTGTAGAAAAGAGGATGCCTGTTCTTGGTATATGTGGTGGGCATCAGTTAATAAATGTATATTTCGGAGGTTCACTTTATCAGGATATACCGTCCCAATATAGTGAAAAAATCAATCATAAGCAATCTACACCATCTGACATTCCATATCATAAGATAGAGATTCATCCCTCCACAAGATTGTCTGAAATTACTGGGGCTGATTCCAGCAAAGTAAACAGTACTCATCATCAGTCAATTAAAAAAACAGGCAAAGGTTTTAATGTAAGTGCAGTTGCAGAGGATGGAGTGATTGAGGCTATTGAATCTAATGGCGATGGCTTTATTGTCGGAGTCCAGTGGCATCCTGAGAGAATTTACAATAAAGAATCCTGTTCAAAAAATATTTTCACAGAGTTTATCAAAGAGGCAAATAGATTTAAGCAAAAAAATAGTATTTTAAAGATTGCACATCATAAATAATCATATACCGATTTACTCATCAAAAAGTATCACTTCCTTCGCTATCACTGTTTTGTTGACATTAATCAGACTCACTCTGTAAAATATAACTATGGCAAAGCTATGTATAAATGTTGATCATGTTGCAACTGTGAGAGAGGCAAGGAAGACTACAGAGCCTGACCCCATAGCTGCGGCTGTTCTGGCAGAGCTTGCCGGTGCGCACGGCATTACAATCCATTTAAGAGAGGACCGTAGGCATATTCAGGACAGAGATCTGCGCATAATGCGGGAGGTTGTAAAGACAAAGCTGAATCTTGAAATGGCAGCAACAAAAGAAATGATTAATATTGCCCTCTCTGTCAAGCCCGACCAAGTAACATTCGTTCCCGAAAAAAGGCAGGAGATAACAACTGAAGGAGGGCTTGATGTAATATTGCAGGAAAATTATATAAGGAGAGCCATTAAAACATTTAAGAAAGCTGATATTCCTGTAAGTATATTTATTGACCCTGATTTGAAGCAGATTAGGACAGCAAAAAAGATAGGGGCTGATTGTGTGGAGATAAATACTGGAAAGTATTCCGAGGCAAAAACGGAGAAAGAATCGGATGTTGAGTTTGAAAAGGTAAAGGATGCGGTTAAATTTGCCTATAAATCTAAGTTTACAGTTCATGCAGGACATGGGCTTACATATAAAAATGTCAAAAGGGTTTCTGATTTAAAAGAGATATCTGAGTTAAACATAGGTCATAATATAATAGCGAGGGCTGTTCTTGTAGGGATGGAGAGGGCTGTCAGAGAGATGCTCAATATTATGAATCAATAATCACTGATACTAATTATGGACTACCTTAAAAAATTCCATGATGAGGACTGGCATACACCGAAGGGAAGAATTATAAGAGAGGTTGTTTTTGGTATAAACGATGGGCTTGTTACTGCCATTGGTTTTATCGCAGGTGTTACCGTTTCCATGGCTGATGTAAAGATGGTTCTCCTTTCAGGGTTGGCAGAGATGGTTGCAGGTGCAATCTCCATGTTTTTTGGGGCATATCTCTCTACAAAATCCCAGAGGGAATTCTTTGATAATGAGATAAAGAGGGAGACAAGAGAGATTGATGAAATGCCTGAGAAAGAGACTGAGGAGATAAGGGAGATATATAGTAACCTTGGTTTTAAAGAGGATGAGGTTGAGATGATAGTAAAGAGGGTTACATCTGACAAGAAACTCTGGGTACGGTTTATGATGAGGGAAGAGTTGGGGATAATGGAGGAGACATTTGACGACCCATTAAGAGTTGGTTCAATCATGGGTATTTCCTTTGCCATTGGCTCTCTCCCGCCTCTTATACCCTATATGATTATGGATAACCCCTTTACAGCCTTAAAGGTTGCCGTTGTAACATCCCTATTATTTTTATTTGGTGTAGGGATTGGCAAGACAACTGTTACAAAAGGTAATTGGCTAAAGAGTGGTATTGAGGTAGCAATTATTGGAAGCATCGCATCAGGGGTGGGGTTTATAATAGGGAAGATAGTTTCGCTGGTAGTAGGGTGATTTTGGAGTATAAATTTTTACTGTGAACGGTGCGGTTGAGCGGCGGGGGGTTGGAATCAAGGCTGAACACGCCCATCAACCGTCCGCTCCAACCGCTTGTTCGCTGCCTTCCGTTATTCTTCGATCAACCAAAGATTTCCTTCGGTGAGACCGATTGCCAGCGCGTACCATTGAGCTTGAAAAGATCAAGTTTCTCGGCACGCCGCCATTCCGATAGGATGACCGCCTTCGCTCCGTGACGTTTGGCAACTCTTGAAAGGCGGGCAACATCGTCCAGAGTAGGTCGCAGCGCAGAACCGCCTTTCGTCTGAATCAGGATGATTTCGAAAAGGTCTCCACATAATAATGTTGTATTAATTATTATGTTGCTGAAATATAATGGTATATATTCATTAAATGGTTTCTGTCTATCACCTAATGAACAGTGGTAAAGATGCCCTTATCACTGCAAAGAATGTAGTAGTTCTTACCGGTGCCGGTATATCTGCTGAGAGTGGTGTGCCTACATTCAGAGGGGAGGATGGGCTGTGGAGAAATTTCAGGGCAGAGGAACTTGCTACTCCTGAGGCTTTTGAATCTAATCCTAAACTCGTATGGGAGTGGTATGACTGGAGAAGGCAGTTGCTCAAACCTTTAAAGCCGAATAAGGGGCATGAGGTAATTGCGAGGTTTGAAAAGAGATTCCCTGAATTTCTGTTGATTACACAAAATGTGGATGGTCTTCACCAAAAGGCAGGGAATAGAAAAATGGTGGAGCTGCATGGAAATATATGGAAGGTAAGATGCCTGAAAGAAGGAGAGGTTATAGATAATTTTGAAACTCCATTGTCTAAAATACCCCCATCATGTGAATGTGGAGCCATGATAAGACCACATATAGTATGGTTTGGCGAATCACTCCCTTACGATGCAATTCAGGAGGCATATAAGGCAGCAAATGAGTGTGATGTAATGCTCGTTGTGGGGACATCCGCTGTTGTCCAGCCTGCCGCATCGCTTCCAATTATAGCAAAAGAGCATGGTGCCTATGTAATTGAGATTAATGCCGAAGAAACTCCAATATCAGGCATTGTCAACGAATCACTCATAGGCAAGGCAGGAGATATACTGCCAGAGATTGAAAGATTACTTTAAACTGTAATTCTGCCATCCCTCATTTTTCGTTATGGCAGAATTACAGAAGTTATTTTTTCCATCTGTTATTTTTTCCATCTTGACCCTGTATAAAAATCTGTGCTATATTTATCCGTCCAGCTAATAACTGGTTAGCGGTCAAATATGTTCAGTCACGACGACATAATCAATCACATCATTCCACATCGGTTACAGGCCGTAGATGCAGCAAATTTGGCTGTCCGTCTTCGAAGCTCCTGGGATGCACCAAAGTCCATGAAGATCTACTTCGATGAAAAGCTCAGGATAACGGGTAACTCGAATGCATACACAAATCCTGTTCTGGAATCAGGTCTCATTCATTGTCGCGCGCTATTGGACTTTCTTGGCCTGAAAGCAGATCCTGCAGATTCAACAAAACTCATATGCCGAGATCCTAAGAAGAACAAGAAAGACGATGTGGTAATTGAGCACTTCGCAAATTCAAACGGCCCATTGCCGCTGGTTACGCCAAAAGAGGCAATAACTCGGTATCAAGGACCGCAGCCCGAAGCAGAAGCAGCACTTGCAGGCGTTCTACACACGGCAAACAAAGGCCTCGCACATATCACCTCAGGTTTGGACTTGTCCGCAACAGATATTTCCCACCTTGAGATAGCGAGCCGAGGTGTTCGGGCATTCGTTGTAAGCCACTTTTACACGCCGCTCGGGCTGTTGCCGCCCGAACCTGGCGTTACGGAGGTCAACCCGTGACCGCTAACAAATCGTTCGAGTCGTTCGCTCCGCTCACTGGGACTGGCCGCCTGCGGCGTCCAGCCCCTCAACTCAACGTTATGTGTCAAAAAGGTATCGCTACAACGAATGCAGGGTGGAGATGGGGTCTTGCAATATAACAAACTGACTTTTCAAAACTTGACCCATTCCATTCTTTGATAGCAGAGCGATTTGTCGCCGCCGGTCGGCATCACGGCAAACACATCCCTGTCTGCCGTTCCAATGGCAATTACCTTGTTATATTTCAAGACCCTATTTTACTATTATAGCCTTGCAAAATCTGCTATAATTTGAATATATTAAATTGGCTGTTCCATGAAGGAAACGAATATCAAAACGTATGCCCCGGAATGACTCCGGGGTTTTTTTTGGAACAAGAAAGAAGGAGATTATGGATTTTAAAAAGTTTCACCTCAATGCCGCCGTGGATGCAGGAGTAACCTCGGCAGGATATGTTACGCCGACTCCGATACAGACCCAGGCGATACCGGCTGTAATGGAAGGGCGGGACGTCATGGGACTTGCCCAGACCGGCACAGGAAAGACCGCCGCATTTGCGCTGCCAATACTGCACCGTTTGATGCAGGGCGGGCGCGGCTATGTGCGGGCGCTCATCATCGCCCCTACGCGCGAACTGGCGGAGCAGATACATCAGTCCATTCAAACCCTCGGAAGCAAGACCCGCTTTCGGAGCGTTACCGTTTACGGCGGAGTAAACATTAACCCTCAGATTCAAAAACTGAGACAGGGCGCAGAGATTGTTGTTGCCTGTCCCGGTCGTCTTCTCGACCATATAGGGCAATCGACCATCAACCTGTCCCGTCTGGAAGTTCTTGTTCTCGATGAGGCAGACCACATGTTCGACATGGGCTTTTTGCCTGATATCCGAAAAATACTTAAACGAATCCCGAGTCAGCGGCAGACCCTCCTCTTTTCGGCCACCATGCCCGAAGAGATAAAACGTCTTGCCCACGAAACGCTCCGCAACCCGGTTACCGTGCAGGTAGGGAGCGGTTCTCCTGCAGTTACCGTGAGCCATGCCATCTACCCTGTTTCCGGGCATCTCAAAACCGGCCTGCTCCTTGAGTTGTTGCATCATACGGATACCGAATCAGTGCTGATCTTCACCCGCACCAAACACCGCGCCAAGCGTCTCGGTGAACAACTTGCCAATGCCGGTTACAAAGCGGCCTCGCTTCAGGGGAACCTTTCTCAAAACCGGCGACAGGCTGCTTTGGACGGATTTCGTGACGGCACATTCCAAATATTAGTGGCAACAGATATAGCAGCAAGGGGGATTGATGTTTCCCAGATTTCTCATGTCATAAACTTCGATATACCCAATACAGCCGAGGCATACATTCACCGCATAGGCCGGACAGGCCGCGTTGCCAGAAGCGGCGATGCCTTCACCCTTGTAACCTCAGAGGACACGGTCATGGTTCGCACCATAGAAAAAATGCTCCATTCCCAGCTTGAACGTCGGACTATCAAGAACTTCAACTATAACGTCCCGACGCCTCATAAGGAACATTCTATGGCAAGACCAGCTTTCCGGCCAGCCGCAAAAAAGACAGGTGCGTCTTATCATGCACGGCATAAATCCCGTCCTGCAACCCAAAGTTCTGGCGCTCCTAAACGACACTTCAATGTTTCGCGTACAGAGCGATGAGTGGCGACTTCCGAACCAAAATCAGCTATTGCCTGATTTAACAAAACAGGAAAAGAGATAGGTGAAGGAACCTCAGATTAATACCGTCACTCCGGCGAAAGCTGGAGTAATTATAGGGAGTATCTTGCAAACTGATATCTTTTCCCTTATGGCAGAATTTCAGTACTTCAAAAAACTTCTGGATTCTGAATTCTGACTCCTGTATTCTGATTCTGTATGATTCCATTAAAAGATGATAATCCGACAAGAATTTTCCCCATTGTTACTATAGGGATAATTGCAGCAAATATACTTGTCTTTACATATCAACTTTCCCTTGGGGCTGGATATGAGAAGTTTATATTTACATATGGCGCCCTTCCTTATGAGATAACTCATAGTGTTGATATTGGTCCCCCTGTTCAGATGCCTGTATTTTTTACAGTCTATTCCTCTATGTTCATGCACGGGAGCTTCATGCACATAATAGGCAATATGCTCTACCTCTGGATATTTGGAAATAATATAGAGGACTCTATGGGGCATATCAGATTTATATTTTTCTATCTCATATGCGGCACAGTGGCATCTTTAACACATATATTTCTTGCCCCAAATTCAAAAATACCAATGGTTGGTGCCAGTGGTGCAGTTTCAGGTATTCTTGGGGCTTATCTATTGTTATTTCCACATGCGAGGATTTTAACTCTGGTAACATTTGGATTCTTTGTAAGAATGATAAAAATCCCTGCGATGGTTGTTCTTGGATTCTGGATAGTCCTTCAGTTTTTAAATAGCACAGTTGCATCTGGTTCAGAGGGTGGAGGGGTGGCATGGTTTGCCCACATAGGCGGCTTCTTTGCAGGACTCATTTTGATAAATTTTTTTAAAAAGAACTAAAACCTGATTAAACCACTGAGACACTGAGGCACTGAGAAAATATAAATATTTTGAAAAGTCTTTAATATCTCTGTGTCTCTGTGCCTCCGTGGCAAATTTTTATAATTTCTATATGATTACAAAATTGCATCTTGCACCCATCATCTGTATAATTATATTATTGTCTGCGAATATCTCACATTCCCTGACTCTTGATGAGATAATTGACAGGGTTCAAGATAGGTATGAAAAGACGGGGAATTTTCAGGCTGATTTTACACAAACTTCCATCTTAAAAACTGTAAAGCAAAAACAGGTCAGCAAGGGACGTGTATTTATAAAGAAGCCCGGAATGATGAGGTGGGAATATAAAGAGCCTGAAGCACAGTTTATTATTTCTGATGGCAAGGTCATCTGGTTTTATGTGCCGATAGATAAACAGGTAATGATAAGTAATGTTACAGGCGATATAGATTCTCATTCGCCAAACATTTTTCTGGCTGGAAGCGGTAACCTGAGGAATATATTTAATATTGAACTTGAGAGCGAAGGGGAGATTTCACAGCATCAATATCTGCTAAGATTAATTCCAAAAAAATCTCAGCCAAACATGACAAAATTGGTAATTGGCGTAAACAGTGAAGATTTTAAAATTGAAATGAGTAGTATCTATGATATATATGGAAATCAGACTATTGTAAGTTTCTCAAGCATAGAAATAAACAAAGAATTACCTGAGGGCATCTTTCATTTTGAAGTACCTCAAGGCGTCAGAGTTGTAACACAGTAAAAAGGAGGATTAAGTGGAGACAATTATTTCGGCTGTTATTTTGTTAGGTGCTTTGATTTTTGTTCATGAACTTGGACATTTCCTCATTGCAAAGAGAAGCGGGGTTGGGGTTGAAAAATTTTCACTCGGATTTGGCCCCAAGATTATCGGTAAAAAAATCGGAGAGACTGAATATCTTATCTCTGCCGTCCCTCTTGGCGGATATGTAAAGATGGTAGGTGAAGACCCCGAGGAGCAGGTAACCGATTCAGAAAAGTCATTTACAAACAAACCTGTAGGGGCAAGACTGGCAATAGTCTCGGCTGGACCGATATTTAATCTCCTTTTTTCAGTAGCAATACTCGCCATTGTGTTTATGATAGGCATTAAAGTCCCTTCAGATTCGTCGGCAGTTGGGAATGTAAGAATTGGACATCCTGCAGAGATGGCTGGATTGAAAAGCGGGGATACAATTGTTGAGATAGAGGGGAAATCAGTTGATAAATGGCATCAGATGGCTGAGATTATCCATAAAAGTCCGAGCAAAGAACTCTCCTTCAAAGTAAAAAGGGGGAGTGGAGAAACAATTGACCTGAAAATAACGCCGAAGGCTGAAACTGTAAAGGATGTCTTTGGAAAAGACCAGCAGGTTGGTCTTATAGGGATTGAGCCGTCACTTGTTACAGAGAGATATAATCCTATAATCGCCACACTTAAGGGATTTGAAAGGACATGGGATATTACATATCTCACCTTCTGGGCAATGTATAAGATGATTACAGGCGACATCTCTGCAAAGAATATTGGAGGACCCCTGCTCATTTTTCAGAAGGCAGGAGAATTTGCAAGTGAGGGATTTTTACCCTATGCCACCTTTGCTGCACTTATAAGTATCAACCTTGGTATTCTTAACCTGCTTCCAATACCTGTTCTTGACGGAGGGCATATTTTATTTTTCCTGATAGAGATAATCTTCAGAAAACCTGTCAGTGTGAGGTCAAGAGAGGTTGCACAGCAGGTAGGTATATTCATATTGGTCTCTCTCATGCTCTTTGCATTTTATAATGATATAATGAGATTCCTTGAGCATTAATGAATTATGGATGATGAAAACATCCTTTACAATCTTGAATCCCTCGCAAAGAGATTATCTGTAGATGTTAAATACAGAAATCTTACTGATGAGGAGTTCAGGATTGAAAGCGGGGCTTGCAATCTAAAAGGCAAGGATATGATAATTATTGACAACAGATTGCCTGCAAAGGAAAAATGCGGGGTATTGAGCAGACAGTTAAAAAAATATAATACAGACAATATATTTATCCCGCCTATTATAAGGGAAATGATGGGATTGAAGGATACCAGCTCTATCCTGTCTCAATAAATCCCGTTAGAAATTCTCAACCCATCAGATATAATATAGGTTTTTGTTTTTATTCCTCAAACTGATAGTGTTTCTTTATCTTAATAAACTCTCCTTCCATTCTTAAAAATGCTTCTACAATGTCAGGGTCAAAATGCTTCCCTGAATTTTTTATAATAATCTCCCTTGTATCCTTATGAATCCATGCCTCCTTATAAACTCTCTTATTTGTCAGTGCATCATAAACATCAGCAAGAGCCATTATACGTGCTGATAATGGTATCTTGTCCCCCTTAAATCCATATGGATAACCTGAGCCATCAAATTTCTCATGATGACAATATGCAATCTCTTTACCCATTGTAAGAAACGAACCCTTATGAGTACCCAACCTATTTTCTGCTGCCGTAATTGCATCCCCACCAATAACTGTATGTCTTTTCATAATCTCAAATTCTTCAGGAGTCAATCTGTCAGCCTTTAAAAGTATATTATCAGGTATCCCGACTTTCCCAATATCATGGAGGGGGCTTGATTTATATATCAGGTCTATATATTTTTCGTCAATTATACCCTTAAATTTCTCTCTTGTTGCAAGTTCCTGTGCAATCAATCTGCAACAATTTCTTATCCTTTCTAAATGGGCGCCTGTATCAGGGTCTCTATACTCTGCTAATTTTGCAAGCCCAATAATTGTTGCATCCTGTGTATCCTCAATCTCCTTTGTCCTCTCCTTAACCTTTTGCTCTAAAGTTTTATTATATTCTTTAAGTGCATCTTCCAACTGCTTTCTAACAGTAATATCCACTGTCATCCCCATGTAACCAATGATATTACCCTCTCTTTTTATAGATGTAATAGACAGTATGACAGGTATCTCTCTTTTATCCTTTGTAAGATTGATTAGTTCTCCATTAAAATACCCCTTATTTAAAACCTCCATCCACATCCTTTTATAAAATTCAGGAGTAGAATGGGCGGATTTCAAAATCTTCACATTTTTATCTAAAGCTTCCTCCCTCTCATATCCATAAATATGGGTAAATGCCTTATTTATATCTGCTATATTGCCTTTTGTATCTGTTATCATAATTGCATCATTTGAGTTTTTGTAACTCTGAAAATAGAGTTCTGCCTGAGTATAAAGCCTCTCTCTTTCCTCTATCAGCCCCCTTACTTTTATATGTGCACCAATACGGGATAAGAGTTCCTCAGGCTCAAAGGGCTTTGCTATATAGTCATTAGCTCCAAGAGACAATACTTTTTTAACAATATCTTTATCGCCAACTGCTGTTACCATAATAATAGGTATTGTCTCATACTCTTTTCTGCTCCTTATTTCTTCACAGGTCTGGTAGCCATCCATTACAGGCATATCTATATCCATTAAAATGAGGTTGGGTTGTGAATCTTTAAGATAATCCAATGCCTCTTTGCCGTTGTTGACAGAAGATGTTATATACCCTTCCATTTTCAATATATTTTCAAGAAGAGTCCTGATTATGGAGTTATCATCTACTATAAGTATGTGCCTCTCCTTATCTCCAGCACTCTTTGAGCATATTTCCTTTATATCTATAGCCATAGTGAAGTATAATATCTTTATAAAAAATGTCTTGCAAGCATATTCGCAAGTTATTAGAATAATGGCGAATAAACTTAGGGGGAAATATGTTTGGAATGGGCATTACAGAATTGGTAATAGTATTGCTGATTATTTTTTTAATATTCGGTTTTGGAAAACTACCCGAGATCGGCAGCGGCATAGGAAAGGTAATAAAGAATTTCAAAAAATCACTTAAAGGTGAAGATGAAATAGATGTAACACCGAAAAAGGAAAGTAAGCAGTAGGCAGTATGCAGTAAGCAATCCGTAATTGACAGTTTTTTCTGCCTACTGCTTACTATGTTTTTATGGTTCGTGTAGAAGATATTACAGAAGCTATACATTCATATAATCCAGAGGCTAATATAGACATAATCTGGAAGGCTTATGTCTATTCTGCTAAGGTTCACAGAGGGCAGGTCAGACTATCAGGTGAGCCATATCTATCCCACCCCTTAGAGGTAGCCCATATCCTGACAAAACTAAAGATGGATGAATCATGTGTAGCGGCTGGGCTGCTACACGATACTATTGAGGATACTATTTCAACATTAGAAGAGCTAAGAGAACATTTTGGGGAAGAGATTCTCTCTCTAGTGGATGGCGTCACAAAAATCAGCAGGATTGAATTTGCCAGCAGTGAAGAACAGCAGGCTGAAAATTATAGAAAGATGATACTGGCAATGTCAAAAGATATTAGGGTCATCCTCATAAAACTCGCCGACAGACTGCACAATATGAGGACTCTTGAATATATGTCTACCGATAAACGCGAGAAAATCAGCCGTGAAACACTGGATATATTTGCCCCCCTCGCCAACAGGCTCGGAATAGGCTGGATGAAATTAGAGTTAGAAGACCCTGCCTTCAAATATCTCTATCCTGATAAATATAAGGAAATTATGGATAGGGTGGCAGAAAAATACGAGGAGAGGGTAAAGTTTATAGAAAATATAGCTGTTGTCATCAACAAGGAACTGGATAAAGCTGATGTAAAAGGAAAGGTAATAGGAAGGCCCAAGCACTACTACAGCATATATAAGAAGATGATTGACCAGAGTATAAGTTTTGACCAGGTATTTGACATTATAGGGCTAAGGATTATTACAGATACAGTCAAGGATTGCTATTCAATACTCGGAATAATCCATTCAATCTGGAAGCCAATACCGGGAAAGATTAAAGATTACATTGCCATGCCAAAGGCTAATATGTATCAATCACTCCATACGACAGTAATAGTGCCTCCATCAAACAGGGTTGAATTCCAGATAAGGACAGAGGAGATGCACAGGATTGCAGAGAATGGTATTGCCGCCCACTGGAGATATAAGGAGGTCAGCAAAAAAGATGAAAAGGCTGCAAAGATTGATGAGAGATTTGCATGGCTAAAACATATCCTTGAATGGCAGAAGGATATGAAAGACCCAAAGGAATTTTTAGCGACAATGAAGATAGACCTCTTCCCTGATGAGGTGTATGTATTTTCCCCAAAAGGAAAGGTAATGTCGTTTCCAAAGGGTGCCACACCTATAGATTTTGCCTATTACATACATACAGATGTCGGGGATAAATGTATAGGGGCAAAGGTCAACGGGAAGATTGTCCCCCTTAAATACAATTTAAGCAACGGAGATATTATTGAGATACTAAATTCCCCTGCCCATAAACCGAGCAGGGACTGGCTCAAGATTGTCAAAACCTCACGTGCAAGGACAAAGATAAGAAACTATCTGAAGATAGAGGAGAAGGCAAGGAGTATAACACTCGGAAGGGAGATAACTGAAAAAGAGATACAGAAATATAATATGAGTCCATCTGAAGTGCTGAAGCCTGAAGCTATATCAGAGATTATAAAAACTGCAGGTTTTTCCAATGAAGATAATCTATTTGCAGCAATAGGATATGGCAGGTATCATGCCCATCAGCTCATGATGAAACTGATTCCGCCGGATAAAATTGAAGAAAGGAAGAAGAGGGAGGAGTCAAGGTTTAAAAGGATTATCAGCCGTGTTACAAAAAAATCTGAAGTTGGAAGCGTAAAGATAAAAGGGGTAGAAGATTTTCTTACAAGGTTTGCCATGTGCTGTAATCCTGTGCCGGGGGATAAGATTATCGGCTTCATATCAAGGGGAAAAGGGGTAACTATACATACGATAGACTGTCCAAATATTGCAGAGCTTCAGTATGATAAAAACAGGTTTGTTAATGTAGAATGGGATTTAAAGGAAAAAACAATCCATAAAGTAAGGATAAATATTCATACGCTTGACAAGCCAGGGATACTCGCAGATATAAGCGCCTCCATTGCATCTGAGGGGGTTAATATCAGCCAAGCTGATATTGAGACCACTGAAAACAAGGAGGCATTTCTGAATTTCTCTGTTGAAATATCAGGACTTGACCAACTCCAGAAGGTTATAAACTCCATAAAAAAGCTGAAAGGGGTATTAAAAGTAGAAAGGGTTAAGGAGTTCAAAAAGCTAAAAAAGGCAGCCGGGGGCAAATAACCTAAGCTATCTTTTCTACCTTCCCCGACCTTATACACCTGCTGCAAACATTTAACTTCTTGTGTGTCCCGTTCACAATTACCCTGACCCTTTGGATATTTGGATTCCACCTACGATGTGTTACATTATGGGCATGACTTATATTATTGCCAAAGTTTGGTCCTTTTCCACAAACATCACATTTACTTGACATCTTTAAATCCTCCTTAAATTCGGTTTTAATTTGAAATTGCAGATTGAAAATGATAGCATAATAATCAAACCGATACAAGCAAAATTATGAAAATAACTAAAGAGATGGAGATTAACGAGTGCCTGAAGGTGTATCCGCAGACCAAGAGGATATTCACTAAATACAATATGGGCTGTCTTGGGTGTATGGGCGCAACTGCAGAGTCTATAGAGATTGGTGCCCTTATGCACGGACTTGATATAAATGAAATACTTGCTGAGCTTAACAAAATAGTGGAGAATCAGCCTTTAAAGTCTAACTAAACTGGATGACCATGCAGTGGGCAAGTCAAATACACTTGATGAAATAATCTCACAGCTTAAGAGATCTTTAGAATTTGCATCAAAAAACTCCTTTGCCAATCTTTCCCATCTCCGCGATCTGGAATCTGCAATTAATAGCCTTATTGACAGGGCTGTTTCCTTTTTAAGCCATCAGTCATCAGCCGTCAGCCATCAGAATAATCTCATCAAAATAAAGGATTTATTCTCAGGATTTGATTCATTAAGCCTCCCGGAAAAAAAAGAGCGTCTTAAAACTGCCCAGAACCTCCTCGAGAGTTTAAGAGTTAAAGAGTTAAAGAGTTTAGGAGTTAACTCCATAATTCCTCAACTCCATAACTCCTCAACTTCTATTCAATTTGTAAAAGGTGTTGGTGAGAAAAGGGCTAAACTCTTAAGCAAACTAAACATCCAGACGATTGAGGATGCACTCTATTTTATGCCAATGAGATATGAAGACAGAAGCCGGATGAAGAAAATTTCAGAAATTTTAAATCCCCCCCCACCCCCCTTTAATAAAGGGGGGCAAAAGGGGATTATTGAGACTATAGCCGGCACTATTTTATCAAGGGGTGTTATAAAAACAAAGTGGGGAAAGAGGCTATTTGAAGTAGTTATAAAGGATGAGACAGGATTGATGAGAGGGAAGTGGTTTAAGTTTAATGAAAAATACATGAATAAGAAATTCTCCACAGGACAGAAGATAATAATGAGCGGCGAGGTGGAGTTTAACCCATACAATGGAAGTATGGAGATAATTCATCCTGATATAGAAACATTAGAATACTCCGAACTCCAAACCGGGGCGTCAGAACTACTCCATGTTGGAAGAATTGTCCCGATTTATCATTTAACAGAGGGAATCCATCAAAAGACATTGAGGACAATAATGAAAGAGGCTGTGGATAATTATGCCGATTCTATTGTCGATTTTTTACCTGAAAACATAAAGACAAACCAGAGACTCCTTCCTCTGAAAGAGTCAATTAAGAATATTCACTTTCCTGAAAAGGGAACTCCTATTGAAAAATTAAACAGCTATTTAACTGATTATCACAGGAGGCTCATATTTGATGAATTTTTTCTCCTTGAACTGGGGCTTGCTATAAGAAAAAGGGGGTATCAGGAGGAGAAGAAAGGTGTATCGTTTAGGGTTGATGGCAATCTTACAGATAAACTCCGTTCTATCCTCCCATTCAAACTGACACAGGCACAGGAGAGAGTCATAAATGAAATTAAGAGTGACCTTTCAAAACCAGAGCCTATGAACAGGCTCCTTCAGGGTGATGTTGGAAGCGGCAAGACAGTTGTAGCACTTTACACCATGCTCATAGTTGTTGAGAATGGCTATCAGACGGCTATTATGTCACCCACTGAGATTCTATCGGAACAGCATTTTTTAAATATCCACAAGTTTTTAGAACAATTAGGCTTAAGGACTGCCTTACTTACAAGCAGTGTAAAGGGGAAAGAGAGGGAGGAAATACTGACTCAGTTGTCAAATGGTGAAATTAATATAATAGTAGGCACCCATGCCCTGATTCAGGAGGAGGTCAGATTCAAAAATCTCGGATTTGCCATAATAGACGAACAGCACAGATTCGGTGTAATACAGAGGGGAACGCTTAAAAATAAAGGCTACAGCCCCGACATACTTGTAATGACAGCCACGCCAATCCCGAGGACACTATCAATGACAGTTTATGGAGACCTTGAGCTGTCAGTAATAGACGAAATGCCTCCGGGGAGAAAGCCGATAGACACACTCCTATTTTATGAAAACAGGATTAAAGAAGCGTATACACTGATTGAGAAGGAGATAAATGCAGGGAGACAGGCATATATTGTTTATCCTCTCATAGAAGAATCGGAAAAGCTGGATTTAAAGGCTGCAACTGAAATGATGGAGCATTTCAAGAAAGATATATTTCCGCATCTTAAGATAGAACTCCTTCACGGCAGAATGAAATCTGATGAGAAAGAGGATATCATGAGGAGATTCAAGGAGAGAGAGATAGACATCCTCGTATCTACCACCATTATTGAAGTAGGTGTTGATATCCCAAATGCCTCTGTAATGGTAGTAGAGCATGCGGAGAGATTCGGACTATCACAGCTTCATCAGCTGAGAGGCAGGGTCGGAAGGGGAGAGTATCAATCATACTGCATACTCATTGCATATTATCCAATCTCTGAAGAGGCAAAGATGAGGCTCAAAGTAATGAGAGAAAGCACAGATGGATTTTACATAGCGGAAAAGGATTTAGAGATAAGGGGACCGGGGGAATTTTTCGGGACGAAACAATCAGGATTGCCAGAGTTAAAAATAGCGAATATAATAAGAGACCATAAATTATTGGAGTCAGCCAGAGATGAGGCATTTAAATTAATAGAGCTTGACCCATCACTCTCTGTCTCTGAACATCAACTTCTAAAAGATTCTCTTAAAAAGAGATGGCAGAAGAGGTTAGAATTAGGTGAGATAGGTTAAAAATAAATATGATAAATGAAGATTTTCTAATTTTGTATGAATTTTTTGATATAATAAACACATATTAATCTTATGAAAGGAGATAAGTATGGGACATAAAGTTATTACAGAAGCAATTATAGAAAATGGCAAGTTAAAGTATGTGGGTAAGAAATTGCCTGATGGAAGGATAACGGTTCATATAATCTATGATGCAGGAGAAGAAACACTTTCAGAAGCAGAGGTATCAAGAATCGTTAAAGAAACATCAGGTATTTATAAAGATATAAATGTAGAACTTGAATCCACTAAATTACGAGACAATTGGGAGCGGAATGTCTACCAGTGAGTATCTAATAGATACAAATATCCTTATATACCATATCAAAGGCTCACAACCTGCAACAGACCTTATAACTAATCTAATTGTTCAACATTCATTTAATATCTCAATCCTTACAAAAATCGAATTTCTTGGATGGGATAAACATACCCCCGATGGCTTTGAAAAATGTAACAGGTTGATAGAAAATGCAAATATCTATCCAGTGGATGATAATATTACCAGTAAAGCAATTGAGTTAAAAAGGAGAGTAAAAATTAAGCTTGCCGATGCTGTTATAGCTGCAACAGCACTTTTAAATAATTTAAAACTGGTAACAAAAAATGTAGACGATTTTAAGGGGATAGAAGGACTTGAACTTGAAAATCCTTTCAAGTAACACCATTTATGGTAAAACGACTGCTAATCATCATCCCATTTATAATCACCATTCTCCTGCTGCAGTCATTTTTCTGGGTTCCTACTTATGACAACCAGATTAAGGGGAGTAAGGACAGGCTCTATCAGTTTATTCAAGGCTCTATTGGTGATGCCTCTATCTTAAATCCCATCTTGAGTGCAGATTCTTCCAGCAGTGATATAAACTCTATGGTCTTTGAGGGTCTCCTTGATTATGATGAGGAGCTCCGTTACAGAGGAAGGCTTGCCACAAACTGGGAGATTTATGAAGAGGCACTTTTTTTTGTGAATGTAGAAGGGATCCTTCCAGACAGAACTCCTATTACTGCAAATGAGATTATACGAAAAATAAAAATCTCAAATCTCAAATCTCAAATCTCAAATATAGACATACTTCCACCACAGACTGAACTTATAGAGACAAGAGACCCAAGACCCGAAAAAAAAGGTGCAAAGGTGCAGGCAACAATCACCCTCCCCCAGAGAATTAAAGTTACACTTAAATCCGTTGACCAGGAATTTTTTGAAAAATTGGAAGATATATTAGGCAAAAATTACTTCCCTTCAATCCATCCCGAGAGATACATAACAGTATCTGACCCTGATTTAATTGAGCCTCTCTCAAAACAGCTTGTTCAAATTACAGAACATAATCCTGTAATCATATTCCATTTAAGAAAAGGGGTTTTATTTCATGATGGGCACGAGTTTGATTCAGGGGATGTAAAATTTACTTACGAATCTATAATGGACGGAAGAAACATCTCACCGCGTGTATCTGACTATGAACCCATTAAATCTGTTGAGGCTGCTGATAAATATACTGTAAAGGTTACCTATAAGAGGTTATACTCACCTGCAATAAGCACATGGATGATGGGCATACTCCCCGAACATCTCTTAAACAAAGAGGCACTGGAAAGGGAGGCAAAGGCAAAAGGGGTTGGCCCTGATAAATTTACAATGAGGGATAGTGACTTTAATAGAAATCCAGTAGGTGCAGGTCCTTTTAAGTTCAAGGAATGGAAATCAGACGAGTATATCCATCTCGTTAGAAATGATAAATACTGGGAGGGTGCTCCAAATTATAAAGAGTTTATCTACCGCATAGTGCCAGATCCTTTAGGACAAGAGATGGAGTTCTATGCAGGGACTGTTGACAGCTACGATGCACAGGCACATCAGGTGGAGAGATTTAAAAATGATAAAAGATTTCAAAATTTCTCAGGACTTTCTTACGGCTACAGTTATATTGGCTACAATATGAGGAGAGAACTTTTTAAAGACTGGCGTGTGAGAAAGGCTCTGGGGATGGCAATAAATACTGATGAGATAATTAAATTCTTATTTTACAATCAGGCAGAAAAGATTACAGGTCCATTTGTAAAACAGACAGACTATTATAATCAAAATATATCTCCTCTTCCCTATGACCCGGAGGGAGCATTAAAATTACTTGAGGAGGCAGGGTGGAAAAAAGTAAACGGTAGACTTGAGAAAGACGGAAAGCCGTTTCAGTTTACGATTATCACAAATCACGGAAATGAGCTTCGTAAGGCTATAATGATTATTGCACAAAATGCGTGGAAGAAGCTCGGCATAGATGTAAAGGCGGACACAGTGGAGTGGGCAGTATTCTTAAAAAAATATATTGATGTGGGAAATTTTGATGCAGTAATCCTTGGGTGGAGCATGGGCATTGACCCTGATTTATACCAGATATGGCACTCAAGCCAAACAGGGTCTTTTCAGTTAAACTTTGTCGGATACAATAATCCAGAGGCAGATGATTTGATAATAAAAATCAGGCAGGAGTATGACAGGAATAAACAGATAGAATATTGTAATAAACTCCATGAGATAATTTACAGAGACCAGCCATACACTTTTTTATATGTAGGCAAATGGACTGCCCTTATGGATAAGAAGATTGTGATTATGGATAAAGGGGCTGAAGGAAAAGAAGTCATAAAGCCTATAACTCCAACAAAGACAGGGAATTTCAGATTTTATTTCAACAAGTGGATTAAACTGGCTCAAGAGCCTGTATTTTCAGTGCAGTAGCTACTATTGCTTGAAATCTCCTCAAGGTCTTAAGGATCTATGTTATAATAAATTTAATTTGCAACAGGAGGAGTATTATGTCAGAGGCAATTAGATACTTTAACAATGCAAAGGATATTTTGAACAATGCTAAGATTGAAGATAATAGATATGTAGATATTAAGTATGTCCAAGAGGCTTGCGGGACTGCTTATCTTGCAGTGCTGAAGGCAATTAATGAATTCTTACTTAAAAAAGGAGTATTAAAAAAGGAAATGCCAAGGTCAGTAGAGGCATATAGAAAAGCTCTGCAGAAATATTTAATAATTCACAATGGAAAACTTTTAAAAGAGTTTGATGACCTTTATCATGAACTGCATATTGCAGGGTATTATGCTGGTGACCTTCGTCATGTTGATACGGTAAAAACAATTTTCAAGGCAACAAAGGTGTTTATTGATAAAGTTAAATAACCCGAATTTGGAATGACGGTTTATGATTTTTCAGTTCCTCTTTTAATATCTCTCAAGAATTCATCTTCTTTAAGTTACTGCAATACCAAAATTCAAGACCTAACCCTATTGTTGTGCTACCGTTCTTCTATTTAAACACCTTGTCAGCATAGTTAGATTTATGGGCAGGGTTAAACACATATGGAACATCTGAGATCTTTTTGCTGCCTTTCCATAAATCATTATCCAGCGTTACAGGAATTATCCTCTCTTGAGAAAAGCCATAAAAATCGACTAAGTATCTTGCGGCAGAAAGTATTAATAAATCGAAAGTACTTACTCCTGGATAATTCTTTAAAAAACTTTCAAAAAATCTATCAATACCAATTATCAAATCTCTATTTATCTCAATATCATGAAACTTAATATGTCTTTTCTGTTTCCTTGCATCTTTTGGTTTTAAAGTTAAATCAATTTGCAAAGCACGACGAGCTTTATCATAAGTTGCATAATTAATTCTTTTTTTAATATATTGTTTAAATAATGATTTAAATGCTTCAGCAATACTCACATTTAAAATATAAACAATGGCTTTGCCATGCGACAATTGTCTATCTATGATAGCCCACCATTCTTGAGACTTTTCTAAAAGTATCTTTTCGTATGGATCATTCATTTTATCAGGAGGAATATATTTATTTATAAGAAAGCAGCTATCGACAAGATAAAATAATTTTTGAGCAGGTAATTTATCTATAGATATTTTTATTCTTGCCATTTGCCGATGTTTTAATTAAAAATGAAGCCACAATCACATGCCTGCGCATTCTCAGGGTTAAAGAGACCGCAGTTTGGACATTTTTTTGATTCCTGTGCTGGAATTTCAGCACCAGGGTAATGTTTTTTGATATATTTATCATCAATAACTTCCTCTGAAAATCTACTTTCTGATAATACATCCTCTCTTTTCGTCAAACCAAATAACTTACTTGCTTTTTCCTTTTTGATTAACTGCTTCTTATTTGTTTCTTTAATAAATTTATCTTTTGGTTCGTTTTTTAGTGCTTGAGCTACTATATAAACTAAGAAAGCATTAACAGAAGCAACGCCTTTAGTATCTAAACCACTTCCAACTTCAATGATGATTGCAAGTATTCCAATTATTATTGCTATTACCCATCTCAGAGATGAGATCATCGGAGGAATTTCCTTGCTCCATATAGAGAAGCGTATCCCATAAACGATACCTGATACGATAAATCCAATTATAAACGTGATAAGCATTTCTTACCCACTATGTTTTATTTTTAGCGTTTTCCTTCGAGAGAATGTTAAACTTAGTTGAAATTTAGAGTAACGGCTCCTAAAATGGTATTGGTTTTAATTATAAAACAATAAGATACCAAGAAAGGAGCCGATATGAAGAAGATATTACAAATCAATGGAAAA